>Ga0114982_1000061_pt1 | contig 54120 bp, 109 predicted proteins | sample Shrwel_input2_FT_FD_87183 | JGI IMG/M metagenome (GOLD analysis project Ga0114982, IMG submission 87183) | Subsurface microbial communities from deep shales in Ohio, USA - Utica-3 well 1 S input2 FT | ecosystem: Environmental > Aquatic > Deep subsurface > Shale gas/oil reservoir > Produced... | reverse complement strand
TTAATCCTTGTGGACCAGTTGCGCCTGTTGCGCCAGTGTCACCTTTTAATCCTTGTGGACCAGTTGCGCCTGTTGCGCCAGTGTCACCTTTTAATCCTTGTGGACCAGTTGCGCCTGTTGCGCCAGTGTCACCTTTTAATCCTTGTGGACCAGTTGCGCCTGTTTCGCCAGCAGGACCTTGAGTTCCAGTACCAGCAGTAATGCCAGAAACTGCTGCGGTGATTGCAGTATTTCTGTTTGTAATTTCAGTTGATATTGCTGTATTTATTGCATTGCTTCTATTTGAAACTTCTGTTGCAATCTTAGTATCTGTATAAGAATTTGCTGTTGTGACTGCAGAAGCTGCTGATGCTGTATCTTTATTATCTGCTGCGATTCCAGCAGCAGCAATAGCTTCTGCTTTTGCAGTTGCAGATTTGTTTGTAGCATCATTTGAAGCTGTATTTATTGCCTCTGTTTTTGCAGTTGCAATGGCAGTATTTCTATTTGTAGTTTCGGCTGCGATTGCAGATGAAATAGCTGAAGCCACTGCGTCGATTGCTCTTTGATTTGTAAAATATTTATTTGTTGAGCCTTCTGTAATAGAGTTTGTAGTTAAAGCTGCAATTGCTGCTGTAAAGTCTCCTCCTACTGATATTGAATCTGGTAGCTGAGATGAAGGAATTTTTCCAGAAGAGTTTAGTGTGGCTAGGCCATTGGCTTCTCCAGCTTTAAATGCATAGGAAGTTGTTGCATTCCATCTTGAACCATTACCAATTTTAAACTTAAGGGTATCTGTTTCAATGCCAAGTTCACCTGATAATAGTATTGGGTTGTTAGACACCCAGTTTGCTGCTGTGTCTCTTCTAAGTTGTATTCTTAATGATGCCATTTTATGAACCTCCTGCATCAACAATTATACCATCGTTGTCTGCAGAACTTCCTCCTTCTAGAACTTCGTCTTGTACTACTGTAACGCTGCCTTCTGGGTTTCCGCCATCAAGCAATGTTTGGTTTTCAAATGTTCCGCCTTGGTTTGATGTTGAAGGATTTTGTCCGTCGTATCCAATTACAAGTGGTAATACTAGATTGGGAGAATCTGAAGTATTTGTTTCCTTAAATGTAATCTTATTTTGAACATCAATTGTATGAACATTTCCATCAAATGTATGGGTGTGCATATAAAATGGTGTTGGGTCTGTGCTGGGCGGGGTAAGCTCTACCCAAACCGTACCGTTATATATTCTTAAGTTCTTGCTTACTACGTTGAAATATATATCTCCAACAGTGGCTATGTCGGGGTTCTCCATAGAAGTAAGAAGATTAAGTGCAACCTTCATTTGTCTGGACATTTTATTATCCTACAACTACTACTTTATATTCTCCAGCTGACGGGGCTACTGCAAAGTCTACTGTTACTGTATTTGAGCTAGACCTTTTTACATCGGCTTCAATCTGTGCAAATGGTGATGCTGCTTCAAATATTTGAACAGTTACATCAGTTGTTCCCAAGTCATGTGTTATTGTATAAGATGTAGCAGATGCACCAAGTGTTTCTGCATACTTTCTAGCAATTGCATGATAGGATGTTCCATTATTTGTTAATGTCCATTTGTCTGAAGTTTCATTCCATAGAATTTCTACATCTGTATCTAGTCCACGCTCTACTGTTATTCCAGCATCTGTCGTTGGTGTGCCAGCAAAATTGCTATTTAGCTTTACCTTATTATCTTCAATATTAATCTGTGTCGTATTTACAGAGTTAACAGTTCCAATAACATTGAGGTTTCCACCAACCTGCAAGTTTCCAGTAATTTCTACATTGTCTGGCAAGCCTACGGTTACCGCTGCGTTGTGTCCGCTATTTGGAGAAACAGTAATTTCATTTGCTGTTCCTACAATAGTTGCTACATAGTCACCTGTTGTTTGTGAATCTAAATTAATATCTTTTACAGATACTACGCCTGCGTTTACATTAAAGTCTGCTGCATCAAAAGAAGCAACACCTTTGTTTGTTGTGCTTGCGTCTTCACCAGAAATTGTAATTGCATTATTTGTTACAGCAACATCAATTCCTTCTCCACCATTTACAGTTAATCCTTCTGTAAGTAATGAAATGGATGTATTTCCAGTGTCTCCAGTTATTGCAAGCTCTGTTGCTACATCAACCTGACCAGCTGCAGTTAATCTACCTTGCTGATCTACTGTGAATGTCGGTATCTTTGTTTGTGATCCGTATGAACCAGCAGTTACTGCGGTATTATCTAAATCTATTGTTGTGATTCCTGTAGAATCTACGTATGTTCTTGTTAAGCCAACTCCGCCTTCAATTGAAGCGCCGATTACATCTTGAATTACTTCTTGAGAACCGCTCATTGATTGCCATGGACCGTCTGGTGATGCTAGTCCATTGTAGTAGTACATAACATTGTCGCCACTGTTATAGTAAATTTGACCAATTACTGGATTAGATGGAGCTGAGCCTAAATTCTGAATTCTAGCATTTAAGAGCTCATTTTTATTGAGGTCAATGCTAACTAAAAACTTTTTTGCCATTTTCTTTCTCCCTTATGACAGATATGCTGTCCCTGAAAACGGTTGTGCCATAGTCAGTGTTAATATGTTTATACTATTATAGTCTATTCCAGTTTCTAATATATCCCCAGCACTTGACTTAACAGTCACATTGGGGTGGAACCCAAGGTTATGTGTTATTGGCAACGAGTAAATTCCATTTACTGGTCCAACTATCTGTGCTAGTTCCCAAGAATGAGTCAGTGATATCTGCTTATCCAGAATGAAACTTTTTGCTATATTCCACGTATTTGTCTGTGTGTCTTTTGGACCCCAGAATCTTGTTGTATTTGTATCAAAATAAAAATCTCCAGGAACTCCAAGAGCATTATTTGGATTTCCTTGTCCGCTTATAATTGTGCGCCCTGGCGCACCAGTAGACCTTACAACTACTAGGGGGTTATTCTCGGTTACTATTAAACGTGTTGCCATTATACCGTTACTGACCTATTTAGAGTCATGTACCCTTCTAATAATCTTGTCTTATTAACGCTTGGGTCAACTATAACTAGGTCGTATGCAGATTTTGGATAGAACATCTTGTTTGTTCTGTCAGCAGAAATAGAAATCTTTAGCTTTCCTTCTGTTGGGCTAATTTGTATTCCATCTTGCTCTGTTAATGTAAATGCTAGTTTTTTGCCACCCTGGGTATCTCTAACTTGGAGTTTTGCTTCATGAAAATTTAACTGAATTGGGGTTTGGTCTTCGTCAAGATACTGAACTTCAAATGTAAAAGTCGTATTTTGGTCTACTTCGAAATTTTTTTGCGCTGCCACATTTACCCCTAAATTAGAAAAGCCCTTATGCCAATTTTAGCATAAGGGACTTCCCAATTGACTATAACTTAGGCCTTGTTGGTAAATCCAAAACTCTTATCATTTGGATTTAATGCCTTTAGGATTACGGGCGCTACCGCTGCAATTCCGCCAAGTAGCAAATCTTTAGGATTTGTATTACCTGTCATGTATAAGGCTAGTGCTGCTGAAAGAAATGCTCTTCCGTAGCTTGCTAGTGCTGCTAGGATCTGTTCTTGCATAGTTACCTTTCCATCTTTGTTTAAATCTGCTTTTGCAAATTTAGCCATTTTGTTATCTCCTTGTGGGCAATTTGCCCTTGGAATTTTCGGCTAGGCCGAATACTATAATTCTACCACTATGCGGAAATATCCACAAGTTCGCAATTACCGTCAGAACTGCAAGCTAGCGTGGCAGAGGGTGATGTCCCATCTTCTGTTTCGTAGAATGATAAATCTTCCCAACGAATATCTTTGGGCATTTTTAATACAAGGTCATCATATTCTTTTTTTGATACCTCCTGGTACGGGGCCTGCTTGTATGTGTGATCTGAGTGAGGCAGAAAAGATATGCCAGAAACTTCATCAAAGTTTTTATATACCCAAGCTCCTACTTCCATCCATTCATCTTCTTTAACGGAAACTGTAATCGATGGCTTATGCTCACACCAAGCACGTTGATAAACTAGCCATATGTCTAGGTGCTGAATGGCTGTTAAATCATTTCTAACAATTGCACCTTCTGGCGCTTTTACTGGAAATGAAAATACATAAGTGTCGTTTGGCTTCATGACGTCGTCTTCCACTGGAATTCCGACTTCCTTCAAAAATGTAGAGATAGGATCTCCTTTTGAGCCACGAACTGTGCGAATGTAATACGGTGAATGCCATGGATGCATTCCTGAAGATACCCCGACCAATTGAGATACTGTTCCAGAAGGCTTTACGCAAGTAATGGCGGCAGACTCAGGAATCCCAATTTTCCCAGCCTCTTCTTTATTAACTTCTCTTGCTCTTTCACGCATTGTCATTAAGAATGACTCAAGCATTACTAGATCTTCTTTGCCAGACATAAACTTATGGCCAAACTGCCCTGTAAGGGAAACTCCAAGCAGCCTTTCTTCTTCTGTGTTATCTTTCCAAATTTTACGTAGGTACTTAAAGTCAGTTAGCGTTGACTGCCAAGTTCCAAGAATTGTAGCAAGCTCAACTTTGCGTTGAATGTCTTTCTTTGTATCATTTTCACGTAATACCACTTCTGAAAGGTTGCAAAACTGATAAGGACGTAAAATAATTTCTGAGCACGGGTTAGTTCCGTAGTGTATATCTGGATCTCTTCTTCCAAACTTGGCTGCCTGGGCTTGAGCTGCGGCCACATTGTATATGCCTCGTTCTCCCGACTTTGAATCATAAAGAGATTTCCATTCTGCAATAAATTGCTCCATCTCTGGCTTGCGTGAGTATGCAACAGAGTTATTTGATAATGCACGTTGTGGACTTGGCTCCCACCAGTTTCCCGACTTAGCCTGCGCCATTTCAATATCGTTGATGTTAGAAAGAGAAATCATTGCTGATCGTCTTACGCCACCCACAACAACAACTTCACCAATTTTACACATTATGTCGTGACATTCAATTGGCTTAAGATTTCTTCCTGCTGCATTTTTAAATTTTGCAATTGTAAAATCAAAAAGGTTTATAAGTGGTTGTGGGCCAGAAGATCTTCCACCCATTGTCTTAAGTCTTGCTCCAGCAGGTCTAACTTTAGAAACATCGATTGCGGGGATATGACCTGTCCACAGTAATGCAAGTAATTCACGATAAGATTTAGCCCAACCTTGTTTTGAATCTTCAACAACAATTACAGTATCTGATTTTTCAAGTTTTTCTGGTACTGAGGGAAGCTTATTGATGTACTTGTATTCAACTGAGAATCCGACACCAGTTCCACACATAAGTACATACATTGTTTCATCAAATGAACGAGGGGAATCAACTGGAAGGAAGGCACAGTTATATCCAGCAACATTATCTCTTTCTAAAGCAGCACCTGAAGTCATTACTGATCTCATAGATGGCATTACATTTCTTTCAAAAACAAACTCTTTTAATTCCGCAACAAGCTTTTCATTTGGAATATAATTGTGATTTGTCTTTAAATGATTAGTCATAAATGTAAAATATCTATCTACTGTTTCTCCCCAAGTTTCTCTACGCCCTTCTGCTTCTACCCACTTTGCATACCTGGATAGGGCAATAAAGTTTTCATAAGGATTTTCAATAGTTTGTGACATTTATTATACGACCTTTTCTCCGCCTTGCGGTGCTAATTTTAAGTGAAGTCCTAGTGTATCAAACTTTTATTTAATGGTCTAGGGCTAAAAAATATTTTAAAGAATATCATTATGTGAGATAGCATTTTAGTCAACTAACTTGACAGGTGTTTATAATCAATGCTATTCTTAGAGTTCGTTATCTCTATAGGAGGAAATGCCAATGGAGAATATAAAGCAACAGTTTAGCGATTTGGTTCGTGACTGGACAATAATAGCAGTAACAATGTTATTTTTGTTTGGATCACCTGCAAACGCTTTACCTGTAGTAAAACCTTTAGTGAAAACTGAAGCCCAATTAAAGCAAGAAGTCTTAGATAGTTTTAGTAAAGAAATTTACAAGCCGTCTGAGATGCTTACAGATCAAGAGTTGTTAACACTTCTGGAGACTGTAGGATTCGAAGGAGTAGGCCTTAAAAAAGCTTGGTCCATAGCAAAGCGTGAATCTAATGGAAGACCGCTTGCATATAACGGGAATAGGAATACAGGAGATAGTTCTTACGGACTATTTCAGATAAATATGATCGGAGATCTTGGTCCTACAAGACTTGAGAAATTTGGTCTACAGAGTAACAAAGAGTTATTCGACCCAGTAACAAACGCAGAGATAACGTACTATATGACCAATGGCGGTATCGATTGGTCAGCTTGGAAGGGTATGACCCCAAGAGCTAAGGAATTTTTATTAAAATTTCCGACAAAGTAAAGGAGATGGGATGAGGATACAATACGTATCAACTTACATCTCCATGTCAGAAGAAGGATTGGTTGAAAAGCTTTTATGCCCAGTAGACCAATCCCTTCTTTTTTGTAATCAAGATTTAGAAGATAATATTTTTTTATACTGCTTGGAGTGCAAATACCTGAAAAATATAGGTGCAGCTACTTATGAGAATATAGTTAAGCGGGTTAATTTAAATGATAATAATAAACAATAAGACATACCCAGATAAAACAATATTTAAAGTAATTGTTCCTGACTCCTGGGTTATACATACAGACAGGAAAGAAATAAAAGATCTCCCAGTTGTTTTTTTGCAACCAGGGATGACAATAATTGATGAAAATAGAAACATCAAAATAAAAAATATAAAAGTAGTTCCAGAAGATAATAGAGTACCGTTTTACCATATGCATATTTATAAAACATCTGGGGTATCGTTGTACGCTAACCTAGTAGATTATTTCAATGACTTACAGATATATAGAAACTATATTTCATACATAAACGATGAATTACTATTATCATCTAGCTTTATTAGCGGCCATTTTGCTTCATACCCAGTAGATTTATTTTTAAAAAATAATAAAAAATTACATACCTTTACATTATTAAGGGATCCAGTTGATAGATGCATTAGCGAGTATTTATACAAAAATAAATTTATAACAACTGAAGAGCAGCCTAGCGTAGAAGACTTTCAGATATACATGATGTCTGAAAGATTCACAAAAAACTTACAATCAAAGAACATAACTTCTTCTTTGGATATTACATCTGCTAAAACAATCTCCAGCTTTGCTCTTTCTGATTTAGACATAAGGCGTCAGCAAGGTCCATATGATGCCTACGTAAAAGATCCCAGGTCACTGGCCAAAGAGACAAATGAAAAAAATTGGAAAGACCATATTAATAAATTTTCTTTAATAGGTACTCTAGAAAATAAAAAAGACTTTGATATAAAAATTAATTCATTAATTCAGTCAGAGGGGTATTTGTCACACAAAGTAAATGACCTCTATTTGAATAGAAGCCCTTTCTCTACATCGGAATTTAAAAAAACTTTGCCAAAGCACGTAATTGATAAAATTTTATATAGAAATCAGCATGACGTAGAAATGTATGATTTTATTAAATCTAGGGGTGTATAATGGAAATAAATCCAAAAGAAATATTAGAAAACGAGTCAACTCCAATGATCATAACAGATGCAATGGGTAGAGAGATATGGTGGCAAGATGCTGGAAGACCAGATTGATGAAAAAAATAACCTGGAAGAGAACCTTCCAATGGTTAACTATATTATGCTTCACAGAATATACGACATGCTAAGTTTAATAGCAAAGGGATCTGTAGGGCAAGAAGAAGTTAGCAAAATGATAGAGTATCACGAACAAGGATATCTATTGGGCCCAGAGCCAGCCTTTAGGCCTAACGAAGAAAATGATTGACATTAGTTTTTAACTAATATATAATTATGTTTGTATGAGTAGTAGCATTGCAAAATGTTCCTCATACAAAGTATCGTAAAGATACAAAAACCCAATCGGATCCGCCTCTGATTGGGTTTTCTTTTTTTATTAAATAGGGTGTATAATTAATTCATGAGCCCAAGATACTTTGCTAAATTTACTGGTAGCCACACACAAAATGCTGGTAACTGGTATCATTTTGCTGCAAATGATTACAAGCAGGGATCCCCAGAAGAAAAAATTCATTCTATTAAAGATAAGATTTATAACTTTTACTTAAAATTGATCAAGCTTCGCTAATAGTGCGAAAGTGCGGCGACGGTAGAGACTAAATTTTTTTGGCTATGCCAAATGATGTCAGAATATATCTTATATTATCGGATGAAGGTTTTACGCCATGAGTATACTCTTCAGTAGCGGGGTGAGAAGCAAAAGAACCTCTAACTGGCTTATATTCAAACCCCTTATATGGATAATACAACTGTCCTCCATCGTAATTATCATTAATATAACAAATGAAACCACGCTCTACATAAGGGCTATATCTACTTTTATCAAAATGAGCTTCTAGTATTTGTCCTGGGAATAACCTTTGCAATGCACGTACTTCGGTTATTAGTAAGTCTGGGTACAGAAGCTTTATCTTGTCATTAATTGCTTTAAGAAGGCTTTTATCTTTAATCACCTTAATATTAGTTTTCCACACAGTATCTTTAAGGTTAGATGTATGGCTAGTTTTGGAAACCTCTGAGAGTTCCCAAGGTTCATCGTCGTAAATTATTGCATCAAGAGCAAGAAGCTCTTCTTCGCTTAAAAAATTAGCAATGGTGTAAACATTATCATCTAAATATGTCTTATTCATACAAACCTTTACAGTACAGGAGAATCTAGAACTAAATCTATATTGTCATCAATATTGGATTGATGTTCTCTATCACATGACCCACAACTCTTACACATTATTAAAGTATACTATATCCAGCAAAGTGAAGTGCGGCGGCAGAAGAGACCATTTTAGAATTTAGCATCATATAGGGGATCTCCACTATATTCGTATATTAGATTCATTAATAATAAACAGCTTGTATGGGATTCTAAGTACCATATGTCACATACCCCTGAACTTGCATTCAAACATGTCTCTAATCGGCTCTTGAGGCCTTCTATGACCCATTCTAGCGAAGACATAGCCATAAGTTTATTAGCTTCAAAATAATTATTTTCTTTATAACGAACTTCGGCTAGATATTTCGCTAATTTGTCCGATTCGTCCGCATTTACCAAAATATACTACTTGCTACATATATAACAACTAGCACTAGGCCAAGGATCTGTATAGACCTATATAGCTGAGAGTTCTTCATTATCTATATCTTCGTTTAGGTCGAAATCAAAGATATCTTCTAGTCCCACCTTTTTTAAACTTGCAAATAAAGCATACCCAGAAGAGATTGCTATCGCAATTAGAACTACTAACACCCATAACTTCTTCATATATATCCTAGTCAACTGCTTTTATATTGTAGGGATACTGAGATTTGAACTCAGAATCTATTGCATATAAGACAAGTGCTTTAACCAAATTAAGCTATATCCCCTAGGGACTAGCGTATTCGATTCCCGCCGATTAATTTTTCAATACAGTGTGTGCAAAAGTTTTCAAGTATGCCTTTAGCGTTTATACGCTCTACATACTTTGGGTTTTCGCAAAAGTCACATTTCATAAATCTATTGTACCATAATTCTAGTTGACTGTAATATTACATAATTGTAAAATGTTAATAAAATATTTTTTTGGACTTATCACTTGATCTTAGGTCTTAGGTCTTACTATATATTTAATATTTATTATTTATTGATTTACTGACCCCCCGACCCCCCTAGAAAAATTATACTATTTCTATTTTCGTTGTCAAGGATTTATTTTTTATTTATCTGTTTATTTTTTAAAAGAACAAAGGTATTTATTCTATTTCTATGCATTTGTCCGTTTTGTGATAGATCTAAATTGTCGATATTCCAAAATTTTAACATAGGTGCAACTACTTCATTCATGTGTATTGGTAAATTATAGATACCAGCTTCTGCAACTGAGCCAGCTATATCTCTATACCCCTCCATATTAACACTTGGCATCTCAAAGTTTGTTATAACATCTGCTAGAGCCCCTATAGTAGCTTCTGGATCTATCTCAAAACATTTTTTTGCTACATTTCTATAAAATATCATATGTAGATTTTCGTCTCTAGCAATCTGAGCCATTAGAGCATCCCCTACTGGATCTCCGCAAACCAAACCAGTATTTCTATGGCATATTCTTGCAGCAAGCTCCTCAATGGATGTATATAGCAACATGTGTAGCCAATCGTGTGCAAACATTGGCATCTGTAAATTATCTGACATAAAAGCTATTCTAATGTCCTCAAGTTTTTTTGGATCAATTGCACGAGTTGTTAAAACATAGTCTCTCAATGCCATGCTATGCCTGGCCTCCTCAGCAGTCCATCTATCAATCCATTTTTTCCAAGGATGATTCCTGCCAAAGTTTGAGACTAGCTCTGCGTGATACTGAGGCAAATTATCTTCAGTAACCAGGTTTAGTATTATTGCATCTGCTACAAGTTTAGATATTTTAGACTGAGACTGATCCCAGGCTTTCCCATTTAATGGACCATCAAAATTTTCTCCATCCGACCATGGAACATACTCATGTGGATACCATTGTTCACTCATCGAAGCATGACGAATCATCTCTGCTTCAACAAATGGTTCTAGTTGGCGCATCATCTCTGGGTGTAAATCTTTATTATAGGTAGCCATATTAAATAATTATACCAGGGTTAATGTTATTTCAAATTTGAAAAAATGTTAATATATTTTTATCTTGTACGATACACACTACAGAAAAATTCGGACATTTAGGATAGACCGCACATAATGAGCGTGAATGTGGCGCAACTCACAGGGTTTTTCTAAGATTTATTTGCGACACGCCCGAGAAACACCTCTAAATGTCAGTCCCCCCTGCTATGATAAAGGTATAAAGAAAAACAAACGAAAGGGGTCAAAATGACTCAACTAACCGAAACACTATTTAGCACTATCGTGCACGATTTCCACAATGGTGGCGTAAAATCCTCTTATGGGCTAAACGCTTACACACGCAAGGAAATCCTTGCCTACCTTATCCGCTCTAAGGGTTGCGAGTGTATCAACTGCCTGTGAGGCAACTCACACGCTAGGCTCTCCGCTCTACGGCGTGTCGTGTTGATAATGTCAGCCCGATACGCTACAATTCCTACTATAACTACTAACGAAAGAAGAACAGATAATGACTATCACTTACTCACTATGGGACGGCGCTCAACTACTAGGCGTGGATTTCACCGCTACTAGCGCAGAAGAAATGAACAAGACAGTAAAAGAACTACAGACAATTTCTAGTAATGTAGTAGCACACCTACGAAAGGTTTCAATGTAATGTCATACGCATACTCATACCAAACTAACTCAATAGATAAATACGCCTCTATTCAATCAGATGTCGCAGACGCATACGCCTACCTTGATGAGGTAGATGAGGAACAACCTCCCGTTGATGATTTTGATGATGTTGATGATGAGGAATTAGCAAAACTATTCACACTTACTTGGGAGGCATAATAAATGATTAGCAACGGATTAGAATTAGCACTAAACGAATACGGCTTAGAGTTTGATAGTTTCTTAGGGGCTATCTACTTACCTTGGCACACTATAATCATCACCGCCTTACTAGTAACCGCCTATAAGATTTACAAGAGAAAGAAGAATAAGTAATGACTACTACTCGCCTACTAACTACCTTAGTGCAATTAGGTATCGGTATTCCCGCCCTGCTAATGCTTCGCCTAGTAATAAAAGACCTTAGAGAGAATGGACTCAACTAATGAAATCACAATTAGAAAAAGACATAGAGATAAAAGAAAGCTTTATAGATTTACTAAATGATGTTTATCCTACAGTAAAGATTGGTTACTCTACCTTCACACCCGCCGAGATACTAGAGTGCTGTGATCCTGTTGCGTTTGCTATTGGACTAGTGGAGCACGAGGACTACTTAGCAGAATTAGAAGAAGAATAGCGGCGTGTCGGCTTGACAATGTCAATCTGGCCCGCAAAGGCACGGGGTCGGGCGTGTCGTTACGAGATTGTTACAGAAGCCCTGGAATTCTACGGCGTGTCGATTTGACAGACATATCGGACATATTTGTGTGATGAGTATCACATAGGTTGAGCGTCTTACTATGTGGACTTACTGGCTAGTAGGTAGAGAAATGTCAGTGCCCTAATGTATAATGTCTACTATAACAACAACGAAAGAAGGTCAGTAATGAACCTAGATGAATTCAAGGCGCACATCACCGCCACCCGTGAAGCAAGTAAGGCAGAAGCCTTGTCAGTGCTATCTGCTACAATGTCCGTATCAACAACAACGAAAGGTGACAACTAATGTCAGCAAATGTTTATTCCGTAGAGTCCCTACTTATTGGGAAAATGTATTACTCTCGCTCAGTAAAGGGCGAAATAATTGACGCAGAAAAAACCTCTAAGGTTTGGTATGCCGATTGCGATACTTATCGTGTTCAGGTTCGCCCCTCTAATTCTTTTAGCGATACTTATCGTTATTTAGCGGTAAAGGTAGGTGACTAATGTTAGATACAAAATACATTGACGAAACCGAATTCTATTTCATAAAAGATGAAATGAAATTTCATTGTGATGAAAGCCAATTTGTTTATGTGTGTAAAGAACACGGCGAGCAAATGGGTTGCTACTATTGCGAATTTGACTACGATAAGAAATGCGAGTGTGAATAATAATGGGATACATTGAGATTTTCCGTATGGATGATGAAGGTGCGGGCTGGGTAGATTTATCCGAAGCAACACCCGATGAAATGTTCAACATTGAATTAGGGCTACTGAATGAGGGGGCTTTTGAATGAGCCAAATAGCGGGGATGTGGATTTGCGATAATTGCGATACCCTTGCCGTTGTGTCAGTGCTAACTGATACAATACAAATAACACAATGTAAATGCGTAACTAACGAAAGGGAAACTAATGTATAAATTGACTTGCGCTTATGACTCAAATGCTCCGCATTGGTCAGCAGAATACGAAAACGAATTTGGTGCGTGGGAAAACTTTTTCCTTTTCACCGATTGGGGATTTGCTAACGAATACTCAACTGTAAATCTAATGACGCCAACTGGCAAAATGCACACACGAGTTTTCTATCGTGAAGGACGAAAGGTCGTAACAAAATGATGACACGAAAAGACTATGTAGCAACGGCAGAAATTCTAAAGTATGCAAGCGATAAAACGCACCCCGCTTTATTTTCTAAAATCGTAAATGATTTCGCTGAAATGTTTGCGAAAGATAATGAGCGATTTGATGTAGCAAGATTTCACGAAGCGAGTAATTACAATGTTCCTAAATTCACTTCAAGATAAAGTAAAACGCATTCAGGAATTGCGCCGCAGTAATGCGGCGCAACCTGTTCGCAATAAAAAAAAATACACACGCAAGATCAAACATAAAAATAAATATTCAGAGTAGCGCATAAATATGCAGCTGCCCGCTCTTTTGTGGGGGCTTCATGTGAATTACGACACATGTCCGAATTGCCTGAAATTTTACGGCGTGTCGATTTTGATATGTCAGTCCATTCTGCTATAATTTCCGTATCTACCAACGAAAGAGGTCCACTATGGAACTATTTACAGTATCTTGCTTGAACTATGAAATTTGTGGCGCTCAAGAAACTTTTGACAATGATTCAGAATATGAAATTTATGGCGATGATTATATCTGCGCTGAATGCTATGCGTCTGAGGAAATGGAATTCTTTGAAACTATTGGCTGGTCTGATTCTGACGCCCTAGCGTCTGCAGGCCACGGTATGGATGAGGATTACTAATATGTCAGAGGCCACCGCTATAATTACCCCTATGAAATTAAAACGTTCTAATGATAGAAAGGTCGCTAACCTTGTCACAAAAAATGGAAAGCAGGCAGAAATTGCCAACACGTTCGGATTACCTGCTGGAAAGAATTATTCTTGTCCTGGCGCAACGTCTATTTGCGAGAGTGTCTGCTATGCAGGAAAATTAGAAAAGGTATTCCCTAGCGTTAAAGTTAATTTGTTACACAATTGGGAGCTCCTACGTAATGCAGATATGGACACAATGCTTATTCTATTGGATGAGATGATTGTTGAATTTATTGCTGACTGTGAAAAGAAAGAGGCGCCTAAGTTATTCCGTATCCATTGGGACGGAGATTTTTTTAATGATGTTTATACTTATGCCTGGAAGACTGTTATTGCTAATCATCCCGATGTTCAATTTTGGGTTTATACACGAGTAAAGTCTGCAGCGCTTATTCTTAAGGATGTATCTAATCTATCTTTATACTATTCTACCGATGATGAGAATAAAGAAATAGCATTCGATTTGAAAACTAATTCTAAGGTCCGCCTTGCATACCTAGGAAAGACATTCTCTGCAACGGAAAACACAATGAAAGAATTGACTGGCAAGCCTGGCGCTAAGTGTCCTGAGAATATGAAGAGTATTCCGCTTATCTCTAGCAATGGGTCCGCCTGCGTATCTTGTGGCCTATGCGTATACGGTAAAGCGGATATTAGATTTTCTGCGAGTAAAAAATGATGTATGACATTCTCGGATCCTTAATTGGAATTTTATTAATTGCATTCTTATTCTCACCAATTGTGCTAGCAGTGTACATGTGGAATGGTGCAAAATTTGATAACGACAATGACGGAAAAGATGATTTGCCTAATCGTTGGTAACGGCGTGTCGACTTGACAAAGTCAAGTTGGCCCGCAATATTGTGGGGGGTTATCCACAGGCTTACGGGGGTTATCCACAACCCCTGGAATTGTGAGTATTATCACAAAAGCTGCGACACGCCCATAATGGATTAGGTAATGTCAGTGGCCAATGCTATAATACTCTTATCCAACAACGAAAGGTAACAAATGACATCAGTAGAACACTCACTCAAATTCGTAACCGAGTTTGACGAAACACATCCTATCGCAAAACAATTCTTACAATTAGATGAACAATCACAAATTGCTATGCTAGAGTCAATGCTAAAAGATTTATTGGTATCTGCAATTCAGCCAGTAATTGACCACATCAACGAAAACGGCTCATACGCAATTCTAAAGGTGGCTAACTAATGGGATACACAACAGCGTTAGATTTATCAGACTTAGGATTAGAGCAAGGTATCTCTATTCACTTACAGGGTAATCACTATCCACCCGTTCCACTTTCTATGGTGCAACCTTGCATCGAGGCTATTGACGCATACTGGGCAGATGAGTATGATAAATTGATCGAAATGCCTGAAGGCGTATCTTATCGAGGAGATAAGTTTGCACCCGCACACGCAATAGTAGAACAGCATCACTTACACGCTTGGCTACAAGAAAGTGACTAAGGTCACACAATAACATTCTCACATAATGAGATAGGGCTAGACTAATGTCAGACCCCAATGCTACAATACTACCTAACAAAGAAAAGAGGCAAAAATGACAATAGAAGGAAAACTCTATCAGGTCGGCGATTTATTCACCAGCCTAAAGTCAAAAAAGACAGGTGTTATCAAAGAGATACACCCACAGGCATCTGGCTCGGTGCGTGTGCTACTGGAACTACCTAGCAGGGAAACTCGCTGGACTTCAGTATCAGCCAAGACACTACTTGGCTAATAAGACGGAGGCATACACCATAATCGGGTGCTAAGCCACGAAACAGGGACAGTTTAGGAGAGTATCTAGTCCAATGTCGTAAGTAAGAACTCTCCCCCCTTCGGGGGAAATGTCAGACCCCCCTGCTATACTACAACTAACAACAACCAACCAACGAAAGAGGAAAATAAATGGCTAGAGGAAAAGCAATCTCAGTAAAAATCGCAACACCAAAGGTAATCAAGGCACTAGAAACTAAGTTAGCACAACTAACTAAAGACTATCAGGCACAAGAAGCAAACGAAGCAAAGTATCAAAAGGCTTACAAGGCTTGGCAAAAAGAAATCGGCAAGTGGGCTATTGCTAATTTCTCAAAAGCAGAGAACCTTCGCACAAACTATCGCTCTTGGAACAAGACACTCAATGTTGATTTTGACATCATCACAGAGGAAACTTCTTTCCCAACAGAACCTGAAAAGGACTTTGAGGTAATTCATCAGCACACTTATCGTGAGATGAAAGAGGAGATGGAAAACGCAATCCGTATTCTAAAGATGACAGATGAGGAAACAGTTTCCACATCAACTTATCAAGCGGTTGCTCGTTATCTCTAAATAATTTGGGGGGCAGAACTAAAGTCCTGAACCCAATCGTTCTCGCATAACGCTAAATTGCGAACGACCTGAGTAAGTCGCCAAACTGCTCTCCTTCGGGGAACTACTAACAAAGGTAATACAATGGCAAATCGTTTCAGAGTAGAAATCTACGATGCAAACAAAGCAAATGACATCACGATTTATTCAGATCAAGGTGTTGATAAAGAATACTTAACTGAATTAGTATTCAGCAACATCAGAAACTTTAGCGGAAAGATTAACGCTTATGTTTTTGATAATGTAAAAAAGAAAAAAACAACTGCGATGTTTCTTGATGAGACCACAGTTGAGTTTAATAAAAATCTAATTAGCAATGCTAAAAAGGTAGAGGTGGGGATTTAATCTCCAGCTCGGCCCCCGCTTTTGGGGGGTTATCCACAGGTTTACGAGTGCTTGTGGATAACCCTGAAAGTTTGTGAGAATGATCACACCGCACAATTCGGACAAATGACTATCTAATCTAGACAATGTCAGTGCCACCTGTTATACTTACAACTAATCAAACGAAAGGTAAAAAATATATGGCTCACAATCTAGAAATGGAAAATGGCGAAGTTGCTTTCGCTCTCCGTGGCGCACCTGCTTGGCACAATCTAGCAAATCGCATCTTCACACAAGATGAAGAAGTTACAACCGCAACAATGCTTGAAGAGGCAAAGTTAGCAAATTGGAATGTTCGCTTATCTCCAATCACCGAACACATTCCAGAATCTTGGAATGATGTTTCAACTGCATCTCTTGTCATTCGTGATAACCCATTCAACGGCGGAACTGATGTTCTTGCTACTGTTGGCAAGCGTTACAAGCCTGTGCAGAATGAGGAACTATTTGCATTCGCTGATGCAATTCACGATGCTAACGCTGACTGCCGTTGGGAATCTGCTGGCTCATTAAAAAAGGGTAAAGTTGTATTCGGCACTGTTGATATTCCTCGCACAATGGTTCTTGACCCACAAGGCGCCAATGATGAGACAAAGTTATATCTAATCGTATGGACATCACACGATGGTTCTGTTGCTGTTCAGGCAGCCGTTACACCTGTTCGTGTTGTATGCCAAAATACGCTAAACCTTGCAATGAAGAATGCTAAGCAATCTTTCAAGATTCGCCACACGCAATCTGTTGAAGGTCGTATTCAAGTTGCTCGTGAAACTCTTGGGCTTGCTCTTGGATATTTCGATGAATTCGAAGTTCAAGCAAAAGCACTTTACTCACAAGCAATCACCGATGCTGAATTCTCTAAGTTGATTCAGACAATCTATCCTAAGCCAGAAAAAGATGCTAAGGGTGCAATCAAAAAGTGGGAGAACAAAGTTGTTCTGCTTGATGACCTTTATCATAACTCACCTACTAACGCTACAATCAAGGGAACAAAGTGGGGTGCGTTCAATGCACTAACTGAGCGCCTTGATTATTATCGTTCAGGTCGTGGCAATGGCGAAACACTTATGGCGGGTGCATCAGGGTTTGACCCAGTTCTAACCGCAGAAAAAAATAAGTTGTATCGAATGGTTGCAACTTTCTAAAAAAAAAATAAATAAAAATCCTGAGCAAGATTTAAAACTGCTCACAATTTTTCTTGGTCTGTTAGCTCAGTTGGTTAGAGCGCTACCCTGTCACGGTAGAGGTCGACGGTTCAAGTCCGTTACAGATCGCAAAGCGCCCGCAATATTAAGGGAATTAAAAGTGTGTTACGTGTCACATAAAAAAAGCCCTGAAAGCTATTGTAAATGTCAGTGGGCTCGTGTATAATTCTCATCATGACCAACGAACTAGTATCAAGTAAATATACATTTGTCTGTGACCCAGATGAATGTGACTGCCTAATTGAATTAACATCATCTGACGGGTTTGGATTTCCATCAGGTGTGACAGAACTCACGTGCCCGTGTGGTCGAAAGACCACCTTGGTGTCAGTGGTCAATGCTACAATTGCTCCTATAACCCAAACGAAAGAGGAAAAAATGGAACCAACAACAACACAAATCCCTGAGTCATATAACTCTAATCTATTGGTAACCTACAAAGTTATCCGCGGATTCTCAGATGCAGAATATGCAACTGACAAGATTACAAGTCTTGAGTGGGACCTACACAATGGACGCCAATCTCAGAAGACTGTCGGCGTTCTAAATAGCAAGATTGATTCTGCTAAAGAAATTATCTGCGAAGCATATGCAGACTCACAAGACCAAGACACATTGCGTGAAATCGCTGAGGCGCTTGGTATTGAACTTATTAAAGAAGTTGAATGGTCTGCATCTATTGAAGTTAGCGGAACATATTCATATAACATTCTTGAAAACGATTATGACTTAGACCTTGAGTCAGAAATTACAGATGCAATCTTTGCTGATTCACATAACGGTAACATTGAAATCAATGACCAAGAAGTATGTAATGTGCGTGAGAACTAATGTACTTTGAGTTGACCGCTCCCGATAGGCTATCTCTTGAGATGGCTTATTGGGATGCACAAATTACTGGGCTTGACCCTGAATTTATGCCACCGTTGACATTCAATGTTGGAACTGGTAGTATTGAGAAAGTTAGTCGTATTCGTGATAAGTATAATTTAAAAGAATCATACTGGTCAGACAAAGAAGCGACGGGATACTAGGAGATAAAATGTCAGACTATAAAGATGGATTTCAAGACGGGTATAAGTTTGCTCGTGAAGAGATGATGGAAAAGTTATCAGAGATTGATATCGCTGACATCGATACTTGGATCCTTGACCGTCTTTCAGAAATGATTGAAGGTGGAACACTGTGATGGCTGAATGGCTTAAGTGTGATCAATGTGCAGCCCAAGCTATGTGGGAAGCAAAGAAAGATGCAATGTCTCTTTATTTTTGTGGACATCATAAAAATTCACAGGGCGAATCTCTTGTGGACTGGGCCGAAGAAATGGTACAATTACTAAACTACGAGCAAGACCAACTAACAAAGGCGGAATAAAATGGGCGACAGAGCAAACTTTGGATTCAGAGATTCCAAGGAAAATATTGTATTTCTATACGGTCACTGGGCGGGGCACCGAATGCTAGAGAACTTAGCGGACGCCGTGCAGATTGCACATCCACGTTGGAATGACGAGGCATATGCAACACGTATTACTATTAGTCAAATGATTGGTGACGAATGGGCTAGCGAAACAGGCTGGGGAATTAGCGTTAATGAATTGGCCGACAATGAGCACAAGGTCCCTATTATTGATTGGAAGAATAAAACTTTCACATTAATGGAAGAAGACCTGCAGACTGTAGTATTCAGTACAAGCCTTGAGGCATTTGTTGCTAAATATTGTACTCAACTAAGTGTGGTATAATTAATCTAGGACCTTGGTCCTGGTTTTAATACAGAAATGAAATGGTGCGCCTAACTAGTCTACGGGCCAGGCGCTAAGTAAAGCGGTTTATTTCTTTCGTTGGAAATCAGCAGCCATATTCATTACCCCCTAGTCAGCTTCAACTCTGAGCCTAGGGGGAATTTTTTGCCCGCAAGGGCGAGGGTAACATATCTCTTTTACGAGGTCAATAGCAAAACTCCTGAAAATTTGTGATCTTGACCACAAAGCTGAATAATGTGGCCTGTATCACAGGCAAAATCTATTCCAAATGTCAGTGGTCCATTGTATAATTGGAACATATCAACGAAAGGATATAAAATGCCAAATTGGTGTTACAACACATTAACTATCCAAGGACCTAAGTCTGAGGTAGATATGATTAAAGATAGATTGAATGCTCCATTTACATTAGCACAAGAGACATATGGTATGGGTGATATTTCATCTATGGGTTTCCCCACCAAAATTAAATTAGTTGAATATAATAATCCTGTATTCGCTTTCTTTAATATCCACTCATATAAGGATGAAGGTATTACTGATGAAGAATATGCCTGCCAACCTAATCGTGGTGACATAGATATCAAGAATGACCCTGATTGGTTCCGCAAGTCTGTTGAGTTTGCTAAGACTCAGAAGGATTGGTATTCGTGGAATAACTCTAATTGGGGAACTAAGTGGGATGTAGCCGTATCTGATGAGGAAAAGTATTCTAATACAGAATTACTTGAATACAAATCAGAAGGTGATGACAACTGGCTTGTATATAAGTATGAGACTGCTTGGTCACCTGCTGTAACTATCTTAACTAAACTAAGTAATCTTGTTCCGAACTGCCTGCTCACATTAGAGTTTGAGGAAGAAACAGGTTGGGGTGGGGAATATGAGATTGTCCGTGGTGAAGTAAAAGAACTATTGGCATATGAGAACCGTTGCTATGCTTGCCAGTCTTTTGATTGTATTGACTATTGCGAGAATGACTGCGGTGAATTCTGCTCAGAATGCAATGAGGGCTCTTGGCAGGATGAAGTGGCTATGAAAGAATGTCAGACCCATATGGTATTATTACCTTTGAAAACCTACACACAGGAAGAGGCACTAAATGTCTAGTTTCTTAGAAAATGAAAATGAAATGTTGATTGACGCAATCTTCTCTGAAATTGGAGAACAACTCGTTGAAGATTGGATGAACTCTAATTTAGATGAAGGGCAACTATATGCCGATTGGTGTGTTGCCGATATGTCTAACAGCAATTATCTAAAAGGCAGGTTCAATCAGTTTCACGATTTAAGTCCAACAGATAATTACTACCTACAATGGGATGAGAACGCAGAATGACATACTATAACTTCGTAATTAAATTACACGGCGCCGTTGGCGCTAATAGCGAAGAAGAAGCAATTGAGAAAATCAATGGACATCTTGACGACCTTGGCCAAGTTGAAAGCATTATCAAATATGATTTAGGTTGGCCCGATACGTCTTGGGAATTAGAGGAGGCATAATGTTAGGCTACACAAAAGAAGATATCGATCAGATGTCTAATGCTATACACGATGCAAAGCTTTTTTATATTATGAAATCAGATGTTGAGCAAGTAGACAAAGACCCTTTAGTTGAAGGTTTGTTGAAAGCAAATGATTTCCTGCAGGGCCTATGGGCAGAAGGGTACTTTGACTAATGGGGGCTAAATGTCAGCATTACTGGGAGTGTTCAGATGTCCCTGGAATTTTTACTTGTCAGTGCTCTATGGTAAGATACTTCAATAGAGAGACAGGAGAATATTACTATGACTAAGTCATCACAGTTTATGGAGTATATGAAACTTCATTTAATTAGTCTTGAACAAGATTTAGAAATGAATCCTGAATCTATCAATGTAATTGATATCCCAGGACAAATTGAAGCAACCAGGCATTTATTGTCAGTGGCTACTGATATAATGAATTCTACTAACGAAAGGGTATAAAATGAATGCAGAAGATATTGGGCTCCCGCCCCATTTGCAACGTATGGTCAACGCTGGAGTATCGGGCCTTGACATTATGCACGGAGAACTAAAGAATCTAATGCTCATTGCTGAGCAGGACCTAGCAAGTGCAATAGAACAAGAAGAGATATCAGAAGAGGCAATGGACTCTATGGTCCGTACAGAATGTGAAGGTCGCCTAGATATGCTAGTCGAACTGTATCAATTAACTTATCAATTATCATTTGCGATTGGAGCACGTACACTATGAAGCCTGAAGACAAAGATAAACTAAACGAATGTTTAAAGATTCTAGACACTACGGACCTAGGGCTGTCACTAGTATGGCTGTGGACGTGGTCGACAATTAACAACATCTTTGAGGATGAGACCTACAAGCAGAACTGCACCATAGACGAGATGTGGGGGCACCTCTGCGAGGCCGTGGAGGCGGGCCAGGGCTTCTCTCTAGAGTACGGGGCGGAACAACATCAGGACGATGTACTTGAATGGATGATGAATCGTGAATACATTGTAGACACAATGTTTGAGGAAGAGGAAGAAGACGAAGATGAAGATGAGTGACAACTACCTGAATGATCAATTAAATACAGCACAAAAGCTTTTGTGGGGTGGATCCGAAACAGAAAATATTGAGGCCCATAACATCATTGCTAAATTAATTAAAGATCGTATTGAACAAGCAGATCTTTCGTAGGGGCAAAAATTTTGTCTTACGAGGGGTATTTACAATACCCCTGAAAACTGATATACTAAATAAAACATCTCTTGAAAGGGGATTCAAATGACAACAAAGCGTGAATATCTAAAGCAGCAAGGCATTACAGTCGGTGTACGTGGTCGTTTCTCAGGAGCAGCCAAGGTAGCTCTAGCGGAAGCTGTAGCCAAGGGCGTTACATTTACTGCAGAAACACCAAGCAATAAGGCTAAGTAATTCCAGGGGTGGAGGTCGGGGCTTCGTTGGTCCTTGACCTCCTCTCTTATTTTTGGTACAATTGACAGTTAGGCGGAAGGCGGACGAATGAGTAAAACACAAGAAATCAAAGTAGCAGAATCATTAGTTAATCTAATGGATGACCATTGGTTCAATCCAACTATCTTTGGTCGATATCTGGCGGAACAGCCAATCTATACAATTGACCGAATTATGGAAATGGTTGTATCAGTAATATCAGAGCAGGCAAAGATGTATGATGTATATTCAAATCAAGGTACATATACAGAAGGTCTAGCATTAGCCAAGGAACTGAATGAATGTATCAAGGCATATCAGCAAGATAACAACTTAGTTAATCTTAAGTTGCCGTCCCGTTCTTACAAAGTAAAACGGGAGGAACCAGTAAGAGAACGAATCTTTGGTTGGCGGGAAGAAGAAGACCCATTCAGTCAATAGAGGCATACATACAATGAGAGATCGAATGCCTGGTTAGATAGATAAACATATCTAGCCCAAATTATCCACAGGGTTATCCACATCCTGTGGATTTTTTGTATGTGTGGGCATGTGGGCCAAATTTTCTATTTACGATACATGATCAAAACCCCTGAAGCTTGGGCCAAATTTTCTATTTACGAAGCCTTGACAAAAATCCCTGAAAATGCTACACAATATGTCTATATGATTAATTATACATATAGAATGTCGACAAATGTGTAGAGAATTTGGCAAAATAGATCAAAATTCCTCATGAAATCTATTGACAAATATGGATCAATATGCATGCATGTATGCCCAAATGAATAGACATTACGATACGTTATCTATTAAGGATGCGTCATTACATATGTATATCTAACTATATATAACTATAGTATATGATATGCTATCTATAGTATAAATTCTCCACAATGCTCCACTTTACTCCACAAAAAAAGCCCTAGAAGGGCTATTAGAGAGGAGATAAATGGGAGGGGGATATAGGAGTTAGCTGTTAATTTGTGCTATATCTGTGTCTACACAGGGCTTGTCATTACATCCACAGAGTTCTTGATCTAAAGCTACATTGCTACGAATATTATCTAAATAGTAATTTCCAGCAGAATCAGCATTTATCCAATCAGACATTACATCTGGTTCTATATTCTGGTACATGATATCTTTGCCATTTAACACTAGATGAACCATATATCCTATGCCTAGTATGTATTTGTATCTTATGGGTCCTGATGAAGATTCTATCTCTCCACTTGCCCCCGCCATATTTACTGCTTCAACATCATCATCATCAACATCTGTGATATCCACACCCATTGCCTCTGCTGCAGACTCATAGTCTGCCCATGTAGACTCATTTGGGTGATCATCCACAAACATCTCTGCTTCGCCTAAATCTAGGTCATAGGCTTCCATTGCTTTGGCAATCAAATCTTGAGTATCATAATCACTATAATTGTCGACAATATTAGTTGCATCGTCTTTGGTTATATTAAACTGATCAGTGAGCTCTTTAATTCTCAGAGCACGTTCTTCAAGGTATGAGTCAGATATATCTTTGATCACATCAGCAATTAGGATCTTTTTCATAGTTCTAGTTTACCATATTTTGCTTTTATTGACTTTAGACTTTCTAGTCCAGGTTGAGACTTTATGGCTAGGTGTTCCCATATATGTATCTTCAATCAAAGCTTTATTCTTATCTAGGTCTTGTATTGCTCTATTGAGTTCTATCATATCCTTAGCAGAAAGTCTCTTACTTTCCAATTCCCGCCCATCAATTGCTTGAAGCTTGCGTCTAGTCTTTTCAATATCAGATAGACTTTTCTTTTTCTCAGCTTCGATAGATGCTCTAGATTGACCCTTATATTTCTTTTTAGCCATATAGTAATTATACTATATTGATATAATTCTAGTCAACTGCTTTATGCTCTAATTTACTGCCTATTGCTGCAGCTTTCTTTCGTATCTTTTCGGCTGAGTTTATTGTATGTTCTATGGATTTCTGAAAGGATTTGCACATTTTGCAGAGATCGAGCATATCTGGATAGTTTGCCCATGCTGCTCTATTTGTCTCTATTGAACATGTCTTACACATTGGTGATGCCATTGTAGTTCTTTCTCTATTAAAGGGAATATTCCCTTATAGAACTATTATACACCTTTAGGCTTCCCCGCCTTCATCGTGCCCCAAGGGCTATCACTCATTGCCTTAAACACCTTTGCACTTTTAATTACATTACATCTTCCGTGTGCTGGTCTAACATTATCTAAGTTATCTGAACCACCTTTTGATAAAGGATATAGGTGATCTATATGCAAGCCATTATCCCATCCAGGCTTACCACACTGTCTTGGGGCAGATAAATCTATTGGGGGTTTGGCAGATATGGCATAAATTCCCATACTTATCTAGAACCTGCTTCTCAGAGTAAGGTGCATGTGCATTGTTTCTTTTTAAAGCTTCACGCTTTCTATTTTTCTTTCTTCCCCATTCTTTTACTTTCTCTGGGTTGGATTTTTTATATTTTTGCTCATGAACCACTCTTTTGTCTCTATTTTCTTTATCATATTTTTTACTGGTTTGTCTACTTTTCTCTGGATTTGCTCTATGGTAGGCAGCATTATAAATAGACCTACATGGCTTGCAATAGCTACCACTTATTGATTCAGCAACCTTGCATGAACTACAAATTTTCATCAAACCCTACCCTAAATGTGTCAACGTAGTTGACTGGGATCTCTCTACCGCCGCCGATTTCACTAATTGCGATCTTATTTTCATGATATTGCATATGAAAGTCATATAATTGATGTGTGACTGAACAAAAGCATATGGGGCAGTGTGTGATCCACTGAGACTTGTCTTCCCATTGTTTACTCATCAGCTTCAGGTGAAGGAATCGGACCTTCATTATCAGTTTCGGAAACTGCTCTACGGCCATTATAGGAACCTGAACTGTCTTTAGGGACAATTCGCTTAATTTCATATAAACAGTTTGGACATTCGCCTTTGTGCAACCATTTACCTGAATCTAAGACAACCATCTCGGTTAGCCTTCCGTCTACGTTTTTATTACAAATAACGCAGAAAGCACTCAGCATTATTGTCAATGAGCATCCGCTTCACGAAGCCATTGATCTTCCCATAAGCCTATTAATGATTCGTTACCAATATCATCAAAGTAATAACGCTTAGCGTTACTATTGTAAGTCCACCCGTACCATCTATCTCCTTCTGACCATGTTAGATTAGTTGGTCCTTCTTTTTCATATTCCCACATTGATCTGTCTATGGACTGGTACATTCTTACCTCATCAAATACCGCCTTGCGAAGTGAATCCCATCTAAATATTCTATTAACTAACCAATCAATCATTTTCTGGATCCTTTTCCCATGTAAGTTTTCCATCTTTGTAAACTGGCCAATACCCTAACGAACGCCAGTCCATCTTCATTATTTTAGGCTCTTTCATTAGAGATAATTCTCATCTGCTCCATAATTAATGCTTGCTTTCTTTCAAATGCACTAGATTGAGGCTTGGATGCCAGCCTTTTTAAATTTTTCTTTTGGCGCTTTATTCCAGCCTGGGACTTTGCTACATTATTTTTTTTCATATAGTTAGTATACTATATAACATAAATGTAGTCAATAGTTTAAGCAGGGGGTCTAGGCTTTTTCTTGTTGTAGAAGAAATATTGGGAAGAGTATCTTTCGCCAGCAATAATTGGGAGTATCTCGTGCTCATGGTGGGATCTAAAAACTATTACGTCACCAGCAACTGGTTTGTAGACTATTGGCTCTTTTATAAAGTCGCTTTCACAAAATACTAGCTCGCCCCCTTCAAAATCATCATTCCAATAAAAAATTTGAGTAAATTCCATTAAAGATTCACCTGGAGCTGCTCCAAAATATTTAGCAAAATCTCCAGTTGGAACGTCTTGATGCTTTCCTAAGAAGGCACCTGGGCCTCTTCTGTCTACAATTCTTCCATGGTCTAGCGGGTGTGAGTAGCTGACATTGTTAACTTCTGCATTAAATAGCTTTGCCCATTCAAGGTAATTTTCTGCGCCAACTTTCCATAACTCATGATTAATTGATCTTGGCATATGCATTCGTAGTTGATCTACTGGGTCATTTGTGCAAGAGCTGTCGTGCCAAAACTCTTGATCCAATGTCTTCATCATATTTAAAAGCCTTATTCTTGTTTCCTCTGGCATAAGATTTTTATATACTTTGTACGGAAGCCCATCATCGAGCAGCATTCCGTGTATAGTCGATGTATCTTTAGGAGGTGCTGGTTTTAAATTAAGCTTCTCTAACCTATTGTGTGTGCCATCACAATATGGAAACTTAAGGGATCTTCCACAAACACAGTCTCTAGCCATTTATTTTGTCAACATCCTTTTGATAGCAAGATTGACAATAATTACCAGATTCTAGCAAATGGTTTACAGTTAATTCAATAGTTTCATTGCATGTTTCACATTCTATAGTTCCGATAGGTATCATATTGTTCTCCAAGTCTTATTTATCTCATCAAATTTGTATTGATTAGATATGTTGCCGATTACATTTTTCTTGCCACAATTGTCACATATGTCATACAGATTCCCAGTAAATGGACAGCTAGACTCTCTAGACATATGGCCCTTGATCATGCATATTATTCTTTTCATAAAGAAAATCCTTTAAATTTTGTCCATAAAGAAATTGTTTTTCTTGTTCCAGACTTAACCTCTTTGACTTCATGATGGAAGTAAAGGTTTCCAGGAAAAGCAATAAGCATTCCCTTTTCTGGTTTAATTGTTAAGTTGTGCTGCGGGAATACCAACTCCCCGCCTTCAAAATCATCATTTAGATATACGATTAAAGATAGATGTCCGCTCCAAGAATATTGATTTTGATACCAAGAATATACTGGTTCGAGCGGATCAAAAAAATGAGGTTGAATCATATCTGTATGCTCTGGAACAGAGGAACCAGCCTCACGATTATTAAAGTCTACTGTTCTATCTCTTTCAAACTCCCAGCCATAAAGCTTTTCGGCTTCAGATCTAAGCAGGTACTCGTATGCTTTTAAAAGCTCTCTTTGAGAATAAGCATTTTTAATTTTAATTTTTAAATCTAATGTTGGATTTTTGTCAAGGTATAGATCAGTGTAGCTTAAAATTTCATCAATATGATTATGCGGCATATAGTTTTTAATAATTTTTATATTATCAATGCTATTGCCTAATTTTTCTGACATAGGATCTGTTTTTTCTATCATACAAATCATTATCTCACTTTAGAGTAGAAAAGTCAACCAGGATTTTTGGGCAACTCAAATGCATCAAGCATTCCCCATTTAGTATATCTGTTTATCTGAATAGATGGAAGATTAGTATTTAATTCCACGTGCTTCCATTCTGTAAGATTTATTGAGTAGGCCTGTTTTATTGCATCCTCATAGCTATCAGATTTAACCCTTATCTTGTATTCGTCTTTAAGGGTGGCCGTTACCTCAAATAACTTTGACCCCTCCCCAAAAACTTTTTCATCTATCTTGTAATTAAAGTTATACAATTTAATTGTTTGATTAGATATAAAATTATTTGAGCTGTGGAAAGAAATAATGTCGCCAGGGCTAGCACTTATTCTTTTTTTATCTGGGAACCTTAATATATCTGCAGTGTCTTCAAACACTATTTCTGTATCATAATCGCTTACTACAATTACAGATATTCCGTCTCCATCAGACTGTTCATTTATTATTTCCATATTAAACTCTAAATTAAACTTACTTTTACAATGTAAAAACAGTTCATTAATAATATCTGACTCATTTTTATCTATATTTAAATCAAAAAAATTAGAAGAAAAAAATATTGTATTCAAATTACGCATTGTTACCTTTCTTTGCTGCCCCACCTGGCCTCGATCCAGGGACACCCGAATTAACAGTTCGGTGCTCTACCAACTGAGCTATGGGGCATCTTATAACCATTATATACAATATAAATTGTGATGTCAATATTCTTTGCGGTATAATTAGTATATGATAGATCAAGATAAATATAATGAATTTAAAAAAAATCAGGGTCCTATAATTGATGAGGACTTTGAAATTAGAGTCGTAGACGACGTTCTCACAGAAGAAAATATTAAAGATTTGTACAAAATTATTGAACAAAGTGAGTCTACTGTTCAAGCTTGGGGCGGAAGAAAAAGCTGGAACTTAATGGTAGACAAGCATATGTATCAAAGACTGAATCAAGTAATTAGAGATAAAATTGGAATAACTCTAATACTAAAAGAGTATTTCTTTATTAGATACAACCCAAAATATGGATATATTCCTAAATTGTTCCCACATTATGACGATAGGGTGTCTCAAAGAGTAACAATTGACATCCAGCTTAATTCAAATCAAGATTGGGGAGTTGTTGTAGAAGGCAAAGAAACAGTACTTAAATACAACCAAGGTTTAATATTCGCTGGAACCCAGCAGCAGCACTGGAGAGAGCACATTGATTTAAGAGAAGACGCAGAAATTGATATGCTTGTATGCAACTTCTCTTATCTACCAGACAGACCTTTGCAAGAAAATCATTTTAAGATGCAAGATGAAAGGTCTAACTTTTTAATAGATCTCACTGGCATTGGTAATAAAGACGAAAAGTATTCTAGCTAATTGCTATAAGTCCACGGATCTTTTGGGTGCTCACAATAAAACTTTGTAGTATCCACTGGCTTTTGTGGCTCACCTAGATACTTTTGTCCTGGGTACAGGCTTCTAATTGAATTACAAATATGATGATCACAATCTTCCATGTGCATCATTTCTCCCATAACAATAGTAACCTTAGTTCTAGTAGTAATCTTTTGCAGGTCTGGGTGCTTAGATATTTCGTGTGCCCACCCAGTAACTATAAACTCTGTAGGCAATGTTAGATCGCAGCAAAATGATATAAGTTTATTTGCATATTGCTCATTTTGATCTGTTTCCCACTTAAAATCTTTTTCAATAATTTCAAGAATTTTTGGTATATCCTTACCCCAGACATAAACAGTTAGGCTTGTCTGAACATCCTTAAGCAATGGGAATTCAGTATCAACATTTTTAGGTTCAATTGTGGGATGTATAAAAACCCTTCCATTTGATAGTCCGCTTGCTACAAGTGCCTGTATGCCTGCGTTAGGGCCTGGAAGCACCACGTACGGCAGGCTTAGCCTAATGCACTCCTGAATGTATTGTACTCCTGGATCGGATACGGCAACCTGGCCCTCCGAACAAATGATTAAGACAGTTAGCCCATCCCTGATAGAACTAATTACATAGTCTAGCTGCTCCCTATCTGCGTGACACGAATGAAAGCTTTTTAAGATTATTAAATTTTTATTGATTTCATATTTTTCCAATAGTTGATCTGCATATGTTGTCGGGTAGTCGGATAAAATAATATCTGCATTTTTAAATGCATCAAGCATTCTCAATGTTATATCTTCTAAATTGCCTAGCGGCATGGATCCTACAATTAATTTACCAGTCATTTTATTTCCTATCTATACTCTCTAATGTGAAAATCTACTGGTACAAGCCACTCTTGGTCTGACCCTGTATTGCTTAGTCTTTCTTTAAAAAATGTCATTTTGCTTGTTTTCATTTTTAAATCATAAAAATAGCTATCTTCTGTCCATTCGCCATTAATAATATTCATAATATGCTTCATGCTATATCTATTTTGTTCATTTTCATTACCATATAAATTAGACTCATCGCCATTTGAATAGTCATCCATATCTTTTGGAATAGTTTCAAGTAAATTTGGATATCTTTTTTTAAAATTTTCCATTGTCATTGATCTTGCCGCTTGGATGTCTTTAATTATTGTGTTAAAGTCTTCGCTCCTTAGATTATAGTTTAGCAGCATATTGTGATGAATTTTTCCATCACCATCAAATGTTACATTGTCTGGTAGCTTAGTTTTAGTTTTTGCTTTAGCGCACAGCTCCAAATCAACCCCAGTATTCCATCTTCCGCCTCCAATGATATAGTCATCAAACCATAAATGATTTGATGATTTCAGCTCATCGTCCACCTTTTTATAAACCTGCTCTAAAGAAAGTCCTTGAACTGATATCCAATTTAATACACGCATTAATTTGCTCCAAATGTTTGTGCATGATCAGAAACGTCTAACCATTTTTCTAGCCTTTGCCCCGCAATTATATCGTTTACTGTCGCATACTCAGCCCCATTAAATTTAACAGAGTCTGGTAGCTTTACCAAATGGTCCCACTTTTTGTCTTCAGCTAGCCTGATTGCTTCAATACAGGAGTCTATGAGATCAAGGGTGACTGGGGGGTAGTTTGTATTTTGCAAATGGTTAGCAATTTCATTTTTTAATTCATCTATGTTTCTATCTATCATTTTTTCTGCCCCACTTAACTCTATTCCATCCACGCTCATGAAAATAGTAAAGAATTGTTTTTGTAAATACCTCAAAGCTTGCAATTGCTCCTGCTGTTACTGGCTCTTTGGTTATGGCCCATGATATAACAAACGTGTCTGCTGTTCCAATTACACGCCATGTAATTGCTTTTAATGCTGATCTTTGTTTAGTAACATTCATGATGGCCACTCAATATTGTTTGGCTTAGATACAAAGTCCCACACCTTATATGCCCATCTCTTTACGTTTTTGAGTAGCACTAATAGCTTCAATTTCTGCTCCTAAAGATACCTGTTCAATCTTATATCCTACATCACGACCATAGACTATATTCGTAATGTTAGGCATCTTAATTACCATTGCTTTATCCATTACTGGATCCTCTGCAATATATGCCATTACTTGGTCAAAATCTAGTGGGTCTTTATTACTAGTCTTGTACGTATTTCTTACACCAAGCATTACTTGCTTTGTTCGTTCACCCGCCTCTTTATATAAAGCGTGGTGCCCCTCATGCCACGGCTGGTATCTCCCAAGCATTAGTGTAGTTGGCTCCCTCCAATCGTGTAATTGAAAGTCAACACACGCAAGCCTCGCAGCTAAATTTGATTCTGTATTGTCGTCAAACATTAGGTCAACACCCTCTGGGTACTCCCACATCGCAGTTGTATCTGGGAAATCTCTTACGGGCTTTCTATTCATCCAAACAATTTTATCTGGCTTTCCGAATGAAGACCTTGTTTCTTTTGTTGGATTAACAAAATCTACTACTACATGGTATCCTTGCTCTGAAAGAAGCCTAGACAGCGCACCCATCCTACGGGCTTGCTCAATCCTATCTTCTGGGCTAAATCCTAGATCTTTATTTAGTTCTGCTCTTACTGCATCTGCATTTAAATGCACAGCATTAATTCTATCTGCTAGCTCTTTTGAAAATGTAGTTTTGCCAGAACCTGGTAGTCCTATTACTTGAATAATCATTTGTTCATGTCTTTCTTTCTGTGGTGTGGTGTCAGCTGGTCTATCATTTTTTGCCTTAAGTGTTCTGGCATTAACTTTAAAGAGTCTGCGGCTTTATGCCCCCAATGACCTGGGGGTGCCAAATTAATAAGAAACATTACGCAGTAATCATTTTCATCTTCAGAAGTATAGTCTGGCCTAAAATGAATATCTTCTTTCCCGTATAGAAATACTGCAGAGTTGGGGTCGTCTTGAAAAAAATCATCACCAACGGTAAGTCCCCAATCTGGCAATGTAGTCTCTACACATAAATCAATAACATGGGTTGATGGCAAATTATCTAAATGCTTTTTAAGGCTAGGCTTTATGCCATTTACTATTTGGTACTTTACTGCATGTGTATAAACAATGTCTAAATCTTTTGTATTAAATTTTTTATTCGCCAAGTCAACGATCTTTGCCTTTATATTTTCTGGAAAATCAGTTATAGCATAGTATCTACTATAGGCTTCTGAAAAATATATGTTTTCTGATGACAGGTCTTTGAATGCTATTTCTTTTAAAGCATTAAAATCTTCTTCTTCAAAAACATTTTTTTCATAAAATGATTTCACAGATTGTTCCGTTCTTAAGGTTTTTTGTATCTTGGTTTTTTAGTGGGTTTTGGAATTAAGCTTGTCTCTCTTCTTATTCCGTGCTTATTTGTATCTATCTTTACACCCTGTCTTGGATACTTCTTTGGAGTATTAGTGCTGGTAACAGCACCAGCAGGCGCACCAGCATTTGCTGGTGGCACCATGCCAGTACCGTCTTCTTTTTTAAAACTATTACTCATTGGTTAAGCCCGACTCACCATCTCTAGATACATCTGTAATTGTGACTGGGGTAGCGCCTTTGGGGCTACCTAATGTTTCGCATCCGCATTCGTAACACATTAGTTGCAGTTCTCACAATTCTTTACTGCACAATCAGCTTCGCCTCTTGTGTCTCTTGTGCACTCTGCGCCAGACTTTACTGGTGCAGGCGTTGGTGTTGGTGCTACTGGCTTTACAGCCTCAGCGATAGCTGCTTCAATTGATGGAGCAGTTACTTCTTCTTTATCAAATAGATCCATTTTTACTTTGGGCCTTGTGCTGATGGCTGGTTAGATACATCTGATGCAGGGAATGCTGCTGATGGATCGGCAGCGTACTGCTCTCCGATTGTGTGCTGTACTGCTGGCTTTACTTCGTTAAATCCTGTTAAATTCAATCCGTCTGTCATTTTCTTACTCCTATAGGTTATTTATTTAAGCGGGACTAGTATTCCGCTCATAAGACTATTATAGCATTTAGTTGATTAGGATCTGTAATACTCGTGCCAGCATTCATCACATATATCTATTATCATTCCTGCTGGCTTAGCTGCTATCCTTGTTGCTTTTTTGCCACAGCCGTTCCATTCGCATAAATCACCAAGCACTATTTAGATCCTTTGGCTGTTTGGCCACGGTACCCTGTCTTTTTCTTATTCATTGATCCTGGCTTTTTGTAGCCAGACCCATTTGGGGTAGCGGCAATTCTTTGCTCTAAAGCCTTCTTAATTTTATCGTGATGCTTTCCCATTATCTTACCTGCCCTTGAAGTATAAAGTTTTCTTTTTTTATAGAGTTAGTATATCTATCTCTAATTTCTTTTTCTGACTCTGGATAAACCGTAGCCAATTCTTCATTGTATGAATCCATATGTTTTAAACCAGTCTCTGACTGCCATTCTAAGGATGGTATGTCTAGACTGTTGTCAGTATAGCTAAAAAATAGCATATCTAAATAATCACTGTCTTCAAACCTTAGTGGTTTTCTCCAATGAGCATTTCTAGTTATTTCTAAAACAAGAGCGTCATTTGTATTTAATGTATACTCTTTTATTTCATCATCTTGTGCGACAACTATTGGCCAGTCTAAAGTCGACCTTAGCTGTATATCAAACATGAAATGTTCTTTTGTTGGAGGATCTAAATGTGGCCCCAACTGTGGGAAACCAAAATCTTTTGAATATCTTACAAAAGAAACGTATCTAAATTCAGCATTTTCATTAAATTGTTTTGCAAATTTGGTTATTATTTGCTTTAATTCATCAGACATCTCCCAGTCCTGCAAGCTGCATTGAATTCGTCCAAGGTAGTGGTCGACCACCCAATCATTCATATTTGTTTCAATTGTTTCTCTAGAAATATCAGAAAGCATTATATAATTTTTGTTTTTTAATAGATCATCCATGAAATTTCTAAACAAATTTAGCTCTTCTTCAGTTAGAATGTCTTTTATTACAAAAGGGAATTTAATTTTTTTCCCTCATTTCATTCATCATTTCTACCATACAGCTTGGGTCATCATTTTTTTTCTTTGCTTCTGCCTCTTGCTTTAATGTATAAAAATCTTTTTTATTGTCTAAGAAGCTTATTTCATTGTCCTGCTTCTTTCCAGAACCCTCTTCTGCAGATACTGCATTTAGATCTAGCTTGCCCATCTGCTTAACATTATTTTTTGCATACTCTGCACGTTGATCAAATGTTATTGTAGTGTTTTTTGGATATATTAATTCAAGTTCTGCCTCATAGTCATCCATATACTTCAATCCGATCTCCGTTTGCCACTCAAGTGTTGGCGGTTCAATGTTGGGATCCTCAAAGCTTATAAATATCATATCGATGAAGTCCCCATCTTTAAATTTAACTGGGGTTCTCCAATGCGCTTGTCTAGTAATTTCAATACACAAAGAATCATTGTTCTTTAAACTATACCCCACTACATTGCCCTTCTTATCTGGGGCTTCTGGGTCTTCTTCTGCAACAACTATTGGCCAATCTACGTTACCGTCTAGCTGTACATCAAAAAAGAAATGTTCTTTTGATACTGGATCTAGGTGTGGTCCTAGTTGAGGAAAGCCAAATTGATTTGAGTATCTAACAAAAGAAACAAATCTAATCTGTGCGTTGGGATTAATTTTTTTTGCTTCTTCTTTTGGTTTTCTTAAAATTTCTTCTGGCACCTTATGTTCTGGAAGCGAGCATTGTGCTCTTGCTAAAAAGTGATCAACTACTGGAACAAGCATATCGGTTTCAATCTGCTCTCTAGTTATTTCTTTAAGCATTCTCCATGTTGGTGCATCTAATATGCTTTTCATAAAACTATTGGCTGAATCTAATTCTTCTTGAGTATAGAACTGTTCTTGCAATATTGGAAATTTCATTTAAGCTTATTCCCAAATCTTGCCCATAATCTTTCATGTACAAAATACCCTAAAGATTCAATTCCAATATAAACTAATGCCCCAATGCCCGAGTATTCCCAGTCGCCTGTAAATAAATAAATGATTCCAGCAAGCACTGTGAAATGAAAAGCTTCCCAGCTAAATGTCTTTATATAACTCTTTTTTGTAGTTTCCATATCATCTCCTATTATAGTATATCTATTATATCATTGTCCAAGATCTTGCTTTGACAGCCCCCAGTAATAGTTGTCTATGCTATTTTTGGCTAAAATATAATCTATTTCCTCTTTATTTAATGTACTTAATATATCGTTGGTAGTACCGATTGAATTATCTTTACCAATTTTATTGGACTTGAGTAAATTAATATTAAATCTATCATTTATGATGTCTATAACTTTTATATATCCTTCATACAGATTCTCTGTAGCCCCTATAAAAAGAAGAGATTCTATTTTTTCCTTTGCATTTGATTCGGTTACTTCTATATCTGTTTCCATATCAGATACTTCTTTTGTATCTATGTCGTATAAATAGGGGTATCTTGTATTAATTAGATTAGATATTTGCCCATTATTTGTATAGCGTTTAGACTTTTCATCATAGAGCCATTCTCTAAATAAATTTACTGGATCATCTTTGAATTTACTTAATCTTATTAGGTTAAAATCAATAGAATTTGCTTCTTGAGATTGGCTTTCTTTATATAATTTAGAGAACATGCTTACTACTTGATCAACTGGATTTCTTAAAAATGTAATTGTGTCTATGCCTGGATTTATTATTGATGGTGCAATTCCATAATGACCCATTATTATATCGCTATTTGATAAATTTGTATGGTTAAATTCTTTTTTTTGATAGGCTGACATCTCTTTTGTAAATACTTTTAATCTAGAGTTACCTATTCCAGAGCTGTACAGCATCCTGGATATAGTTGTCCCGCCAGTTCTTGGAATATGATTAAAATAGATTGATTTCATAAAAACCCTGGTGGGCTTTCGCCCACCAGGACTCAAATTACTTCTTTAATGCAACCTTCAGCTTAGGAAACTTCTTATTCCATTTAGCTGCTAGTGCATTGTATTCCGCCTTGTATGTAGCCTTAGCAAGATCTGCTGCGGCCTTTGATGAAGCATCTGCTGCAATCTTTGCTGCTGCTGCATCTGCTGACACCTTGGCTGTTTCTGCCTTAGCTAAAGCAAGTTCTGCTGCTGCAGTTGATGCTGCAGTTGCCTTAGCAGTTGCTGCTGCCTGTGCATCAAGTGCACGGCCAGCCTTTTCTGCTGCAAGATCTGCTGTTAACTTAGCGATTGTTCCATTAAGATCTGAAACTGTAAATGATGCAGTTGCTGCCTTAACTGGTGCTGTGAGCCCAGTAACTGTTGCTGCTGATGTGACACCAGTAACAACAACCTGAATTGTTCCTGCTACTGCTGTGGCAAGTGCCGCTGTCTTTGATCCAACTACTAAAGTTGTATCTGCTGCGCCTTCTGCTGTTGTTGTAGTAACTAGGGTCTTTGTGACTGTGCCATCAGCAAATGTTGAGCCGATTACTGTAGCGGTGATTGTTTCACCTGTTGCTACTACGTTTCCAAAAACATCTGTTGCTGAAACTGTGATTGTTGGAATTGTTCCAACTGCTGTTGCTGCAGGGACTGCAACTGCAACGTTTGACGCTGCTCCTGCTGTTCCCTTAACATATACGATTGTTGAATAAGCACCATTTGTAATGGTAACCGTTCCAACTGCTGTTGTGGTTGTGTATGCATAAACTGTAACCGCTACGCCTGCTGAAGTTACTGAAAGGGCTGGAACCCCTGAAGCAACTGTCTTTGGTGCATCTGTTGTGTTTAGTGCTGATACTAACTTAACTGTTGATGATGCAGTAAAAGAAACAACTGTTCCTGTATCTGCTGTTGCTGCAAGTGCGATAGTGTTTCCAGAAGCAATAACATTGCTTGATGGTACTGCCACCGTTGCTGGTGCTGCAGATGTGGTTGCGTTAGTTACTGTTGCCACCGTTACGACTAATGGTGCTGCCGATGCTGGTGATACAGGGACGCTGATAATCGCTAGGGCTGCAGCAGTAGCGATTGATAGTTTCTTAAATGAGTTCATTTAATTTATTCTCCTTATTTCCTCTGTCTCTTGATGAGAACAGAAATTTAGTTTAGTTCTATTACTTTCACCTGGAATGAACAAGGATCTCCGCCTTCATCCCATTCTTGCATTTCTTCTTCTGTCATAGGAGGACCATCGTGTGTATTGCAAAACACATCAGAAATCCATCCTCTGTCATAACCATTTTTGAGCCATATTTCAAACTCTACGTGATTGATGTATCCTTCTTCATCTCCTAGATCCATTCTGATAGCTCCTCAAGCATTACGTGCTTAGGTTTTGCACCAGAAATAGTTTTAACTGGGACCCCAGACTTAAATAGTACCATATATGGTATGGAGGTTACAGAGTATTCTGCTGATTTGATAGGATTCTCATCAACATTTAACTTTCCAACCCATAAACCACGCTCATTTGATATCTCATCTAGTATTGGAGATATCCTTTTGCATGGTCCGCACCACGGTGCCCAAAAATCTATAAGCACCAACTTGTGATTCTGCAGAACAGAATCAAAAGATTCGTCTGTGACTATCAACTTAATCTCCTTTTAGTTCATCCGCTGCGTTATTGAATTTATTCATAAATGTTTGGATCACCCAAACTGCGGTTTCTCCTGCGTTGGCTGACATTGCTTTTGAAGCCTCCTCAGTCCTGTCTTCAATAGCAAGGGCGTTGTACCATTTCTGGTACAACTCCTCACCAATCTCTTTAATAATTTCTTCAAGTACTGTTAGCTTGTTATCCATTTAATCTAGCTAACTGTGCTGCTCGAAGTGCTGCAAGTTTGTCTGATGCTGCTTTGACTGCTGCATCGTACTCAGCCTGCGCTTTTGCAATTTGTGCGTTAACGTCTGCCTGTAGTGCTGCCTTGGCTGCAGCTAATTCTTCAGGAGTCGGTCCTGCTGGTGCTGCAACTATTGCTGTATAGGAAAGCGCTGCGTTGATATTAATTAATTTAGTAAACGTTCCTTGTCTTCCAATTGTAGAAGATGCAGTAGAACGAAAAGCAGTAAGCAATTGATCATATGTAAATGTTGGCTTTGCTGCTTTTAGCTTCATCCATTGCGCTCCTGCAACCTGAATTGCGGAAGAAGACCCAGCGATATTCTTTGAGACATTGCCTGGACCAGCAATTGTAAAAAATCCTGGTGCAAAAAAGTCAAGTATTGCTGAATCATTGTTGCTGTTCGATGAGATTTCGTTTTGTTGATCGACGTAGCCGACTGAGATAGATTCTTCTAGGCATGCTGGCCAATCAATACGCTGGTAATCTCTTCCATTTCCTGAAGGGAAAAAAGTGGGGATACCAATAGCAATTAAATCTTTAATAGACTGCTGTGTTACTGGTGTTTTAGGGCAGTAGTTTGTTCCTGGGGCACCTAGGTTATGCATTCCCTGGGACATAGTAACTGCTTGAATGTTGTACTTTGATGCATTAGACTTTACCCAATTAAGAGCATTGTATACTGCAGCTTCCCCAGCATTCTGACGCATACCAGTTGAAGTATTACCAATAATTTTAATAAAAACAATATTTACATTTGGGTTGGTTGCAACAAATACCGATGTCATATATGTTCCGTGATCGAATCCATTTTTTGATATAAGGCCTGCTGGCATTGATGCCGCCCCAGGTCCTTCCATGAATGATGCACCGTTAGGGCATGTTGTCCATTCTAGGATACATACCTCTTGAATAATTTTTCCTTGAAATGCTGGTAGGGATGTGTCAATTGCTGTATCAAGAATAGCAACTGCTGGCTTCGAATCTGTACGATTCTGTAGTCCCGCTGCATGAGCGGTTGTAGGTACTGATAGTGTGAGTGCGATTAACGCAGATATTAGTTTTTTATTCATAACCTAATTCTACTAAATAATGGCAGGATGTCAAGGGGTGTCTGTTGGTTTTTTGTACCACTTACCGTTATCTAGCGACGGGGCGGTGTCCATGCCTTGTGAATCTAATAGATTAGATAGAGTTGCTGAAAGCAATTCGACATGCATTTCCATTCTAATAACAGCAATCTCAAGCTGCCTTAATCTTTCTGACTTTCTCATTCTTGTATCTCTCTGTCTAGTAGCGTAGGTGCTGTTGCCATGCTTCCGCAGTTAGCACATTCCATATCAAGAAAATATGTAGCTATTTCAAACTCTTCAAATATAACCTTTACATTCCATATATTGCATCCGCATGGGCATAGGTGGGTTGGTGCTCCTCTTAAATCCATCGCATGATCATAATTTTCTGGTTTCAAGTCGCTAATACTTAGAGGGTACTCTCTCTTTTGTGACTGCTCCCGTAGTTCTTCTAACTTGTTAATATAATAAATTCCAAGAGTGTACCTTGCCCTCAGCCATCTAAAAGATGAGATAATAAAAAAAGCTATTAGTATGTAGGCAACGGTTTCCATGATTCAATTATACACTAAACTTGGATGTATGTATAGGGTGCTGCTACGCTCATATTGAACTCGGTTGCCGCTTCTAATGCTGCTTTTAATCTAAGCTTTGGGTTTTGTTGCTTTTTTGTTGCATGAAGGGCTCCAAGGGCTATCTGTCCGCCGCTTCCTTCAGCCATGTAGTTTACAATATTTTCTCCAACATGAAAGTCTTCATCTATGGTAAAGAGTCTACCGCATACTCCAACTATAAAAATTCCACCAGTATCTTCTTCTGATGCGGAGCCAATACTTCCATAGCCATGATCTTTAAATGCAGCCTTAACAGAATCAACAAATTTGGTTCGCATAAATTTATCTAACCCAGAGTTAGTTTTAGTTGGTGTATATTTTGGAGGGGTCCACATGTACTGTAGAATTTGTCCCATACGAAATGAGTCTGTAAATGCAATTCCGTATTGACCGTTTTTAAAAACTTTTGGTTCTTTTCTTGATAGGATCCAGCCAGTTTTATCGTCTGAGGCGGCATGGTCAGACCCCATATACACAACCCCATTTTGGGCGATAGCAACAATACAAGTCATAATATTAGTATACTATTTTTATTTTTGTAGTGCTAGTGCTCATCAGAATGAATTTCTAGATGGCTTAATTTAAGCAGAGTTCCCTCTAATTCTGCCTTAACACGAATTAATTCCTGTAAGGCCTCAAAGTATTTGTCTTTCCATTCATTTAGATCTTTTTCTAATTTATATAATTTAATCTCAAGGTCTTTTAATTCCAATAGGAGTTGGTCGTGTGCCTTTTCTACCTGGCGCTCCGCCTTTTCTTTTTTTGACCTTCTAGCGCCTATCTGTGCTGTTAGTAGCCCACTTATAGCGGCTGCAAAGAGAGTTATTAGTATCTCAGTTAGAGGAATATTCATTATATGAATATTATACCGTACAATCTATATTAAATTAATAACTCAGAGGCTGTTATATCTACGCCCACATACTTCTTTTTTGCAATATGTTCTTTTACATGATCAGAGCCATATTGTCTTCCTGCTAAAATAACTATCCATCTTGGTTCTAATTTGTTGTCCGTACATGATTTACACAGCAACAAATTTATTGGTAGCAAAACAGATTTCTTTGCCGAAAGCTCGTTCTTGCTTTTATTGCAGGAATAACACAATACTTTATCCATGATTTTTTCCTCCTGGCTTTCCTTCAAGCTCTACTCTTACTCCGTATGATTCCAAGATATTCTTTACCATTTCTACATATTCTATAACTCTGACTCTCATTGAGCCGTCGTATTGTGCAAAATTATTCTCATATAATCTGATTGCTAAAAAGTCTGGGTACTTAACTATATCCATTTCAAGTGTTGAAGTAGGTTTTTTAAGTTCTCTTATTTTGAGCGCCATTTCTTTTGTGTAGAACGTTGGCTTATTTGGCTCACCTGTCCATTCGTTAATTCCGTACTTAAAATGGTTTTTATTCTTATCAATAAACATGCTTTTCCCTTATTCGCTTCCAAATATCTTTTGTTTTGTGTGCATTACGTGCTTTATCTGTGGACCCTGAAGCAAGGTATATTCCGCCCCAGACTCCGTAGTCTGAATTTTCTACACCACTTTCATGACATAACTTTATGACTGGGCAAGATAGGCATGCCTCGTCAATACTCTTTGCTACATTTATATCTGACTCGTATTTATCAAAAAATAAATTAGTGTCCATCCCATGACAAAGGGCTAGGTCCCACCATTTAATATTATCTTGCTCAACACCTAAGCTATTTAAAATATCTGACATATTTTTTCGGCAGTTTCCAGATTCCTTTTTTATCGACAGAAATTTTTTCTGCCTTTCCCCATGTATTGTTATAATACATGCCTTTTGTATCTGTGTACCCGCCGTGATCTTTTTTCCATATAACTAAATCATAGTTGTTCCAAAAAGATTTTTGTACGCTTGATTGAAATTTTTTGATAAATATTTCAACAACTTGTTCTGTTAAATTTAGCATTTATTCCATCTTTATAATTATACAATATTGACAAAGTGATGTCAATAGGATCTTAATTGATTTGTGTCTTCACCTTCATTAAGCCATAAATTTTTTGAGGCTTCAGGGTCGTAGATCATTTCTTTTTCTGGTGCGCCATTATCAAATGTGTACCATATTGGCATAGTGTATCTTGTGCCAGTCATTACATCATTAACATAATGTAAGTAGTCATTATTGGCTGGGAACACAGCAAGGTCTCCAGCAGATGGCTTGATTTCTATTCCATATTCTGGCCACCCTATTTCCCCACCAGTATAATCTTCATTTGGGTATATCAATGCAGTTAAGTTTAATTTATAATAATTAGACTTCATTAATGGATCCCCATTTGGATACTGGCAGTCTGAATGTAGTTTAGAGCCCATTCCTGGCCTCCATTTAATAAAATGTAATTCGACCCAAGGCTTTCTTTTAATCTTTATATTATACTTTTGACAAAAGTTTTTTTCAACAACATCATATATTCTTTTTTCATATTTAATTAAAAGCTGTGCAACTTCTGGATTTTCCTGGCTGGCTTTTTCAAAATTTATCATTTTGCCACCAGAAAACTCTGGATCATCCTGGTGTGTTTTTAAATAATTGCTGATGGCCAACAAGTCTTCTGGTTCTAAAAAATTTTTAATGTGTACTACGTTGTCTTTAAGCCTACCTATTTTGTTAAAATCCTCGGCGTAATAAGACCAAATTTTATTATCTTGATCGCTCATCTATTTTCCTTAATCTGTTTAACAAAATGATTATATATATCATTTTGATCATCTGGGTTAATCTGTGCTGGGAAGAAGTACTTAAAGTCCATTTGTGATAGTATTTCTGACGAGTCTCTGTCCCATGTTGTCCAGATTAGATCTATTCCAAGGGCGCTGCAGTACGACTCTAAAATTCTAATAGATCTTACATATCTTAATAGCAATAAGTTTAATGGAACATCATTTGGTATAGCAACATCGTTATGCTCTACGCCACCATTTCCTTTTAGCTGTCTATACATCTTTGGCTTGTAAACTTTGCCATCTGGCCAGTACCCATAATCTCTTATTATTTCTGGCATAAGAACAAACATTTTGTATGGTGCCCCATATGCATCAACATACTTAATTAAATTTGCAATAATTTTTTCTGGGTTTGCTCCTGGATAGGAGATGTTCCTGTACGTGCCAACGGATCCTAGTAGGTAGCTGTACAACATGTAAGCCCAAGAAAATTTCACCTCATGGCTTATGGCCAAAGAATACTCACATCCAGCAAAAAGTATGTGATCTTTTTTATTTTCTATTTTATAAAAATTATCACATCTAAGACCGTGGTTATTTAAAGTATATTCGTTATCTTTCATCCATTGAGTTTCAAATTCAACCATAGGCTCTATGTTGTTGGACAGCCATATCTTATAGTTTTCATTCAAACTATTTATTTCATCTTGATATATATTCATTCTATCCTTTAAAAAGCGTTATGTACGATTATACACTGCTTTTAAAATATATGTCAATGCTGTCTGCATTTACTTTTGTTGTATTTTAACGATATTGACTTTTTTAATTTCGTCATCTATATTAAATATGTCATGAATATACTCGCCTGCATCTTCTGAATTAAAGGCTTCTACCTCTACCTCTACATCTAATTTAATGCGGTATTTATTCATAGTCTAATTATAGCATTACTTAGAAGCTTTTTTATCTACTGCTAAGAAGGCAGCATTTATTTCTGCTACCGTTAATTTCCCGTCGTCTAGGAAACCTCGTGCAAGCCTTTCAACTACGGTGGCAACGCCAAGAGTACCTGCTAATATAACTGCTTTGTAGGTTTCAATTCCTACTATTGCTCCTGCTCCAATTACGGATAATCCAGATGCAGCAAATACTGCAATTATTCGCATTACAATATTATTAATGTTTGCAATTGCTCCTGAACCTACCTGTGTTGGCTCTTCAATATATGCCTTTGCCATTATTCTTCATCCCATTCTTTATTTCTAATTGGGTATGTAATTCCCCATGCAATTAATGTACCTACAATTGCATAACCTACTACTGTTTTTGCAGAACCATCAAGGACTACCCAGGCAATAAACATACCTAGAAGTGTCCAAAGTTGATCTATCATATCTTTTATTATTTTCTTTATCATGGTCTTCTTCTCCTTATTCCCTTGGAATCGCCAGAGGCTCCTCCACCACCTGATCCTCCAGAACTACTGCCTGTGGATCCTCCAGTGGTTCCTGTAGCGGCACTTACAGCATTCAATGCTGCACCTGTTGCTACAACTGTTGCTACAACCATCTCGGTTGCTTCTGTTCTTTCCTCATCCGTCATGTCAGCGCCTATGCTTCCAATAGCAGCAAGTGCTGCCTGTGGATCTGTAAATATTGCTTCTACCAATGCTCCTGGATCTGTAACTAATTCAATATTTGCTGCTACCTCAGCGGTAATAATTAAAACTTCGCCAGACTCTGATGTTCTAACTTCAATTGGAGTATCTGGTGGCAAATCTTTAAGTTCAACCCCAGCTGCTACAACTTCTGCTACTGAAATTGATTCTCCTGGTGCCAATGTTTCTATTAATGCCGCTACTACAATATCTTTTTGCTCTTCAGTTAATTCTTTACCAGACTCTACAGCTTTTTCTATTTCTTCGACAACCTTTTCTTCTTCTTCTTTAATTGCCGCTAACTCTTCTGCAATTTTTTCTTCTTCTGCAAGTGCTTTAGCCTCTGCTTCTTTCTTTGTTTCTGCAATTGCTTCTTCTTCTGCTGCTATACGCTCTGCTTCTGCTTCTTCAGCAATTCTTTTTTCTTCCGCTATACGCTCTGCTTCTATACGATCAGACTCTGCCTTAGCCTCTGCTTCTGCTTTTTCTTCTGCTGCTTTAACTTCTGCTGCAATACGATCTGCTTCTTCTTTGGCTTCTGCTTCTGCTTTAATTCTTGCTGCTTCAATCTCCGCTGCTTCACGGTCAGCCTTTTCTTTTAGTTCCGCCTCTGCTTTAATTCTTGCTGCTTCTTTAGCTGCTTCTTCTGCAGCAATTCTATCAGCCTCTGCTTTTGCTGCTGCTGCTTGCTGTGCAATTAATGCTGCTGTTTCAGCCTCTATTCTTGCTGCTTCTGCTGCTTGCGCTGCTGCTTGCGCTGCGGTTGTTGCTGCAATTTGTGCTTCGGCTTGTGCCTGTGCTGCTGCTAACGCTGCGGCATTTGCTGCTGCCTGTGCTGCCTGTGCTGCTGCCTGTGCTGCTGCCTGTGCTGCAATTTCTGCTTCAGTTGGCCCAGTCGGTGCTACTGTAACTGGCCCTGGATCTGGAGTCGTTGTTGTAACGGGCGTTGGTGAAGGTTCGGGAGTTGGTGTAGGAGTTGGTGTAGGCGTAGGAGTTGGACTAGGTTCTGGTGTTGGGGTTGGTGTGGGGGTTGGTGTCGGTGAAGGCTCTGGTGTGGGGGTTGGTGCTACATATGTAGACCCAGTAACAACATTTGAGTTTGCAGAGTAAAGAGCAAACGTGTCGTTATCTGATCTAATATGGAATGACCATACGGTTCCTGCAGGGCGAAGTCCGTCTAACAAGGAGTGATCAATTGTAATTGTTGTGTTTAAAGAATTTGGTCCGCCAACATTTCCAGTTGCAATTCCCCAGCCATTACACCCAGAGCAATTAAAACTTATAGCATATCTTTCTGGCTGTGTGTTACCAGTATCTGGTGCTTGCCAGGACAGGACGGTTGATGTTTCATTGCTAGATATAGTTAAATTTCTTGGGGCTCCAATGGTTTTAACAACTGTTGGTGTCACAGATAAAGAGGCATTAGTAAATATAGTTCCGTAGCATCCAGCCCAGCCTAATCCGTCTGTTCCGCTTATTGTTATTGTTACATTTTCATTTGGAGATGTGGTTGTTACTGTTAGCGTTTTATTAATTCCACTAGTAGAATAGTTGCCGCCTGTTGAATTATTTTGATTAGAGTCTTGAAGTCTAATTGTTGCTTGTGCCCCAGGAACATCTGATCTGTTCCGAGCATTTACTGTAAATACTACAGATGAAGGTTGAGATATTACTACTACTTGTGTGACTGGCCTGTCTGTGCCGTATGACATAACTAAAGCATTCTCTTGCCAAACTCCAAGGCTTGGTCCAGCATCAGCGCAGGCATCATTATTATTTACAGCCCCAGTAATATTTGCTCCAGACCATCCTCCGCCAGTTGACGAGAAGGATCCGTTTATTAGTGTGTCTGCAGCATTAGCTTGGGAGGGACCAGCAAAAAGCCAACCCACTGAGAGTAGGAAGGCTGTAAATATTCTTAACTTCTTAGTCAACTAAGGGACCCCCAGGTAATGCAATATTTTTGCTTACCTGTTAATTATAGCAGAATGTTAGTTTAAACTACTTAGGATTATCTGTTTTGTAAAAACCATTACCTTTAAACTGTATGCCAAATGGAGTAAAAAATCTTATCATTTCTGATTCACACTCTACACAAGTGTATCCTGGATCGTCATCTTTGATTGATCTGTGTATGGACATTGAAGCATGAGCTTCGTCATATGAACATTTGTATTCGTATACTGGCATTATTTTGCATTACTCGCTACGTGTGGTGTTAGTATGAGATTCGGACAATCCCATAAAGGGTGGTCTGCTGGAAGTGGGTCTGGATCAACCTGATCAATTGCAGCAAATATTCTATTTTTATGTAACTCTTCTACTAAGTCCATTGTATTTACAATGGGACCCTTGCTCATATTTATAAATAGAGATCCATTTTTCATTCTTGAAAACACATCTTTATTAAACATGTTTCGAGTTGAATCATTTAGCTCTGCTAATACTATAATTATATCAAATCTTTCTAGCATTGGGAAGAACTTATCTATAATTAATGAGCCTTCACTACCAGTTCTTGAGAAATTAGTTACCTGAGCTCTTGGGGCAAATGATTTAATTGCTTGAATTCTTTTACCAATATGGCCATTTCCAATTACAGCAATCATTTTCCCATCAAGGCTCTGCTGTTGGCTAAATATCCATTTATGATTTCGCTGATTTTCTAAATACATTGGTATGCCTCTATAAGAAGCAATAGCAAGTCCTATTGTAAACTCCGCAGTCAGGACAGCTGTATCATGATTTCTTCCATCAAGACCACGATCCTCATTAATATATCCCACTGTACTCCAATTATGTAGTGAGCAGTTTTAGGACATACTCAGGTCTCAACATTATTTAATTTTTAGAATTTTAGGTTGTTTTTCTTTTGGTAGATTTCTAACAACAAGAATGTGTAGCATTCCGTCTTTTAGCTCTACATTTGAAACTTCCATGTATTCACTTAGTTCAAAGATTCTTGTGAACTTACGTGCAGCAATTCCCTTGTGGACAACCTCTGCATCTGTTACTTCTGTAATTTCACCTGTAATCCAAAGACTTCCGTCTTCAATTGATACAGTTAAATCGTCTCTTGTAAATCCAGCAACTGCCAGCGATAGCTGGTAGTTGTCTTCGTCTAACTTCAATAAATCATACGGCGGAAATGCTGTATTATTTACTTTACTAAGACTATTGAATCGTTCCAACTCTCGGTTGAAACCAATAAAAAATGGATCTTTGAAAAGATCCATGGCGAACTGTGTTACCATTTTGTGCTCCTTTTAAGCGAGTTAAATTAGTACCCCCTTTTGGCAGGTACTAATCTATTATAGCATTTAGATAACTAAGATTGCAAGTTATTTTTTAGACTTTGCTCTTGCTTTAGCAAGTGCTTCAAAGTCCTTGACCTTAGTATCTCCAAGATATCCCCAGGCATAACCATCTGAAATCATCTGCTCATTAATTGAAGTTGTCTGGTCATCAATAAATATCCAGCCTAGGATTCTTCCATATTTTTCAGAAGAGTCCATTTTTTCTGTTTTAATTTTAACAGATTTGGCATCTTTTATCTTATATTTTAAATACTCTTTTGCTTCAAGTCCTAGCTTTTTTTCAGCCAAATCTTTAGTTCTTGATTCTGGGGTGTCTATACCAGCAAGTCTTACTCTTGATGCAAATAGTATGTCAAAGCCTAGGTCGATGAGGACATCAATTGTATCCCCATCGACTACACCTTCTACTTTTCTAACGTAGTACTCGTACATTACTTAGTCTTCTTGACTACAGATTTCTTTGCTGGAGCTGCTGTTTTTTTAACTACTGGCTTGCCAAATGATGGTCTTCCAAATCCAACAATTCCTACGATTTGGCTTCTGCGAAGCTTTGATCCGTTCTTCTTTTTGTAAGCACGATTCTTAAGGCAACACTCTCCACCATTTCTTTGATCGCCCTTCTTATCTGAAGATGTATTTCCTTCTACAACATCTACCGTTCCGTCAGTATTGACTGCGACAACAATTCCTACATGAGAAATTCTATCGACGCCATCTGATGGGAAATCAAAATAGGCAATATCTCCTACTTCTGGTGTTGCTACTTCTGCCATCTGCCATGCACCTGCTTTAATAAATGCCTGTGCTCCTGCTGGTGTGTAAACCGTGTTAGGAATCTTTACGCCAGCCTGATCTGCCACCCACATACAGAAACTTCCGCACCATGGTTGAAAGTTTGATTTTGTAAACTTACCATACTTCGTTTCATTTTCTTTTGGACCTTCGATAGTGCCAACTTCTGCTAGTGCTACCTCTACTAATCTTGCTGCCGTACCCTGTTCTGCTGCCATTTTACTTCTCCTATTGTATATTTGGTATTAAAGTATTAGTATACCATTTAGTGCCTCCAGTTGGTTTCGAACCAACGACCCGCAGATTAAAAGTCTGCTGCTCTACCAGCTGAGCTATAGAAGCTTTGTGCCCCCCACTGGATTCGAACCAGTGCTGTATGGATTTTAAGTCCACTGCCTCTACCGCTGGGCTAGGGGGGCGACGCCCCCTCGGCACGATTCGAACGTGCGACGCAGGCCTTAGAAGAGCCTCGCTCTATCCTCTGAGCTACGAAGGGATTGTGCGACAGGTAGGACTCGAACCTACGATTACCGAATTATGAGTTCGGGGCTTTAACCAACTAAGCTACTGTCGCTAGTTTGTTAAGTATATAATATAAATTAGATTTGTCAATAGTTTTTTACTGCTGGGGTCCTGTCACCAGTTTGCAATCTATGGTTTATATCATTAAAATCAAACATTGTAACTGCAGAATACTTTGTGCCAGAAATTACACTTTTTGCTTCATGAAGATACATAATATTAGATGGAAAAAATAATATATCACCAGCTTCTGGCTTATATGTATAGTTATCAAAATATGGGAAGGATAACTCTCCGCCTTCAAAATCATCATTAAAATATACAACACAAGAAACTACAGAAGAGTAAGATGGTCCGTGGTCTACATGTGATTTAAAATAAGCGCCAGGTTCATATTTTATAAAATTAATTGATTCCATATAGTTTAATGGCGGTGTATTTACAAACTGTTCCATGTATTCATTTAAACATACTACTATTGCATCTTTTGTCTCTTGCCATACAATCTCTAAATCTTTTTTATCTTCAGACATTAGCTTAAAGCTTAATTTATTTACCTTATGGTCTACACAATTTCTAACGCTGTGATCTTTTTTTCGAAACGAAACGGCTACATCGTTCCATTTAAATATTTCAGTTGGGTTAACTGATAGCAACTCTTCAAGTCTTTTTGGTATATCTTTAGGGTTAGGCATGGCATTTTTATATATGCGGAGTCCTAAAAATGGTTCAAGTATTTCCATTAATACCTTCCTTATTTGAATATTGATTTTCTACAATTTGCTGTACGTACTCGGAGAAATGTTTTCTAATACTGCCCATAGGTCTTGATCCGAAAGTCTCCCACAGCCTGTTGTACTCTATTATATTTTGTAGTGTTGTTGGGCATACGATTAGCCCATTGTATGTCTTCATTACGGTTGGCAAAGGCACATGCTTTGTGCAACACTTACACTGCCTTGCCATCTCTTGATATTCGCTCATAGTATTTGCATCCTGTCCATTGCTTCTCTCAAACCTTCAGGCATTCTTGGCGCCCTAATCATGTTATAAGATGTTGTGTCTGGGTCATCTTTGGCCCCAAAGTCATTATCATAGTTCATTGATTCGTATGTATGTATATTTATTTCTTGATTATTATCAAACCTTGTTCTGCTGATTGAATTAAATATTGCTCCACATGTAGCATCCGCCAAGTCTTTAGATCCTTTTCTTGGGTGGTCTACCTTATCTCTCATAATCCTAAGCTGACAAAGCTCATCTATAAGCAGGGGTATATGTGGACCAATAAGCCTTTCTTCCGCTACAATCATTGCCATATCATCATAATGTTTTTTAGCGACAGACAGAATCTCTGTATTGATACCATATTGTTTTAGTTGTTGCATCATGTCATGAGAGTTCCATCTGTCAAAGGTGCATATTGCTATGTTAAAGCCTCTAGTTTTAAGAGAAAGGATGTAGTCTTTAACTTCTGTAAAGTCAACTGATTTGTCTGGGGTTGGAGTCCAGTATCTTACAGCATCAACTTCTACTATTGGAGCTGGCTGCGAATAGGTGTCAGTCACCTTTACATTAACCCATTTATTAACATGCGCCATTGTTACAGCACAATGGTCGTGCTTTTGTGCTAAGTCTACATGTATATAATATTTTTTATCTGGGTCTGGGAGAAACCATTCTTCAAGTCTTCCGAAGTTATCGACTGCAATCGATCCGACGTTAAAAGCTTTCTCTACTTTTTCTCTAGATTTAAAAAATGCATCTACTGCATCTGGTGGCATACACGCAAATCTTGAAAGCGCATCTGTCGGGTTTGTATAGAATGCTGTTTTGAAATCGTCAATTTTTCTAACTGGGTTAATCTCCCAAGTTGGGCGCTTAATTGCATATACTTTAGGTATTTTATAAGATATGATATGGTCTTCTTCCCATTGTATCTCAAACTCATTTCCCTCTGTACCGTCTGGGAGCTCCTCGTACATCTTAAACTTGTGGTCCCTAATTACAGTTTCTTTTTCTCCTACAACCGCATCATATCTTTGCTGTATGTAATCATTCTTAAATCTAGGGAATGATAAAAGAATAACTTTACCAAAATCTGGAAAACGGGAATCTACTGATGCTCTATACATATCATAAACTGCACTACCTGTTTTTGCTTGATCGTGGCCAGTTGTATTGTCAATTGCAAAGCCAGAAATTTCATCCAAGATTACAACTAAAACGTTGTAGCCTTCCCAGGCCTCTCTCTCTGAGTGCCCTGAATGCACTGTTATAGCCTTGTTAAACTGAATTTCTGATGCCTTGGCATAGTATTTACCAATGAACCATGGGGATTTGTCTATGCGGCTTCTAAAGCCTTTAAAAAAGACATTGCTTGCTTGCTGTGAGTTAATAGCAATGTTAATAATATCAATTGAATCTCCTGGCGGCTTGCCATAATATGTTGCTGGGTCTTTTAAACACAATAGTAAATACACTATATAAGCAACTGCAATTGTTGAGCAGTAGTCTTTTCCAGAACCTTTTCCAAGCTGTGCTACAACTTCATTTGCCGTTTGCTTAAATCTAATAGATCCTTCTTCGTCTCCAAATAATTTTTTTAATGTTGCTTCTTTATATATCTGTGAGCTTTTTTCAATTAAAGTGTATTGATAATCTGAAAGTGGTGGGAGCCCTAGATAGTTTGGGTCGTTGACAAATGTACGAAGGTCTACTGGCTTTTCTTCAAACTCTTCGCCATCTAAAATGTCAATTAAATCTGAAAAATCAAACGACATCAGCATCCTCAATTATTACTGCTTCAACTATGCCAGTAATTTGAGAGAGCCTTTTTGCAACATCCATTTTACATTTAGGACAAGATGCAGTCACTTCTTTTAATATTCCAACTAATATTTCCTGCTTGCGTTCTGTCTCTGCAATTTGAGAAGCTATTTGAGTGTTTTCTAAAACACCTACAGACTGAAGCATGGCTATTCTTTTAGTCTCTATATCGGCTATTAGCTTTAAAGAGCCAGATTTTACCGCAAGCGCTCCTTGCGTATCGGCATCCTCTACTGTTTTCCAGGCTTCTTTTATTAGCATTGCATAATGCTGGTCTGCGCCAGATATTGCTTCACGAGCACGATCACGGATATTGCTATCGTTATGCACGACAGACTTCCATTCATCTACATACTCTAAAACTTCTTTGCGGGAAAATCCTGTAAGTGTAGCTATTTGAGTTGCTGAATTACCTTTTAAAAGCTCTTCTACAACCTTGTTCATACGGTCAAAGTGAACCGCTGGCTCTATTTCATTCATAATTAAATTATACCATGTTTTAGTTGACTAGGACTTATTGGCTATTTTAAGAAGAATTAAATATCCTATTAAATCATCAATATCATTATCGCCAGGAAACGCCTTATCATTTTGAATTCTATTTAATTTATCATCAATACGAACACGAATTTGTTCTGTTGAATCCGCCTTGGAAAATATACGAATTGGATCAAGCGCAGAGTTGCCATATGATATATTCTTCTTTATGAGCATCTCTGAAATCTCTAAACACTCTCTAATGATTTTATGTCCAGAAGGAGCATCTGTTGCAATCAACTGAAGGTCTGTTATCCAAGCCTGGTATCCGCCATCTTTATTTGGGTACTCACTCATTTTTTTCTCAACAATCCAAACTCTTGTAAATATCTCTGTATAGTCATAGCAGAGACCCCGCACTCTTTACCTATTTCTGTAACTGTTTTCTTTTGAACTATGTATCTTCTGTATAGCCAATCTTTGCTTTGATAAAGTTTCATCGCTTAGTAAGCACCTGGTTGCTATAGTGTGCAATTCCAAAGCTATCTGCAACATCAAAATCTATAATTTCTAAACCGTATTTTTTATTAAAGTAATCAGCAGTTCTTTGCTTTCTCATATTTCTTAACTGATTTTTATACCAAGACTCAGCATAACCTGGATTAGCCAACCTTATTGCAGACTTCTCATCTTTCGTAGGATTTTTGTTGCCAATGTACGCCTGCCACGATGATGGGCTAATAGTAATAACCTTAGCACCAGTAGACATAAGCTCAGCAATAACAACTCCATAGACATAAGACAATTTTATCACAGCATCTGGTGATCTGACAAGTATTGCACCCTCTACGGCAATATAATCACTCTTTAATTCATCTAGCATCATTGCCATTTTGTTTTTTGCATCATAAATTTTTTCATATATATCTTCGCCAACAAGATTTATCTTTCCCCACTTTAGGGGAATATCGTCTTCCATTAAACAAAAGGCTATAGAGTTGGTTGAGGCATCTATCCCTAAAACCCTATTTGCTTTTGTCTTTATGAGGCTAGCTAATTTCATCTACTATTCCTTGTAATAATTTCTTTGATTTAGAATTTGATTTCTTTAAACAGGAAGAGCAAACTTCATCTGAGTTGTATCTGCTAAGCTGAGATTTACATGTTTTACATAACCTGACTGCACCTTTTTTGATAGCTTTTTTTTCATAATACTTTTCCATGATTCTTTTATTTGTTGCAACTCTGCAACACTCATCTGTACAATATTTTTGATTATGGGTTTTCCCAATAAAATCTTTAGCGCATTCCTTATTAGCACAAATCATATCTTAGGAACCTTATATAAATCTATTTCTACTGTGCCCACTGGACCAGACTTGTCATAGCATTCCTTTTTAACTGGGCAATAAGTACAGGGCATCTTTGACTTAGTTGATCCTGATGGCCTTACTGGTAGGTCTCCATTTTGAAAGTTATCCCAGACTTGCTCCATCCAAGAAAATGCCTCTTCGATTATTGCTTTATTCTTATCATTCATTGAAATAGGAATAATTAATATCTCTTGGGTGTTTTTGTTTTCATACAGAAAGAATCCTTCTTTAGCATTCTTTAATTTCATATAGGTTAATAGCTGAAGCATATGGTTTGCTGACGACTTCATTTCTGACTGTCTGGTGTCCCAAACTTCTTGCTTCGCCGTTTTGATTTCACCAATTACAGTCTCGCCATCGTACTCCATGATTAGATCTATAAAACCTCTGATGGGGGGATACTCATTAATTATCTCCTCTTCTTCCGCTTTCCATTCTGGCATTGTAGCAATAAGCTTTTGAAGTCTTTCGTGAGCCTGGGTTCCCTGTGCCATATTGGCAACCGCTACAGCATCGTTATCATCAATAAATACTGCACCAGAAAAAGCCATATACCAATATCTAGGGCATGTTCCATGGCCATATCCAAGGCTGCTTGGACTAAATGATTTTTTAGTCAT
>Ga0114982_1000056_pt1 | contig 56424 bp, 45 predicted proteins | sample Shrwel_input2_FT_FD_87183 | JGI IMG/M metagenome (GOLD analysis project Ga0114982, IMG submission 87183) | Subsurface microbial communities from deep shales in Ohio, USA - Utica-3 well 1 S input2 FT | ecosystem: Environmental > Aquatic > Deep subsurface > Shale gas/oil reservoir > Produced... | reverse complement strand
TCGAAATGGCCATGACCAATGCGTGGGTCTTGCTGATAGATGTTGTTTAATCAATATCCAACTACAAGTAACCATCATCGCAACAAACATCAGCAAACATGCTTCGAACAGCATGGCGTACACCATCAGATGCCAACAGGAAACAATACAGCAAAAACTTTGCTTCACTGCAAATTTGCCACAATCAAATCCATAGGCCATGCCTGACCGCGCCAATCGTTGGGTAGAGTGGCAATAATTCAGACCTCACTACTTCAGCAGACAGGCTGCTATCGAACCAGATGATCAATAGCAGCCGTAGTGACACGTTAGTGCATAAACTCATGCTTTAACAGGGCATAATTCATCAAAGAAATAAAAGTAGGGTCTTTAAACTCGCAGTCGCGACTAATGCCTTCCATCCTGAAATTCAATGCTTGTAACAACTGTTGCGACGCGATATTTTCCAGTTCAACTTCGGCATAGATCCTGTGAAGTTTCATCTGTGTAAAGGCAAAATGTAACAAGCCGCGCAGTGCTTCTTTCATCATGCCGCGTCCCCAATATTGCGGTAATAACCAATAGCCTAATGCTGCCTGATGATGCTGTCGGCAAATATCATTCAGCCCAAGCGCACCAAGCGGCTGTTGGTTTTGAGCCGACTCGATCGCGAGCCAATAGCCGGTTCCTTCTGATGCAATACGTTGATACCAAAGCATTTGTGCTTCACATTGCTGCTCTGTTTGATATGAAATACCATAATATTGAATCACCTTTGGATCAGATAATCCGGCAAATACAAAAGGTAGATCATCAGCACGAAAGGCTCTGAGTCTAAGCTGATTTAGCTGGATCATTCGACAACACCTGCCGCTTGCACCGCACTACGGATATGCAATTCAGTTGTATCGAACACAGGGATCCCGACATGATGTGGCTGAATTAATAAGCTAATCTCCGTGCAACCTAAGATCACGCCCTCAGCACCTCGTTGCTGCAACTCAGCAATAATCGACTGATAGAGTTGGCGTGAGCTATCGCTCACAATACCGACACAAAGTTCTTGATAAATAATTTGATGGATTTGATGCCGGTGGTCTGCCTCAGGGATCATCACCTCTAACTGATGAACCTCTTCCAGGCGGCCACGATAAAAATCCTGTTCCATGGTGAACTGAGTGCCCAGTAATGCCACTTTTTGGATACCTGCAGCTTTAATCGCCATGGCCGTTGCATCGGCAATATGCAGCAATGGAATGTGAATTTTTGCTTCAATAGCAGGCGTTAATTTATGCATCGTATTGCTGCATAATACGATAAAATCAGCACCGGCTGACTCAAGCGTAACCGCAGCTTGGGCCATCCTCTCACCGGCTTGCTGCCAGAGTCCGGCGCTTTGCAAGTCAGCAATTTCAGCAAAATCAACACTGTATAAAATGATCTTGGCTGAATGTAAACCTCCTAACCTTGCTCTGACCAGTTGATTCGCACCTTGATAATAAATATGACTGGATTCCCAGCTCATCCCGCCAATCATGCCAATTGTCTTCATTTTACCTCCAGCCGAACGACACACATAGAGCCAACAGCGGCCTGCAGCTCTGAACCAATATCATTTACGAAGCATCAGCAACCACAGTCCGGCCAGCGTCAACAGCAAACCCAACAAGCGCACGGCTGAAAATGATTCCCGAAAAAAATACCAGCCAATCGGCAGTAATATCAGAGTACTGGCGGCATTGGTAAGCAAGGAAGATATGCCTAAATTGCCACCAACCCGATACAGTAATAAAAATCCCAACTCGATACCAAAAATCCCGACGGCCACTCCAGCCACGCTCCAATCCACCGAATATAGACTACGACTACCGCTATAGTAATAAATGCCAGGTAAACACAGCAGCATTGCCATGCCATAGCTGATAGCCAATGATAAAAAAGGATTAACCGTGTTAGGAACAAATTTCATTGAAAGGTGATACAGCAAAGTACCAGAAATTGCGAGCATAACCGCGCAGCCATACATATTGCACACTCCAAACCAAAAACGGTGGTTAGACTAGCGGAGAACGTCACTAATAAGTAGACTGCTTAAAACGATACCTGTTATAAGGATAATTTATGACTCAGGATCTTGATACCGCTTTATTACGCGCTTTTGTCGCAGTGGTAAGGGCAGGCAGCATGAATAAAGCCGCGCTGCAACAGGCCAAAACCCAACCGGCGCTGAGTCAGCAAATTCAGCGTCTGGAGCAGCAACTTGGTCGACAGTTATTGCTTCGTTCGCCCAGAGGTATTCGCTTAACAGCCGAAGGTGAAAGGCTGCTGCCTTATGCTGAAAGAATCATCAGTTTAACCGAGCAATTGCAGGCGCCTCCTGCTTTGCCAGCAAAACAACATTATTGCATTGGCGTGGTAGAAGATTTAGTCAGCAGTCATTTAACCCGCGTGTTAATGGATTTTGCTAAAATCCACGCCAAACTTCGGCTTAGTGTCGAAGTCGCGGACAGCATAACCTTATTTGCCAGCTTTGAAAGGCAGGCGCTGGATGTGTTAGTTTGTATGCCAGTTTCTACCGCCCCGACCCCGCAACAAGAACTGCTTTTCCCGTTGTGCTGGTTTGCCGCGCATGATTTTATCAAACAGGAAGCTTCGTTACCTTTAGTGATCTTCAGCCAGCCTTGCGCGTGGCGCGAGCGTACTTTGGATGCGCTTAATCGAGCCAATATCCAATGGCATATTGTTTTTGAAAGCAGTAGCTTAGCTGCATTACAGGCTGCAGTGAGCGCAGGTATTGGCGTGGCAGCGTTGCTGGCACAAACGCCTCCTGAAGGTTGTTACATTATCGAAAACCTTCCGACTGTGCCGAATATTAGTCTGGCTGTGTATTTGCAGCAGCAAAGCCGAGACCCAATCAGCGAAAAAATTGGCCATTTATTTTTACAAGCGTTGCAACAATAAAGATGTCGCTTCGTCACCGAAATTGTTTACCTACTGCTCAAGAGACATCTTCTTCCAGCCGAATGTTAGCTGTTTATCAGCTTTGAAGAAAGCGATGGTGGCGTTTATGGTGAGTGTCAGGGTAGTTATGTAGCATTACATTTTTTTAGTTCGCTAAAATGACAGTGCATTCAAAAACTAGCGACACATACCCGGCTCAGTCATTTAATGATTCTGCGCCGGGCATGCTAGTCGCTACATGTCTCGATAATGCTGGGCTGCTAAAAATTAACACTCAATAATATTGACCGCTAGACCGCCGCGTGAGGTTTCTTTGTATTTGCTTTGCATATCGCGGCCGGTGTCCCACATGGTTTTGATCACTTTGTCCAGGCTCACTTTGTGCTCACCGGTACCGCGCAGCGCCAGGCGGGAGGCGTTGATGGCTTTGACAGAACCCATGGCGTTGCGTTCAATACAAGGCACTTGTACTAAGCCGCCAACCGGATCGCAGGTCAGACCCAGATTATGTTCCATGCCAATTTCAGCGGCATTTTCGACGTTTTCAACCGAACCGCCGAGGATTTCGGTCAGTGCAGCAGCTGCCATCGAACAGGCGACGCCCACTTCGCCCTGGCAACCAACTTCAGCACCTGAAATAGACGCATTTTTCTTATAAAGAATGCCAATAGCCGCAGCGGTCAGCAGATAACGGCAATAAATATCCGGCGTCACCGGCTGGACAAATTTATCGTAATACATCAGCACGGCTGGAATAATACCGGCAGCACCATTGGTTGGGGCTGTGACCACCCGGCCACCGGCGGCGTTTTCTTCGTTGACAGCTAAGGCAAATAAATTCACCCAGTCCATTGCCTGCAGTGGATCAGAAGATTTTTCAGCACATAACCTTTTATGCAAGGCCGGGGCGCGGCGTTTTACTTTTAAACCGCCCGGTAAAATACCTTCAGTGCGGATGCCCCGTTGCACACAGTCATACATGGTTTGCCAAATGAGGCCAAGTTCAGCTTTGATCTGTGTTTCAGAGCGCAATACCTTCTCATTTTCCATCATCAGACCGGCAATAGACAAGCCATTGTCTTTACAGAGCTTTAACAGCTCAGCACCTGAGTTAAACGGGAAAGGTGGCGGGTTATCGGCGGCAAACTGACTGGCAGCTTCTTTTTCGCTCGCAAAATCTTCCGCTTTGACAATAAAACCGCCGCCAATAGAGAAATAAATTTCACTCAGCACTATTTCTTTATTTTCGTCAAAAGCAATCAGCTCCATGCCGTTGCTATGCTCTTTTAAGGTTTTACGCCGATGATAAATAATGGCGCCTTCACGTGGGAAGTTAACCGTATGCTCGCCGTTTAACCGGATCTGTTGCTGTTCGTCCACTTGTTTTAATAAAGCGGGCACCATGTCCGGATCACAGTTTTCCGGCAAATAACCGCAAAAACCTAAAATGACCGCTTTACCGGTGGCGTGGCCAATGCCGGTTTGACCTAAAGAGCCAAACAATTCAGCTTTGACACTATGCACCCTTGCCAACAGACCGCTCTGTTGCAGTTGGTCGGTAAATTGTTTGGCGGCGCGCATAGGGCCAACGGTATGCGAACTGGACGGGCCTATGCCAATACTGAACATATCAAATGCACTGATAATCATGAATTTATACTACTTAAAGCGAAAATTGATGTGGCATTGTAGCCCAAGCTATCTGATTCTGTAAGTCGGTTGGTAACTGGTCAGTGTTGATTTTATCTCTGGCAGTGTCTTTTAGTGTCCGTTTTTCTGGCCAATCACTCTGCTTGTGGTGGCAATAGTGATAGATGCCAAAAAACGCCTCAGCACTATTAGCGAACAGCGCTCAGCTGCTGTACCAGTTGCTGCAACATGGCGGCGGTCGCGCCCCAAATCAGTTGGCCGTCAAAAGGCAAAAAATGTAAGGTGCGCTGCCGAAACTGCAATTGATGCCAGTGACTTTGTCCATCAGCTTGCGGTAGGGCGTATTGCAGCGGCATTGTTAGCACTGCCGACACTTCAGCTGGTTGCAGCACCATGCGGGGGCGGGCCGGTAAATAACCCAGCCAGGGCTGGACAATAAAACCGGTGGACGTATTGAGGGCGGCTAAAGAGCCCAGTAACTGGATCTGCTGCGGCTCAATGCCGGTTTCTTCATAGGTTTCCCGCAGCGCAGCGGCAGCTGCGGTTTCACCAGCTTCAATTTTGCCGCCCGGGAAACTGATTTGCCCAGGGTGATGGCGTAAATGGGCGGCGCGCCTTGTTAGCAATAACTGTAACTGCTCATTTTCCGGAAAAAGCAGCAGCATGACGGCGGCATTGGCAGGTTCTGAGCTGGAGTTCGCCTCTGCTGTGGTCAATGGCAACTGAAACAGAAACTGTTGACGCAGCAGAGGCCACTGCATTAGCTGGCCTGTGCCTTGCTGACAAGGGCAGGTTCTGCTGTCAAAGCTGAACCTGCGCAAGCCGCTGCGTTGCTGTGATTAGCCGCTGATAAAGCGCTCAGTACCGGCAAAATTTTCGCTACTTTATCAAAGGTTTCCTGATATTCACTGTCAGCTTTTGAATCGGCCACAATACCACCACCAGCCCAGCAATAGATTTGTCCTTGCTGGCAGACTAAGGTGCGGATGGCGATATTACTGTCCATCCGGCCATGCTGACTGAGATAACCAATGGCACCGCAATAGACAGAGCGGCGGCAGGGTTCCAGTTCTTCAATAATTTGCATGGCGCGGACTTTCGGCGCACCGGTAATGGAACCGCCTGGAAAAGCCGCCCGCAGTAAATCGGCAGCCTGATAGTCGCTTGCCAGTTCGCCGGTAACGGTACTGACCAGATGATGTACCGCCGGGAAGGATTCAATCTGAAATAACGCTGGTACTCTGACGGTACCCGGGGTGCAGACTTTGCCTAAATCGTTGCGCAACAAATCGACGATCATCACGTTTTCAGCGCGATCTTTGGCCGATTGTTGTAGCGCTGCTGCACTTTGCGCATCCAGCACCGGATCGGCAAAACGTGGTTTAGTGCCTTTAATGGGTTTGGTTTCAACCTGACGCTGGTTAAGCAGTAAAAACCGCTCCGGCGAAATCGACAACACGGCCCCTTGTTCCAGTCGGATAAAGGCGGAAAAAGGTGCGGCATTGGCCGCGCGCAGTGCCAGATAAGCTTGCCATTCTGAGCCTTGATAACCGGCACTGAAACGTTGCGCCAGATTAATCTGATAGCAGTCGCCGCTTTGTAAATACTGCTGAATTTGCTGGAATTTTTGTTGATACTGGCGCTGACTGATGCCGGATTGCCAGTCACTGGTTAATAAAAAAGACGGCAAAGCTGTAGTAGGTTGCTGTTGCAAGGCGCTGGCAAATAACGGCTCTACTTGCTGATAATAACTGCTGGCTTGCGCCTGGTTGGCGGCGCGGCAATCGACATACCAGAGTTGCTGCTGCTGTTTATCCAGCACCAGCGCCCAGGCATAAATACCAAATGCCAGGTCTGGCAGCTTGATGTCAGCCAGCGCTAAAGCAGGTAATTGTTCGATCACCCGACCGGCATCATAACTGACATAACCCAGCGCGCCACCATAAAATGGCAGCGGCAGCTGCTCTGTGGTCACTGCGGGTAACAGTTGTTGTTGCAGTTGTTTCAGCAGCAAAAACGGGTCTTGCCCAGAACGCAGCTCTGGCGTGGCTTGATCTGCAAACTGTACCTGACAAGCATGGCCATAGGCCTCCAGTTTTGCCAAAGGCTGGCAAACCAGCATATCAAACTGGCTGTTAGGATGATCCGGCGCTGCGGAGTCGAGCAACATGGCATAAGGCAACTGCTCAACAGCGGCAAAACAAGCTAATAAATCGCGCTGATTTTCAGCAATCAACAAAGCAACTGACATTGACACATCTCTTCAAACGAGGCCTGGCTTGCCTTTGCAGCAGACTGGCTGCAGAAAATTTCAGCAACAGCACCGGCCAAGCCACAGGAAAACACCATTGGCTGACTAGCCGCTGGATTTGATGCGGGGTATGATACCAGCCCTGCTTAAAAAGAACAGCGCAGCGCAGGTTGAGCAAGCGACCTGTGCCTGTGTGATAACCAACGGCATTCCGCCTCTGTGGTGGAGTGCCAGCACGCTCGAGGGCATGACATGACCGTGATTCGCCAGCAAGACTTTATCGACAGCATCGAAGATGCACTGCAATACATCTCTTTTTATCACCCGCTGGATTTTATCCAGGCACTGGAAAAAGCCTACCATAAAGAACAAAACCAGGCCGCCAAAGACGCTATCGCGCAAATCCTGATTAACTCACGGATGTCGGCTGAAGGCCACAGACCTATTTGTCAGGATACGGGGATTGTGACTTGTTTTGTCAATATCGGCATGGATGTGCGCTGGGATAAAACCGATATGACAGTGCAGCAGATGGTCGATGAAGGCACCCGCCGTGCTTATATGAATCCAATCAATCCGTTACGGGCATCTATTGTGGCAGATCCGGCCGGTAGCCGGAAAAACACCAAAGACAATACGCCAGCTGTTGTACATATTAATCTGGTAGCCGGTCATCATATTGAAGTGGCGATCGCAGCCAAAGGCGGCGGCAGCGAAAACAAAACCAAAATGGTGATGCTCAACCCATCTGATTCTGTGGTGGAGTGGGTGCTGGAAACCTTACCAAAAATGGGTGCCGGCTGGTGTCCACCTGGCATGTTGGGGATTGGCATTGGCGGTACCGCCGAAAAAGCGGCAGTACTGGCCAAAGAAGCGCTGATGGAGCCGGTTGATATCCAGCAATTACTGGAAAAAGGCGCCGAAACCGGCGAAGAAAAACTGCGGTTGGAACTGTACGAAAAAGTCAACAAACTTGGTATCGGTGCCCAGGGCCTCGGTGGTCTGACGACGGTGGTTGATGTCAAAATCAAATCGGCACCGACCCATGCCGCGTCCAAACCAGTAGTGATGATCCCGAACTGTGCCGCCACCCGTCACGTGCATTTCCATCTGGACGGTTCAGGTCCGGCGCAATTACCAGTGCCAAAACTGGAAGACTGGCCGGAAGTAACCTGGGAGCTGGGCGCCAATGTGCGCCGGGTTGATTTGAACACAGTGACGCCAGCCGACGTCCTGAACTGGCAAGCCGGTGAAACCGTGTTGTTATCCGGCAAAATGCTGACCGGTCGTGATGCAGCACATAAACGGATTGCCGATATGTTGGCCGCGGGTGAAGGTTTACCTGCAGGCGTTGATTTTAAAAATAAATTCATTTATTACGTTGGCCCGGTGGATGCCGTGGGTGATGAAGTGGTCGGCCCGGCTGGCCCAACCACAGCCACCCGGATGGACAAATTCACCGAGATGATGTTAAGCCAGACCGGTCTGCTTGGCATGATTGGTAAGTCTGAACGGGGTGATGCCACGGTTGAAAGTATCCGTCAGCATAAAGCGGTTTATCTGATGGCGGTGGGTGGCGCGGCCTATCTGGTGTCTAAAGCCATTAAACAGGCGCGGGTGGTGGCTTTTGCTGATCTGGGCATGGAAGCTATTTATGAGTTTGATGTGGTAGACATGCCAGTGACAGTCGCCGTTGACAGCCAAGGAAATAACGTGCAAAACAAGGGCCTGCCATCTGGAAAGTGAAGATTGGCGAGTTGGATCAATCAGCTTAAAGCTTTGTTGCGCGCTTGGCGCGAGTCCATCATAACAACGACGTCTGTCGGCGCAATGCGCCTGACAGACGCATCTATTCAGGGATACAAGCAAGATGAAAGCATGGGGTTTTATCGTCGCCGCACTGGTGATGGGGTCAGCGCAGGCCAAGACGCCACTGACTATCGAACATCTGAATAAACTGAACAAAATCTATCAGGTCACCTTATCCGCAGATGGCCGTTACCTGGTGTATGGCCAGAAAAACGGTGGTTTGCAACCGGCGGATAAAACAGCAGATTTGTATCTGGTTGACTTGACCGAAGGCAATAAAGTGAAACGTTTGACTGAAAGCGACAGTATGGAGCATTCGGTCCGTTTTAGCGCTGATGGCAGCAGCCTGTATTTTCTGACTGATCGCTCTGGTTCCACCCAGCTGTGGCAATTGCCACTGACCGGTGGTGAAGCGCGGCAAATCACTGACTTACCGTTGGATGTGCAAGGTTATTTATTGTCAGCCGATGAGAAAAAGCTGGTGCTGACGCTGGATGTGGTGCCTGGCTGTAAAGATTTAGCCTGTACTGTCGATTTTGACAAAAAACAGACCGAGCGCAAAGATACAGCCATGGTGTATGACCAGTTGATGGTCAGACACTGGGATAGTTTTGAAGATCAGAAAAAGTCGCATTTATTTGTCGCTGATCTGAATGGCAACAAAGTCAGCACGGCGAAAGATTTAATGCCGGAGTGGAATACTGATGTGGCTGGCATTAGCGAGGCTGCTCTGACGCCGGATGGCAAGAATCTGGTATTTAGCGCCAAAATTCCGGCCAAAGATCAGGCCTGGCACACCAATTTTGATATCTTTCAGGTGTCGCTGAACGGTGGCGAAAAAATCAATCTGACCAAAGATAATCCAGCCTGGGATGCGGCGCCTTCGTTTTCTGCTGATGGCCGTTTTATGGCTTATAAAGCGATGAAAAAACCGCAGTTTGAAGCCGACCGTTTTGCGCTGGTGTTATTAGATTTGGTCACCGGTGAGCGTAAAGAGCTGGCGGCCGACTGGGATCGTTCGGTGGATGAATATGTGTTTGGCCCGGATAACCGCACCTTGTATGTCACAGCGCAGGATATGGGGCAGAAGGGTATTTTTGCTATCAGCACCAGCTTTGGTGAAGTCTCCAAAGTCTATGCCGATGGCAGTGCTGAATCATTGAATGTCGCTGGCGGCAAAATAGTGTTTAAAAATCACCGCCTCAATGCACCGGCCGATATCTATCAGATGAAAGGTGAGTCAGGCCAACCTGTCGCCATTACCCAGAGCAATGCTGACAATTTAAAAGATATCCAACTGGCTGAATTTGCCCAATTTAATTTCCCCGGTGCCAATAACGACACTGTGCATGGTTATTGGATGAAACCCTGGAATTATCAGGAAGGCAAAAAGTATCCGATTGCCTTTATTGTGCATGGCGGACCGCAAGGCAGCTTTGGCAATATGTTCAACAGCCGCTGGAATGCGCAGTTGTGGGCCGCGCAGGGCTATGGCGTGGTGATGATCGATTTCCATGGTTCGACCGGTTATGGTCAGGCCTTTACCGACTCGATCAGCCGGGATTGGGGTGGCAAGCCACTGGAAGACTTACAAAAAGGCATGGCTTTTATCACCCAGGATCAACCCTGGTTAGATGGCAGCAACGCCTGTGCCTTGGGGGCTTCTTATGGCGGTTACATGATGAACTGGATTGCCGGCAACTGGCCAACTGGCTTTAAGTGTCTGGTCAATCATGCCGGTTTATTTGATATGCCATCGTTCTACGGTAGCACTGAAGAGCTGTGGTTCCCGGAACATGATATGGGGGGGCCGGTCTGGAATAAAGAAGGCGACTATCACAAGTTTAACCCGGCAGCTTTAGTGGATAACTGGAAAACACCGATGTTGGTGATCCATGGTCTGAAAGATTATCGGGTGCCTTATGCCCAGGGTCTGGCGGCTTTTACCACTTTGCAGCGCAAAGGCATTGATTCCAAACTGGTATTGTTCCCGGATGAAAATCACTGGATCTTAAAACCAGCCAATGCTGAGCGTTGGTACAATGAAATTTTTGCCTGGATGAAACAACACACGGCAAAATAATCAGCTCAAGCGCCAATGGCCGCAGGTCTTGGCACCCCATGCAAAAGTCGGCGCTCGCGCCGACTTTTTTGTATCGGGCTATGATGGGACAGCCTTGCGAGCGAAAACTCGCAGGGCAGCATGCCTTAGCCGAATAAATGCGCTGCGTGAAAGCGCAAATGCTGTTCGATAAAACTGGCAATAAAATAGTAGCTGTGATCATAACCCGGCTGAGTTTCCAGCTGGATCGCGGAGCCACTCCGGGCGGCTGCTGCTAACAGGGTTTCAGGTTTCAGCTGGCTTTGCAGAAACTGATCGGCATCGCCTTGGCTGACCAATATCGGTAACGGGCAATAGCGGGCGGCCAACAACAGACTGGCATCATAGGCAGCCCAGTTTGCTTGATCAGCGCCTAAATAAGCACTAAACGCTTTTTTACCCCAGTCACATTGGGTTGGATTGGCAATAGGGGCAAAAGCGGACACTGAGCAAAAACGTTCAGGTTGGCGTAACGCCATCACCAGCGCACCATGACCCCCCATCGAATGGCCACTGATACTGCGTTTGCTGCTAAAGGGGAGTTCAGCTTCACATAACGCCGGTAATTCCCGACTGATGTAGTCATACATCTGATAATTGTCCAGCCAGGGTTGCTCAGTGGCATTGACATAAAAGCCAGCGCCTAAGCCTAAATCATAAGCCGCATCTGCTGCATCTGGCACTTGCTCGCCACGCGGGCTGGTATCTGGCATCACTAAAGCAATACCGAGTTCAGCCGCAATCCGCTGTGCGCCAGCTTTGCTGGAAAAATTCTCGTCTGTGCAGGTCAGGCCGGATAACCAGTACAACACCGGCACCGGATGTTTGGCGGCCGCTGGCGGTAAAAACACTGAAAACTGCATGCTGCAATTAAGCAGCTCCGACTGGTGCTGATAACGTTGTTGCCAGCCACCAAAGCAGTGCTGACTGGAGATTTGTTGTAATGACATGGTAACTCCAACGATGGGCAGAGCAGGGCTCTGCCCGTCAGGGTTAAAAATGAATCACGGTGCGGATTGATTTGCCCTGGTGCATCAGCTCAAAAGCTTCATTAATTTGTTCCAGTGGCATGGTGTGCGTGATAAAGGTATCGAGCTCAAACTCACCCTGCAGATAACGCTCAACATAGTCGGGTAATTCGCTGCGGCCTTTCACACCACCAAAAGCAGTACCACGCCACACCCGGCCTGTCACCAGTTGGAACGGGCGGGTAGAGATTTCAGCGCCGCTTGGCGCGACACCGATAATGACTGACTCACCCCAGCCTTTATGGCAGCATTCCAACGCCGAACGCATCACATTGACATTGCCGATACATTCAAAAGAGAAATCTACGCCACCGTCAGTCATTTCGACAATCACATCCTGAATGGGCTTGTCGAATTTCTGCGGGTTGATCACATCAGTGGCGCCTAATTTCAGTGCAATATCAAACTTCGATTCGTTGATATCAATGGCAATAATGCGGCCGGCTTTGGCCATCACAGCGCCGATAATAGCGGATAAACCAATACCACCGAGCCCAAACACTGCCACAGTATCACCAGGCTGAACTTTGGCGGTATTCATCACTGCGCCCATGCCGGTGGTGACACCACAACCAAGCAGACAGACTTTTTCCAGTGGCGCTGCTTTATTAATTTTCGCCAGCGCAATTTCAGGTAACACCGTGTATTCGCTGAATGTTGAGGTGCCCATATAGTGGTAAATCGGTTGACCATCTTTAGAAAAGCGCGTGGTGCCGTCTGGCATCAGACCCTGGCCCTGAGTGCTGCGAATGGCCTGACACAGATTCGTTTTACCGCTTAAACAGAACTTACATTGGCCACATTCCGGGGTATACAGCGGGATCACATGATCGCCAACCGCCACGCTGCTGACACCAGGTCCGACTGCTTCCACTATACCTGCACCTTCGTGGCCCAGAATACAAGGGAATTTACCTTCTGAATCGGCGCCCGATAAGGTATAGGCATCGGTATGGCAAACACCGGTTGCGATCAGTCGCACCAGTACTTCACCTTGTTGTGGTGGCATCAGATCCACTTCTTCAATCGATAATGGCTGACCTGGACCCCAGGCAACGGCAGCACGGGTTTTAATCATGTTCATAATTATTCCTCAGAAAAGCACCAGCAGTCACAAGCTGTGGTAGAGATGAGCCAGCACAGGGCGATTAACCCTGGCTGCCCTGACGATATAACGCAAGCCGGATAAATAATTGTTCAACTTCAGTCCGGGCCCAAGCTGTTTTACGTAAAAAATTCAAACTGGATTTTAAACTTGGGTTTTCACTGAAACATTTTAGCTTCACTTGTTTGGCAAGCGCCGGATAACCACCATAATGCGCCAACAAGGCCAACAAAATTTGCTCCAGCGTAAAACCATGCAACGGGTTTTTCGGCTGGTTGCGGCTAAGATCCGCCGCTGCCGTGCTATCCGCCGCAGGTGCTGGCACTTTGGCACTGATGTCTTCAGTCATGTTGAACTCCGCTCTGGCTGGGTTGGCTGGGTTGGTGAGGCTTGTCTGCCGTGGTGAGCGCCGTTTTGCCGCTGGCCGGTTGGGCAGGGGCTGCCGGCGCTGTTTGCACTGGCACTGGTTCGGCGGCCATTGCCGGCAATTGCCATGGGATCACCGGCGATTGACCATGCGGCGCAAATAAAGCCCGCCATTGGCCGTTAAAATGTTCATCTTCCGTACCGATGGCGAGGCTGCTACCGGCGATTAAATTGCTCGGCGCGGCCAGCGCTTCGACTTTAAAACCATCAATTTGCCAAAACGCCTGACTGCTGGCGATGACGCTGATGGGCTGGGCCGCTTGCACGTCAATCAAGGCAATCTGATAAATAATAGAACTGAATGGGCCATTATCACTGGCTTCGCGCACGGCACTGGCCCACAGAATATTCGACTCCAGATAAAGATCGGCAATATCACGCAGGCTTGGATCCATACTAAACGGCAGTGGCGGCTGGGCAGCAAAGGTTTGGGCAGACCAGATAATATCGCCGGCGGCTAAGTCCAGTTCACCGGCAATCAATTGACCTCTGTTGCCCCGACCGCCACGCTCACCCAGGATCAACAGATAACGGTTGGCAGCTTTAGCGGCACAGACCAGACCTTCAAAGTTATCGCCACTTTGTTGTTCACTGTTGTCCTGTTGAATGGGTAATGGATAACTGCCAAGAATAGTGGCTTGATTTTGTTGTACTTTAAAATGGAATAACCGGCCGAATTCACCATGCCAGCTGCCACTTTCAGCCGCCAGAAACTCATCTGGCCGGCCAGGTAAGGCACAAGCTGACTCCAGATCATTGGAGGCCTGTTGTTGTGGCCAGTTGCTGACGGACAGCGGCTGATAACTCTGGATGCCATGTTCGGTCAGTTGCAGTACGCCAAGCCGGCTGCCGCCCTGGTCGATTTTTTTATCCTGCACCAGCAAATAGCGATCCTGTTCCATTTTGGCCATAGCGCTGATGCCAGGCAAGTTGACCTGCAGTTTCGGCCGGCTAAGCGTGAACCAGCGTGGGTCGACTTCCAGTTGGAATAACAACGGCGACATTTGCTGAAAATGCACGGCATTGACATCACACTGAATATTATCCGGGTAATGTTGTTTCCATGGGTCATTGACCAAATACACCCGGTTGCCATGCACAGCCACGCCTTCCAGCGCAGTTTGCACCATCCGCTCATAAGCAGGGCACAAGCCAGAGTTGTCGGTCGCCACATAAAAACTCAGTGGCTGCACATAAGGCGCGACTCTGTTGGTCAAATCGAAGATCCACAGTTGATCGTCATTGCGCGCCACTGCCACCAGATAACCCGGATGGCCAGGAATGGGACTGGGTAAAAAGTCGATGCCATTGATCGGATGGCCTTTGGTATCCAGCGGCGGTAACGTCAGATTGGCATCGATCACTTTGACGAAGTTATCTTTAGCCCAAAAATCCGCGGTCAGCCGTGTTTTGAAAATGGCCGGAAAACTGGCACTGTTTTTTTCCAATGCCAGATACAGATTCTGAAAATCGTCCACGGCCAGGCCTTCGATGCCATCATTGGGTAAATTTCCCACTTTACTGTCGAGCGGGAATTGCACTGGCCTGACGGCAGTGATTTCTGCCGCAGTAAAATCATCATTCAAACTGATTTTTAGCAATAAAGTCGGATAACTGGTGGAATTGGTTTGGGCATACTTGCGACTGCAAGCCGGGCTGAGTTGCGCCCGACTGGCATCTTCCGTCACAGTGATCAGCGTTTTGTCGTCGATCCTATCCCAGGTCAGGGCTTCCAGATCAGGTGAGTTCACCAGATAGTCGCCAAAACAGCTGTTGCGCACCTGCTCGGAGATGGTAATTTCAATCGCTGGTTTGTTCAGCGTGGCGGTGGCCGGATCCAGCCGGAAAATCTTCATCCGCAGTGCCGGATCAGCGCTTTGATCGCCCAGGCTAACCAGTTCATCATGGCGCCAGGTCAGGCCTGAGGTTTGTGGATCTTTCAGAGGTTGTTGTGCCTGATCGCGGATCCAACTGCCTGTCAGGGCCTGCTCGGCCAGGGCGGGTGCTGACAGCGATAAAGCTACCAACAGCAAACAAAAACGTCGACAAGTCAGACTCATAGCTATCCTAACAAAACTGTAACATAAACGCGGTAGACAACGCCGGAGAAACAGCGGCAGTAAAGAGGCGACTAATTTACCAGAAAAATAAAGTTCAGCATACCGAAGACGATTAAAAGCACCTTGGATAAGACTAAGAAAAAGCGGAGGACAAGATGTGAACTGTGGCTGGATAAAAAACGGACGGCTGGGATCAGAGGATGACAGCAACTCCGCATGGAGCTGCTGTCATTGGATAAAATAATTAATAACCTTTGGCGTGAACGTCGCGCACAGCCCGACCCGATGGATCGGTCAGTTGCGCCATTTTCGCATCCCAAGCCAGCGCTTCCGGAGTTGAACAAGCAACAGATTTACCGCCTGGCACACAAGCAATAGCGCCACTGTGCGGGAAATGTTCTTCGAAAATCACCCGATACAAATACGCTTCTTTGCTATCCGGTGTATTGACCGGAAAACGGAAGCTTGCTGTGGTCAGCTGTTGATCCGTCACTTCTTTGTCAGCAAAAGCTTTCAGACTGTCAATCCAGCTGTAGCCAACACCATCGGAGAACTGCTCTTTTTGCCGCCATAAAATTTCATCCGGTAACAAACCTTCAAAGGCCTGGCGCAGGATATGTTTCTCGATTTTGCCGTTACCGCACATTTTGGCTTGTGGATTGAGCCGCATCGCGACGTCCATGAAGTTTTTGTCCAGGAACGGCACCCTGGCTTCAATGCCCCAGGCTGACATAGCTTTGTTCGCTCTGTTGCAATCAAACATATGCAGGCGGTCGAGTTTACGCAGTGTTTCTTCGTGGAATTCTTTGGCATTCGGCGCTTTATGGAAATATAAATAACCACCAAACAGCTCGTCCGAACCTTCGCCAGACAGCACCATTTTAATGCCCATGGCTTTGATTTTACGTGCCATCAGATACATAGGGGTGGAAGCACGAATGGTGGTCACATCATAAGTTTCCAGGTAGTACACCACGTCGCGCAGTGCATCGATACCTTCCTGTACTGTGAATAACACTTCGTGGTGCACTGTGCCAATGGTATCGGCAACTTTACGGGCGGCGATTAAATCCGGTGAACCGGCCAGGCCTACCGCAAAGGAATGCAACCGTGGCCACCAGGCTTCAGATTGACCGTCATCTTCCACTCTGTTGCGGGCAAATTGCTGGGTGATGGCAGAAATTAACGAGGAATCCAGGCCGCCGGATAACAACACCCCATAAGGCACATCAGACATCAAATGGCTTTTGACCGACTGCTCCAGCGCCGTTTTCAGTTCAGTTAAATCGGCTGGATTGTCTTGCACTGCGGCAAAACTTTGCCAGTCACGGCTGTAGTAAGATTGCAGTTTACCAATCTTGCTGTCGAAATAATGTCCCGGCGGAAATTCCTGCATTTGTTTACAAACCGGCACCAACGCTTTGAGCTCGGAAGCCACATACAACTGACCATGTTCATCGTAACCGTAATAAAGCGGAATAATGCCTATGTGGTCACGGGCAATTAAATAACGTTGTTGTTCAGCGTCATACAGGATAAAAGCAAACATGCCCTGTAACTGATCAATAAAACCGGCCCCATGCTCAAGGTACAAAGGCAAAATCACTTCGCAATCTGATTTGGTTTGAAACTGGTAGTCGACGGTTAAATTTTTCTCTAAATTCTTGTGATTATAAATCTCACCATTCACTGCCAGAATGTGATTTCGATTCGGATTAATCAGAGGTTGGGCGCCATTTTCAGTATCTACAATTGCCAGACGCTCGTGCACGAGGATGGCATTATTGTCATTCCATACTCCAGACCAGTCCGGACCACGATGACGTAACAACTTAGATAACTGTAGCGCCTGTTGGCGCAAGGCTTTAACATCAGTCTTGATGTCAAGCACCCCGAATATCGAACACATGATAAAAACTCCGTTAGATTTAATCCGAATAAAAACATTCAATTTGGCAGTATGTACGTCAAGACGTACTCATTTGACTCTGCCATTACCCGCAAAAATTGCAAGCCCTTTTTGCATTTTCACTGAAGTAACTGCAACCGGAGGTTTTCAGCGCAGGAGTCAAGGTTATGTCTGAAGTGACGACAAAAAACCACAATGCCCGTTTTACGGCCCCGACCCAGTGGCAGGCTGAACTGTTAACGGCAAATCCGTTGTTTGCCGATTTATGCCAATTATTTCCATTTGGCAATCAGTCAGACTTCCCGACAATCACTGAGCTCAATCAATGGCTGGCATTCCACCAGCCGCAGGTGGCGATGCAATTTGTGGGAGATGAAGTGTTGGCGGCAGATGGACGTTATTACGAGGTTTTTATTCATCAGACCGGTCAAATCCCAACCCGGCAACAGAACTGGCATGATTTATTTGGCGCTTTGATCTGGTGTTTGTTTCCCAACACTAAAACTTTGCTCAACCAGTTGCATATGCAGGAAATCAAGCTGCATGGCCAACAACAACGCAGCAAGTTGCGCAATAAACTGACCTTGCTGGATGAATGTGGCGTGATCCTGGCTTATAGTCCGGCCGCCACTGCATTGATTGAGCAGTTACAACAGCACCAATGGCAAGCGGCTTTTGTCAGCAAACGGCATTGCTGGAGAACGGCATCAGCAGATAACACTGGCAGTAGGTCTGCCGATGACTGTCTGGCCAGAGCGCAACTGATGCCGTTGATGTTTGGGCATGCCAACTATGAAATGGCAACCCGGCCTTTTATCGGCCTGACCGGCAAGCTGCTGGCGCTGCCGGTGGCAGATGACTTCTGGCAACTGTCGTTAGGGCAACGTTATGCCGTGATTGACAGCGCGCTTAGTTTACAAATTGCCAACAGCGATTATTTATTGCAAGCTGCACAATTAACGCCGTTGCCATTACTTGGGGTACCAGGCTGGTATGCCGCGAATACCGGGGCCGATTTTTATCTTGATCAGCAGTATTTCCGGCCTTTGCCATTGCACCGCAGGGCAGCTTTACCGCTTAACAGGGAGTCAGAATGATCCAAATCCAACATTTGGCCAAAGCCTTCGCGCTGACCAAAGATCATAAATTATCCGACAGTGAAAAAGCCGATGTTCGTTTTGGCGGCACGTTGTTTCACTCGGTGCGCGATGTCAGTTTTAACTGCGCGGCCGGTGAAGTGCTGGGGTTATTAGGTCCAAATGGTGCCGGTAAAACCACCACGTTAAGAATGTTGTCTACCGCCTTGCAACCAGACCGGGGGTCGGTGTTGATTGATGGCAAAGATGTGCTGAAAAACCCATTGGAAGCCCGTAAAAGGTTGGGCTTTTTATCCAGTAGTACGGGGTTGTATGGCCGGCTGACGGCGCGGGAAAATATTGCCTATTTTGGTCGTTTACATGGCATGACAGAAACGGCGTTAAATAACCGGATTGAGCAGCTGTTTAGTTTGTTGTCGATGGATGAATTTGCCAATCGCCGTGCCGACAATATGTCGACCGGAATGAAGCAAAAAACCGCTATTGCCAGAGCTGTGGTGCATTCGCCTAAAGTTGTGGTGCTGGATGAACCGACCACCGGGTTGGATATTATGACGGTACAAACGGTGCTGGATTTTATTCAGTCGCTCAAAGCCCAAGGCACTCCGGTGATTTTTTCAACCCATCATCTGGATGAAGTGGCCGCTTTGTGTGATCGGGTGGTGGTGATCAATCAAGGCATCAGTGCTTTTGATGGCAGTTTGACTGAATTTCGACAGTTATCGGCGACGGGTGATTTACGCCAGGCGTTTTTACAAACTTTAGCGCAGGAGCAGGCATAACATGTGGCAAGTGTATCTGAAAGAGCTGACTGAGCTTTTGCGCGACAAAAAAACACTGCTGTTTGTGATTTTATTGCCGGTACTGATTTTCCCGGTGCTGTTTGGCATTATGGGTTTGGTGATGTCTAATGTCAGCCGGCAGGCTGAGGCCGAAGAACACCGCTATGTGATTATCAACGCCGAAAAAGCGCCACAATTTGCCGATGCCTTGTTTTACCATAAAAACTTCAAACGCATGACCACAGAGCTGCGGGATCCGGCGGCGCTCAAACAAGCCATTCGCGACAATCAGTTTGATCTGGCCATTGTGATCCCAGCCGATTTTAATCCGGCGGCTGATAATCTGCAGCAAAGCAAATGGCAGCTTATTCATAACAGTTCATCACAATTGGATATGATTTCCAAACATTTCACTGAATTGCTGCAGAACTACAGTAAAGGATTACAGCAGGCAAAACTGACCGGCTTAGGCGTGAGTGTTGATAGCATTGCAGCCTTGCTGGAACCAGTGGCAGTGGAAAAAATAAACACTGCTGAAAGCCGGGAAAATGTCGGCGAATTGATTGGTGGCTGGATTGCTTATCTATTGGTGCCACTCTGTCTGGCCGGCGCTTCTTACCCGGCGATGGATATTGGTGCTGGCGAAAAAGAGCGTGGCACGCTGGAGACGCTGCTGATTTGTCCTATTGCCCGCACTTCAATAGTGTTAGGCAAATTTCTGACCGTACTGACGACGGGTCTGGTGGCGGCGGCCATCACAGTGATAAGTTTTGGTGGCTGGGGTTATCTGATTGGTTCGCTGGCCGGGGTAGATATTGTCGAAAAAGCCATGTCGACGCTGGGCTTGTTAGATCTGGCCTTGATTCTGGCACTGTTGATCCCGCTCACAGCCACCCTGGCGGCGGTGTTGCTCAGCCTGTCAATTTATGCCCGCAGTTACAAAGAAGCGCAGAATTATATTGGCCCGCTGACGATGGTGGTCTTTATGCCGCTGGTGGTGTCGATATTGCCAGGCATAGAACTAAACTGGAAACTGGCGCTGGTGCCGGTACTGAATGTGGCGCTTGGCATTAAAGAGCTGGTCAAAGGCACCATTGATTACAGTTTGCTTGGTTTGATTTTAGTCTCAACCTTGCTGTTGGCTGGTGCCATGATTGCATTTTGTGTCAGTTGGTTCCAACGTGAAAAAGTGTTGTTTCGTTAAAGGTGATGTGATGTGCGCTCAGAGCTTGGCTGTGAATACCGGATACTGTGATGTCTGCTGAACTGTTTCGCGCCGTGGTCAATCCATATGCCGGCTGTTACCTGGGCGCTGAGCAGCTGCTCCCTTTGCTGCAGTCGATGGACAGCGTCAGTGCTGTGGCTGTCTTCCGTCAAAGGCTACAAGCTTCTTTAGTGGCCTGGCAGCCTTTATGTCAGCTGGTTTGGCTGGATCTGCCAGCCAGCGCTGCGGTGCTGATCCCGGCGGCTTTGGCACAAGGCTTTGAATTCCATCATTGCCAGCCACAACAGCTGATGCTGGTGAAAAAGTTACAACCGCAGGCCTATTTGCCGCTGGCGGCGACCCACAGTATTGGCGTCGGTGCTTTAGTCTGGTCTGGTGATCGGCAAAACAGGGGCCAGGTACTGATGGTGCAGGAGCAGCCGTTAGCCGGTCAAGCTGCTGGTTATTTTAAATTACCCGGCGGTATGGTGGAGCCCAAAGAGCATCTGGTGCAGGCGGTACAGCGTGAAGTGCTGGAAGAAACCGGTGTCAGCGCTGAATTTGCCGGCATGTTGGGTCTGCGGCATCATCATCAGGGGCAGTTTGGAGCATCAAATATCTACCTGGTCTGTGTGCTCTATGCCGGCTCACCTGCTGTATTGCCCGCGTTATCGCCGCAGGTCGGTGAAATCGCCATGGCGCGCTGGTTTTGGCCTGAGGAGTATCTGAGTGATGAAAAAGCCCATACTTACAATAAGTTATTGCTAAGCAGGGCCTTAGCGGCACCGCTCTGGTCCGATACCAAAATAGCTCAGTACCGGGCACGTCACGACGATTACGAAATTTTTATCGCCGCAGCCACTGAGGCCGAAACCAGGTAGCGACCCTGAAACATAGCCCGTCATTTCGCTCTGGTGCCCTTTGTCATCTGAATGCCATCAGAGCCACCGATACTGCCAGCAGAAGTCTGGTTACGCAGGCAGCTTTGTCAAAGGTGGGGCTATGAGACAGCAAATGTTGCTCTTGATGTTATTGTTTGGTTTGGTGTTACCACCTGCGGCAGCCGCAGAGTTATTAACAACCAGCCCCAGTCGGCAGTTATTGCAAGCTTTGCAAAATTTCGCCCAAAAGCATCACCAGTATCGCTCTGATCAGCAGCAATACCGCCAGGCTGATTATTGGCAGGCCAGTCTGGAGGGCGACTGTGAGGATTATGCCTTGTGGTTGCAGCAAAAGTTGTTGTTGCTGGCGGTGCCAAGTGAACTGGTCTGGGTCTGGCGCCAGGGCCAGAGTCATATGGTGTTGCTGGTGGCAGATCAGTATGTGATGGATAATCTGCAACCGCAGGTACTGTTGCTATCCGATGCCAAAGCACAACATCAGTACCAGCGGGTATTTGGCAAGTGGCAGTTACAACAAGGCCAACAGGTGTTTGTTGCGCAGTCTGAACTCTGATGTTGCGGTATGGGAGTCTTGGTACTAGGTGAAAAGCAGGAGCAGAAGGTCGGATTCAGCGTTGGATGCCATGCTGACATTCCTGCTCAGGCCTGCACTTATCGCTTAGCGTTATTTAGCACACCTGTCCGGCGATAGACACCGGTTTGACCATCAGCATCGCGCGCTGGCCTATCGCGACATTGGCGTTGGGGAAAATAATGGCTTCACCGGGTTGTTCCACCCGATATTCGAGATTGCCATCTTTGGCCAGCAGTGTCCCCGGCGGCAGTTGGCTGAAGTTTTCAATCGATGCGGCAAAACAGAGCTCAAAGGCATCGGTTTGTTTGTTGATGGAGCGATACACTTCAAACAACTGAAAATCGCTTGCCACAAACGGCTTTAACTGTATCTCAGCGCCACTAATCAAGGCGCGTAGTGTCTGATCAATGGCACTAAACCGGCTCATATCGTTTTGTCCCATTGGCCGCACTTTGCCAAGTTCCAGCGTGAAAGCATCAGCACCATGGGTATGGGCGGCATAATAACTAAAGGTGGTGGCCGGGCTTTGCATCAATAAAAAGGTGTGAATGTCACAAGCGGCCAACAAGCTGAACTGAGCTGCCGACCAGGGCTTGCCATGCAAAAACGGATACACCGCAAACTTCTCAAATTGAGAGCCACGAATCGCGGTGTGTAAATCGTATAAACAACGCTGCCGGCCAGCAGGCACCGCCTGATAAAACCGACTGACGTATTGTTCCAGTCTGGCGCAGCGGACCTTTTCAAAAGTTTCTGCAGTGGTGCTGATGGCGGTGGTGCTGATGCCATGACTGCCACTGAAAAAACGGTTCATATTGTCAAACAGTTCACGCTTGGCAGCATTGATGGCCGGCGGGTTGCCAAATAAAAACAACACCCGCTCTGTCAATTGCAACTGACCGGTTAAAATGTCTTGCAGCATAGCCGCGCAAATTTCAATCGGCGCGGTTTCATTGCCATGGATGCCTGAACTTAACACGATGTCTCTGTCACCATAGTGCCGGGGGAGCAGACAGATCACACCCGTATCCCAGACCTCGACCGTTGTGCCATTCGCAAGCTGCCAACTGACCGCTGCGGCCTGCTCAGGCCGTGCCAGTGTCCAGCGTAGAAAGTCGCCATCGCTGATTAATTTTGTGACATCCTGGGTCTGATCTGTGGTGGCAGAGGCGGTGAAAGTCATGATGATTCCTTCAAAGCAGAAACCGGCGCAGCCAACAAAACGCAGGTTGGCAGCAGCCCCAGTGGCTGTTATGTTGTTAGTTTTGCTGGCAGTGTATCTTGTCTCAGCCAAAAAATTAACCCCAAAAGCGCATGCAATTTAATCGTGCTTTACTGCTTGGCCTACTTTGACCTGTTGACTGCAGCTCAGGCCCACATCACCAGCACAGCGGCCAGCATAATCAGTGCCAGCCCAAGGTAATCCTGTTTTTTCAGCCGCTCACCAAAGAAAAACACCGAAATTAACAAGGTAAACAGCACTTCAATCTGTCCCAGCGTTTTAACCAGTGGCACTATTTCCAGACTCATGGCGGTAAACCAGCCAAGGGAGCCAATACAGCTAGTGACGCTGGTCAGTAACGTCAGGCGAGGGCGCAGCCATAATGCTATTAAGGTGGTGCGATCTTTAAGCAGCAAATAAGCCAGCAACAGCAGGGTTTGCAGGCTGATGACGCACAGCAGCACCCAGGCCGCGCCATAAGGAAAAGGCAAACCAAGCGCCAGACTGGCTTCCCGCACCCATAACGACGTCAGTGCAAATGCCAAACCGCAAGCAGAGCCAATCAACACAGTGGAGCCGTTCAGGCTACGAATACTACGCACACCACTAAGTAAAAATACCGCCACAGCGCCAATCAAGACGCCAAACCAGCCCAGCAGGGTTAAGCTGCTGGCAAAAAAAGCCACCCCTAGCACTGCAGCGAAAATAGCTTCACTTTTGGCAAGCCCGACGCCAATGGCATAGTTTTTTTGCTTAAATAGCACCACCATCAAGGCTGTCGCCAGGATTTGCATACCGGATGCTGCAACCACATAACCATAAAACTGCGCCGAAAAGGCCGGTAGTTGCGCCTGTGGATCAAGATATAACAACCACAGATACAAAGCCGCCAGCGGACTGGCATACAGAAACCGCGCCAGCGTCACCCCCAGCACCGGCACATCGACCGACAACTGCTTTTGAAAAGCATTGCGCCAGGCCTGCATAAAAGCAGCCAGTAGGGTAAATAAAATCCACATTGGTTAGACTCCGGTCGTAACAGCTGATACTCCAGCTGGCCGTAATGAATGGCTGGTGCAGTGCGGGTTTTACCTGCGTCAGATGGCCAGATGGGTAAATAAAAGATGTACTCTAGCCGATCTGCATACACTAAACTGCTGTTATTTTTAAATAAACGCTTAAAAAAAGCGCAGTCAGCCAGATCTGTACCACAGCGCCGTTGCAATCACAGTGAAAAGCATTATGATAAGGCCACGTCGGTACGTAGCGCAGCTTGGTAGCGCACTGTCATGGGGTGTCAGGGGTCGTGGGTTCGAATCCCGCCGTACCGACCATTAACCCCTTCAATTTAAAAGCTTTTTTCCTTGTGAAATGTCTCTTGTGAAAAAACGCACCAAATCCGCACCAATATACATGTAGCGCACCACGTAGTTTGATAAATTCGTTTCACACAGTTTGATAAATTATCAAACTACCTGAAATGGCATTAAACACCGCTTAAACCAGTATTTCACTATAAGGTAGTGTTGCGCCTGTCCGATGATCCTGCTGCCTTCAATGTAAGCCTTATTCCCAGCCACCACTTTCGTGCCAAGTACCCAATTTTTCGAAGTCGTGGGGCAGGTAGTACACATCGCAAAAGATATCGGCGATTAAGAATTAGTTCCGATTCTTACAGCTCAATTTCATGCGGAACACGCCGCAAGCCTTTTATCTAAAGGTTTTTAAGAAAACGATCTGTTGATCCGATTTATTTGTGAATCGGATCAGTGCCCCTGATCCGATTCCGCTTCCTAAAATTGCTGAATCAGTTTCCAGGACCTTATACACCGTGTTATTGCTGACTGAAGGTTAATATGTGGATTTCTCAAACCATCTGAAACAGGTGCAGCACAGAGTGATAAATTTTATCAAACTGTATGAAATAACTTCCTATTCTGTTTGAGCGCAACCAAGCGTTTAACCCCCTTAAAACCCTAATAAGCAAAGGCGATCCCGACAATTCGCGCCAAATTTTTCTTATTCCCACTTTTTGACCATTTTTATCAATCTATCTGGTGGGTTACATTTTGGCTATGAAGCTATTTGTTCGTTGCCGAACAGATTGCATTTAGTTTTATATATATTGTTTTACTCGCCGATGGGGGGAAATTAAGTAAACAAGAATTTCAGTTGTTATTTCAGTTGTTAAAGTTCAAAGGCTATTCATCTTTCAGAAGCGTGTCAGATGACTGATTACTTATTTATCAATATAAAAGGGCTGATACTGAGCTCTGAGGGGGAACTATGATTCAAACCAACCAAATTAAACCAGATATGCCGGTTGTCTGCTCCGAAGATGGTCAATTTGCTACTGTAGATCATATGGTGGGCACAGATACCCTAAAGCTGAAGAAAGATGTGGGCGGTCAACACCATTACATTCCGTTCAGCTGGGTCACCTCAACTGAGGGCAATAAGATTAAAATTGATCGTCCAGGAGACCAAGCTATGCTGGAATGGTCTCTAACTCCGCCTACAGGTACATAACACTAATATCTTGTTGTAACGTTAACCAAAGGCACACCCTGGAAAATCACTTTGTCAAAACTATCAATAATCCGTTGGCACAAATAATGAAACCTTGGGTCAGGTGCTGCGCTGAGCGTCGTTTCCGCCTTTCGCTCGTAGCTGACTCTAATTTCTGAAAACGTTTTGTGCTGTTAGAGAAAGCTATTGAAATAGCGGTACATCAGCAGTACTTTGGGTAAAAGGTAGTTGGAAATTAAATCAATTTGCCGGCTTTAACACACCTGGTTGGTAAGACCCAGAGGGATCTTCTGCTTGAATCGATCGAAACTCCTTGTTTGGCTGCTCAGAGTTGTTATGGCTGCGGTGTCGATAAGCTGTATGCTGATCTTCGTGCCTTGGCTTGCCGCCTTTGCTTATCTCATGCCATTGCCTGATAAGGTCCAGCAGCAAGTGGATGATGCTATTCATTATGATCTGGATGGTATAGTGGTTTATGTCGATATCAAAGGTCAGGCTCCTCAATTTTATTCTGCTGGCTGGAAAAATAGAGAGCGTAAAATACCGGCAGACCCCCACGCTTTGTTTAAGATTGGTAGTATCAGCAAGTTATACATTGCTGCTGCAACATCTAAATTGGTCAGGCATCAGCAATTATCTTTAAGTGACACTCTGAGCAAACACCTGCCTGAGTTTGCAGGGCGCATCGAAAACGCCGACAAGATTACCGTTAAAATGCTGTTGCAACATCGCAGTGGCATCCCCGATTGGATTGAAGACCCTGAGTTTCCGTGGACCACCTCATTAAAAGATGTGAATGAATATCTTGCATTGGTTCTCGATGAACCCGCCGAATTTGCACCGGATAGTCGTTACGACTATTCCAATACCAACTACCTGTTGATGGGGCGTATTCTCGACAAAACATTAGGTTATGCTCATCAAGACTATATCCGTCATGAAATTCTGCTTCCTCTTCAGTTGACGCATACCTTTGCAACATTAAGTGAGATTGACCAGAGTCAGCTTTCCAGTGGCTACTACACCCAGTATAAATGGGACGTAAAAAAGCTGGATATTGTTGTTCCAGGCGGTTCTATGCTAGCAACAGCACAAGATACGGGACTTTTTCTGCGGGCATTAAATGATGGAACCTTATTCGATGATGTGGAACAAGACATCTATTCCTCCATTTATGTCTATGAACATACCGGGCTCTGGCCCGGATATTCAAGTATTGCGCGATACCACAAAGACATTGATGCCGTGGTAATTCAGTTTGTGAACACCAGCGGTGGAGACTCCTGGCTGGTGTCAGAAATAGTATATGACCGTATTGTTGACATTTTGCGCCAGCAATAGGTGAATGCGTTTGTGATTAATGGGGGCTATGTTTAGTTAACAGTCACTTTTTCCACCTTGCTTAGCAAGTGAGGATCCGGCTATGTAGCCAAAATAGTCAAACACATCTGTTGTTGCATACAACAATTTTCAGTAGCGACTGTGGCTCACAGTTCAGAAATCATTCAGATTTGGCATGTCATGTTAACCGCACCCGGTCAAGCGACGGCACAGTGTTACAACTGTGCTCAAGCGTGTTTTATTGTGGCCGCAGACTGCCAATGGCACAGGTTGAAGGTTGTGCGAAACATCTGACCAGTTCAGCTGCATGATCAGCCTAAGATAAGCCTCAAATTTACCATTCAATTACAAGGAATTAAAATGAAAGCAGCCTGGTTCGCAGTTGCGACCTTTTGCTCACAGTTAGCTTTTGCGCAAGCGACAGCGGAGAAAACCAGTATCGAACTGTTGCTGGCCAAAGAGCAATACAGTAAAACCATCGACGCTGTGCAGCAACAGTCAGATTACGCCAGTAATGCGGACTGGCAGGAGCTGCATATTCAGGCTTTGATGGGGCTGCAAAAAAATGACGAAGCCGACGAATTCATGGTCAAAGCATTGCAGCAGTTTCCACAGCGCGCTGAGCTTTATCATCTGGCAGCGATGAATAAATTTGCCCTGGCGCAGCAAGTCAGTATTTTCTCGGCGCCAGGCTATGCCAAAGAAGGCTTAGCTCAGCTAAAACAAGCGGTGCAACTGACGCCTGAACAAGGGCGTTTTCAACTGACGCTGCTTGGATTTTATCTGCAGGCGCCAGGCATTGTTGGTGGTGATGAAAAGCTGGCCAGACAAATAGCGGCCGATTTACAACAAGCGGCAGCTGCGCAAAAGGCCGATCCGGTGGATGCGGCGATAGCACAAAGTATGGTGCTGCAAACGGATGAAAAAACTGCATCAGCCCTGCAGCTGATCGATGCACAATTACAACAAACGCCAGCAAATGTGCGTTTGCTGGTGCAAAAAGCCAATTTGCTGCGCAGTGATAAGCAAGACGCCGCAGCGTTGCCGCTTTATCAACAGGCGGTGAAACTGGCGGAAAAACCTGCGGCTCAACATCAGTATTTATATCAGATTGGTCGAATTGTGGCGCTGACAGGCCAGGATACCCAGGTCGGTAAAGCGGCACTGCAACAGGTGATTGCGTTTTATCAGCAGAGTGAAGGTCAGTCGTTACACTGGGCCCGGCTAAAACTGGCGCAGATCCATCTGGCAGAGCAAGACATCAGCTCGGCGCAACAATTGCTGCAGCCGTTGTTGGCATTAGAGTCACCTTCTGAAAAATTAGCGGCTGAGGTATCAGCACTGCACAAACAACTGAAAAAAACCAAACAGAAAACCAGTTAGAACACTGCTTCACTTGGGGTGAATCATATGGCTGCGGGACGTGAAGTGTTGGACATCACCAACTGTCGGACTGCCCCGACGCTTCACGTCCTGTCGCACTTCGCGGTAAGTCCGACAGTTAATGGTTTATAAATCAGCAGGTTGTTTTCAGTAATCCGTAGGTTGGACTCGACCCAGTGCAACTGGGGCAGTCCAACACTTGGTGTCCAACACTTGGTGTCCAACATGCCTCATAGTATTTTATCTATCATGACTGTTGGACGCTAAGTGTCGGACAGCCCGGCAAACCGGCCAAGTCCGACGATTAACTGCATTTAAATCAGTTGGTTGGGATGTTTTTTCGTTATATGTTGGACTGCCGCTCTGCGTCGAGTCCGACCACAGTTAATGCAAGATACATCAGTAGGTTATTAGCGGCTGGCGTTACACCTCGAGTCCCATTGCTCTACCCTTGACAGTCGTCTGATACTTTAGCTCACCCATGAAGCTGTGCGATGCAGTCAAAACAGATCCGATGAGTTGCTGTCAACTGCTATCTGCCATCCTGCGGCCACAGCAGTTTTCAGCGAACGGTTGGTTATCTGTAAATAAACATCAATTTAATCATGTAGATAATACCTCGTAAATAACACTGATAACGTTGTTTCTGCCGTAACTGTCCGCAAAAATACACAGTGTGGACGATGTTCTCTGCTAACTTTTAATCGGTGAGCGGGTTGCAATGCAGTTTACGTAAAGGTAAAGTTGGCCGGCATTTTAAAAACAACAGCAGCAGGGTGATCAGAACGCTGTCTTGTTGACGCCAACGTCAATTAAAATAATAAGCGCAACAGATTTTCAGACAGTACTGACCCCGACGGGGAGAAGCTGCGGTGCCGGCAACAAGTGACCATCCGAGTTACGCTGACACCGCAGCCTGGTTCAATTTCATGGTAAAGCAGGCAAACAACCAAGGTCCGCGTTACCCGAAACCTAAAGAGAGACCTATGACCAACCCTAACAACGCCACCATTTCGACTGTGCATACAGCCGGATTTACCAGTGGGCACGCGTTACAAATCCAACCCTACGCATTTTACAGGACGATGGCAGCATTTATCCGGGAGCCACTGAGCCAGAGCTGGACCAAGCCACAGCACTGAAAATGTACCAGAGCATGACTTTTATCCGGGTACTGGATGAGCGGATGTTAGCCGCACAGCGCCAGGGCCGGATTAGTTTTTATATGCAATGCCTGGGGGAAGAAGCGGCAACGGTCGGTAGCGCCGCGGCTCTGCATGAGCAGGATATGATCATGGCGCAGTACCGTGAACAAGGGGCGTTGCGGTATCGTGGTTTTACGCTGGAGCAGTTTATGAACCAGCTGTTTTCCAACGAAAAAGATTTAGGGAAAGGCCGGCAAATGCCAGTGCATTACGGCAGCAACGACATTTATTACATGACCATCTCCAGCCCGCTGGGGACTCAGATCCCACAGGCAGCAGGTTATGCCTATGCGCAGAAACTGCGCGGTCTGAGCAATGTCACTATTTGTTATTTTGGTGAAGGCGCCGCTTCTGAAGGCGACTTCCACGCCGGTTTAAATATGGCCGCAGTGCACAAAGCGCCGGTATTATTTTTCTGTCGTAACAATGGTTATGCCATTTCAACGCCTGCCAATGAACAGTTTAAAGGCGATGGCATTGCTTGTCGTGGTGTCGGTTATGGCATGAAATCCATCCGGATGGACGGTGCCGACATTCTGGCGGTGTATCAGGCCACGAAGATGGCACGGGATCATGCTTTAGCGACAATGAACCTGTGCTGCTGGAATCTATTGCCTACCGCTTAGGCGCGCATTCTTCGTCAGACGATCCAAGTGGTTACCGTAGCAAAGAAGAAGAAGAACAATGGCGCAAAAACGATCCGATCGCACGGTTTCGCTTATGGTTATTGGCCAAAGGCTGGCTGGATGATGTCGCTGATAAAGCGCAGTTGGAAGCCTTGCGCCAGGAAATTCTGGATGCACTGAAAGTGGCGGAAAAAGTCGCCAAACCAGGTATCGAACATTTAATTTCCGATGTCTACGCCGAACCTATCCCTGAACTGGAACGCCAGCTGGCGGAACTGAAAGATCATATCCGCAAATATCCGGATGCTTATCCAATCACGTCAGGGAGAATGTAATAATGGCGAAAATGAATATGTTACAGGCCATTAATAACGCCCTTGATCTGGCGATGGCCAAAGACAGCACTGTGGTCTGTTTTGGTGAAGATGTTGGCCATTTTGGTGGTGTGTTTCGTGCCACCTCAAAATTGCAGGAAAAATACGGCAAAGACCGCTGCTTTAATACGCCGTTAACAGAACAGGGTATTGCCGGTTTTGCCAATGGCATGGCGGCGCAGGGCATGAAACCGGTCGCTGAAATTCAGTTTGCCGATTATATCTTTCCGGCCTTTGACCAGATCGTCAATGAAACTTCCAAATTCCGTTACCGTTCAGGCAATGAATTTAATGTAGGTGGCCTGGTGTTCCGCACGCCTTATGGCGGTGGTATTGCCGGTGGTCATTATCACAGTCAGTCACCGGAAGCTTATTTTGCCCATACGCCGGGTTTAAAAATCGCGGTGCCGCGGGATCCATACCAAGCCAAAGGCCTGTTGCTGGCTTCGATTGCTTCTGAAGATCCGGTGATATTCTTTGAGCCGAAGAAGTTATATCGTGCTTCAACCGGTGAAGTGCCGGAAGAGTACTACGAAATTCCACTCGGCGTCGCCGAAGTGATGAAAACCGGTACTGATGTCACAGTCCTGGCCTGGGGCGCGCAGATTGAAATCTGTCAAAAAGCCATTGAAATGGCCGAAGCAGAGGGCATTTCCTGTGAACTGATTGACCTGCGCAGCATTCTGCCATGGGATGTTGACACAGTCGCGGCGTCTGTCACGAAAACCGGCCGGCTGGTGATTAACCATGAAGCGCCGCTGACCGGTGGTTTTGCCGGTGAAATTGCGGCCACCATCCAGCAACGTTGTTTCTTGCATCTGGAAAGCCCGATTGCCCGGGTCTGTGGCATGGATACGCCGTATCCACTGGCACTGGAACGGGAATATGTGGCGGATCATTTAAAAACCTTTGAAGCCATCAAAGCTTCAGTCCAGTTCTGAGCGGGTGCGGCGAGGCTATGATGAAAAAAGATTTTATTCTGCCGGATATCGGTGAAGGTATTGTCGAATGTGAACTGGTCGAATGGCTGGTGAAAGAAGGCGATACCATTGTTGAAGATCAGCCGGTTTGTGATGTGATGACCGATAAAGCGCTGGTGCAAATTCCGGCGATTTATACCGGTGTGGTCACCAAACTCTATTACGCCAAAGGTGACATTGCCAAAGTGCATGCGCCTTTGTTTGAGATGGCGGTCACAGGTGAAGCGACTGAGACTGCGGTGGCTGCGCCAGTTGCGCCAGCTGCTGTTGCAGCCAGTGGCACTGTGGTGGAAGATTTCCTGTTGCCGGATATCGGTGAAGGTATTGTTGAATGTGAAGTGGTCGATTGGCTGGTGAAAGAAGGCGATATCATTGCTGAAGATCAGCCAATTTGTGATGTGATGACTGACAAAGCATTGGTGCAAATTCCGGCCAAATATGCCGGCAAAGTGCTGAAGCTCTATACCGCCAAAGGCGATATTGCCAAAGTGCATGCACCCTTGTTCGCGATTGAACGCCAGGCGGAAGCCGGTGCTGTCAGCGCGACTAGTGCTGTTGTGGCAGCGCCCGCAGCTGTCACCGTAGCGACAGCGCCAACCGCAGCTGTGGTGGCTGCTGGTTCGCATAAAGCGGTGGCCAGCCCGGCGGTACGTCGGTTAGCACGGGAGCTGAATATTGACCTGACCCAGGTGCCGGGCTCTGGCGCCAAAGGCCGGGTTTATAAAGAAGATGTGCAGAAATTTGTTACTGCGCCTGTGGCTTCTACGGTAGTTGCCACAGTGCCAGCGGCCAAAGCGGCTTGTGCTATAGCTGCAGCTGGCAAAGTTGCCACTGTGGCCGCCAGTACCAGTCCAGACAGCGGCCGTCGGGTTGAACCTATCAAAGGCATTAAAGCTGCGATGGCACGGCAGATGGCTGAGTCTGTGGCTACTATTCCACACTTTACCTACTGCGAAGAGATTGATTTAACCGAGCTGATCGCGCTGCGGTTGAGTTTAAAAGACGGTCTGGCTAAGCAGGGTGTGAAGCTTACGATGATGCCGTTTTTTATGAAAGCGATGTCACTGGCGCTGAACGAATTCCCGATTTTAAACAGTCAGGTCAATGCCGATTGCAGCGAAATCACTTATTTTACCGATCACAACATTGGTATTGCGGTGGATTCGAAAGTAGGGCTGTTAGTGCCGAATATCAAAGGTTGTCAGCATAAATCTATTGTAGATATCGCCAATGATCTGACCAAACTGACCGATTTAGCCCGCGAAGGCCGCGTCAGTCCAGCCGATTTAAAAGGCGGGACTATTACGATTTCCAATATTGGTGCCATCGGCGGCACTGTGGCGACACCTATCATCAATAAACCGGAAGTGGCGATAGTGGCGCTGGGTAAAGTACAGCAATTACCAAGGTTTGACAGTAAAGGCCATGTGGTAGCGCGCTCCATTATGCAAATCAGCTGGTCGGGCGATCATCGGGTGATTGATGGTGGCACTATTGCCCGCTTTACTAATCTGTGGAAAAAATATCTGGAAGAGCCAAGCAGCATGCTGATCGCAATGCGTTAAGCGATTCTGCTGCAGCAAAAAACCGCCCGCGTTGCCCGCTGGCGGTTTTTTATCTTTAAGTCGTGCCATTTTATTCCATGCCATCTTAAAGTCGGTTCAGGACTGCCCAGTCGCTTGAGCATATCTTGAGCATCTGAGCGGTATCGCTGTTTGGTCTGTTAAAAATACCCACAAGTGCCAGAAGCCGTCAAACTAAGCTTTAAAACGGATGTGGTCAGAAAATCAAGATGGTAAAACCAGCCGCTTCACCAGCGAATTCACTCGGCCTGTGCTGGGGGCCAATAGTCAGGATCAGGCAAGACCTGTTCCTGCACATCTGTTTCATTTGTTGGGTGGACTGGCAGTGTGACCAGTCACAGCCTGTTGCTGTTTCACGTGCTGCATCAGCTCAATAAAAGGTGCAGTCCAGTATTGTGGGTGAGCTAAGAGGAAATCGACCAGTTGTTGATGGGCCTGGGCGCTGACACTCAAATGATCACCACCGACGCCGTGAAAGGTAAAATTCACCATGCTGCCAGCAGCGCCTGCTTGTTTGACCAAGGCAATAAGTTCGCCGCCGCTGATATTGTGTGGTGTTAGTACCGGCACCTGATAAGGGTCGAGCTGACGCATATCAGTGACCACCCCACCGACCACAGCTTTGATAGCGATAAAGTCAATGTGTATCAGCGGCAAATAAGGCACACCCTGCGCCAACGCATCAGTGCAAGGCGCCGTATAAGTGCGGGCCGTTTTGCCGTCAATCGCATGCAAAAAGGCATTGCCGAGCCGGACCTCATCCACCAGTTTGGCGGCTGGAGTGGTCTCCAAATCGTGCTGGGGTGATACCCAGCTCCGCCCTGGCTTTGCGCGGCTGCACTGATGGAACAAACTATGATTCCCAAGCTCGTGCCCCGCTGCTGCGACTGCGCGCCAGTCAGCCAGCCGAGTCGTCAGAGTCGGAGCCGATAAGGGTAAATAAAAACTGGCTTTCAGGCCGGCTTTGTTGAGCTGAGGCACCGCAACATCCAGCTGCGACGGCAACGCATCATCATACGCCAAGCTCACGGCGGCAATTTTACCCTCTGGCCATGGAAAAGTGGCGCTGGCCTGCGAAGAAAGCATGGCTTGTGATAGTACCAGCAACATGATGAGTAACTGTTGGGGCACGCGGTAGCTCTGAGCATAAAACATTGCAGCTCCTATTTGGCATCCCTCTGCGACTGTCGGCTGACGCGATTGGAATTGGTGACGTTGACCAGCACTGAATTGACAATGAACCAATATCAGAGACGATGGGATCAATGCTGCTCTTCAACTGCTTTGTTTAACATGCTCAGGGCTATGATTACAACAAGATCTAATTCTGGACATACTTTTTAAAAGTTCTGGACTATAAATCAGATAATTTACAACACATATTATTAACAAAGGTGCTGAAAGTGGAAAAATGGAAATTCCAACCGATAAACCGCGAGGGCGGCAATATTTACGGCCGCTGGCGGTGTTCAGTGTTTTCTTAATGCTGGTATTAACTGGTTTGGTCTTTGTCAAACCTGCACTGCAAACGCCTGTTAATGCCAGCAGTTAGCGCTGACCACCATTTGTCCAAAGTCAGGTGCTGGTTGAACAAATGCCTGCTGCACGACAGGCATCGGACTTCTCATCATAGCAAACCGGCTGCCTAAAGCCGCTCTACGACGGAAGTGGCATTGGCATTGTTTGGTTTTTGCGTTTCAATAGGCTTTTCCTAACTTTGGCAGCAATAAGGCAAGCAAGGTGAATGCAAAGCAACAACAGCCGTTGGTAACCCCAGTTATGAGCGGGACTCGCTATATACAAGTGATACTGGCCGGCATTGCTGCTTTGATCCTGACGGTGGGCTTTTCCCGTTTTGCTTACACGCCGCTCTTACCGCTGATGCTCGCACAGACGGAGCTGACAAAAGCACAAGGCAGTTGGCTGGCCACCTTTAATTATCTGGGTTATCTCAGTGGTGCCTTATTGGTGGCTGCCATCCGGCAACCGCAGCTGAAATTTCGCTTGTATCGTCTTTGCCTGTTGCTGGCGCTGGCCAGCACGCTTGGCATGGGGCTGACGGAACACTATTGGTTATGGGCTTTGCTTAGATATGCCGGTGGCATTGGCAGCGTGGCAGGTTTGTTATTGGCTTCAGCTTTCGTGTTGCGCTGGTTGGCCGAACAAGGTTATAGGCCCAGGCTTGGCTTGCATTTTATCGGCATTGGGGTCGGTATTGCCTTGCCGGGTTTGTTGATTGGCGTTGCAAGCACTTGGTGGTGCTGGCATAGCTTCTGGCAATTGCTGGCGCTGTGCGGGCTGTTATTTGCCTGGCCAGCCTGGCGCTGGATGCCGCAACCTGCCGCCTTGCCTGCAAGCCTGATCCCACAGGCAGCCGGCGAACAAAGCGCTGATCGCTATTGGTTGCGTGCCATGTTGCTTGCTTATTTTTGTGCCGGTTTCGCCTTTGTGGTCAGTACCACTTTTGTGGTGGTGGAACTGGAAACTTTGCCACAATTTCAGCATCAGGGCGGCTGGATTTGGCTGGCGGTGGGGCTGGTATGCGCGCCGGCTGCCGTCTGCTGGGATCTGCTGGCGGCAAAAGCCGGTCTGATCATGGCCACAGTACTGGCCTATGTGTTACATCTGTGCGCTTGTGCTTTACCGCTGCTCAGTGCTGAACCCGGTTGGCACTTGCTGGGGGCTTTATTATTTGGTGCCAGCTTTATTGGGATTGTCAGTCTGATGCTGACGTTGGCGGGACAACGCTTTGCCCAAAATGCATCGGCGGCGATGGGGAAACTGACGCTGAGTTATGGCCTGGCACAAATTCTGGCGCCATTATTAGCCGGCTTTTTGGTGCAATGGACCGGCAATTTCCGCATCATGTTGCTGTTATCCTGTTTGATGTTGCTCAGCGGTTTGCTGGTGATGATCGGGCTTAGCTGGCGGCAAGGCACCAGCGTTGCCGCCAGGGGGTAAATTAGCGGGGATCTACCGCCGGTTTGCTGGCTGGGGATGGCGAGTCTGCTGTGAGGTCAAAATAGCGCTGATAACGGCCGGAATTCTGCAATTGCAGCAGTCCTTGCTGAAAGATTTCCAGCAGTAACTGGCTGTCCGGGCTTTGTTTTGGAAATAACACAAAACTTTGATTTCGAAGGATCACTGTGTCCGCATGGCTGAACAAATGCTGTGACTGTGGTAATTGACTGCGCAAAATATGGTAACCGACCTGTTTTTCTTCCGGAAAGGCCTGGATCCGGCCTTTGAGCAGGCGCTGAAAATTTTGTATCGTCTGACTGACGCGTGTCATCTTGAGCACCTCATTGGCGATGGCGGCATCAAAAGCGGCACCATAGCTATAGCCAAAACCACCGCCCAGTTCCAAACCGGTCAAATCCTCCAGCTTGTCAAATTGAATGGGCTGCGCTTTGAGCTGAAATAACACAAATTCTTCTTCTAAAACGGCGGCGCTGTAGTAGAAGTCAACGGCCCGTTCCGGCGCATACATCCAGACAGCAGTAGCCGCATATTGACCATGTAAGGTTTCCCGATAAGCGCGCGGCCAGGGTAAAAAATGAAAACTGACCTGATACCCTGCTTCGGCAAAAATGTCGCGGATCAATCGGGCAGCCATGCCTTGGCCTGGCAGCTTGGCACTCAGATAAGGCGGCCATTCGCCAGCGCTGAATTCTAGCTTTTTCAGTGGCTTTGTCGCCGTTCCCAGCGGTTGCTCCGTTTGGTCGCTGGTCGCGGCTGTTTGCGCACTGGCAGCAGCCGAAAGTGGCGCTAACCAGGATAGACAGCAGACAAAACATAACCATAGCCACAGCAGAGGTTTGGAAAAAACTTTCATTTACCGCCCTCAGGCTTTGTTGCATGATGAATGCGACCTCGTTTCCCAATGTTAACCTTTTGCCAGTGTTTTGCAACGCTGGCGATGTGTTGTATTCAGACCAAAGCAGGCGGTAATGGAAAAGCATCAACTAAGAAATTTTTATATCCCGGAAGAGCAATCGTTTTATCTGCTCAATGCCAATGATGCAAAAAAGTTAAAAGACTGGGTGGCACTTTGTATTGAAGAGTTGGAAAAACTCGGTTACCGCCAGATTGAATTAGTCGGCAAAGGCGCTTACGGTTTTGCCTTTGCAGGTGTTGATACGCGGCTGCAGCAATGTGTGTTTAAGTTTTCCCGGATCAACTTGCCGCAGCATATTCAGGAACGGCTGGCGGATGAAGCTTATATGTTATCGCAAATTTCCCACCCCAATGTGCCGGAATACCTGACCTATCAGGTGGTGAAAAAACAAGGCATTCTGATGATGGGACGGGCCAAGGGCATCGATCTCGAGCAATACAGTCTTCGGCATGGCCGTTTACCGGTGCGGCTGGTGATTGATATCGCCGCCCAGTTGGCGAGCTTATTACAAGTGCTGCGTGCTCATCGTAAAGAGGGCGAACTCTGTCCTGTGGTGCACGGTGATATTAAACCGTCCAATATTGTCTATGACGAACAAACCGGCCAAATCAGTCTGGTGGACTGGGGCTCGTCTGTCTTTGCCCAAACCGATGAGCAAGGCCAGTACATCAGCAATAATGTGATGCAGTTGATGTCGGCTGATTTACAAACCTCCAATGCCAGGCTCGGCGATGTGTATTTTATTGGCGATGAGCAGCGCTCTGGCGCCTTGTCCAGTGCCAGATTTGATGAGCAGGGAGTGGCCGGTACTCTCTATGCACTGGCCTCTGGCCAAAGTTGTCGCTTTGGACGTAAAGCAATTCCGGCGCGTAGTCTGGGCTTACCGGTCGAATTTGCCACTATGCTCGATAGCTTGTTAGCCGATGACCGGCAGTTGCGTTATCAGGCGGGTGATTATTATCTGCAGGTGATGGCGCGGTTAAAGCGCTTAGTGTTGCCTGAGGTCGCATTATTTGACGATAGTGCTTTACTGCCGGTCCGGCTCAGTCAACAGCCGCGGGAATTGGATACTGTGGTGTACTCATCACGCAAATCCTTTTTACGCGAGCACAGTGAAGAGCAAGGCATCCAGTATGTCGATGATGTGCAATTAGAACGTTATTACAAAAACTATCTGGTCGGTATGGGCGAAACTGAAAAAGCCTTTGTGGCTGCTGTCAGCCGGCTGGCCCGTTATCCGGTGGTGGGAGGGTTGGCTATTCACTGGCAGTTACAGGGGGTCTATATCGATTGTAATCTGCATTTATATGATCAGTCATTGCTGAGTGCTTTTAGTCTGGCGGTGAATAATGTGGTGCATTTAGCCCAGGCTATCGCCAAAGTGGGTATCTTCAAAGCCTGTTTGTTTGATGCGCGGCAAACTATCCATTTAGCGCGCGAGCACAGTGGGTTGGCATTTGCCCTCAGTCCAGGCCAGCATATCCGTTATGAGGTCACGGCAGGTGCGGGTCTTGATGACAGCAGCCGTCAGCATTCTTATTTTGAAGATGGTAAGGATCCAGATGAGCAACTGGTTTTACCGGATCCGATTATGGCTGATCTCGGTCGGTTGAATTTAATCCGCCACAGTGGCTGTATTATTTTTGAAGTAACACCTTTGTATATGAAAATACACAGCTTTTTTCAGTTACTTGATCCAGCGCGGGAAGCTGAATTTGCGGCTTTACTGGCCAATATTCTGGCCAATATTCATCTGATCAGTGGCGAAGGTGTCGGTGGTTTTATGAAATTACCGCACAAAGATACCCGTTATTTTCAGCATCAGATGGTGCAACCGACGTTGTATTATCCGGCCAATCCACTAAAAAACAGCAATTAAGCAGCAGTGAAACTACATTATTTCACAGTTTCTGCCGCTTAATGTTGTTAAGGTGACGGCGCTTTCAGGTCAGATTCAGCCAGTCACGGCATACTGACCGGGTAATTTTGCTCAATGATGGAGAAACAAGATGAAATTTGCAGTGTCAATGATGATGGCAGCCTCGCTATTGGTCACAGTGCCTGAAGTGGTGGCAGCACCAGAGATGGCGTTGATTACAGTACAAGGCTCGGGTGCTGTCGCTGGTACCCCGGATCAGGCCAGACTCAGCATGACCATCAGCAGTCGGCAATCTGCGGTGCAAAAAGCCAAGCAGGAAGTGGACAGCAAAATGCAGCAATTGACCGCCATGGTGCAAAAGGCCGGTATTGCCAATGCAGATATCAATAATGCACCGCTGCGGATTTATCCAGAATATCAACAAGATCAAAGTAAAGTCGAGCTTTACCGGGTAGAGCGGGAGCTGACGGTGTTAGTGCGCGATCTAAAGTTATACCCGCAGTTATTAGAACAAGCCAGCGCGCTTGGCATCACGCAGTTACAACCAGCCGAATTGCTGGTGTCCCAACCTGAGCCGCTGTATCAACAAGCGTTACAACTGGCTTATAAAGATGCTGAAGCCAAAGCCCGGCAATTAGCCAGTCTCAGTGGACGCAGCATTGTGCGGGTTCATCAGATCCAGGAACAGGGATCTTCCCCGGCACCGCGTTATAAAATGGCGATGATGTCAGCAGAAGCTGTACAATTTGGCAGCAATGAAGTGCGGGCCGATCTGACAATTCAGTTTGAACTGGCAGGAAACTGATAAATCTTCTCTGCAAAGGTTTAATTTTGTGCCCAAACCAAGTAAGGTAGGGGCCTTAATTCTGTTAGCCTGTTTGTGAGCTATGTTTGCCGAAAAATTAGACTTTTACCGCACTTTAGTGGCTCAGGCCAAAGCACTGATCGCCGATGAAACCGATCTGATTGCCAATATGGCAAATCTTAGTGCGCTGTTGTTCCAGGAAATGCCTGATCTGAATTGGTCAGGCTTTTATATTTTACGGGGTGAGGTGCTGGTTCTAGGCCCGTTCCAGGGGAAACCAGCCTGTGTGCGGATCCCGGTTGGTAAAGGTGTTTGCGGCACTGCCGTGGCCACTGGTGAAATCCAGTTGGTAAAAGATGTACATGAATTTCCAGGCCATATTGCCTGTGATGCCGCCAGTAACTCAGAAATCGTGTTACCAGTACGCCTGGGTGGGCAGATTATTGCGGTGCTGGATATTGACAGCCCGTCACTGGCCCGCTTTGATCAGGCTGATTTACAAGGCTTGGCTGAATTAGTACAAGTATTTGAGCAGCATCTGGACCAAATCCAATGAAAGATTTAGTCTCAATCCAGGATTATTTGTTTTCTCTGACCGATGTTGGTGACTGGGAAGGCGAAGAAGAGCTGGTTGCTGATCGGATTAATGCCATTTACCATGCAGTTTGGTTAAGAATTCCGGATGATACAGCAGTCGATTTAATTGATCAGATCCTGCATAGTATCTGGGATCAGTTAAGAGGCAGTACTGTACTGCTGGAAGCCGATGAATATGAATTAATCGACTGGGCGCAGGCCTACACCAGAAAGACTCTGTCTGAAGGTGGTGATGACGATGAAGACGATGCTGACGACAACGACAGCGATACCGATGAAGAAGTTGACGAAGAAGATGAAGAGTATTAATGCATGAATAGCCAAGTCGAACCACAAGTTAAACCGCACAACGTAAAAGAAATCGTAGCCTTGCTCAGTGAGCAGTTTCCATTATGTTTTTCGCTGACAGGTGAAGCTAAGCCACTGAAAATTGGTATTTTTCAGGATTTAGTTGAAAAATTACAGGCCGATCCCTTACTGAGCAAAACTCAGTTACGCCAGGCGCTGCGGGTTTACACCTCCAGCTGGCGTTATCTGGATGCCATTAAAGAAGGTGTCGCCCGGATTGATCTGGACGGTGTGGCAGGTGACTTAATTGATGCGCAACAGGCTGAGCATGCAGCAAAAACGCTGAGTGAAAGCAAGGCCAAAGCGGCCGAACTGCGTAAAGCCCGTCATCTTGAACAAAAACGTCAACAACAGCAGAAACAAGCGCAACAAGCGACTGAAGCGCCTGCCGATGCTGCAGCAGCACAGGCTGACAAACCTGCTTACAAAAAAGCTGGCCAAAAAACTGCCGCTCAGGGCGTAAAAAGCTCTAACCTGAAAGTGAAACGTCAGCCGGCGGCAGCAACCCAGGCACCGGCTAAGGCGAAAGCTCAGCCAGCAGCCGAATTGTTGGCCGTGAATGCAGCGACTTTGACAGCTGGTGCCAAAGTTCTGGTAAAACTGGGACAAAACCCGATGCCAGCCACTGTCGTTGAAGTAGTTAAACAGGATGTCGTAGTGCAGCTTACCTCAGGTATGGTAGTGAAAACACAAATCGGCAGTTTGTATCAGGCTTAACAAGACAGAGTCTCAGATGAAGAAATTATCCGGTGTAGCGGCAGCTTTGCTGCTGATGTTTGGTACTGCTGTCAGTGCTCGTACGGGTTCGGAAGCAGTAGTCATACCAAAACTGAGCCAACTTGAGCAACATTTTACCGCCAGTAAACGGGTGTCCGCTTTTTTCACCCGCGCGCATTATTTGCCGGTGCAAATGGATGACCAGTTGTCAGCGAAAGTCTATGACCGCTATCTGGATAGTCTCGACTATTACAAGAACATCCTGCTGAAATCCGATATTGATAGTTTTGCCCAATACAAATTTCAGTTTGATGATGCCATGCAAAAAGGCCAGTTCGACTTTGCGTATCAGATGTTTAATCTGAGTTTGCAACGCCGGGCTGAACGCTTTGATTACGCTATTTCGTTGTTGGAAAAACCTTTTGATTTTACCACGGATGACCACTACGAATATGAGCGTGAAGATGCAGAATGGCCAGCCGATCTGGCTCAACTGAATGAGCTGTGGCGGCAACGGGTTAAATTTGATGCGCTGAACTTAAAGTTAGCGGGCAAAAAACCTGAAGAAATTAAGGACTTGCTGTTAAAACGCTACAAGAGCGCCAAAAAACGGCTGGTGCAAACCGAAAGTGAAGATGTATTCCAGCTCGTACTGAATTCTTATGCACGCAGTATTGAAGCGCACACCTCTTATTTATCACCACGCAATGCCGACCGCTTCCAGCAGGAAATGAACCTGAGTCTGGAAGGTATTGGTGCTGTGCTGCAACTGGACGATGATTACACTGTCATTTCCAGTCTGGTGCCAGGTGGTCCGGCTGATTTGACGAAAAAGCTCAAACAGAAAGACAAAATTGTCGGGGTAGCCCAGGGCGACGAAGAGTTTGTTGATATCGTTGGCTGGCGGCTCGATGACGTGGTTGACCTGATCAAAGGGCCAAAAGGTTCTAAAGTCCGGTTACAAGTGATAGCAGCCAGTGATGCTGCCGGCGCAGTACCGCAACAGATTGAAATTGTGCGTGACAAAGTCCGGTTAGAAGACCGCGCTGCCAAAGGTGAAGTGTTTAAATCTTTATTACATCAAGACGGTAAAAATATCGGGGTGATTAATATCCCTAGTTTTTATAACAACCTGACTGAAGATGTGAAAAAAGCTATTACTTCACTGAAAACTGCCAAAGTAGAAGGTATCATCGTCGATTTACGGGGCAACGGTGGTGGTTCATTACCGGAAGCAATTACCTTAACCGGTTTGTTTATCGAGCAGGGACCTGTGGTCCAGATCCGTGAAGGCAATGGCCGTATTACCCAGAATGACGATACCGATGCCACGGTCTTTTATGAAGGTCCTCTGACGGTGATGGTCGATCGGTATAGTGCTTCAGCGTCGGAAATTTTTGCGGCGGCGATGCAGGATTATGGTCGGGCGCTGATTATTGGCGAACATACCTTTGGCAAAGGGACTGTACAACAACACCGTGGTTTGGGCCGGATCTACGATACTTTTGATGCTGATTTGGGCTCACTGCAATATACCATCGCGAAGTTTTACCGGATTAATGGTGGCAGTACCCAGCACAAAGGCGTGACACCGGATATCGTGTTTCCATCGCCGATAGATCCAGCCGATTGGGGCGAAAGCAAAGAAGAAAATGCCTTGCCCTGGGATTCGATCCCAGCGGCCAGCTACACTGCCGCCACCGACTTAAAAGTCACTATTCCACTGCTGACTGAGAAACATCAGCAGCGGATCAGCAAAGAACAGGAATTCAGCTACCTGATGCAAGATATTGCCTTGTATAAACAGGAAAAAGATGAAAAAACTGTATCGCTGAATGAAAAAGTCCGGCTGGCGAAAAAAGATGAACTGACTGTGAAAGATCTAGCCCGCACCAATGAACGGCTGGCTCGTCTGAAGCTACCTTTAGTGAAAAAAGCCGAAGATGCGCCTGAGGTGCTCAGTAAGTTAGATCCATTCCTGGAAGAAGCTGTGTTGATTACTTCAGATCTGGTGCAGACCAGCAAACTGGTGAAAAAATAATTTTCAGCGGCTAAATTTCCGGTTCATCGTTGATAAAGGACTGATTTCAGTCCTTTATTGTTCATTGTATCTTGCAAAGGCATTGACCTTCTGCAGCCTGCCTGATGCGACATCAGTCAGTTGAGTGATAGTACAAAGGTTCCCCCATGTCACAAACCCGTCAGTCAATCCACGGTCAATGGTCAGGCCGTTTCACCTTTATTATTGCCGCCACTGGTGCTGCCGTCGGCCTTGGCAATATCTGGAAATTCCCCTATATCATGGGCGAAAACGGCGGTGGCGCTTTTGTGCTGGTGTATTTACTGGCTATTTTATTGATTGGCATCCCGGTGCTGATGGCCGAAGTGCTGATGGGTAAACGTGGCCGGCAAAGTCCGGGCTTGACCGCCAGGACGCTGGTGCTGGAAGCCCATGCCCATTCATTCTGGCAAATCACCGGCTGGATAGGCTTGGTGGCCGGATTTATTATTTTATCCTTTTATTCAGTGATTGCCGGTTGGGCCTTTGGCTATGTTGGTAAAGCGCTGCAACAAGGTTTTGCTGGCCAGACGCCAGCTCAACTTGGCGAAATGTTTGCTAATTTCTCAAGTGATCTCAATAGTTTATTACTCTGGACTACAGTGGTTATCGTCACCACTTGTGCGGTAGTGGCACGTGGCTTAAAGCAAGGCCTGGAAAATACCTTACGCTGGATGATGCCGGCTTTGTATCTGCTGTTAGTTGGGATGGCAATTTATGCCGGCCTGAATGGCGAATTTGCCGCCGCTTTTAACTTTATGTTTTACCCTGATTTTTCTAAATTAACAGTCAATGGCGTGTTGATAGCGCTTGGGCACGCCTTTTTTACCCTGAGTCTGGCATCTGGTGTCATGATGATTTATGGCGCTTATTTACCGAACCAGGTTTCGATTGTCAAAACGTCGATTTGGATAGCGCTGGCGGATACTTCAGTGGCGCTCATTGCAGGGATGGTGATTTATCCTATTGTATTTGCACAAGGATTGGACGCCGGGCAGGGACCCGGGCTGATTTTTGTCACCTTGCCAATCGCTTTTGGCAATATGACAGGTGGTGCTGTAATTGGAACGCTATTTTTCCTGATGCTGGTATTTGCCGCTTTTACTTCGACTATCGCGATGATTGAGTCGGTGGTGGCCTGGTTAGTGGAATCACGCGGTTTTAAACGGGGTCAGGCAGCGTTGTTGTCCGGTGTGGTACTGTGGCTGCTGAGCTTATTAACGGTATTTTCTTTTAGTGGTGCCAGTTGGACCCAACTGGAGATGAACTTTCTTGGCAAGCAGGTGCATAATTTATTTGAAGTGCTGGATCATCTGGCTGCCGATATTCTGTTACCTATTGGTGGCCTGTTGATTGCCTTGTTTACCGGCTGGGTGATGAAAAAATCAGCGACCACAGAAGAGTTGAATACTTCGCCGGTTGCTTATACTATCTGGCGCTTCTGTATCCGCTGGTTCACACCTGTCGCTATTATTGCAGTGTTTCTGAATTTAGTCGGAGTGCTCTAGCTCCATAGGATGCCATATAACAACAGCCCGGAACCACCGGGCATGCCAGGTAAGAACATGAATCAACAATTAAAACAACCCAGCTTGCTGGATGCGCTGCTACCGCTTTTTGCCCTGATTATCATGCTGGGTTTATCAGTCCAGTTGTATGGCAGTGATTCATCTTATGGACCGAATCAAATTGTCTTATTCCTCACCGCCGGTATTGCTGCCCTGATCGGACTGAAAAATGGTTATCGCTGGGCGGATATCGAACATGCCATGATCAATGGGATTTCGTTGTCGCTTGGTGCCGTATTAATTTTATTTGCTGTTGGTGCTTTAATTGGTACCTGGTTGCTGTCCGGCACAGTGCCAACGCTGATTTATTACGGCTTACAAGTGCTGAGCCCTGCCTGGTTTTATGCTGCCAGTTGTATTTTGTGTGCTGTGGTGTCACTGAGTATCGGTAGTTCCTGGACTACAGCTGCCACTATTGGCGTGGCGTTACTGGGCGTCGCTGCAGGCTTGGGCTTGTCTCCGGTCGTGACGGCAGGGGCTATTATTTCTGGCGCTTATTTTGGTGACAAGCTATCACCGCTGTCGGATACCACCAATCTGGCACCGGCTGTCGCGGGTGCTGAATTGTTTGCCCACATCCGCCATATGACCTGGACCACCATCCCAAGTTTAGTGTTGGCAGTGTTAATATTCGTCGGACTTGGTTTTAATCACTCTGGTGCGCAAGACCTGGGGCGTATTGCTGAACTCAGCGATCAACTGCAACAACAATTTCAGATTGGCTGGCCAATGCTGATCCCGCTGTTGGTGTTGATGTTGATGGCGATGAAAAAAGTACCGGCCTTTCCAACGGTATTTATTGGTGCTTTATTAGGGGCGGTCTGGGCGCTGTTATTTCAGCCCGCCCAAATTGCCAAAATGCTGGACCCACAACTGAGCCCGGCGCTGGGTAGTTTGAAAGTGGTCTGGACCACGTTACACATTGGATTTGTGCTGGAATCGGGGCAGGCTGAACTGGATAAATTACTATCCGGTGGTGGGATGGCCAAGATGCTCAATACCGTTTGGTTGATTATAGCCGCTATGGTGTTTGGCGCCGTGTTGGAATATACCGGTTTATTACGCCGGGTGGTGCAGTTAATCCTGGCCAAAGCGCACAGCACAGGTTCCTTGGTCAGCCGGACCATTCTGACCTGTATTGCCACGAATATTCTGGCCGCCGATCAGTATATTGCCATCGTGATGCCTGGTCGTATGTACAAAGATGAATACGCCCGACGTGGTCTGGCACCGGTGAATTTATCCAGAACACTGGAAGATGGTGGCACTATTACCAGTCCGTTGGTGCCATGGAATACCTGTGGTGCTTATATGCATGGTGTGTTGAATATCAATCCATTGGATTATCTGTTTTACGCCTTTTTTAATCTGATCAACCCTGTGTTAGCCATTGGGTATGCCTATTGTGGGATTAAAATTCTGAAACTCACACCCCCGGAGGCCATACTGCCGGTGCCACTCACTGCTGCGGTTGATACTGAGCCTGGTCGTTCTTAAGTACAGTGCCTTTGGCCTCTTGGCTGGCTAGAAATCTATCTCTTTGATTGTTATTCAAATCTGCCCGAAAACTATCGGGCAGATTTTACTGCCGCTTGTGATCACATTGCATTACACTTGAGAAAATGTCTGGACTTACGCCAGGAGTGCAACTGATGAGTCAATTACCTCAGGCAAAAAAACTTGCCGATTACCAACCACCTTTTTATCTGGTTAGCCAGCTTGAGCTGACCTTCGAACTTGACCCGGCCGCGACGCGGGTTACCGCCATCAGCCAGATAAAACGGCAGGGCGAGCATCAACAGCCGCTGCTGCTAGACGGGCAAAACTTGCAGCTAATCGGGATTTGGCTCAATGATCAGCCGGTCGATCATTATCAGCTGCTGGATGGACAGTTGCTGCTGCCAGAGGTGCCGGCTGAGTTTTGCCTGAAAATTATCACGCAGATCAATCCATCAGCCAATACAGCGCTGGAAGGTTTGTATTTGTCCAATGGCGCCTATTGCACCCAATGTGAAGCAGAAGGTTTTCGCGCTATCACCTATTATCCGGATCGGCCTGATGTGCTGGCGGTCTTCACCACCCATATTATTGCCGACCAAAGCTTGTATCCGCAGTTGCTGTCCAATGGTAATCAGATTGCCGCTGAAGTATTAGCGGATGGACGCAGCAAAGTCAGCTGGCATGATCCATTTCCAAAGCCTTGTTACCTGTTTGCACTGGTGGCCGGTGATTTTGACCAGTTACAGGATAGTTACCAGACTCGCTCCGGCCGGCTGGTGCAGTTAGTGTTTTATGTCGACAAAGGCAATCAACAGCGGGCTCGTTTTGCCTTGGATGCACTCAAACGTGCGATGCAATTTGACGAGCAACATTTTGATTTAGAATATGATTTAGATATCTACATGGTGGTTGCTGTCGACTTCTTTAATATGGGTGCGATGGAAAACAAAGGCTTGAATGTCTTTAACAGTAAGTTTGTGTTGGCCGATGATCAATCGGCAACTGATCATGATTATTACCTGATTGAAAGTATTATCGGTCATGAATATTTCCATAACTGGACGGGAAACAGAGTCACCTGTCGTGATTGGTTTCAGCTCAGCCTGAAAGAAGGGCTGACGGTGTTTCGTGATCAGCAGTTCAGTGCCGCCATGTCCTCGCCAACATTGTGCCGGATTGATGCCATTCAGACCATTCGGACTGCTCAGTTTGCCGAGGATGCCAGCCCAATGGCCCATCCGATCCGTCCAGCGCAAGTTATTGAAATGAATAATTTTTACACTGTGACTGTGTATGACAAAGGTGCTGAAGTGATCAGAATGCAGCACACTTTACTTGGTGAGGCCGGTTTTCGTCGTGGGTTGGCACTTTACTTCGCCCGACATGATGGTCAGGCGGTCACTTGCGATGATTTTGTCCAGGCCATGCAAGATGCCAGTGGGGTAGATTTAACGCAGTTTAAACGCTGGTATCAACAAGCGGGGACGCCGGTGGTCACAGTCAGCAGTGATTATTGTGCCGACAGCAAACAACTGCGTGTGCAACTAAGCCAGCAAACTCCGGCGACTGCTGATGGTAGTTTGAAACAGCCATTATTGATCCCGTTAAAAACTGAGTTGATCAGTGCCGATGGCAGTTATCAGCAGCAGCTGTTGTTGACCTTAACTGCAGCTGAGCAGACCATTGTGCTTGAGGATGTGCCTGTTGCTGTGCAATTGGTGACACTGGCTGATTTCTCGGCGCCGGTGAAATTAGTGCAGTCGCGTACGCTGTCAGAATTGCTGTTTGTGGTGCGCTATGCCAAGGATGGGGTGGCCCGCTGGGATGCGATGCAGACCATTTGGGGCGATTTGGTGCGACAGGCAATGACCAGCGGGATGCCAGCAGCTTTTACGCTGCCGGACGAACTGGTGGCGATGCTAGCGCATTTATTGCGAGAGCCGTTGGCCGACCAGGCCTTTTGTGCCGAGCTACTGACCCTGCCAGGTTTTGATATTCTGGCGGAGCAGTTTGCGCCTATTCCAGTGGCCGCAATCATGCAAACCCTGGCATCTTTTCGCCAACAGATCGCCACTTTGCTTGGCGCCGAGCTACTGCAGTGTTACCGCTCATTGCCGGTCATGCCTTATCGCTATGATGCTGAGCAAGTAGGTCGTCGCCGCTTACAGGCTTTGTGTTTGTCGTACCTGGCATTATTGCCTGAGCAACTGGTGCTGTTGCAGCAGCATTATTTGCAAGCCGACAATATGACGGACCGGCTCAGTGTGTTGCAGGCGTTGGTGGTGGCCGATAATGCCAAAGCTATTGCATTAACTGATGTGTTATTGCAAAAACTGTACGACGATTACGCCACTGACGTGCTGGTTTTTGATAAATGGGCCAGTCTGCAAGCCAGCCGGCCAACAGAGACGGTCTTTGCGCGTATCACGCAAGTGCTGAGTTGTGGCCAATTTTCCTTCAGTAATCCGAATCGGGTGCGGGCTGTGTATGGTGCATTCAGCCGGCTTAATCCAAGCCAATTTCATCGTGCCGATGGCCAGGGTTATCGCTTGTTGGCAGAGATTGTTGCAAAACTCGATGACAGCAACCCGCAACTGGCGGCGCGACTGATCACACCGCTGTTATCCTGGCGGCGTTATCCGGCGGCGGCGCAACAACTGATGCAACAGCAGTTACAGCAGTTAAAAGTCAAAACCACGATCAGTAATGATTTGTTTGAAAAAGTTAGTAAAAGTCTGGATTAATCTGATGGCACGGCTTTACCGTTTTTCGTTAGTGCTGACTGACCAACAAATTCTGGGTTATTACAGCGGTCAGATTAAATATGTCTTGGTGTGGGCTGATAGTGGAGAAAAAATCCAGCTGGAAGCCCATAATTTCAGAAGATTTTTCAGCCACAGCGGTTTGTCGGGCCGCTTTGAGCTAACAACCACCGAACAAGGGAAGTTTGTCAGCCTGACTAAAATTAATTAGAGCATCTACTTTAAACGATAGTTTAAAAACTATGCAGTGGCATTCTTTAAATTAGCAACTAATATCATAGACTTAGCGTGGACCAATATTTCGGGTACATGCATTGTTAAACGCGAAGCTGGCTTTTTTGGGTGGCTGCACTCCAGAATTGGCAAAAACTAAAACAAAATCAACATATTTAGCCTCAGCCAAGCCTTGCACCACATAGAAAATGATGTAATTATTTTAATGCAATGAGAAGAGATCAGAGCAGTTGTTCTCTCTCAGCTATAACAAAAACAAATAGACCTGCTGGACAGGGGGGGAGATCACAAGATGAACCAAAGACCATTAGCCTTTGCTAAAAATCCTTTAGCAAAGTGCGTCGCGTCTGCACTGTTAGCTTTAACTGTAACTTCAGTACAGGCTGCCAGCTTCACAGTTGGTGATGACGTTGAAGTAGTATTCGATTCAAGTTTTTCTTATGGTGCCAGCTGGCGGGCAGAAGACCGTGACTGGAATACCATCAGTAAAGCCAACCATCCGAGATTTAACTGGACCGGCTACAATGCAGGCTCAGGCAACATTATTTACCCTTCGACAGAAATCTGGAAACAAGCAGGTTCTTATTCAGCCAACGGTGATGCCGGCAACCTGAACTACGACAAAGGCGATATGTTCTCCCAGTTGTTTAAAGGCACGCATGAACTGTCGATCACCAAAGGTGATTTCGGCATGTTCAGCCGGTTTATGTATTTTTATGACTCTGCGCTGATGGATAAAGAAGGTGCTTATCTCAATCCGGTGTCACAAAACCGGGTTGATCCATGTGCTGACGATGAAGCCCGTGATCTGGCTTGTCGTGATGTCCGCTTACTGGATGCTTATGTCTTTGCTAATTTTGCGTTGAATGATGGCGCGAATCCGTTGTCAATCCGGGTCGGTAATCAGGTGCTGAGCTGGGGGGAAAGTACCTTAATCCAGCATGGTATCAATATCACCCCTATTGATGTCGGTATTGCCAGATTACCCGGCGCTGACTTAAAAGAAGCTTATATCCCGGTTGGGATGGTGTATGCCTCGCTTGGTTTGACTGAAAAGTTATCTGCTGAAGTATTTTATCAGTACGAATGGAAAAACAGTTATCTGCCGGTGCCCGGGTCTTTCTTCTCCACCAATGACTTTGCTGGCAAAGGCGGTTACAACCAGAATATTCAGTTAGGCTTTGCCGGTAACCCGGATTTAGACTTGAGCACCTTACTGGCTGGTTTAAACAGTATTGGCACTACAGTGAAAACTTTATCCGGCGTACTGGCTAATCCACAAGCAACAGCTGCCCAAAAGACGCAGGCAAAGAATCAACTGGATTTAATGCCAACCGCTTATCTGGCTTATCCAACCAAAGTGACGCTACGTCCTTATGGCGATGCCGGTGAAATTGAACCGGAAGATGGTGGTCAATATGGGGTGAAGTTTGAGTACTTTGCACCTGAACTAAATGACACAGAATTTGCTGTTTATTACATGAATTATCACAGCCGCACACCGGTGATCTCAGGTATTGCTGCTGATTTCCGTGCCGCTGCTATTCAAACAGATATCGCTTACCTGACAGCAAACGCCGGTAATATCAATAAAGAAAATGTGAAGAACCTCAAAGCCTTGTCTAAAGGTTTGATTGAATATCCGGAAGATATTCAATTGTACGGATTCAGTTTTAACACCACCCTGGATGGTACCTCTATTGCTGGTGAACTGGCTTACCGCCAGGACGAACCACTGCAAATTGATGACGTAGAAATCCTCTATGCCGGTATGCCTGAACAGTTGGCGATTGGTCAACCTGCCATTGGTGGCGGTTTTGCCGGAATTTCACAAATTGGTCGCTACAATGGTCAAAAAGTGCAGCCAGGTGAGTTTGCCCAAGGCTATATTTTAGCTGACACCACCCAAGCTCAGGTCACAGTGACCCATTTGTTTGGGCCGGCGCTGATGGCTGATAACTTCACTTTGTTAGGTGAAGTGGGTGTGATCAGAATCAATAACATGCCGGACCAAAGTGTGTTGCGGTTAAATGGTCCAAATACTGACCGTAGTGGTTATCCCCTGATGGGGACAGACGCTGCCGGAAACCTGATCCCGAAACTGGGTCTGCACACTGCGATTTCCAATGGTGCCGAAACCAACCCATTCCCGACAGCTTCGGCCTGGGGTTATCGTTTGGTGGCTAAAGCTGATTACAACAACGTGTTGGCTGGAATGAACCTGTCACAACGGGTCACCTTTGCCCATGACGTGAACGGTATCACGCCAGATCCACTGTTTATGTTCTCAGAAGATAAAAAATCACTGAGTTACGCCGTGAGTGTGGATTATCTAAACCAGTGGTCGGCTGAAGTGTCTTATAACGCTTTCTTTGATGGCGTAGGCACCACCAACAATACCGAAGACCGTGATTTTGTGTCTTTTAACATCAAATACTCATTATAAGGGACGAGATAGTCTTATGAAAAAACTCACCCTGTTATCTACCGCTATTGCGCTGGTATTTAGCTGTGCAGCAGCTGCCAAGATAAGCCCGGATCAAGTCGCGCGGTTAGGTGCTGATTTAACGCCGCTTGGTGGCGAAAAAGCGGGCAATAAAGATGGTAGTATTCCGGCCTGGAATGGCGGTATTACCTCTGCACCTGCTGGGTTTAAACCAGGTGATCACCACTTAGATCCTTTTGCTGGTGATAAAGTGGTTTATACCGTCACTAAAGCCAATATGAACCAGTACAAAGCTTTATTATCACCAGGTCAGATTGCGTTATTTAATCTGTACCCGGACACTTATAAAATCAACGTTTACCCAACCCAGCGCTCAGCGTCATACCCACAGTATGTTTATGATGCGACCAAGCAAATTGCCGGTAAAGCGGAGTTAGTGCAAGGTGGTAACGGTATTATCAATGCAGCCATTGGTATTCCGTTCCCAATTCCTGCCAATGGCCTGGAAGCGATCTGGAACCATATAGTCCGGTTCCGCGGTGTGGCAGCGACCCGTAATGGTGGCCAGGCAGCACCTACAGCGACTGGCGCTTACACTCTGATTGGTTTTGACGAACAAATTATGTTTAAGTATTCAGACCCAGCGGCCACACCGCAGGCGCTGCAAGCTGAAAATATTCTGTTCCGGTTTAAACAAAGCGTCACCACGCCAGCCCGGTTGGCCGGTACTGCGCTGTTAGTGCACGAAACTATGGATCAGGTCGCCACACCTCGTCAGGCCTGGACTTATAACACAGGTCAGCGCCGGGTCCGCCGTGCACCAAACGTTGCTTATGATGCACCAGGCACCGCGTCTGACGGTCTGCGCACCACAGATGACTTTGACATGTTTAACGGTTCACCAGACCGTTATACCTGGGAGCTGAAAGGCAAGCAGGAAATGCTGATCCCTTATAACAGCTACAAGTTACATAGCAAAGAAACCAAATACGCCAGTTTGTTAACCGCAGGTCATATCAACCCGGATTATGTCCGCTGGGAAAAACACCGCGTCTGGGTGGTGGAAGCTAAGTTAAAAGACAATATGCGTCACGTGTATGGCAAACGGGTGTTTTATATTGATGAAGACAGCTGGCAAATCCATGTGGCAGATTTGTACGATGCCCGCGGCGAGTTATATCGTGTGGCAACAGCCCATGGTCTGAACTACTACGAAGTCCCAACGCACTGGAGTACGTTAGAAGTTTATCATGATCTGAATTCACGCCGTTATATTGCTATCGGTCTGGATAATGAAGATAAGATGTATGATTTTTCAGTGAAATTATCAGATAACGATTTTACCCCGGCGGCGTTACGCCGTGAGGGTACCCGTTAATCAGATCGTTTGAAAAATAACGGTTGGCACCTGCCAACCGTTTTTGTTTTATCCCTTGTTTGAGTCAGAGTTGTCATGATTGCGAAATTATTATCAGGTCTGGGTTTATGTTGTCTGTTGTGGCCTGCGACTGCGGCTGAGCAGGATAAACCTCAGGCTGCTTATATGCTGCCAAGAGCAGTGAACTCAGTGTTGACCGATATTATTCCGGTGGCTGATCAGTTTTATATGGCTGCAGGTGAGCGTGGACATCTGCTAAAAAGTAAAGATGGCGCGCAATGGCAGCAAGTGCCGGTGCCACTGAATTCAAATTTAACGTCCGTCTATTTTGCCGATGCCAGCCATGGTTGGGCCGTTGGTCATGATGCCAGTATTTTATATAGTCAAGACGGTGGTGACAGCTGGCAGATCCAGCAGTATCTGCCGCAATTGGATAAACCGCTGTTTGACGTAGTTTTCCTGGATGCAAACCAAGGCATAGCCGTCGGTGCCTATGGCATGTTTTATCGCACCACAGATGGTGGTCAACACTGGAACACCGAATTTCATCCGGAATTAGCATCAGAGGATGATCAGGCGTTACTTGCCGAATTAAAAGCAACGGATCCGGAAGGTTATGCTGCTGAAGCTGAATCGGTATTACCGCATTTTAACCGTCTATTCCGTGATGGTCAGACTTTATACATGGTTGGTGAAGCTGGCTTTGTCGCCATCAGTCATGATTTTGGCGTCAGTTGGCAGCGCTTGGCAGAATTTTACAATGGTTCTTTATTTGCGATTGCCAGAACACCTGCGAAAACTTTATTGGTGGCAGGTTTACGCGGTCACTTATTCCGCAGCACCGATCAAGGCCAGCAATGGCAACAAATTCAACTGCCAAGTCCGGCCACTTTGAATAGCCTGTTTGTCGCAGCGGATGGTGTTGTGTACGCCACAGGCAATGGCGGCACTTTGCTAGTCAGCCGTGATGACGGCCAAACCTTCAATGCCATCGCCCTGGAAGAAGGTAAAGCAATACTGCAAATGGTGGCTATTGGCGCCCAGCTTGTGCTGGCGACTGAAGCAGGTATTAAAACAATTCAGCCAGAAGACAAAACACAACCATGAGTGCTAACCGTTTAATCAATAAATGTGAATATGCTTTGTTCCGGCATCGGGGTCTGGTGATCCTGGCTTTTGTGCTGGCGACTTTATTCCTGTTGTTCAAAGCCAGTCAGATCAAACTGGATGCGGCTTTTACGAAAAATATCCCGCTCAAACACGAGTATATGCAGACCTATTTAAAGCACGCGAAAGATTTTGGTGGTGCCAATAATATTCTGATTTCGGTCTGTGATGCCTCCGGCAATATTTTTAATCCGCAGTTTTTCGATAGTTTTAAAAAAATCCATGATCAGGTGTATTACATGCCTGGTGTTGATCGGGTACTGGTGAAATCTTTGTTCAGCCCAAGTACCCGCTTTGTTGAAGTGGTGGAAGATGGTTTTGCCGGTGGCCCGGTGATCCCGGCAGATTTCAGTCCGGATGCGCAAGGTTTATCTATTGTGCGGCAGAATGTCGATAAAGCCGGTATTGTCGGGCGGATGGTGGCGGATGATTATAGTTGCGCCATGATTACTGCGCAGTTGCAGGAAATTAACCCGGATACCAACGAAAAACTCGATACCATCGCCTTTGCCAACCAGTTAGAAACTGATGTACGTACGCAATATGAAAAAGATGGCATTAGCGTGCATATCATTGGTTTTGCCAAGATGGTTGGTGATGTTGCCAACGGCGCCAAAGGGGTGTTAGCGTTTTTTGCTGTTGCCATTGTGATCACGGCAGTTATGGTGTTTTTGTTCTCAAAATCAGTGACCTTAACGCTGTTACCTATTGCCTGTTCGTTAATCGCCGTCATTTGGCAAATGGGGTTGTTGACGGTGCTTGGCTTCGGGATTGACCCGATGTCGATTCTGGTGCCGTTTCTAGTCTTTGCCATTGGCGTCAGTCATGGCGTGCAGATGATTAATGCCACCGGTAAAAATGTCGCTGCCGGTATGAATGCCAAAACGGCCGCCCAGGCTAGTTTTCGCAAATTATTGATCCCGGGCGGGGTCGCGCTGTTATCGGATACCGTTGGTTTTATCACGCTGTTGATTATTGAAATCGGTGTGATCCGTGAACTGGCCATTACCGCCAGTCTGGGTGTCGCGGTCATTATCCTGACCAACCTGATTTTATTGCCAGTCTTGATGTCTTATGTCCGCTTCAAAGCGGGTTATGTCGCCAAGGTGTCGGCACCGACACCTTTAGAGGATAAATTTTGGTATAAATTATCGGCGTGTGCTGAGCCAAAAGTGGCTGCCATCATCCTTGGCGTGACAGCACTGTTGTTTGCTGCGGGTTACTGGCAATCTCAGCAACTGAAAATTGGTGATTTGCATGCCGGGGCTTCCTCTTTACATGAAGATTCCCGTTACAACCAGGATACCTTTCTGATTACCGATCGTTATGCTATTTCGGTCGATTACATCAATGTGATGGTAGAAACCGAAGCCAATGGTTGTACCTCGCATGCCGTGATGGATAGGGTAGATCAGTTCCAATGGCAGATGGAAAATATTGAAGGTGTGCAAAGCGCGGTGTCGTTGCCTTCAGTGTCAAAAGCCATTAATGCCGCCTTTAATGAAGGCAACATGAAATGGCGCATCTTACCCAGAACCACCGAAAGCCTGGTGCAATCGTCTTCCAGAGTTGAAACCAGCACAGGTTTACTGAACCCGGATTGTTCGGTGATGCCCGTGATCCTGTTTTTAAATGACCATAAAGCGGAAACCATTGAGCGGGTGGTGGTGGCGGCGAAACAAGCCGGCGCCGAACTTGGCACTGACAATGTCAAATTTATGCTGGCGTCAGGTCCGGTTGGGGTGATGGCAGCAACCAATGAAGCAGTGGCTGCAGCACAAAATCCGATGACCTGGTATGTGTATGGTGCTGTGATCCTGTTGTGTTTACTCAGTTTCCGCTCTCTGCGGGCCACACTGGCAGTGATTATTCCGCTTTATGTGGTGACTATGCTGGCGACAGCGCTGATGACGTTGCTCGATATTGGCCTGACAGTCTCAACGCTGCCAGTGATTGCGCTTGGTGTCGGCATTGGCGTTGATTAT
>Ga0114982_1000055_pt1 | contig 57192 bp, 52 predicted proteins | sample Shrwel_input2_FT_FD_87183 | JGI IMG/M metagenome (GOLD analysis project Ga0114982, IMG submission 87183) | Subsurface microbial communities from deep shales in Ohio, USA - Utica-3 well 1 S input2 FT | ecosystem: Environmental > Aquatic > Deep subsurface > Shale gas/oil reservoir > Produced... | reverse complement strand
TTTAAATATTTGGATTACTTTATCATTTGGAATTTTCTTATTTTAAATTAAAATTTCCAGTAGCTAATCTTGACTTTTAAATTGAAGACCACATCGTTTTGAAAATCTAAATATAATATCACTTCTTTTCCCCACCAGGTTTTATGAATTTCATAAGTCCAGATATTTGCAGGATAAAAATTGAATTCCTGTCCTAAGCTGGAAACAACTTCTTCTTTGTTTTTCCCAATCAGATATTTATATTGATCAAGCATTAAAAAAGGTATAATTTAAAATATAAACTGCTTAATTTAAATCTTAAGCAGTTTATGAATTTATTTAAGGTTTCCAGAACGTCCACTTTTGCCCGTTGAAAACAATGAGACGATGTTTGTCGGTGGTTGCTCCCTTCAAAAATGCCATCATTCCCGGTGAAGGATTTAAAATCGCATTGTAATTTTCTACAATCGGTAAAACCATTGCCTTTGTTGCTGATTCTAAAACCAAAACTCCATCCGATGCAGAAGTATCTGATCCTATGATTGCTTTGGCATTCGCTTTATCACTTAAAGGAGAAGCCTGCGGAGTTTTTACCACAGTTTCTACCGCAGTGTTGTAACCCGATTGTACACTGAGATCAGTCCAGCCTGTATTTTCATTTTTTACTTTTATTTTGTATTGTGAAGTTGCAGATACATCGAAAATAAGTGTTCCGCCTTTTGCCTGTGCAGATCCTTCTACGGGAATCGTTTCTACATAAGGCAAAATGATTCCCTTGTTTTTAGTGTCTCCAAACTCCAGCAAAACGGAAGAACTGCTTATGTCAGGATTTGCTGTAATGGTTTTATCCCCGATTCTTACTTGAGAATACATCATTGTTGATGCAAAAGATATGATAAGTATAATTAATTTTTTCATTGTAATAAATTTTAAAGTGTTTAAAATTTTATAAACAGCAATTGGATAAATGGTCACAATCAAATATCCAATTGCTGATTTATATTCTATGGACAGGTTTGGGTGCTGAAACATTTCCAGCCTTCACCAGCTCCTGATCCTGTGTAGATTTTCAGACAGCCTGTAGCACCTTCATTCGTATCAAAAACCATCATCCCAACTACCGGATTGGTAATTGTTGTTTCAGGACTTGAGTTTCTTGTCACTACAAAACCTTTAGTCTTTCCTTCTAAAGCTGTGTAAGCTGAATTTCTAAGCATTGGCCAGTTTCCGTTATCTGCTCCTGCTCTTCCTAAGACCGTGATGCCGTGTTTTACAGGTACAGAAGATGTTAAGTTAGTTGGAGTTTCGTAGCAAACTGTAATACAGGCAGAACTTTGAATTCCATCTGAAGAACCACCAACCGTTTGTCCAGTGGTATTGCTGTAACCTGTTGGCAGTGGTGATAATTGTGGAATACCATTGCTGTTCACACAAGTGTTTGCAGCACATAAATTTTGGTTTGAAGCTGTAGAACCTGTTCCCACAGAAACTGTTCCCCCTGAAGTCACCAATTGTGAGGCTGTGATATTTGCTCCTCCTTCAATGGCGTCAAGACAACCGTCATTATCACTATCCAAATCTAAAGAATTATTTAATCCATCATTATCTGTATCACAAGGATTAAGTGCGTAAAAGAAATAACCAATATAATCTCCGGATGAATTTAAGTTTGAACTAGTGACAGTAAACGAACTTATCAACTGATCTCCATAACCTTTAAACATTATAGCTTGATTATCACCTGTAGGCTTTACTGTAACTAGACCATTTGCCAAGTTATAATTCAATTGCGGCCATCCCCAAGTCATATTTGCGACACTAAAATATGGAGTTAGTGAACCTCCCGTTACACCATTTACACTAATCTGCCAAGAACCATTTGCTACAAGTGGATCTATATTGGCATCAATATCATATAAAGCAAATGCAAGTTCTTTAGCCTTGATAGGAGTTGAAAAAGTATATGTAATACTTGTATTACCTGTTTTCGCAATATTCCCTTCATACGGTGCCCCAGTAGAAAAATTGGTTTGATTATCATTGAAAAGCCAAGTATTATTTAACTTATCTATAGTAGTTGTAGCGGTAATAGTGAGGTTTGATGTGGTTGTTCCTTTCCAAACACCATTATTGATTTGTCCTACATATCCTACACATTCAGCCAAATCTCTTATACCATCATTATCATCATCATAGTCACAATCATTACCAATACCATCACCATCAGAATCGATAAACGCTGGGTTTCCAACATTACAAGTAGAGCATTCTAGAGCTGTAACAGTGGAGTTGGTTGATGAACCTACAGCTTGACCACCGGAAGCTACAGTTGGCACGCCATTGCTATCAACACTACCCGTAATTTGGTTATTTGAATTTAGTTGACTGTAAGTGATTGTACCTGCCCCTTCAATTGCATCTGGGCAACCATCATTATCACTGTCGGTGTCTAATGAATTTATGAGACCATCACCATCGGTATCTGCGCATGAAAAAACCTGAATTTCTGCAAAATTTAAAACATTTGGGTCCCCAGAAGCTATATTATTTCCTGATTTTTGAATACGCACATAACGCCCTACAATATTTGGCACTGTAATAGTTTGGTCGGCATTTGTCGCTGTTACAGTTCCCACTTGAAAGGTGAAATCTGCATTGGCTAAAGCACCAGCTAAATTAGTGGCATTGGCAGGGAAAGGCGTATCACTAACAAGCACATATACATTTGTTAATCTATCTTGATTTCCATCGTCACGATTAAAAATATTGATGGTACTTATTGTTTTATTACTCCCTAAATCTACCTGCCAATATTCAGTGCTTGTAGTATTGTTAGTATGAGCAATATTATTACCTGCACCCGTACCTGCTGTATTACCATCTATAGCTTTATCTGCTGTATATGGACTAAACGTAGAACTTTGTGAAGCCACCGCTCCAGACGAAGATAATGCTACATTGATACCTCCTGTACATTCTGCTATATCCAAAATTCCATCATTATCATCATCTAAATCGCAATTATTTGGTACCCCGTCACTGTCATTATCATTACCGATGCAAACAGCACGTGTGTTTGAATAACACGCTCCTTCACCAGTAGCAAATGCAGCATAATAAGTACCCGAAGCTACCGATGTAATATTCGTAATTCTGTTAGCTGATGTAGCGGGCGTACCTGTATGCCAAGAAATGACAGGGTAGTTTGTATTGGGGTTACTTGCCGTAATACCTGATAAATTAGCAGTAGTACTTCCATTGGGAATAATAACAGCATTTGTACTACTGTTATAATTAGCCCCTGTGGGGTTTGGTGCTGCAATGCCAGTAGGGCATGTACCTGCTTGAGCATAAATTTGTATATTATCCAAAACTTTTGTTCCGCCACCTGCTGAAGTTGGATAAATTCTGTACTGATAGTTAATACCCGGCAACATTGTTTTAAAAGCTGATACTGCAACTTGTGGTGGAGCAGTTGGTGGGTTAACTGTACTGGCAGCACCAGAATAGATCAACGTTTCGCTATTATCAGTAGGATCATAAATTACGGCGTTAAATGTATAATTACCACCGCCGTTTGGACCATACCCCAAGAGTAAACTGGTTGGCCTAATTATTTGATTAGGAGTTATTACGGCACCGTAAAATTTTCCTGCTGCTTTTGCAGCAGCAAGGTCTGGTGATACATTGCTCATATTGACAAATGTACTTCCGCCGGATGCTTGTAAACTTAAAAAACCAGAGGCATTTGAAAAACCACTACCAACAGTTGCAAATGCAGTATTAGTAGTAAGTGGAGCGTAGGTCATAGCAGTAATTGGGTCTTGATACCACCCACCGATACTTGATTCAGCACCAGAAAAAGTAACCTGTGCATTTATTTTGTTCAGCGAACCAAGTGCAAAACCCAATATTAATAAACTGTTAAAGCCAATGTTTTTGGGTTTGTACAATATCTGTGACAAGGTTTTCGCTGTTGTAAAAAATCTTTTGGTTATACTTTCTGAAAAGGATAACAGACGCAAAAGAAATATTTTATTTGTGTTCATTTTTTATAAATTTTTAATTAAACCCATAAACCACTTGAAAAACTATAAAAACAGTGAATTCTGATAAATCGAAAAAATGCTTTATGAAAGCTGCTCGAAAGTTTGTGGTATTTGTGTTTATTGATAAACCAGTTTCATTAAGAATCCGGTAAGAATGTTTTTTTCTTTGTAATATGTGTTTTTAGAATACGTTTGTACCTAATATGATCGGATTAAGAAAGATATGGTGGTGGTTTATTGAAAAACTGATATAGCTTTCCTGTATCTTTAGAAAAAAGGTAGTAATAGGTATTTTGTTTGACTATAAAATTTGGATAATATAATATATACCTTATACGATAATCGAAATATTCTTTAAGATCAATATGACTATTGAAAGATAAAACAGCAGAAAGTTCTTGTCCGAAAGAGTTTAAAAAAAATGTATCACTACTCGAGTTTTTATATACTAATCTGGGCGTTTCGCTTTTTCCCGGAATTTCTTTTCTGCTGTATTTTAAATTTATTTTAGTATGATTTTTTAACTTTAGCTTATTACATTTTGTAATATTTGTTTTTTTCGAATCAGAAACATAAGATTCAGCAGTAGCTTTATTGACGTTTTCAGAATATTCAATAACTTCAGCATTGCCAATTGTAACAATGGAAATACTTACATCTTTCGAATGTATGAGACATCCGCAAGAAAAAAGTATAAAAAAAGTGAACCAAATCTTCATCATTTTGTTTCTAGAATCTATAATTATCAGATCTCACTTTGTTCTGATATTTTTGCGAAAGTAGAAGTTAACCGGTGCGTAAAAAGAAATTATCCCATTAAAAAATGTTAATAGAAATAAGTAAATCTGAAAAAAAATGTTAATTTTAATATAAATAACAATTTAATTATCAACACATTAAAATTTTCGAGTTGTTAATAATCTTTTACAGAGAATTTTAATAGTATATGTTTGTAATCAACAAATCAATCAATGAGAAAAAATCTATCCTTTCTTATTTTCCTTTTTTTTTACATTATGCTTTTCACAGGAAGAGTATCTGCAAAAGTTGAAAAGAAATATTGAGATCAACAACAATAATAAAAAACAACTCGTAAAAATTGCAGATCTTGAGAAAAACAGATTTAATGAAACAAAAGACAGTCTTTACTTCATCTCTTACAAGTACGCTTTGTTATTTACTTTTGATCAGAGTAAAAAAGACAGAATAGATCATTTTGTCACACTTACAGAATTGTGGAGAGCAAATAATAATAAACATCCCCTTATTATTACTGATGTAAATTTCTCTATGGCATTACATTTCGAAAACTACTCTAGTAAGCTCAGTTTTTACTATCTCAATTTATCAATCGACAACGAACTGAAAATCAAAAATTCAAAATCTCTGGCTCATCTTTATCATGTAAAAGGACGACTTTATTATAACGATAAAAATTATAAAAAAGCAAACGAGTATTTTACAAAAGCTCTCCGCCTCTATTCACCAAGTGATTATCTTTACATTTCATCTATGCATAATAATTTTGGATTGGTGTATCAAAAACAGGAAAAAAACAGCATCGCAATAAATGAATTTAAAAAAGCCCTTCAAATTCTTGCCAATAAAAAAACTTTAACCAACGAAGAATATCTCTTTTTTTTACACATTAATGAAAACCTTACGAAGGCTTATCTAAAAAATGGCAATAAAAAAGAAGCGCAATTATTAGCAGAAAAACTTTTTAATGAGAATAAAAATAACTCTAGTACAATGCAGGCGGTTGTAAGAATCTGCAAAAATCTGTATAAGATATATCAATCAACACAGAATAAGCAACAGATTGGTAGCATAATTAATTATTTAAAAGATTCGGAAAAAAACCGGCAGATTTTGATACCCGATTAATAATTTCTGAAACACTTCTCAATTATTATTTTGAAAACAGAAACTACAGCGAAGCTAAGATCTATCATTTTAAAATTTTGAAAATAAAAGATGATATAATTGCCGACAACAGAGAAATAATGGGCGATTTGAATGAGATTTTAAATAGTACGATCATCAATAGCATCAACCAAAAATATGATTACAAAATACACTCTCAGAAAGTAAGGACATTATGGATTATTCTCATCAGCATTGTAATCATCTCATTTCTAATATATTTTGTGATATCCACTGTTAAAAAAAGGAAAATTGAAAATGAAATTAACTCTCAACAGAAAATAATTTCTGAACAAAACGAATTGATTTTGCAGCAAAACGTGAAAATTCAGGATGAAAAAATAAAAAATCTTCATCTTAATCTCAATCTAAAGCAAGAAACAGCAAAAGCATTTTTAGAAAAAATAAAAAAAGCCAGAAAATCTAATATTAATGATCCCGAAAATATACTGAAAGAGCTTTACTTTGATCTCAATAATCTGGTACATATCGACAAGAAAAATGATAATTACATAGAAGAAAGTACATCAGAAAACCAAAATTTTGTAAAAAAACTTTCAGAAAAATATCCGCAGCTTAGCAATCAGGAATTACAATTATGTGTTTATTTCAGATTAAATCTAAGTGCAAAAGAAATCTCTATGCTGGAGAAAATTTCTGACGGTACAGTTCGCGTTTACAAAAGCAAAATAAAAGCTAAAATGGGATTAGAAAAAGATACAAACCTTGAAGATACACTAAAACAAATATAAACTCAGACAATTAAAATGAATGTTTATGTAATGATTATTGTGTAAATCCAAAATTAAGTATCTTCGCTTATTAAAAATTTGAATTGAAAATGAAAAAGATTATCTCCGGATTATTTATTTTTATCGCTATATGTAGTTTTGCTCAAGACGAAATTCAGTTTCAGGATATTCCTTTCAAAGATCTCATTGCCAAAGCAAAAAAAGAGAACAAGCTCGTTTTTATTGATGCTTATGCAGCGTGGTGCGGTCCATGCAAAATGATGGAAAAGAATATTTTCACCAAAAAATCTGTCGGAGACTTTTATAATAAAAACTTTATCAATGCAAGAATTGATATGGAGAAAGGAGAAGGAAGAGAAGTTGCCCAGAAATTTGGCGTTCGCTCCTATCCTACTTACTTATTTCTGAATGGCGAAGGTGAATTGGTTTCTCAAAATTATGGCTATATGGAAGAAGGTGTTTTTCTGGCAATGGCTCAGAATATTGATTCTCCCAACAATAAAAAAAGTTCTCTGAAAGAACGTTTCGCAAAAGGTGAGAAAGATCGGGATTTCCTCATCAACATTATGAAACTGAATTCCAACAGCGATTATGAATTTGCAAAACAGGCTTCAGAAAGATATTTTGCCAACAGAAAAAAAACAGACGAATTTACAAAAGAAGATATAGGATTTTTATTGTTCTTCTTAAAATCTACTGAAGACGCAAACTACAAAACGTTTATTTCTCAAAAAGCAGACATTATTAAATATTTACCCGAACAAAATTATAATGAATTTAATAATCAGTTGGTTTTATCTAAAGTAGTTCAGGAGTCTATTGATGATAAAAACAAAAAGGTAAATGAAGATTATTTCATGAAAACTGCAGAACCTTTGGTAGGAAAAGAAACTGCCATGGCAAAACTTAATCAGACAAAACTAAGTTATTACGAACAGATAGGAAATTATAATGAATATGAAAAAGCTGCTTTAGATTATTATAAAAATGCAGATTCTTTTGACACCAATGAACTTTTGAAAGCAGCATGGATTTTCTCCGACAATATCTTTGCAAAATCTTCTCTTAAGAAAGCTGCAGAATGGGCAGAAAAATCTGTAATGAGAGGCGAAACAGCCGAAAACACTTACATTTTAGCAAAACTTTATTACAATATGGGAAGTAAAGATTTAGCAAAAAACTTTGCAGAATTGTCCAAAAGCATTGCAGAAAAATCAGGAAAAGACGCAAATCTTGCTACTGAATTATTAAGTAAAATTAAATAAAACACATACACTTTGAAAAAGAAAATTATTATTGCAGCATTAAGCTTATTTTCGGTGATAAACGTTTATGCTCAGGAAAACCAATTAGATAACGATTCAAAATCTGAAAAAAAATTATATCTAAAAGGTAATGCACTGCTTATTCCTATCGGTGTAATCAATGCAGGATTAGAATATCAGCTTAATAATAAATTTACGCTACAAGGAGACGTTCTAATATCTCCATGGAAATCTTTTGCAGGACACGAATTACAATATTATTCCTTATCAGCAGAAGGTAGATATTATTTTAAAGAAGCTTTTAAAGGATGGTTTTTGGGTGCAAACATAAGTGCTTCATCTTTTGTGCTTCAAAAATGGAACTATTGGAATGATGATCCGTTTCCAAGTAAAAACGAGGAAAATGTAGTTTTTACAAAATCTAATCTCTATCAAAAAGGATATTCATTTTTAGTAGGGGTTACAGCTGGATATCAATTCAGATTAGCAGAAAACTGGAATATGGAATTGTATGGAACCATAGGAACATCGCAAGATTTTTATAAAGGATATGATCGTGTGACGGGAAAAAGATATGATGAAATAGTTGATGGTTACAACAGAAGCGGTGAAATTATTCCTTATCGTGGCGGTGTAATGGTCTCTTACAGAATAAAATAATATGAAATTACTAGGAAGAAACCACATCATTATCTCAGTTATCACTTTCGTGATTCTATTTCTTATGAACTATTTGGGAAATCAGGAAGCTGATAAGTTAGAACGTGCTTTAATGACGGCATTTGCGGGTGTCATTGGTTTATCAATCGGACTTTTTATTTTAAATAAAGGAAAAGACGACAAAAACCCGCCTCAGAATTTTGACTAAATCATGTGATAATCGAGTGTGATTTTTTTTATAATAAATTTTAATGAGTGTTGTTTTTAATTCTAATATTAAAATTAGTACTCATTCTGTCATTGACTTCGTCGAATCTTCGATTTCCGTAGGAATCTTTTGCATTCACTTTACTGTTGAGATTCCATCGGAAATCGAAGATTCGACGAAGTCAATGACAAAGTGAGTCATTAAAAAATAAATCCTCTTTCAGTTTTGAGAGAGGATTTATTTACTTTTAATTTAAGCACATGCAATTCCGCATTCAGCAGAGCATAATAAAACACCTGTTGATGTTGGTTTGCTATAACATCCATTCGTTCGATGACATTTTGTTACGCATTGAGTGGTTGTTTCTACTATGGCATTTACAGCTTTGTCGGGTCCAAAGACAACCTTCTTAAGATTTTCAACTGTTGAATTTGAAATCTGCTGATCACCTTCATTTGCGTAATAAGTTGCAATAGGCTTTTCGTTTTTATCCAATACTATTTTAAAATAAAAACCTTGACCTAATGAGTTTTCTTTATAAATTACATAAAAAGTTTCACCATCAACCTCAGATTTCTTATTAAGAATATTGAATTTCTTGTTTTTAGGTTCTTCATTTTTTTTGAAAGAACTGAAATATTCTTTATCATTTCTTACAGTGTAATTGCTGTTTGCTTTAAATGTAGCGAAGCCGAATAATAAAAATGCTAATGCTATTAAAAAGTTGTTTTTCATATTGTTTTTGTTTTTAAAGTTCAATTTTGTTTTCCTTTTTGTATTCTTCTATCATTTTTCTCTGCGTTTCATTAAGTAATTTTCTTACATCAACAACGTTACCGTTGGCATCTTTTTTTTCGTAAATCTGAGTGCTATTCATCAGCTCAAACATTCTTTTCATGGGTGCCTCGATATGGTTTTTTCTCATCTCAACAAATTTTGTTTTTGTAGTTTCAATATATTTTTTTTGTGCGATAAGAGCATCGATAGAAATTCTCTTTTCATGTGAAATACCAACTGCCAAAAAATGATGATCTTTTTTCTCGTCAAATATCTCAAGAATTAATCCGGGTAGTCCAAAAAATTTATAGGGTCCGTCTTGAATTGGGATTTCCGGAGCGAAATAAGCTTCGTAGTTTCTACCTGCATATCTTGTCTTTGCCAAATAAACTTTAAACCCCATTATCTCTTTACTTTCTTTACCTATTTTCCAACTCAATTTGGGTTCTTCACTATATTTATACTCATGCTCACCAAACTCGTCTGAGTAATAAATGATTCCTTTCGATGAGAGTTTTTTTCTAATATGACAACTGAGAAAATTGTTGGGTAAAGTTTTAAAATTGATCTTCTTGCCTAGTTTCTCATCTGATGTCATAATTGAATCAGCTAAATATGGAGCTTCACTAAAAAATGTAGACTGATTTTCGTCAATATTCAAAAAGGTATTCTGCGAAACGATTTTCGTGCTGTCTTTCATGACATGCTTAGAATAAGCGTACTGTACCACAAATGATTGTGCTGTTACAGAAAATGAGAAACAAACGAAAAGCAGAAAAAGAATGATATTTTTTCTCATCTTATGCGCGGCTACATTCTAGTACACAATCTAAAGCACACAATAAAGCACCTGATTCTGTAGGTTTATCAGAACAATGCCATTTACTTGTGCAATTAGAAGTACAATTTCCTACTGTAAACATACCGTTTCCCTTGCCTCCTTTTGCAGAACTTTTCATTGAAGTAATAGCTACAATATTATTCTTTATGTTTTCTTTATTAGCTAATAATACTTTTTCTAAAGTAGTATCATTACCTAAAACCTCTACCGAGAAGGATGAGACTTTACCTAAGAAGCTTTCTCCAACAGAAACTTTCAAATCATAGATTTTATTATTAAATCTTTTTTTTATTACAACAGTGTTGATTTTAACCTCTTTTAGATCATTTTTGTAAAAGAGATTATTATCATTGCAATAGTGAAAGCTGAAAGCTAATAATGCTAAGAATAAAAAGAATTGCTTTTTCATAAATTTAATTATTAAATGTTTTTTTGTTGATTTTTTTCACACAATTATGTTTTCGCGATAACATATTACAAACATAGTAGGATAATTTGTGTTTTACACAATCAAAAATGACAAAAGATTTATCAATTTTGAACAATTTTTATCCATTTTTGAAAAGAGTCAATTTTTAAAAAATTTAAGTACATTTGTTTAAACAAATATTAAGATGAAAATTGGTCAAAAACTAAAAGGAATGAGAATAGAAAAAGGTTTTTCAACCATTGAAGTTGCTGAGAAGTTAGATATTTCAGAATCAACTTATAGAAGATTTGAAAGTGATAAAAGTTTTCCTGATATTTTTACATTAGATAAAATAGCTAAAATGTACGATAAAAGCTTTAATGAAATTTTGCCTGAAGCAATGACAATCATCAATAATAATAGTGGTGAACATCACGATAACGTTGGCTATATTTTTAATCAACAATCTGAAAAACTTATAGAACAGTATGAAATAAGATTGAAAGAAAAAGATGAGTTGTATGCAATAAGACTTAAAGAAAAGGACGAGCAAATTGCTTTATTGAAAAGTCTTTTAGAAAAGCAATAATTCAAGTATAAAGATAATTAAAATCCTCTTTCAGTTTATGAGAGAGGATTTTTATATTTTAAGAGTATTCTTTTTTACGTGCCTGTAAAATCATCAATCAATAATAATTAATATTATGTTTGTCATTGACTTTGTCGAATCTGCGATTTCCGAAGGAATCTCAATACGTTGAAAATAAAGCAGTTTAGATTCCTACGAAATGACAAAGTGAGTGAGTTATTAAAAAATGCTCTTCCAGAAGCTGAAAGAGCATTTTTTATATTTTAAGAGCATTTTTTTATGTACCTGCAAAAGCATCAATCAATAGTAATCAACAACATTATGTTTATAATTCCGTAGGAATCTAAATACGCTGAAAATAAAGCAGTTTAGATTGACTTCGTCGAACCATTTCATTAGGTTTCCTACGGAAATCGAAGATTCGACGAAGTCAATGACAAACAGACAGCTAAAAAATAAGTTACTACTGATATTCTCAATTTATCAATCTTCATAAATCACGTATTTACTTCTGATTTTCGAAAATTTTTCAAGATCAGGTTTCCAAGACGCTTTAATTTCAGCTTCAGATTTTCCGGCAACAATTTGTTTTCTCAGATCATCACTTCCTGCCAAAGTATCGAAGAAGAGATTTTTAAGAAAGAAATCTTGTTGAGGATTTTTATAATTTTTATAGGCTTTGATGAGCCATTCCAAATTCAATGTTCTTAAATCTTTAGAATAATTTGAAAGATTTTCACCGTAACATAATTTCCCGTTCAGGAAAGGATCTTTAGCTCCGAAATTTGGTTTTGGAGTAAACTGATAAGGCAAATTTTTAGTCCAAGGTGAACCATACAACTGAAAAGGAATATCCGTTCCTCTTCCCACAGAAACCTGAGTTCCCTCAAAAAAACATAAACTCGGATATAAATTGATCGATCTGTCATTCGGCAAATTGGGAGACGGTTTATCTAAAATAGCATATCTTTTTTGCTTATGATACTTTTGCATGGGAATAAGTGTATATTTTGCCTGAACTCCGTTTTTCAGCCATTTTTCTCCATTGACCATTTTTCCGTATTCGCCAATCGTTAAACCATAGACTACAGGAACTTCGTGCATCCCTACAAAACTTTCCCATTTCTTCTTTAAAACCGGTCCATCAATATATCCGTCATGCGGATTGGGTCTGTCTAAAACCAAAATTTCCACATTATTTTCAGCTCCGGCTTCCATTAAATACGTTAATGTAGAAATATAAGTGTAAAATCTAACGCCAACATCCTGAATATCAAACAAAACAATATCTAAATCTTTCAGCTGTTCCGGCTTTGGTTTTTTGTTGGGTCCGTAAAGAGAAATAATAGGAATTCCCGTTTTCACGTCTACTCCGTTCTTCACTTTTTCTCCTGCATCTGCATCACCTCGGAAACCATGTTCCGGAGCAAAAATTGTCTTAATTTTGATTCCGTTTTTTACCAGATAATCTACAACATGAGTTTTATCTTTCATTAAACCCGTTTGGTTGGTCACAATGCCTATTGTTTTACCTTTCAATAATGGTAAATACAGTTCCGGTCTGTCTGCACCGGTTTTGAAACAATCCTGATCTTGAGTCTGAGAATAATATGGGCTGAATACTCCTAAAAAAATTAGGCAAATAAGAAGTAAAGTTTTAATTTTGAAATCTAAATTCATAAGCTTGAAATTTCCTTTATATTTCTCTAGAAAAATAGCATTTTCCAAAGATAACAAAAATAACCTATCACGGGTGATCATCTTCATCGGCAGACTTTCTGTTGCTTTGGGAATTATCGTTTCTTTAATTACCGTTTCCACCGGTTTTGGTTCTAAAAAAGCCATTAAAGAAAGACTGGCAGATTTTAGCGGACATGTGACCGTAAAATCTACCCGCTCCAACTCATCTTACAATACTTCTGTATTGGATAAAGAAGGACTGAATGTCCCAAAACTGAAACAGCTCGATGATGTGGAAAGCACACAGAAATATGCAACAATTACCGGAATTATGCGGAACGAACACAGTTTTGCGGGAATCATATTTAAAGGGGTAGGAAAAGATTTTGACAGTCTTCGTTTCAAAAAATTTCTTGTAGCCGGAAAAACACCACAAATTACTGAAAAAGGATACAATAATGGCGTTACCATTTCGGAAAAAATAGCAAAAGATCTTCACCTTAAAGTAAACGACAGTATTGTGACGGTGTTTGCAAAAGAAGATCAAAAGCAGATTTACAGAAAATTTCAGATTGTCGGAATTTACAAAACAGACATCAAGATGATTGATGAACAGTTTGTCATCGGAGATATTAATCATGTAAGAAAAATTCTGGATATGAATCCAGAAGATATGGGCGGAATCGATGTTTTTTTTAAAAATGTAAATGATATTGATAAAGATTTTCCACAAGTCGAAAAGCTGATCGGTTATAAAAATTATGCTGAAAAAGCGACTGAAAAATTTCCGCAGATCAACGACTGGATCAGTATTTTTGATGTCAATATTGCGTTAATCATATCTATCATGCTGATTGTGGTAATCATCAACATCATCATGGTTCTTCTTATTTTAATTATTGAAAGAACAAACTCTATCGGTTTACTGAAAACTCTGGGTGCTACGAATGCACAGATAAGAGCTACTTTTATTAATTATACACTGATTATAATGGTTCCTGGATTAATCTACGGAAACGCCATCGGATTGGGACTTTTATTAATTCAGAAGTTTTTCGGAATTATAAAATTAAACCCGGAAAATTATTACGTAAGTGTCGTTCCTGTTGATTTGAATCCTGTTGCCATACTTTCTATTTCTGCAGGTATTTTGTTTATCTCCGGACTGGCTTTAATTATTCCGAGCTATCTCATCAGTAAAATTTCTCCTGTGAAATCTATTAAATACAGCTAAGAAAAAATCAATTAAAATTTACCCCAAAAATAAAAAACCCTGAACTTAAAAATTCAGGGTTATATTTTTTTAGATTCTATCGTCATCGCTGTCATCTTCATCATCGAAAACATCATCGTTGTAGTCATCGTCTTCATCATCATCAAAACTATCATCTTCATCTACAAAGGTACTGCCGCCTGCAAAATCATCTTCAAAACCAAAATCATCTTCTAATAAAGGCAATGCAGATTTTTTGTTCTTAGAACCTGCTCCGATTCCGCTTTTGCTTGGTGCTTTCAGAGGTGCATTTCCGAATCTGTAGACGGTAATAGGATAATTAACGCCTTTTGTTTCGGGATTTACTTCTACCAATTCGCAGAAAAACTCCCACAAATCGAGCAAACCATACTGAAACTGTGCTTTGTCACCCGCTTTTTCAAATGCTTCATCGATGTAAACGTCTGACATAATTTCGCCATCACCTTCATCACTCATATCTTCCAGAGGAACACTCTTCACAATGGTGCCGTCTTCTTCAAGGAGATTAAAAGTAGAAAGCTCGTCACCACTAAGGTTGAAAGCACTTTTGATTCCTAAATGAAGATTCCAGAGTGTCTGTTTTCCTTTAATTTCAACATCACGGAAAATATCTTCTTTTGTGTCTAAAATTACACGGATTTTGTAAACCATATCAATATTCCAATTTCTATTTTTGCCTTAATATCACTGATCAATTTCTGTTGCAAATATATAATAAATGAGATTTTAGAAAAGAATATTTAATAATTTTTTAGAATTTTTTTTTCCTTACATTTCCGGCGATTTATTTACTCTTTTCGAGCATAAAACTAAACTTTGTACCTTCCAGATATACACTTTCTACTGTAATGTTTTCATTATGAGCTTCCAGTATATGTTTTACAATAGCAAGTCCTAAACCAGAACCACCCTGCCTTCTGCTGCGACTTGTTTCTACACGATAAAAACGCTCAAAGATTCTTGGAAGCAGCTCTTCTTTTATTCCCATTCCGTTGTCAATCACTTCGATGAGAATCTTATTTTTTAAAACACTTGTTTTTACCACTACTTTTGCTTCCTGTCTGTTGGCGTAATGAATAGCATTTGAAATAAGATTAATGAAAACCTGAGAAATTTTTTGTTTATCTGCTTCTACAAAAATCTGGCTGTGCAAAGTCTGTAATTGTAAAATTGTATTGTTTTTTTCAGCTTCGAGATCAAGAAGATCAAAAATTTCTTTAATGAGAATATTGACATCAAATTTTGAGATAGTAAGATTAATCTCGCCGGATTCTAGCCTGTTAATCATATCCAGATCATTAACAATGGCAATCAGTCTTTCGACAGAAATACCGATTCTTTCCAGATATTTGTCTCTGATATTGAGATTTTCTATGCCTCCTTCACTCAGTGTTTCTACATATCCCTGAATTGAAAAAAGAGGAGTTTTGAGTTCGTGAGAAACATTCCCGATGTATTCTTTCCGGTAACTTTCCATCTTTTTCATCACTTCCATCTCGGTGACTTTCTGCTGATTAAAATCAGAAAATCTTTCACCTAATTCCTTAAGTGTGATATTTTCCTGATTATCATAAACGATTTCTTCCGGTAAAATTTTGGAAATATTCCGTACCTGTTTTTTTGCGTAGTAACTGAAAAGCAATTCCAGAACGATGTAATTGACAATAAACATGACAACTACCGATAAAACAAATCCTAATCTAAAAAATGAGTTTTTGTCGTACTTCTCGTTAAGTGCATCAAAAATGACGACTAAAATAAGCATCACCAAAGTCAAAAGACACGAGGAGATGAAACTGAGTCTGTAAAATTTCAATTTTACAAAATTTAGGGGTTATAAGTAAAGATAAGTTTTTTTAATTAAACAATAAGTTTGTAACCTATTCCTTTTAAAGTCTGTATGGTATTAATACCCAATTTCTCTCTTAATCTTCTGATATGAACATCTATTGTTCTTTCACCTACAATGACATCATTTCCCCAAACTTTCTCCAGAATTTCTTCTCTTTTGAAGACTTTCTCTGTATTTGAAGCAAGAAGATATAACAAGTCGAATTCTTTTTTGGGAAGTAAAAACTGCTGTCCGCTTTTTGAAACTCTGAAATTATCTTTGTCGATAATTAAATCTCCCACCTCAATCAGTTTAGCATTGTCGGAAACCTGAGAAGTTAGCTGTAGTAAAGCATTCACTTTTGAAATCAAAATTTTTGGCTTTATCAGCTTTACGATATAATCATTTGCTCCTGCCTGAAAACCTGCCAATTGTGAAAACTCTTCACTTCTTGCAGAAAGAAAAACGATAAGACTTTTTTGAAGTTCTTTTACTTTGCGTAGTTCCTGGCAAGTTTCGATCCCGTCTTTTTCGGGCATCATGACATCTAATAAGATAAGATCCGGTATAATCTCTTTGGCTTTTACTATCCCTTCGTTTCCGTTTGTGGCAGTAAATACGTCATAGCCTTCTTTTTCTAAATTGTATGAAAGAATTTCGAGAATATCCAGTTCATCGTCAATTAATAGAATCTTTTTTTGGTTCATTTTCAATTTTTACATTTCAAAGTTAGCAAAATTTAAGCAACAAGATCGATAATAATTTCCATTCACATAAACTTAATATTGAAGGCGGTTTCGTAATATTTAGTTAAGAAAAATTTAAAATTTGCTAAACCAGATAAACCTCTAATGTTTTATTCCTTTGCAGCGAAAGAATCTACAAACTAAAGTAAGTAAAATAATGAAAATCTATAAACTCAGTATTGCAGTCTTGTTTTTATCTGGATCTGTATTCTATGCACAAGATACTAAGCAAGATACTGTAAAGAATGAAAAGAAAATTGAAGGAGTAGTAATTCAGGGAAGTACAAGTAAAAAAACGGAGACTGCAATATTACTGGATCAAAAGAAAGCTGTCATTCAAAAGCAGGCAATAGGTGCTGAAGAAATTTCAAGAAAAGGGATATCAAACGTTGAGCAAGGACTTACAAAAATTACCGGTATTACCACTGTAGAAGGAAGAGGTCTTTTTGTAAGAGGTTTGGAAGAAAGATATAACTACCTGTTAATAAACGGATTGGGATCACCATCAAATAATCCTTTCCAAAAAATAATTGCTCTGAAGCAGTTTCCGACAGATGTTGTAGGAAAACTAAATATCTATAAAACATTCAACTCCAATCTTTACGGAGATTTTGCAGGTGCTACATTCGATATTGAAACGTTGACGATGGATCGCTCTTTTTCTAAAGTTGAGTTCAGTGTAGGTGTGAATACGATAAGCAACTTTAGAGATAATTTCTTTGTCTCTGAAAATGCTGATGGAATGAAGGGTTATTTAGGATTAAACAGCAGAGATAGAAGCTTACCAGAAAATATTGATGGGGTGCGACCTACTAATTATCGTTTTACTACAGAAGAGTCTCAAAGATACTTTAAAGATAATTGGAATGTTGATGGGATAAAATCAATGCCAAATACAAGCATTGGTTTTACAACTGCACAAAAAATAAAAGCTGGTGAAAGTGGAAATATTGGAATTTTATTTTCATTAAATCAAAGTTCAGAATATTCTTTCAGAGAAGGAGCTAAAAATCAGTTTTTAGATAATGGAGGACAAACAATTGTACTCAACAATAAACTTCAAAGAAAATCATATAATTTTGAATTAGAATCATCTGCTTTATTAGGTTTAGGATATAAAAACAGAAAAACTCAGGTAAATCTAAATGCTATTTATCTGCAAAATGCAAATAATATTATAGAAGATTTTTTTGGATATAAAAATCAGCAGACTCAGAATGAAAATATTGGTTTTTTCAGAGTTAACCAATTAGATATTTCTAAATTTCTCGATTTACAATTGACGGCTTCTCACAAGATCAACGACAGACACAATGTGAAAGCAGGAGCAAGTTATGTTCTTAATAACTATCAGCAACCAGACCGTAAAATTATGGAAGGCTCAAGACAGGATAGTCAAGGTAATATGCTTAACGATGATCAATTATTAATTACTTATGGAGGTAATAACATCATCAGACAATATCTTGATGTAAATTCTAGATTCTATGGTTCAGCTTTTGGTGAGTACACTGTTTCTCTAGGAGAAAAAGGAGACAGAAAAGATTACCCTATCCAAATAAGCGTAGGGTACAACGGATTTGCTGATCTTAGAAAAACTTCATATAGATTTATCTTTGGAAATCCAGTAGGAAGTGCAACTAATTTCTTAATTGACAGAAACAAACCGCAAGCACGCTTTGATCAAGATATGAATAATAATCGATTCTTTTTCCAAGAAGGTTCAGATTCATACTCTTCGTTCACGTCAATATACCAATTTGTTAATGCCGGTTATTTAAACTTTAATTATAAGCCAAATGACACTTGGGATATTTTAATTGGAGCGCGTTACGAAAATGATTTAAGTTTAATCAGATACAGTAGACAGGGTGGTGAAGAAAGAGAAACCATCGATAAAAAAAGAGATCTATTTTTACCATCATTGGCAATAAAGAAAGCATTAAATGACAGAAGTAATCTGAGATTTGCTATTAGTAAAACAGTAACAAGACCAGTACTTATTGAAACAATGCCAATTGAATATGTCAATCCAGATAATGAAAACATTGTAGGTAATGCCAATATCTTAAATAGTGAGAACTACAATATTGACTTAAAATGGGAATATTTTCCAACTAATAAAGAATTAATTGCAGTTAATTTATTTGCTAAGCGAATTGATAATCCTATCGAGAGAGCCTTCAGAACTTCTGGAAATTCTAACAGTGTATCGATAACTTACTTCAATGCTATAAAAGCTGATTTACTTGGATTAGAACTTGAAGGTATCATCAATTTATCAAGAATTTCAGAGTCATTGAGTAATTTCAGTTTAGGAGCAAATGCAACCTTTATGTACACCGATGTAGAAAGAGGTCCTGAGCAATTAGAATTAGAAAAACCTATAGGTTTCACAGACGATCAACTTCATAGAAGAGGTCTACAGGGAGCTGCTCCATACACAATTAATGCAGATTTAAAGTATGATTTTAAAAAGAAAAATTCTCTAAGCCGAACGTTATCGTTGGTATACAACGTATCGGGATCGAAAATTTTTGCAGTAGGCTCATCCGGAACTGATAATTTTTATGAGAAACCATTTAATCAAGTAGATTTTGTTTATCAAGAGCAATTAACGAAAAACTGGAACATTAAATTTGGTGTTCAAAACATCTTAAACAATCAATACAGAATTGAATTAGGAGACGATAGTTATTATAACGTAAATACAAATGATAACCTTCAATATACCAATTATTACAGAGGAACAACATTTAATTTCACTGTAGGATATACATTTTAATAAAAAAAATAAAAAAAATAAATAAAATAAATAAAAATGAAAAAGAAGTTTTTACCATTAGCAATTGCATTAATCACAGGATTCAGCATGACATCTTGTACAATTGAAGTGAATGACGGAATTGAAGAAGCTCCAACAGTAATTTCAGGTGACGAAACTTTAAAAGGAATTATTTCAAAGGATGTTGTTTTCAAAAAGGGAAACTACACTTTAGATGGAATTGTAAAAGTTACTAACGGTGCAAAAATAACTATCGAAGCCGGAGCCGTATTTAATGTAGTAACTACAAAAACAAGTGCTTTGGTAATTCTAAATGACGGCTTAATAGATGCGCAGGGAACAGCATCTGAGCCAATCGTTTTTACCACATCTACAAAAACTCCTGGAGATTGGGGTGGAATCACTATCTACGGCGAAGCTCCAATCAAAGCATTAAATGGAAATGCAACTGCAGTTTCAGAAGATGGAAATGCATTAACCTACGGAGGCACAAACCCAAATGATAATTCAGGAATTATGAAATTTGTACGTGTAGAATATGCTGGTAAAAAAATCGGAGATGGTACTTCTGAAACCAATACATTTACGTTCTACTCTGTAGGAGCAGGAACAGTTTTAGAAAATTTGGTAGCATACAAAGGTACAGATGATGGTTTTGAATGGTTCGGTGGAACTGTAAGTGCTAAGAACTTAGTGTCTTATGGTAACTTTGATGATTCTTTTGACTGGCAAGATGCATGGAGCGGACAAAACAACTCAAACTGGTTTGCGTACCAAGTAGGAACAGGAAATTTCGGAATGGAAATCGAAGCTTCGAGTAATGCGGATAACGTTGCACCAAAGGTTAATAATCTTACATTGATTAGAGCAGCAGGAACAAATCCTGAAGCTGCAAACTCTCCTGAAATTACAGCTATTCAATTCAAAAAGCAAGGTTCTGGAATTTTCAGTAATGTATACATAAGCGGGTACAAAAACATCGGAGCGCAAAATGCATACGCAGTTCTTATCCAAGACTTAGCAACTGAAACTAGCCAAGTAAACGCAACTCCAAGTAAAATTGTCGTATCTCCATTAAATTATGTAAACTCTGATAACCCATTAGTTTGGGGTTACGCTTATCCTAAGATCAACCCTAAAGACTTCACAAACACATCTACCGTAACCAAAGTTTCTCTACCAACAGGAGCTTGGGCAATTGTAGACGGAGTTAACCTTCTTTCTGCTTTATAATATTAAGTAATTAGTTTCTTCATATTAACATTAAAAATCCCTTAGGATATTTTCCTGAGGGATTTTTATTCAAAAAAAAGGATGAGAAATACATCTCATCCTTTTTTATTTTTTACTTGTATTTAAATTAAGAATACTCAAATTTTCTCACAGCTTCCAACGTCATATCAATTTCTTTGTCTTTAATTGCATCACTGATGAAATAGGTTTCGTAACCACTTGGAGGAAGATAAATTCCGTTTTTAAGCAGCTGATGAAAGAAGTTGTTGAATAAAGAATGATTTGCCTGCTGAGCTTCATCAAAATTAGAAACTCTGTTGATATGGAAAAACACAGACATCATCGATCCTTTTCTGTTGATTTTATGAGCAATTCCTTTTTCATTAAGTATTTTTCCGATTTCAAAATCCAGAGTTTCGGTTGTTTTATCTAAATTTTTAAAGAAATTTTCGTCGCTTTTAATCAGTTGTAAAGTTTTTAAACCTGCTCTCATTGCCAAAGGATTTCCACTTAAAGTTCCGGCTTGGTAAACGCCACCTTTTGGAGCCAGATGATCCATAATTTCGTTTCTTCCCGCAAAAGCTCCTACTGGCAAACCGCCACCAATTACTTTTCCGTAAGTTACCAAATCTGCTTTTACATTATACAATTCCTGCGCTCCGCCAAAAGCTAATCTGAAACCCGTCATTACCTCATCAAAAATCAATAATGCACCGTTTTCATCACAGATTTTTCTTAAATTTTGCAAGAAATTATTTTCCGGCAAAACACAACCCATATTTCCTGCAACCGGCTCAATAATCACCGCAGCAATCTCTCCCTGATTATGTCTGAACAAATCCTGAACCTGCTCAAAATCGTTATATCTCGCCAACAAAGTATCTTTTGCAGTTCCTTCAGTTACTCCCGGAGAATTTGGGTTTCCAAAGGTTGCCGCACCACTTCCCGCTTTAATTAAAAATGAATCTGAATGACCGTGATAACAGCCTTCAAATTTCACAATTTTATCTCTTCCTGTAAAACCTCTTGCCAATCTTACAGCACTCATACAAGCTTCTGTTCCCGAAGAAACCATTCTTATCTGATCTACATTCGGTACGTTTTCTATTATGAATTTTGCGATTTCAGTTTCAAGCTCTGTCGGAGCGCCAAAAGAAAAGCCTTTTTCTGCCTGAATTTTCAGTTCTTCTAAAACTTCGGGATGCGTATGTCCCAAAATAGCAGGTCCCCAAGAATTAATGTAATCTATATAGGTGTTGTCATCGGCATCTGTAAGATAAGCACCTTTTGCAGACTTCATAAAAACAGGCACTCCACCCACAGATTTAAAGGCACGAACAGGAGAATTTACCCCTCCCGGAATGTATTTGTAAGCTTCATCAAATAAAGCTGAACTTCTTTGGTATTTCATTATTGTAGATAGTTGTCAGTTGTCGGTAGTCAGTTGACAGTCATCCGTATTAAAACCAACAACCATCAACTGACAACCGACAACTAAAATTAGTTTCTAGGTTTTTTATCAATCAGATAAATCAATTGTCCGGCAGAAGGTTTTTGTCCTTCGTCCATTCTGTTTTTTGCGTACAGTTTATTGAGTTTTACACCAAATTTCTGAGCAATATCGTGCATATCTTCTCCGAATTCTGCTTTGTAAGTGGGTGTATTGCCATCAGAATTTTTTGATTCTAAAAATAAGATGTCATCTTTTTTCAAAACATCAGATTGAAGATCGTTCCATTTGATGAGTTTGCTTTCGCTGATCTTGAATTTATTGGCAATCAATTGAATATTGGTATCTTGCGGAATCACGATATACTTTAAACCACCATTCGGATGGCTTTTAATTAAAATTGAATTAAGAATTTCCGCATTAGATTTTATCCGCTCTACTCTTTTTTGCTGTTGAGCATAAGAAGTAGGTTTGTAAGGAACTTTTAAAGTTACAGGTTCAGTTTTAATGATTTTTTTTGAAGGTTCAAGACGAGCCATGAAATTGCGGTCATCTTTTAAATCCGGATATTTTTTCAGAACCGCATAAAGAACTTCTTTAGAATTTACCTCATCAAATTCATACAACTTATATTTTTCGATTTTTCCGATTAAGATTGAAGCGTACCGAGGATTTGTTGCGTAGCCTGCTTTTTTCAGTCCGTGAGCCCAGGCTTTATAATCTTTCATATCCAGATCAAAAAGCTTCGTGTAATATTTTCTTGTTGCTAAGAATACTGAATGATCTTCGTACGACTGTTTTGGATCATCATACACACGAAAACATTCATTGGGAGCGTCGTCGGTATGTTTCATTGTTTTTCCCATCCAGTCTTCTTTACACTTTATTCCGAAATGATTTTTTCCTTCCTGTGCAAGACGACTTTGTCCGCCTCCGGTTTCTAAAAGTCCCTGTGCAAGTGTAATAGAAGCAGGAATCTTATATTTTTCCATTTCTTCAACCGCATACTGCGCAAATTTCTGAATGTATTGATCTTCTGTAGCCCAGGTCTGAGCTGAGAATTTTGATAAAACTAAAAAGCTTACAAGTAAGAAAAGTCTTTTCATTTTATAATTTTTTATTGCTTTAAAATTAAAGTTGAAATACGGTGTGTTTCACGTTTTCAACTTTATATTATTAAATTTCTATTTTGTTTTTCTAAAAGCATATTGGCTCCTTCAATTCCCTGTAAACCGCCTGTATGAAAACAAAGAATTTTACTTCCTTCAGGAAAATAACCTTCATCGATCATTTCAAAAACTTTCTGCATCATTTTACCTATATAAATAGGTTCCAGAGGAATATCATATTTCGCTTTAAAATCATTAATAAAACGAACGTTGTCATCATTTATTTTTCCGTAACCGCCAAAAGCAGCATCAATTAGATGAAAATTTCTTTTTGATGTTAATTCTGAAATTCTGTTTTCTAAAGATATATCTTCAACGACTTTAAAACCCATAACTTTCTGATTTTGTTCACAAAATTTTGAAATTCCGGCAACAGTACCTCCTGTTCCGACTGCTGTGCAAAGATAATCAAAATCTTTTGTATCGTCATTCATCATCATTTTAATGCCCTGAACCGCGTTTTTATTCGTACCGCCTTCTGGGAATAATGAGTGCATCGGGAAATTCGTCCTGCAAAAATTCTGTCAGTTTTTCTTTATGACGGTATTCTTCTCTAGTTACAAATTTCAGATTCATCCCGTTTCGCTTTGCGAATACCAATGTAGGATTATGAGTCCACTTTTTTTCCAGCTCTTCACCACGAATGATGCCTAAAGTTGGGATTTCTGATAATTTTCCGAGTGCAGAAACTGCTGAGATATGATTAGAAAAAGAACCGCCAAATGTAATAATTAAGGGATTTTGAGGGTTACTTTCAAGATAATTATTGATATTAAAAAACAGTTTCCAATATTTATTCCCTGAAATTTCCGGATGAACAAGGTCTTCTCTTTTGATGAAAAGTCTAATATTTTTTTTGACTAAGATTTCCTGAATTGGAACATTTTCTTTTGGGACTTTTAATAGCATCTTTTTTAGAATAGTGTACTTTTTATTGTTCAAACAGTTTGTTTTACGGAGGAATCTAAATTACGTGCTACAAAACACTGTTGAATTTCCTGCGGAATGACAAAACGATGTTGATTTCATCTTCTTAAATATTTCCAAAATCCCCAAAATTTCCTTTTTTTAAGATAATTTAAATCATGCTCGTTTGCGTAAGCTTCTCTTTCAAAAGAGATAGCAAGATAAGCTTTATGAGCATTTTTCAGTTTAAAAAAATGATAATAATACTCCAAAACATACCATAAATAAAAAAAGATAATAAACAACTCTAGCTGTTGTCTCAGATGAATTTTTTCATGGTTAACGAGCACTCTATTCTTCTTATCTTCAGGTTTTTTAATGAAAATAAAAGGATAAAGCGTAATGCCATTTATTTTTGTATTTTTGAGAAGTTTTTGGCACACAATTATCATGATAACAAATATAAAAGTTTTGATTTAACTTATGGCAAATTTTGACATCAAAGAACATGAAGACTTTTACTACAATGAGCAGGGCTATAAGGTTTTTACAGAAAAATTCCATCTTAAGCGAGGATATTGCTGCAAAAGTGGTTGTAGACACTGCCCTTACGGATACGATAAAAAGACAGACACATTTATAAAAATCAAAAAAAATAAATAAAATGAAGAAATATATTTTTATTTTGTTGGCAGCAAGCTTAGGCTTATCTTCTTGCAGTCCTTTTAAAGTACGTTCAGATTATGCACAAACAGCAAATTTCACTTCTTACAAAACGTATAAACTAAGAATTGATGATCTGAAACTGAATGATATTGATAAAGACAGAGTTCTCAACGAATTATCTCGACAATTGCAGACAAAAGGTCTTCAATCTGGTGAAAGTCCCGACTTAATTGTCAATGTAAAAGCTAATCATAAAAAAATTACCGACATTACAACCTCTAATCCCGGCGGAATGTGGGGATGGGGAGGAGGTTTCGGATGGGGAATCGGTATGAACAGAACATGGTCCAGTAACTATAACGAAGGAGCTATTATTATAGATCTTATTGATTCTAAAACTAACAAGCTGGTTTGGCAAGGAATAGGAAGCGGAATTTCCGTAGACAGACCTCAGGCAAAACAGAAACAAATTCCTCAGATTGTAGCTGAAATTATGGCAAACTATCCTCCGGGAATGAAGAAGTAAAAATTTTCAATCTAAAATAGAGAAGTCAATACATTTTTTTGTGTTGACTTTTTTTTATTTCCCTATAATTCAACTATATCTTCCAATCTTAAGAAAATTTAACATGCATTACATATCAAGATTTTCGTATTGAATTTAATAAAAATGTATTTTTACATAAATCAATAAAATTTTTATGAAAAAACTATTTATCTGTTTAATATTTTCTCAATTTGCTTCTGCGCAAGCACCTTCAGGATATTATTCTTTGGCAAACGGACTTTCGGGAGCACCATTGAAAACTGCACTCAGTTCAATTATTACCAACGGACATCAGGACAAAGGTTATAACGGACTTTGGACGGCTTACAAAACCACAGACATTGATAAAAATTACGAAAACGACGGATCTATTTTAGATATTTATTCTGAAAGAGCAACTTCCGGAGATCCTTACAATTTCACTGCAGTAAGTGATCAATGCGGAACGTATTCTGTAGAAGGAAATTGCTATAATCGTGAACACATTGTTCCTCAAAGTTTATTTAATGAAGCTTCTCCGATGAGAAATGACATTCATTTCATAAGAGCGACAGACGGAAAAGTAAACGGAATGCGATCAAATTATCCATTCGGGAAAGTTGGAAGTACAACTTTCACTTCTCTCAATGGATCAAAACTGGGAACTTCAACTTCTTCAGGATTTTCGGGAACGGTTTTTGAGCCGATCGATGAGTTCAAAGGAGACGTAGCAAGAATGGTTTTCTATTTTGTGACCCGTTATCAAAGTCAGTTATCTTCTTTTTCGTCAGGAAATATGCTCGGAAGTTCTTCTTTTCCGGGATTGCAGACTTGGGAACTGAATGTACTTTTGGCGTGGCACAATCAAGATCCTGTTTCGCAGGCTGAGATCAATAGAAACAACGCTTCTTATACTTTTCAGGGAAACAGAAATCCTTTTATCGATAATCCAAGCTATGTCAATCAAATTTGGGGATCACAAACTCCGACACAAGATACACAAGCTCCCACTACGGTAACTAATCTTTCCATACCTTCAAAAACAGCCAACAGTATTTCATTAACTTGGAGCGCATCAACCGACAATGTTGCCGTAACTTCGTATGATGTTTACATGAACGGAAGCTTAAAATCTAACGTCACTTCAACATCCACAACCGTGACAGGTTTAAATCCTTCAACAAGCTACAGTTTTTACGTAAAAGCCAAAGACGCTGCAGGAAATGCTTCTGCAAACAGCGCAACAGTTTCTGGAACAACGAATGCGTCGACAACGCCTCCTGTAAATTGTGTGAATGAAACTTTTGAAACCATTCCAACTTCAAGTGCATCTTCTTACACAACAAAAACATGGACAAATGGTGGAATTACGTGGACTGCAACAGACTCAAGAAGTGATCAAACCATTTCAAATAAAGCAATTACAGTAAGAGACGGTTCGTTGAAGTCAAGCAGTTTTAGTAACGGAATTACTTCTTTAACCGTAACTACACAATTGAAATTCAGCGGAACCAGCGGAAATTTTAATGTACTTGTCAATGGTGTGAATGTTGGAACAATTCCTTACAGCACGACTGCAACTACAACAACGATTAATAATATCAATGTCTCAGGAAATGTAGTTGTGAGTTTAGTTAATAATTCGGTGAGCAACAGAGTGGCCATTGATAATCTGATCTGGACTTGCTCTGCAGGAAGTGCAAAACAAAGCATTGTTTCATCAGAAGATACTGAAATAAAAGAATTACAGATTTATCCTAATCCTATTTCAAATAATGAAATTTTCGTGAAAGGAGAAACTGAAAACATTCCAAAAGCCGAGATCTACAACCTTCAAGGAAAAGTAATGCAAACCATCACTCAACCTTTTAAAAACGGAAAATCAATTAAAGTTAATCAATTACCACAGGGAATTTATATTCTGAAACTTGGTGAATCGAGTCTGAAATTTTTGGTGAAGTAAAACCATTTAATTAAATAAAAAAAGACTTCTCTTTAGCGGAGAAGTCTTTTTCGTTTTAAATATTAAAATTATTATTTTTCTTTAATAGAACGGGAAAGAATTATATTTTTTCTCAACAGAAAATCGGGCATCAAATCTGTCGGGAGATAAAAAGTACTTTCACCAGTGGTCTGAAGCTCTTCTTCAATTCCAGGATTCCAAGACAGGATTTCATTTAAATTAACTTTTAATTCTTCAGCAATAATTTTCAGATTAAAACCTGCATTGATTTCGGTTTCAGATAAAAAAGAACCTTCTTTTATTCCTGATCTTGAGTCAAATACCTTTTTCATTCTGGAAGAATTGTAATTGGTCAAAACACTGTTCAATTCGCCTGTTGCGTAACATGCGTTTAAAAATTTCTTTACATGATTGATGGTTTCCGTCGGCAAATATTTAGAAAAAACATGATACTGCGTTGAATTGGCAGACTGCATTGCTTTGGCGATATTTCCTTCTCCACAGTTGTATGCTGCAACGACAGTTACCCAATTGTTATATTTTTTATAGAGATTTCCTAGGGAAACTACCGCAACTTTTGTGCTTCTGTACAAGTCATTTCGGCGATCTTCGGTCAAACCGTACTGATTGGCGTGAGACGTCATAAACTGCCACACTCCGACGGCTCCAGCGTTGGAAGTTATATTTCGGTCAAAATGAGATTCAATCAAAGCTAAATTCCTCAAATGTTTCGGAAGACCTTTACTTGCAAGAGAATTTTCTATAAACTGAACGATTTCTTTATTTGAATTGATGATACTTTTATATCTCCTCACACTACTTTCCGACGTATCTGAAGCAGAAAGAAACTGCGCCTGAAATGTCTGAAAACACGATAAAAAGTAAGTTATCAATATTATTTTTGTGAAAATTTTCATTAAATCTTGTGCATTAATTTTAAAACAGAAATAATTATTTTCTATTTTTTATTTTAATTCTTATTTATTCAACTTTCCACTCGATTTTGTCATCGTTTTGGTTCCAGTCAACCTTGAGAGTTTGTCCGGATTTCACTTCTTCGCGCACAATCATTTTTGAGATTGGTCTCGCCAATTGAGATCTGATGACACCGGAAATCTGTCTTGCTCCGTATTTGCTGCTGAATCCACCCAAGGCTAAATTTTTCACAGCTTCATCGGTAATAGAAAATGTCATTCCTAATCGGTGAAGGGATTTGTGAAGAGATTTTAACTGAATATTAAAAATTCTTTCTGCAATAGATTCTGTGATTGGTGCAAAAGGAATAATTTCTGTAATTCTCGCTAAAAACTCCGGTCTGAATTTGCCTGAATTTGACATAATCTGCATCAAAGAAGATGATTCGGGAACCTTGCCTTCTTCAAATTGTCTTACAATTTCTTCGCTACCAATATTTGAAGTAAATAAAATCAGAGCATTGCTGAAATCTCCTTCTTTTCCAAGCTTATCATGAACTTTTCCTTCGTCCATGATCTGTAAAAAAACATCAAAAACAGAATGATGTGCTTTTTCAATTTCATCAAATAAAACAACGGTATAAGGTTGCTGACGGATTTTATTAACTAACATTCCTCCCTCTTCGTAACCGACGTAACCAGGAGGCGCTCCGTATAAAAGTGCCGCAGAATGTTCTTCTTTAAATTCTGACATATCGAAACGTACCATCGCTTTTTCGTCATTAAAAAGCAATTCCGCCATTGATTTTGCGAGTTCCGTTTTCCCAGTTCCGGTTGGTCCGAGAAGGAAAAATGATCCTATTGGTTGTCCGGGTTTATTTAGTCCGCTTCGGTTTTCAACTATGGCATCCGAAAGTACTTTCAAAGCATGATCCTGACCGACAACTCTGTTTAATAAAAGAGATTCCATGTTAAGCAATTTCTCTTTTTCCTGAGCCTGAAGTTTACCAATCGGGATATTGGTTTTTGCAGCCATTACAGCCGCCAATTCCAGCTTGCCGACTTTTTCTCTTTTTACAGATGCGTGTTCTATCAATTCTGTAAAAGTATCATCAATCATTTTCTGAAGATGCTCAATCGGCATTGAGTTATCAATCTTTGGTTGCTCTCTTAAAGATCCCCACAAAATCGGGCTGATTTTATCTCTCAGTAAATTATAATTCCAGATTAATTCGTCAGCTTTATCTTTATCATCCAAAAATTCTTCTTTCAGAATATTCTCATAATTTTCTTTCCAATCCTGAAGTTCTTTTTCTGAAAGTTCATCCAGCATTTTGATCGCAGCCATTGTTCGGTCTAGAAGATCAATGGCTGCGTCTGGCAATTTTTTACCTTTTGCATATCTTTTTGCCAAACGAACGCATTCCGGCAAGGCTGATTTGTCTACTTCAATTGCATGGTGCTTTTTGTAACCATCCAAAAGAACGTCGATCATTTTAACACAAGTATGTTCATCCGGCTCGTTGACTGTAAGAACTTCAAAACGTCGGTTAAAAGCCTGTTCAGGTTCGATTATTTTTCTGTATTCTTCCTGAGTTGTAGCTCCGATGACGGTAATTTCGCCTCTTGCCAATTCGGGTTTCAGGATATTTCCGATGTTTCCGATACTGCCTTTTGGATCTAAAAGCGCATGAATTTCATCGATAAAAAGAATGGCTTTTTCAATCTTTTTGCATTCATTGATTACTTTTTTCAGACGGTCTTCAATTTCTCCTTTATAAGAAGTTCCTGCCAATAAAGCTCCTGTGTCTAATTCCAGAAGCGTTGCATTTTTCAGCATTTCAGGAACATTTCCTTTGATAATTTCGGTAGCGAAACCTTCCACCAAAGCAGTTTTTCCGACTCCCGGCTCGCCAATGATGATAACATTCGGTTTGGTTCGTCGGCAAAGAATTTCGACCAACATTCTCAGTTCTTTATCTCTGCCAATAATGTTTTCTAAAGTTCCCTGTTTTGCCTGTAAAGTTCTGTCGATACAATAACTTTTAATGGAAGGAAAAGATTGATCTGAATAATCTGTTCCATTTGAAAACAAAGAATAAATTTCGTTATTTTCAGATGAATTGTAAGGTGTATCTTTTCGGTAAAGATTAAAAATCTCGTGTTCTCTGAGTGGTAAAGATTTAAGCTGCTGTAAAGTAAATGCAACCTGCGGTTTTACGATTGCAGTCAAAATACAGATCGGAGTAATTTCGTCTAAACCCAATTTTAATCTGATGTCATCTGCTTCTTCAAGAATACTATCTACAGATTCGCCTTCGCCAACTTCACTTGGAAGGTGTGTTGTTTTGGGATAATCTTCGATTCTTACATCTGCCCATTCGTAAAAATAACCGGGGTCTTTATCTATGTTTTTTAAGAAATCGCTGAGTCCGATATCTTTATGCATTAAAGCCTGAAGAATATGCGGTGCGTCGTAAGTTGCATTGTAATTTTCTTTGGCAATAGACTGCGCTATGTGAAAAAGCTGCTTCACGGTTTCGTTCGTTACTAATACTCCCATTATTTTATATTAATATTTTGGTGGTGTTTTGTTTATTATTAAAATCTCAATACCTGAAAATAAAGCAGTTTAGATTGACTTTGTCAAACCATTTCATTAGGTTTCCTGAGTAATGACAAAATTATTGCTGATTTTAGCTTCATGATCAAAAGTTTGCATTAAAATTTTTATTTAAAATTAAATCTGACCTATTTTCATCTCTGTAGAATAAGAAACATCGTACTCAGAATATGAGTTGATGATTTCAAATGATTTTATCAGTCCGTTTTCTGCTGAGAGAATATATTTGCCTGTAAAATCATTTTCTTTATCATCCGACATTAATCCTTGACTGAGAACAACCTCATCCACTTCATTGTTTAAAATACCCTTTTGCTCAATTTCAATTTCCGAGTTTTTGTTTTCTAAAAAGATTTTAAAATGAGACTTCCCATTTTTGAATGGTTTTCTTATCGGTGCAAAAAAGGTTTTGAGAAGCCAATCTTGCTTCATCTTTTTTTGAAACAATTCCTGATTCAAAACTGCATATTCAAATTCATCAATATAGATTTTTGCATATTTATCCGGAAACTGATCTAATAATTCTTCCTTTATTTTAGGAAAATTCTTTAGGGTTTTTTCTAAAATATTTATTGCTTCAATTTCACCTTCCCGATTGGTTTCTAACTGAATAGGATTTAGAGATTGCAGACAACCGCTTGCTAAATCTCCTAACTTTTCTTTTATATTTGAAAAATTGGTTTTCGAAAATTCAAACGTATGATGATTGTATTCACTCTTTATCCATTTTAAAGAAAAATCGTAAGAAAATGAGTTTTCAGATTTTTTGCCGTTATCAAATGATGATTCTTTTATATTTACTTTATACTTTAAATCTGAATTTTCTGGCAAGAAATTTAATCTAGGGTTTTTCTCAGGATTTTTGAAAGGCGCATCATTTCTGGAATTGTAATTCTGAACAGTGACAGAATCCGGAAGAAATAATTTTTTCCCGACAACAAGATCTTCAGAAATGTAATCTTCTCCTGAACATTTCTGATTGTGAAATTCTTTAATGTATACAGGATTTTCCAGATTGATCTGATCTGCAATATTCTGTAAAGTGTCGCCGTGACGTATGAAATGAAGCATCATAGAGTATTACATCTTTTTAGAATTTATTTTGTAGATTTTAGCTTTCTCAAAAATGATTCGTTTACATCCTGAAATCTAACTTTACTAAAATCTTTCTGAGTCCAGACCTTTGAGGGTATTTCTTTATCATGATTACTTTTGTCAAAATATTCTTCTCCGTATTTATACAAAAAAATGTCATTATTTTCTACTTTAAAAGTAGTAAAACCATCTACCAGAACATTGTAATCATAACACGTTTGTGCTTCAATCGTGAAATAGTTGCCTTTTACAACAATATTGCTAAAACCCTCTGAAACACAATTATTATCGACAGAATAACCCAAATTTTTATTTTCTTTCCAAAGTTCGAAACCGTTTTGAGTACCTTTGAAAATCTTGATTGGCAGACTGAAATGTTCCTGCTCAAATTGATCTTTTAAAGATGTATTTTTATACACCTCTATTTTATCTTTAATACCATCATTATTTAAATCCTGAATAATCTGCTTAACTACAGATGCTGAATTCCTGCTTTCTATTGCATTTCCTTTTCTGCTGTTTTTGATTAAGCTTTTTAAATCTAATTTTTCCAACGGCTTTAGATTTTTCAACTGCATATCCGACTGCGTAGTGCTTCCTTCAAAAAAAATGAAGGGTAATTCGTTTTGGTTGTCAGGAATTGTATGATCGTCATCTCTTGGATAATTGTTATTTAGCGAAACCAGCAAATTCTTATTCTGATCAACGATAACACCTTTTATATCATTAGGATAAGCCCAAAAATTCTTATCTGCATATTTACCATCTTTCAATCCCGGATTAAAGTACAACTGTACAATCTCTTCATTATCTTTTATTTTGTAAATCGCATAATCTACTCCATCTTCATAACCTTGCGCTCTTATGATTTCTTTTTCATTATCATCATCCAGATTGGCAAACCACTTATAATTGATGGGAACAAAAGAATAGGAAAACTCATGCATAAGATTTCCTTTTTTATACCAATATTCAAAATATTTCTCGTTTTTTGAATCTACAGCAGTAACGATTAATTCTTCATCGGCATCATTGTCTATATTAATATTTTCTCGCTTTTCAATTTTGTAATCAGCAGGAATGTTCTTTAATATCTCCTGATCTGTTTTCGCAGAACTCAGCATCACTTTTTGCTCTGTCTTACTATTCTGTTTGCAAGACGTTATGATTAACAAACCCAATATGCTGTATCCTATTTTTAAATGTATCATGCTAATTTCCTGTTTGACTTGTTTGATCCGGATTTACATTCACCGCTCTTCCCAATTCCGGAATTTCCGTAAGCGGACTGAATGATGGTTTAGACATTTTTTCTTTTCTTACTTCAAAATGCAAGTGAGCCATTTTTGCAGCCTGACCGCTCGCATTCCCCGATTGTCCTGTTTTTCCGATGGGATCTCCAGCTTTTACATCACCTGTAATGTATTCTGAAAGATGACAGTACATCAGAAAATATTTTTGACCATTATAATTTCCCTCAAGGAAAATTCTATGTCCATATCCGGTTGGATCTTCCTGATAAGTGACAACCCCATCAATCGATGCATAAATAGGTGTTCCTACTGGTGCGTAAAGATCTAAACCGTCATGTTTTCCGCCTGTTCTGCCATGGAAGTCACTTTTCCCAGGTGACCATTGCGTATCTGAATACCAACCTCTTAAAACCATATTATCTAAAGGTTGATGCCATGAAGAATCTTGTTCACCACCGCTGCATTCATTCACTTTAAATATAGTTATCATATTCTGAAGATGTCCCCATCTGTCATCACGGGAAGGAGTTCTGCTGTTAACAATATCTACTATTGCATCCAGATTAGCTCTTGTAACACCTTTATCTGCTTCTTCCTGACAACCATACTCTTTCCAGTATGCCATACTTGCTACTGTACCTTCATTTAGATTATTAATATTACTCGCATCAATAGCAGTTCCAAATTCGGGATAATCTGAAGTAAGACGAGAATTAATTTTGTCATATTTATCTTTTCCTGTAATCTGAATGATACCTCTACCTCTGTAGCGCCATCCGTCACCGCTTGCAGCATCCCCATTACCATTTCTATTGGCATAAGCATTATTTGCTATTGCTTCCTGATTGGCAGGATGAGTCGCTGTACGTCCATCTCTGTTTGACCGCTCTCTGTTGTGATTATAATAACTGAACAAAACTCTGTATCGATTGGCTCTTGCATCCCAAATTCCGTTGTAGAGCACGTCAGCAGAATAATTTAAATTTTCTCCATCTTTTACATTGATTGAAGTTCCTACTTCTTCTCTTACCTGAGCAAAGAAGTGAGCCTTTTGACGACAGGTATTGAGTCCTAGTTTTGAATTGGCTCCATTAAAAGCATCCATTAAAGCTTTTTTCTTTTCTTCTGTTGCGTTTGTAAAAATACTCGTCAATTCCTCCATGGTTAAGACTCCGCATCTCGGACATTTTTTGGCAATTTCAAAATAAGCTCCGTCAGCTTTTAAAAACTCTTTATCATGCTGTTTCTGACCTTGCGCTTTTGTCTGAAGGTAGAGTAATTCCGGTTGTTTTTTATATAATTTGAAACTAACCGTCTCGTCTTTTTTATATGTCTTTATTTGAAGCGCTTTGATAATATCATCTACATAGGCAGATTTTCCGGTTGCAATTTTCTGGTTATTTGCATTTCCGTTTTTAGCATTTCTCAAAATGGTTTCCGCAATTCGTTTTTTGGCATTCTCATCTGCAATTATGTTATCTCCACCAAATTTATAGGCATATGTTCCGTCTTCTTTTCCTTTAGAAACTTTTTCCTTCCACTGTTTCAGTTCGTCTTCAGATTTTGGTCTTATGTGAACAGGAACTTTTGCTATACCACTTTCTATTGTTGCCGTAAACTGCGACTTTTCAGTCCCGGGAACTTCACCTGTAGTCGGTGTAGCCTGTTCCATTTGTGCCTCTGTAATTTCTAAAATAGGTAAAACGGCTCCCGCAGAACCTTTGAGAAGACCGTCTTTTTCTTTAATAATTAATGTAGCCTGCTTTCCGTTTAAACCTGATGTTCTAGCTACTAAATAGAGTTTTGTATCAAGCGGAGCACTGTTTATTTTCTTTAATTCTGCGCCTAATTTAAAAGTTTGGAAAGTAACTTTCTCATCTTTATTGTAAACATCTTTTGTAAGCCCCTGTTTGATGGCTTCTAATGTTGTGTATTCTTTTTTATTTACTAAAGCTTTCACCGAAGGTTTTCCAAGGATAATTCTTGCAATATTTTCTTTTTCGGCATTGGTAGACGTTTTATTCCCGTTACTTCCAATTTTATATTCGAAAGTTCCTGCCGCTTCACCAGTTTGTTTGATATATTCTTTTTGGGCAAAATAAGCATCGATAATATCTTCTACTGCAGAATCTTGTACCACGCTCACTGCTCTTCCGTCAGAAGGTGGCTGTGTTGGCGGTTGTGTTGGCTCTATAGTTCCTTGTGATTCTCCCCAATCCCAAAGTTCCAGATCATTCCACCAGTCGGTTACTCTGTTTATAATTCCTTTTTCTTCTTTTTGAGACTCAGGTTTCTCGGCTGCAGGTGAATTTTCTGCTCTTGGAGGAATATTTGAAGTCGGCTGAGACGGAGTAGAATTATTTGCAGGTTGCTGTGGTCTCGGTTGCGGTCTTGTTGCCGGAACATGAGAAGGATTATTGATATTCTCATTATCTGTAGCATGTTTTCTGTTCTGAAAATATTCCACAGTGACATAAAATTCCAGTTGTTTGGGATCTGTTTCTCCCTGCATTGCTTTCTGCATCAATGCTCTTGTCAGCATAAATTCTGCTGTTGCCACTCCGGTTCTGTCTACCGTTGCTTCTTTGGTTTCTATTAAAAGATTATTGGCATTGTGACCGTTTCCTGAAGCATCATCTTCCCAGAGAGAAAATTTTAATTTTCTGCCTGTTAAATTCACACATTGCGCTCTTGCCCGCATTTTTTCGGTATAACTGAAAACAGTTCCCGGAGAATCATCAACATATTGAAGTTCAACTTTATTAATTCTGGGAATTGCTGCAGGTTGAGGAGTAATCTCAATCGTTGTAGCTCCCCCTCCTTCAGGTTCATAAAGATAAGCTTCTAACCGATATGTATTCCTTTGAGCAACTTCCCCAAAAGTAAAAGTTCCGGAGCCTGTTTTTTTAATATTTGTAGTCGTAAATCTTCCGTTTGAACGCTTTTTGAATAATTCCCAGGTTACATTCCCTGCATTTCGCTGGTTTTGTGGTGTAGCCGGATACCAATCTGTAACATTGTAAGTTGTCGCTTCTCCAATTTTGGGAGAAGAATTCCCTGATATTTTTGAAACTCCCTGTTTTGACATGGCAGAAATGGTTTAAAGATTAATAAGCATCTAATTCACTTTCAAAAACAGTTTCTTTATAGTCGTTTACATCCACGAGTGGATTTATATGTTTGATGATTTTCTCATCAGCATTTTTCACATTCTGCTTACTCATTTCGCCACGTTGCCCATGATCTTTAATTGTAATTTTTCCACCAACGGTACATTGAAGCTCAGAAACTTCAGTTACTGCTTTTTTACCCATGATCTTTACTTCTCATAGGTTTTTTGCCATTTTCCCGCAGGAGCATATGCACATGGAAGATATCCGCTTGAAGAAGGTTTTAGTTTGCAGCGTCCGAAACTGGGACCTGAAGGTGTGAACTGAAGATCATCTTCTGTAACAGCAAGATAATCTGTGCTTCCCGCTGCATCATTCCAATAATGTTTTTGATGCACGGTCACTTTATGCTGAGGAAACTGGTCGCCCTGATTACACTCGCATATTCCTTTCTGTACGACAAAGTGTTTGCCGTCATGAGTTGATGATTGCTCTGACATATTTTGTGATGTTTGGTACTCAAAGATAACAAAAAGTAATCTAAAAGTAAAAAAACGGAGCATAAAATTCCGTCTTTTTTGTTTTGTAAGTGATTAATGTTGAGTATACTCCGGTTCTTCTGCAGGTAGTGTAGTCGGCATAAAATACTCATTAAGCCAGTAAAACTCCTGCCCGTTCTGTTGTATCTTCACCACAGGATTCTTTCTGTGGGTAAGCATTCTTTCGGCTAAATCTTTATAATGTTTAAAGTAAGTTCTCGCCTGATCGTTCGTTACAATTTTAGATTTTTTCCAGCCTTTTAATTTATATTTAGACATCAGTTCAGATTCAGAATTATCAAATCCTGTACTTATTCCCACCGCATAAGACATCGGCTGTTCGTACAGCTCTCCTTTATCTAAAAACTTCAGGGTCGGATTGTATTTTTTTAGAAGCTTTACATATTCCCGGATTGCTCTTGTCTGTTTGAAATCTGTTCTTGCAGCACCGGTGTTTTCATAAACTTCAGAATAAAAAGCTCTAAGCTGATCATATTCTTTCTCAGAAATCAAAATCCCTTTCTCCATTCCTGGTTTGAATTCTTTTAATTCTCTCGGAATATATCCTTTTACCAAAAACGGATTCCCATAATTAATCAACTGTGCTGCAATTCCCGCAGGAACAGGATTGGTAAGTCCCGGAAAAAGATACTTATATTTAAAATCTACCTCGGTTTTTCCTGCACCTACAGACGAATGGAAATAGTCATTCAAAGATTTGTCGATCATCTCATTGTCTAAAGTTACCTGAGCAATTAAACTGTCAACAGATTTTTTCAGAAAACCGGGTGCTGCAACATCTCCTTTCTTTGGGAAAATCACAAATCCCGGAGCCATGCTCTGTTTTGGAAAATCTAAGGAATAGAAGCCTGCGTCACCCTCAATTAAATTAAAATTATTCTTGGTAAGAACATCGCTTTGGTTAATGATTTTCTGTTTTTTCAGTTCAGCTACATTTTTCGCAGTATTGGTTACGATGTTTTCTGCCATCAGTACAAAATCATTGTACGTATCTGATGAACGCGCACTTGTCTGAAACATAATCAACTTTGTCTGTGCCTGTGTTAAAGAATTGATCACTCCATACATATTTCCGCTTCGGTTTGCAGAAGTACCAATGGTAATGACAATATTTGTTTCATCAGGAATTTCGGAAAGCATATTTCCCGCAGCAATTAATCCTTCGTTTACAGGCTGATTTCCGCCGGTACTCTGACAATTCATTTCATTGATTTTCTGATCAATAAATGTTGCTATTTTGCTATAATCCTTGCTTAAAGGCGACGGAATCACGTTTTCACCACACGGATTATTTTTATAAAGTACAACGCCATATTTTACAGAATTAAAGTAAGATGGTTTTTCAAATCTTAACTGAAGATCCTGCAAAAGCGACTTTACAATTGGTGTATAAGGCACATTAGAAGCACTTACATCAAGAACAAAAACAATATTTGCTCTTTTGCTTCTCTCGGTAATCTCTCTGTAACGGTCAAAATAAATTTCTGAACCTAAAACATTGTAGACATAATTTTTGCTGTAATCTAAAACATTGGTAAAATATTTTGTCTTAGTATCTGCTGAAACAGAATCATTTAAAGGTAATTTAACAGGGAAAATATTTTCCAGCGGAGTTCTTTTATCAACATCTGTAAGAAAAATCGCAGTTCTTTTTTCTGCATCTGTACCTCCCGGTGAACCTTCGTGAATACCTAAAGCTGTTTCCTTTATTCCTGTAGGATTTTTCATCTTGACGGCGGAACGCTCTCCCCAAGCTGAAATAACATCAGAACTTACCCATCCGTAAAGAGCTGTACTGATGCTGTCCATATCAACAGAAGGTTTCTTACCTACCAAAAACCGCTTGTTATTTTCTGCTTTTTTGTAGACATAAACCATTTGTCCGTTAGGAATTTTCACATTCGCCTGTTCAATCAGACTTGGCGAATTAAAGACCATGATAGAATCATTCTTATAATATCTTTCTGCACTTTTTATTACTTCCGGGCTGTTTGGAACTACAGCAACACGTACCGGATAACCGTTTTTTTCGTTTTTTAAAGAACTGCTCCAGAGAAGAAGATCAGATTCGGGAATCCAGCCGTAGGTTTTTACAGATTTTGATGATACTTTTTTCATTAAAGCATCGGGAATATATTCTGCAACTTTCACCATTCCGTCTCTGTTTTTTAAAACCATTAATGGTTCCAAAAACTTCACTTCTTTATAAGATTTTTCATCATTTTTATCCAGATAAGCCGTATTTCTTGACCTGTCTGAAATGGCAATCCATGGAACAGATTTTTTAGAAAAACCATCAATAACAGGTTCATTTTCAATCTGACCATATTGTTTCGGTTCGGGAGTTTTTTTGGAAGGCAATTTTACCTGACAACTTGTAATAAGTACCGATAAACCTATATAATATGCTGCTAGAGGAAATTTATTTTTCATCTTAATTTTCTTTATAATTTGGTATGATGTCCGAAAAATATATTCAGACAGATAATTTATTTACTTTGGTTGATGTCTACTTTGGTAACGCAGTTTTGAGCATCATCATAGTTGAGTTTTACGGTCTGGATAACATTATTTTTATCAAACTGTAAACCAGCGCAGTAGAGGTAAAAGTTATTGACTTTACTGTCACTTACCTGTACAATAGAATTTTCGTTATTGCATAAATATTTATTGAGCAAATAATTATAATGCATATTAAAGCTGTTTCCGTTTGCAATCTGCTGAAGATGATATTTGAAATCGTTGTCTCTTTGCTCATAAAAATCATCTACGGCAACTTCTTCCTCTACTTCATTGTATTCTGCGACAATTCTTATTCTGTGCAAAATAGGTTCTTTATCCACATCGGTATATAATGTCACAACATAATCGCCTGGTTTTTTGTAAGAATAAGTTGCCAGTTTATCTTTAGAATCTATTCCCGATGTTTCCCCAAACTTCCATGTAAAAAGTTTCCCGTCTGATAAAGCTCTGAAATTCACATTTTCGAACTGCATTGCCTGACTAGGCGCATCAATCGTGGTGGTCATCTTCAGAGTATCCTGAGTTTCTACCCTTCTTGAAGAAACAACGATAGGGTAAGTTTTAGTGTATTTATCATCAATAATTAATGTTACACTATAATAGCCGGGTTTGTTGAAAAAATGATAGCCTTTGTTTTTTTCGGATGTAGTTCCATCTGCAAAATTCCATTTTCTCTGTTTTGCAAAAGGAGTTTTATCTTCGAAATGGAGTGTATCTCCTACTGTTAATGTTAACGGATAAACAGCTCCTACAATGTCATCTGAGGAATGAATGACTTTTTTCTGCAGCCACAATGCAACGAGAGCGGCAATCAGCAAAGTAGCGATAACACCGATAATGATGTTTTTTCTGTTCTTCTGAAAATAGTTCATATTAAATTTTTGTGTGATGTTTGGTAATTTGGTGTTTTGTTATCTGGTTTTGAGAGCAATATCTCTTTCAAAAAGTCGCTGCTCATTATTTTTATATCCCATTTCGCAGTTTTTTACGGTTACTTCTAGCCTTTTTACATCATCTGTCATATTTTTCTCCATTTTTTTATCTTCCATATACATTTCGTAGAAATCTGCAATGAGAGGATAGCCATCTATTCTTTCATCGGGTGTTACAAATCTTTTTTTGGTAGATGAGATGAAGTCTGTGTTTTTTTCGATCTCGTGCATCGTCATCGCTTCAGGATTTTCTGCTTTAAGATGTGATATTTTCACAAAAGTGCTGTCTACGATTTTTTGAATATTCTGCTGTTCTACATCAAATTTAGATTTCTGTTCCAGCCTTTTTAAAGTAATAACATCTGAGGAATCGAAAGGTGATTCGAATCTATTGAGGAAGATAATTCCCAATAAAAGCATGGCTGCCAAAAGCATCAGAATAAGATAGAGAAACTGAAATCTTTTTTCCTTTTTTGATAGTGTAATCTGTCCCTGCATGATTTAAAAATTTAAATAAATTACCTTCTTCTTCCCGAAAATTTTCTTGTAGGATCTATTCTCAGCTCTTTTACTACACCCGCATTTTTTCCCTGACAACGCATTAGTTGACTTCTGTAATATTCTTTCTGGTTGGCTATAGTAATGATCTTTGTTTTTAGATCGAGCATAGGACCAATGTACTTCAGCAACACTGCGTAATGTTTAAGATTATCTACACTGTCTTTTCCCATAATGCTTTTGGCATCATAGAGTTCTTCTGTAATCTGTTTTCTTAGCTGAATGTCGTTTTGCACTTTGTTAATATCCAAAAGTGTCATCAGGTGATGAATGCTGTCGATTTTGATGTTCATGACATTGCTGCGCCCGCGAAGTTCAGAATATCTTTCTGCTTCTTTCTCCATCCCCATACGTTGCGTATGGTAACTTTGAAAAAAGAAAAAAACGGCGCAAAAAGAAATCAATGATAAAGCAATGAATGATAGGATAAATTTCCAAATACCCATTCTTACATCGGATTTGTTCAATTTCTTATCTCTAGTTACAGACATAATTGTGATTTGGTTTGGATTGTGAAAATAGAAAAAAAATACCTATTCGCAAAACAAAATATAAAGTTTGCAACATAATTACAATTATTTAACATTAAGTTTAATTTCAATATCCGAAAGATTTTCATACTTTAGTGAACCAAATTTTATTTTACATCTACCAAATCACAAAAATAAAATGACTACAATACTGAACAAAACAGTTCGGTTTTCTATTGCAGACAGCGATTTTTATTTTAAGAAAATAATGATCAAAATGTTGCTGGAAAACCCATTTAATATGCTCCTTAATGACTGTAACAACGGTCACGAGCTGATTAGCAGGATTTACAGGAAACAGGAAGACGTCTTTATCATAGAACTCTTCATGCCCGTTCTCAGCGGTTTGGAGGCTATAAAATTCATCAGAAAAAACAATCTGGAAACACCTATTATAACGTATTCCGGAACTTATCAGGAAGATATGGCAGAAATTCTGGAGAAAATTCCGAATATTTATTATTGTCAAAAAAAAAGTAATATTATTAAAGATATTATTAAAGGGCAGATTACTTCACAGGATTTTGACTATCAAGCTTATTCTGAAAGCTGGAAAAAGCAGCCTTTGGCGGTTCAGGAATATATGAACAGACAAAAACAGAATCAGAAAGAACTCTCACCCACTGAAATTCAACTGATGAAATTCTGCTATGAAGGCTTCAGTAACAAAGAGATAGGCGAAAAACTAAACCTCAGTACAAGAACAATTGATACCTATATCAACAGACTTACAGAAAAGCTTGGCGTAAAAACAAAACTGCACCTCATCCGCTTCTGTGTAGAAAACGGATACTATAATTCTAGTATGTAATGCCTGTTTTTGCATGATAATGGAATACTAAATATAAAATTGTCAGTCTCTTAACCGAAATATTTTCTCTACTAATTTGTTACTATTCATTTTTTTTAACTAAATTTGCACACCTAAAATTTAAAATTAAAAAAGGAAATGACAAAGGCAGAATTGGTAAACACCATCTCAAATAAATTGGGAACAGAAAAGAATGAAACACAGAAAGTTGTAGAAGCTTTTATGCAGGAGATCAGGACTTCTATGTATAATGGAGACAATGTTTACTTAAGAGGTTTTGGTTCTTTCATCGTTAAAACTAGAGCAGCTAAAACGGGAAGAAACATTTCTAAGAACACTGCAATCGAAATCCCTGCACACAATATTCCTGCTTTTAAACCATCAAAATCTTTTGTGGAAAAAGTAAAAACTAAAGTTGCAGTAAAATAAGAATATCAATTGAATATTAACTAGTTAACAAAAAATTTAACATTATGCCAAGCGGAAAGAAAAGAAAAAGACACAAGGTTGCAACTCACAAAAGAAAGAAAAGAAGAAGAGCGAACAGACATAAGAAAAAATAATTTCCCTTTGGGATTTTTCATATAACAATATAGTTGGTGTTTTTAATTATTTTAATAACCACCGACTATATTTTTGTTTGTTACCATATGATTTTAGAACAGTCAGAATTTAGCTTATTATTAAATTTTCATGAATTATCTTTATCATTATTAAATTTAACATTAAAATAAATCTCTTTGTATCTTTAATCAATAAAATTATCTTATAACAAAATGAAGAAAGAACTAATAATTTCGCACGAAGATGAGCTTACTAAAATTGCCTTGTTGGAAGACGGAAGATTATGTGAACTTCATGAGGAAGAAGACAAAAATGATTTTGTAGTCGGAGATTTGTTCATAGGAAAAGTAAAAAAACTGGCTCCAAACCTTAATGCAGCATTTGTAAACATCGGATACGATAAAGATGCTTTTTTACATTATCAGGATCTGGGACCACAATATCTTACTTATAAAAAGTTTTTAAAAGACACGGTTTCTAAGAAACAGAATGCCTCAAGTTTAAAAAATTTCGAAATACAAACAGAAATTGACAAAAACGGAACGGTAGACAAAATCATCGCCAAAGATGACGTAGTACTTTTACAAATTACCAAAGAACCTATCTCTACAAAAGGACCGAGAATCTCTACACAGATTTCTCTTACGGGGCGTTTTTTGGTTTTAATACCATTCGATAATAAAGTTTCTATCTCCAAAAAAATCGGAAGTTCCGAAGAAAAAATAAGACTGAGAACTTTGATCGACAGTATAAAACCTGAAGGTTTTGGTGTTATCATCAGAACAGTTGCCGAAGGAAAAAAGGTAGCAGATCTTCACAACGACATGAATCAGCTGATTCTAAAATGGGAAAATACTTTTAAGAATATTCAAAAAAATAAAGTCCCATCAAAAGTATTGAGTGAAGACAACAAAGCCTCGTCTATTTTAAGAGACAATTTCAACCAGGACTTCGTCAACGTCTTTTGTGACGACGAACAAATGGTGGAAGAAATGAAAAACTATGTAGAAGTGATAGCTCCGGAACGTAAAAACATCGTTCAGTTCTATGACTCTCATATTCCTCTCCTCGAATATTATAACGTTGAAAAGCAGCTAAAACAAAGCTTCGGAAAACACGTAAATATTCCAAGTTCAAAAGGTGCATATCTTGTAATAGAACACACAGAAGCACTACACGTAATCGACGTAAACTCCGGAAATAACATTACAGCCGGAAATTCTGCCAACAAAGAACACGCACTTCACGTGAACAAAATGGCAGCTACAGAAATAGCAAGACAGCTTCGTCTCAGAGATATGGGAGGTATCATTGTCGTAGATTTTATAGACATGACGAACCCAGATCACAGAAGAGATTTGTTTGAACATCTAAAAACAGAGATGAGCCGCGACAAAGCACGTCACAAGATCTTACCACCAAGTAAATTTGGGTTGATACAGATCACCAGACAAAGAAACCGTCCGGAAAAGCAAATCGACACCAAAGAAGAAAACCCCAACAAAGACGGCGAAATCGTAGCACCGATCGTTATTGTTGAAAAAATGGGAGACACCATCAGAACCATTATGCAGAAAGAAAAAGGTAAACTTTATCTGCATGTACATCCTTTCGTAGAAGCTTACCTTACAAAAGGTCTTAAAAGTATACAGATGAGATGGTTTATCAAGTACAAAAAATGGGTAACCATTATCCCAAGGGATTCTTTCAAATATTTAGAATATAAAATATACAATTCGAAAAAAGAAGAATTAAACGGATATTCTAATTAAAAAAACAACTCATTAAAACCTTCAGGAAATCTGGAGGTTTTTTTTATGGACATACTTCAAATTAATTGAAACTATATTCTGATCAATTATATTAAGTTTTATATCTTTGAATTATAAATCCCTACCTAAGCCAATTATTTCTATTTTATATTTCTGAAATATCTATTCTGAGAGGTTTTCAAAGAGATATGTAAAAATATCAAATTAAATAAGTCACAAAGAACAGAAAAACTACCGTATAATTACGGAAAAAACAAAATAATAGCATTTATTTTACATTTTATGGTAAAAATTTACGTTTTTTTACTGTTTTTACCTATATTTTATCGTATATTTAAATATTGAAACTAGAAGCCGATGAAACCAAATTTAGCAATTCTTGATGAGCCACTTTTGTATACAGAAGGTCTATCTAAATTACTCATACATGAAAAAATCTTCAGTTCCGTTGAGGTTTTTAATTCCTGTGAAAATCTATACAGCCACATTAAAAACAGCTGTACGGAATTTTTGATGATCAGCTCAAATATTTTACTTTTAAGTGATCTCTATAAATGTCTGGATACGATTATTTCTCACGATGACAGAATAAGAATCATTGTAATAGGGAATTCTTATGATGTTATTATCATCCGGAAATTATTCAACAAAGGCATTAAAAGTTATCTGGATAAAAACAGCAATTATGATGAGTTTATCAAATCCATTCATGCACTTAGCGCCAACGAAATTTATATTTGTGAACATGCTAAAAAAATGATGATCAACTTTCTAAGCAACGAGCAGGAAAAACAAAGTCCCAACATAAAAGAACCGCTTACAAAAAGAGAAATGGAAATCCTTAAATTGATTTGTGACGGCTACAGCAGTAAAGATATTGGCGAAAAACTTTTCATCAGCATCAATACTGTAGAAACACACAGAAAAAGAATCCTCATGAAACTGAATGTGAAAAATTCTGTAGGCGTTGTAAAATATGCAATGGAAAATAATATCTTCAGCTAATTAAAAATTCTATAAAACAAAAAAATCAAAACCATAATCGGTTTTGATTTTTTTATGCTTTTATTTTAATCCTATTCAAAATCTGGCATTTCTCCATTTGAAAATAATATCGCCCGAGTGAAATCTACTCCTGTATTATTAAGATCAATCAGGAAAATATTTTTCTGAGAAATATTATCGTTGCTGGTATTCATAAAAATAATCTGAGCATTGTTGGGTGAAAATCTGGGATCAAGATCGTTGGTTCCGATTGGCTTATCACTTTGCAAAGAAGCATCAATTATCGTATTATTAACAAGATTATAAATAAATATATGAGAATCCAGCTGTCGGTAATTGGCATCTTGGTAACCAGAAACATCGTGAGTGTACAAAAGTTTTTGTCCGTCTACTGAAAAATTCAGTCCACCTGTAGCTCCCGTAGCCGAAGAAAAAACATTCTGCAAAACATTACCAAGCATATCAATAATCAGTATTTTCGTATTGTAACCGTTGAAATTATTGGTTTTTATGGCAACTTTTGTATTATCATAGCTCCAGTCGACTTCCGAAATCAAACTTCCGTCCGGAGTTGTGTAGACAAGTTGTTGACCGGTACCGTCTTTATTAATCTTATACAATTTATCGAAATTTGAATACAGAAACATACTTCCTGAAGTATTCCATGAAAAATCTAATTCACCCTGATTGAAACCCGCAACAGGAATCTGAGTAACTTTAAAGACATTGGAACCATCAGGATTTGCTGTAAAAATATGACTTCCACCTGAATCATTTCTCAAGAAAGCAATTAATCCTGCATTATTATTTTTTCTTGGTCTCCAACTGCTGTTGGAAACATTTGTCAGCTGAAAATTATTTCCCAGATTATCACTGGAGACAATCACGAAGTTTCCGTTCTGTTTTTTTACGTAATGATAACGGTTCGCAGGAGTTGTATTGGTAGTAAACTTAAAAATCGGACTTAAAACTTCAGGATGAACCCCGTCTGAAACAGAGATCTGCCAAAAGTAACTTACCCCAAACTGCAGATTAGAAAGTGTATAATTTTTCACTTTCAGATCATTCACCAGAATAACATCTGTATTAATGTCATTTTTCACCGTAAGTTTATACGTAAGACTGTCACTTTTATCAGGATCTGTAGCATTCCAGCTTAATTGTACACTTAACGGCTGATTTACTGCATTATCGATTGGGCTTAATAATTGGGGAGCTGTAGGCGGAGAATTCAAAGAATCATCATCATCCATTTCGAAAACAATGGTCACCACCTGATTTTGGTTCTGAATATTCACTGCCTGAAAACTCGAAACGTAACCCGATAATTCCGCTTTTAAAGAATAATTTCCAGCAGGAATGTCTTTAATTTCAAACATCCCGTCTTTATCACTAAAAGTAGTCTGTGTACTTGGTGTGGTAAAAACCTTTACATTTGCGATAGGCTCATTTGTTCCTTTCTTCACTACTCTTCCTCGTAAAATTCCTGTTTGAGACTGATCTACCAATTCTTCGCTGCAAGAAGCAAAAGAAAAAAAGGTAATGAGAAGAATCAATATATTAATGTAAGTTTTCATAGTTTCTATTTTTTATTACCTAAATATAAATTAAGACCCAACCCGACTCTGAAAGCATGATCGGTTCTTTTTCCATTAATTAAATGATCCCAGTCATCTGTAAAACCAATATCATACTGAGAAGAAATTCTTATTCCGAATTGTTTGAATGCCAAATACTCGAAACCACCACCGAACTGAGATTTGTACCGTACAGGTTCTTTAGAAAACATCGCTCCTACTCCCGCGTATACAAATGGGGAGAATTTGTACTTCGGTAAAACAAAATATTCTAAATTGACTTCCGGAGAAAAGAATGAGCGTTTAAAAATCCCCTCGTTTTCAAAAGTGTAAGCTGCTGCACTGAGTTCTACATTAAACTTTTTATCGAAAAAGTATTTCACACCACCTTTTGCCCCAAACTGATAAGCAGGATTTACATAATCGTTTCTTACTTTATTACCTTCCACATAACCAAATACTGATATTTTGGTTCTTTCAGCTGTAGGATAAATATTTCCAATCTGTCGGTCAGTGTTTTTTTTGGTTTCCATATCGTAATCGTCTACGAGTTTCTGATAATCTGCGAGATCTCCTAAAGATTTACCCCAGATTTTGTCTTTAATTCCTTCAATAATTAATGATTTCACAGCTTTTTCAATAGCATCGGTTACAGCAAGTTGAATAGGTTCGTTTTGCGTAAAACCTACTTCTGCTTCCATTAATCTTTCAGTATCAATATATTTAAAGAAACTTCCGTTGATACTTGTAGAGAGAATCGTTTTAGAAACATAAACTGTTTTTAGAATTTCACCATTTAAGGTAGAAACTGCACGAAGATAAATGGTAATCCTGTCTTGTCTGTATTGTGATGATGCACCAATGCCGAAATATCTTGCCCCAATTCCGCCAGTCATTACATTACTGTCGTAAGAAATCACTCCGCCTTCCAGAAGCATTCCTGCGTACAAAAGCGGCGGTAAAGCCGGACTGTTTTTATCTGCATCTTTTAAATATTCTTGTCTGGTAGATCTTATGATCTGTCTTTCGTTGAGAAGATTTGCAATATTTTCTCTTTCAATAGGGGTAAACCATCTGCTGTCTTCTAAAGCCTTAATCAAAATAGTAGTTGTACCTTGCGGTACTGCCGTACTCCAGTTTGCTCCGTTTTCAGAAGGTTTGTACTGCCCCGTCTGATCGCGGAATTTATAAACACCTACCACCACTTTTTCTTTAGGTAAAGGTAAATTTCTCAGTTCTGTAGTATGCGATGTGATTTCTCCCATCGTAGATACTTCTTTGTTGGAAGTAAAACTCATTGCCGTACCACAAGATTGCAATACATACGCAAAAAGTATCCAGAACAAAATTCTGACAGTAGTAAAAAATCTCATGTTCGTTATCGTTTTTAGTTTCTATTTCGGAACTACAATCTCAGATTGCTCTCCTGTATTGGTATCTAGAATACTGATCATCATTCCCTGAGCAGTATTCGTAATCTGAAGATATAGTGAGCCGAACATATAATTTCCTGGCTGAACTCCTGTGGTTCCAAACTGATCCTGAAAAAGTTTTCGGGAAAGCTCACTTAAAACCTGACGGTTCAGACTGTCTGTAAAATTGCTGAGAGAACCCGAATTCCCTGTAAGACCGCTGTTGTCTTTATTATCAAATTGATTTTGTGCACTTGCAGAACTTAGTAACCACTGATAATTGAAGGTATCACCACCAAATGCAGGATTAATAGGTTTATAAACAAGCTGCTGAGACTTTGCCGAAAAAAATCCTAAAAAAAAGATTACTGATAATAAAATTGTCTTCATGGTAATTGGTTTTTTTAGTAGATAAATTCATTTTTAATCAGATTCTTTCGAGAATTGAAATCTTTGATATATCTGAGCGTGAAATCTAATTGTTCTCTCAGATAATCTTCACTGGGATTCGTCATAAAGCTATAGATGACTTTATCATCAACCTGAATATTAATCTGTCCGCTTGTTCCTCTTGCAGGAAGTTCTGTAATGGTGATCGCAGAATTACTCTTATCCGGATTCTGATTGTACTGAATGTAAAATAGATCATAAAAATCTTTTCCTATTTTACTTTTCGTTTCATCAATCATCAAACCGCTGATTTCATACGCTTCTTCCTTTTCTACTACACTCACATTTTTCTTAAAAAAATCCTGATTGATTTCTAAACTGTCTTTTGACAATAGTTTCTGAGTCTGCTCATCCCTAATATACAGAAAGGCCTTCAGAGCATCTTGTTTTTCTAAATTAACACTCATTTCAGATAAAGATTTGCTCTCATTAGGGTTTATTGAAAACTTTCCGCTTTGTTTATTGTTAGAAAGGTTTCCTCCAGCACCTTTTTTAATAGAAATAAGAAGGTAATTCAGCTCTTGGTAGGTAGAACTATTATTTGTAATTAATGCTTTAATTTTCAGTTGCTTTTCTATGACCTCTTTCTCTATTTTTGCCACTATTTTTTTATCCTCCTGTGCGTAGATAAAAACGGACAAGAAAATAAAAAAAAGTTGGCACCATATGAATATGAAATTTTTCATAGATCTTAGTTTAATAATTTCGCATAAAGACCGTCATATTCTCGCCCTTTACGTTGAGATGCAATCCTTCGGAAACACTGTTGCTGCCTGTAATATCTACTATATTATTATTTCCCTGTGTCGTAATCGCAGTTTTGGCTTCTTTTGAAGAAAAGGCATTATTAAAATAAATACTGTTTTGATCTCCGAATTGCTGCACTATGATATTCGTTTTCGAATTAATCTGTAAATCTGCATTATTAAAATCTCCCATCTGTACAACTTGGGAAACCGAAGAGGTAGATAATGAATGATCTGCGTTTTGCAAATTGATCATATCAATTACCGTTTGACTGTTAATGCGATTCCAGTCTATCTGTTGCGACTTCGCCCAAAATATTGAGAGAAGTGCAAGTGTAATAAATATTTTCTCAAAGGTTTTCATTTTTATTTTTCTTAAAGGTACTTGAATACAGTGATATACAAAACACGTGAAGTGGTGACAGAGCAAAAATCACGGTTTGCCGTTATTACCTTCCGTGTTTATACCTAGAATCATTTTAAACAAAAAAAGAGAAACCGAAGTCTCTCTTAAATAGTTTAAATATGATGAAATTAAAATCTCCTAATTTATAAAATTGCTTTTGTAAAAATCTTGCTTCCAGAGTTTTTCACATCGAGCTGTTTTAAAAATAATGTATAGGAATTTTACTTCCTACACATTATTGATAAGAAACTATTATAATTATTGATTTACAACAATTGAATTTCCGTTACCCATTTGGCTAGATGTATGATAGTTTCCACTACTCGTCTGGCTTACAGAAACATTATTGCTGTTTCCGTTTTGCATAATGTAAGATTCATTGCTGTTTGCATCAAGAGAAGCTGAACCTTGATTAATGGTTGCAGTATTGCTGCTTCCCATTTGATAGCTTTCTGAAATATTTAGATTTCCGTATTGATTAGAAACTAATAGGTTGCTGTTTCCGATAGATTGCTGACCGATAGATCTGTTTTCGTTACCATCTTGGTACATCGTAATTGAATTACTGTTTAAAGAACTGCTTGAAGTTCCACTTTGAGAAGCACTTGCATAGTTTTCATTTCCTATCTGATCGATCTCTGTTCTGTTGTAATTATTATTTTGTACAACTAAACCTTCGTTATCATTTCCGTTTTGGTTGGTATCAGACATATTATTGTCTCCTGTTTGGTCAGAATCTGCGATGTTTCTCAATCCTGTCTGGAATTGTCCTGCACCATTACCGCTACCTACCTGATCAATAGATGCATTATTATTGTTATTATTTTGCATTTGCATTGCTCCGTTGAATGTTCCTCCAGATTGGTTGATAGAAGCAACGTTGCTGTTTCCTGCCTGAGATTGTACAGCCCATGATGATCCTCCGGATTGATTAGAAGTAGAAAGGTTAGAATTTCCCATTTGCATTTGTTGTGCAGAATGATCGTTTCCAGATTGTGTAGATGTTGCGTTATTTAGATTTCCATCTTGGTTTTGTGTCGCTAACTGACTGGTTCCTGTCTGTGTATTAGAAACATTGTTAAAATTTCCATCCTGATTTTGAGTAGCGGTATGGCTAGTTCCTGTCTGGCTGGATGAAGCATTGTTGAAATTTCCGTCCTGATTTTGATCCAAAGTGTTTAGGTATCCTACCTGAGTCGCATTGGCAACATTCACATTACCATCCTGTATTTGGCTGATATCGTTTGCCGTACTGTAAACACCTGTTGGACGGGTATATCCAGTCTGGCTTTGAGAAGCTGTAGCGGTATTGAAGTTACCATCCTGATCCTGAGAAATGTTTGATCTTACATCTCCTCCACCTTGTGTAGAAGTCGCTGTATTAAAAATACCATCTTGTTTCTGGTCGATTTTAGAACCGAAAGAAAACTGCTGTGTTGCTGTTACCGTATTTGCTAAACCGTCCTGATCCTGAGTAACCTCTACTCCACCGGCGGAAAAGCCCTGTCCCTGAGAAACTGTAGCCTGGTTCAACGTTCCGTTTTGGGTAGTTGCTGCTTTATTACGAGCACTGTTACTTCTCTGGTACACATTTACATTATTGGCATTACCTGTTTGCGAAGAAACGTTTTCGTTACCGAAAGCCTGCAAACCAAGCTGTGTAACCGCTGCAGTATTATTGTTTCCGCTTTGTGTTACAGTATTATCACTGTTTTGAGCATAAGTGAAGCCTGCTGTTAAAACAACGAAAGCTCCTGTTACTAATTTCTTCATGGCAAAAATTTAATTGGTTAATGATACAAATTTAGAATACTATAAAACCTTAGAAACCATCACAAAAGGGTAAATTATAAATATCCCCGATTACAGTTTAAAATGTAACCGTTTCTGGTTTCGCCGTATCATTAGTAACAGTTACCTATCATATCCGTATAAATACTATTGTAATTTTTATTAAAAATTATATTTAATTAACATCAACACCTCTTCCTTTTTATAAGATATATTAGTAAATTTGGGATATGGAAAGTTTTGGAAAAGATTTGTTACAGAAGATCAAAAAAGCCCAGCTTGGTGGCGCAAATGCACATGGCGTTTTTTCACCACCTTACCATGCTATCTTCACACACGATCAAATCTTAGAAAAAAATCCAAAATTTGCTGCTGTTAATATCGTATTGTATTTAAGAGATAATGAATGGTATTTTCCTCTTATTCAGCGGACAGAAAATGAACGAGACAGACACAGCGGACAAATATCTTTACCAGGTGGAAAAAGAGAAGAATCTGACCGTGATTTTGCAGAAACAGCTCTTCGCGAAACTTCAGAAGAGATCGGGTTAGAAAAACCATACGTGAGAATCATCCGTGAGATGTCACCAATCTACATTCCGCCAAGTAATTTCTATGTATATCCGTACATTTCTTATTCCAGAAAAAACCCCGAATTTATTTTGCAGGAAAGTGAAGCTGTAGAGGTTATAGAATTTCCTATCACTTCATTTCTCAATCTTTCGGATTCACCCGAAATCATGGCATTACCGGGAGCAGGAGGCAAAGAAGTTCCGGTCATCAATTTCAACGAATATATCATTTGGGGAGCCACTGCAATGATACTGAGTGAATTCAGTCAGTTGATTAAAAAAATGTAACTTTGCAGATATTATGTTTAATTGAAAAATGGCGAAGAAAAACATTTTCACCGATTCGTTCGGTACTCCGTATTTTTTAAAAAGATTTATCATTTTTATTCTGGGAATTGTTTCTTACAGAAGATTTAATGGTTTTAACAAGCTGAAAATTACCGGAACCGAGCATCTTGTAGATCTTCCTGATTCTAATGTACTTTTCGTATCAAATCATCAGACTTACTTTGCCGATGTAGCCGCAATGTATCATGCATTTTGTGCAGTGAATAATGGTTATTTAAATACCATTAAAAATCCTATTTATTTATTGAATCCTAGAGTAGATTTTTATTACGTAGCTGCAGAAGAAACAATGAACAAAGGAATTCTACCGAAAATTTTTAAAATTGCAGGTGCTGTTACCGTAAAAAGAACATGGAGAGCCGAAGGTAAAAATGTGAACAGAATGGTAGATCTTGGTGAGATTGACAACATTATGAAGGCATTAGATAATGGTTGGGTAGCTACATTTCCACAAGGAACCACTGCCGCTTTTGCACAGGGAAGAAAGGGAACTGCTAAATTGGTCAAAAACCAACGTCCTATAGTTATTCCTATAAAAATAAACGGATTCCGAAGAGCGTTTGATAAAAAAGGGCTTCGTGTAAAAGTAACAGGTGTAAAACCAACGATGGAGTTTAAAAAACCTTTGGACATCGATTACGATACAGAAAGTGCACAGCAGATTCTTCTCAAAATAATGACGGCAATTGAACAGACAGAAGACTTCAATGTTCTTCATACCTATGACGAAGAAATAAAAGCCAAGAAATCTGAACAAACCAATTCATAAAACTTCTACGTAATTATGAAAAATTTAATAGTCATATTATTTGCACTCATGATCACTGTTTCATGCAACAGTCAGAAAAAAATATATTCTGATTTTGATATGAGTTATTCTAAAAGCGGAGGCTTTGCTCCTATCTATGAAAACCTTCTTATAAAAGGCAATCAGGCACATTATTCTTTTGAAGGTCAGGGTAAAAAAAACAAGACAACATTTAAGCTTACCGATGAAGAGATTAAGAATTTAAATCAAATTCTTACAAAGAATAATTTCAGACATATTGCAGAAGACCGCAAAAAAATATACGATGGTATTGCTGTCACAATCAGTGTAAAAAATGGTGAAAACAGCGGCAGTAAAACAGATGCAAGTATGATTATGCCTAAACATCAGTCTAACTGGGAAAATATTGTGAATGCTTTTCAGGAAATCATCAATAAAAACGTAAAAAACACTCCATAAATTTGAAAACCCATTTCATTGCAATCGGCGGAAGCGCCATGCACAATCTTGCCATTGCGTTAAAAGATAAAGGATACGAAGTTTCCGGCTCAGATGATGCCATTTTTGAACCTTCAAAATCAAGATTAGAAAAAAAAGAAATTCTTCCCGAAGAATTGGGATGGTTTCCCGAAAAAATAACTCCAGATATTGATGCCGTAATTCTTGGTATGCACGCTCATCAGGACAATCCTGAATTGGCTAAAGCCAAAGCATTAGGTTTAAAAATATATTCTTATCCTGAATTTTTATATGAACAGGCGAAAACCAAAACCAGAGTTGTGATTGCAGGTTCTCACGGTAAAACCACCATTACTTCAATGATTCTTCATGTACTGAATTTTCATCAGAAAGATGTAGATTTTATGGTGGGAGCTCAACTGGAAGGTTTTGACTGTATGGTAAAACTGACTGAAGATAACGATTTCATGGTTTTAGAAGGTGACGAATACCTTTCTTCACCTATTGATTTACGTTCAAAATTTTTATTGTATCAGCCAAATATTGCTTTAATGAGCGGGATTGCTTGGGATCACATCAACGTTTTTAAAACTTTTGATGATTACATCGAGCAGTTCAGGAAATTCGTTGCAAGTATTACTGCAGGTGGAGTTTTAGTCTACAACGAAGAAGACGCTGAAGTAGTAAAAGTGGTAGAAAATGCCGAAAATTATTTTAGAAAAATACCTTACAAAACTCCTGAATACGAAATCGTCAACGGAAAAGTACATTTAAAAACAGAAATGGGCGATATTCCGCTTTCTGTTTTCGGAGCGCACAATTTACTGAATCTTGAAGGAGCGAGACATATTTGCCACACTTTTGGAATTATGGATGAAGACTTCTATGAAGCCATCATGAGTTTCAAAGGTGCATCTAAGCGTCTGGAAAAAGTAGAAAGAGAAGATAAAGGAATTCTTTACAAAGATTTTGCACACGCACCGAGCAAAGTAAAAGCAGTGGTAAAAGCGTTTTGCGAACAGTTTAAAAATGAAAAAAAACACGGATTTCTTGAGCTTCACACCTATTCAAGCTTAAATCCTGTATTTTTAGAACAATACGATCATGCAATGGATGGTTTAGATGAAGCTATTGTTTTCTATTCCGAAGATGCTCTGAAGATCAAAAGAATGGAACCTATTTCTCCTGAATTAATTAAAGAAATGTTTAAAAAAGAAAATCTGAAAGTTTATACCAATGCAGAAGATCTTCACGCCTATTGGGAAACTCTGGATAAAACAAAAGGAGTTTATATGATGATGAGTTCCGGTAATTTTGGAGGACTGGATTTGACGAAATAAATAAATAAATAAATAAATAAATAATTCAATTTAAGATAAACCAAAGCCTTTCAAGATGAAAGGCTTTTATACTTAATAATTTACATTCTTGAATTAATTTCAATTCAGTTTTCTTCTAATATTTCAGTTTTTGAAACCCAATAATGTTTAATATTTAGATTTCTTAAATAAGGAGTTAAATGACCAATAGCTTTTATAATGTCGTTATCTTTAGGATGAGCAATAGCATATTGAGAATTAGAATTTTTACTTTTATTTATATCTGATAAAATTTTCACTATTGCCTTACCAAAATGAGTTTTTATCTGCCCGCTATTAAAATATTCTCTCCTTTTTGTAGGGGAGTTATCATTAGCTCTTGCTCCCTTAACCTCAATGTAAATATTTTTGTCATTTTTCTTTGCTACAATATCGCAACCTTTTGATTGCCCTAAACAATAACTCTCGATTGTGTAACCATCTAGTTTTAAATGTTCAACTAATAATAAAATGGTTTCATTTTCTGTTAATTTTAATTTTTTTTCCATTAAATATCTGCTTTAGAATTCAGCATTTTTTCTTCCCAAGCCGGGTCTTTCGGATCAAAGAATAATCTTTTGTCGGTATTGAGAGAACGAACAACATTCATTTCATCTTCTGAAAGCTCAAAATCAAAAACATTGAAATTTTCTTCAATTCTTGATGGAGTCACAGATTTTGGAATCACACAGAAATCTTCCTGCAAATGCCATCTCAAAATAACCTGAGCAACGGTTTTGCCATAGTTATCCGCAATTGTTTTCAGGTCTGAATTATTTAAAAGATCAGCATTTCCATTTCCTAGCGGACTCCAAGGCTGCGTAACGATTTTGTTTTCTCTGTTATAAACCTGCAGCTCGTTTTGCTGAAATAAAGGATGAAGCTCTATCTGATTAACAACCGGAATAACCGTTGAATTTGCTTTTAATTCCTCCAATTTTTCAACTGTAAAATTACAAACTCCGATTGCTTTTATTTTTCCTTCGTGATACAGCTCTTCCAAGGCTTTCCATGCACCCAAGAAATCTCCGAAAGGCCAATGCAGAAGATACATATCCAGATAATCAAGCTGTAATCTGTCTAAAGTTCTCTGAAATGCAGATTTTGCTTTATCATAACCATGATCCTGAACCCACAATTTTGACGTTATAAATAAATCTTCACGATCTACTCCACTATTTTTTATTGCTGCACCTACCGCAGTTTCGTTCATATAAATTGAAGCCGTATCAATCATTTGATAGCCTGTATGAATAGCTTTTACAACTGCATCTTCACATTCCTGCAAATTTTCCATTTGCCACACTCCAAAACCTAAAGCAGGAATATCAATTCCGTTATTCATTGTAATCACAGGCTGATTTTTAAATTCTTTACTCTGCATATTTT
>Ga0114982_1000045_pt1 | contig 59781 bp, 78 predicted proteins | sample Shrwel_input2_FT_FD_87183 | JGI IMG/M metagenome (GOLD analysis project Ga0114982, IMG submission 87183) | Subsurface microbial communities from deep shales in Ohio, USA - Utica-3 well 1 S input2 FT | ecosystem: Environmental > Aquatic > Deep subsurface > Shale gas/oil reservoir > Produced... | reverse complement strand
GTATATCAATATGAGAAAAGCATTAGTTCTAGGAGCAGGCGGCTTCATTGGAAGCCATTTAGTAAAGCGCCTTAAAGAGGACGGCATGTGGGTTCGTGGCGTGGACTTAAAGCACCCAGAGCATTGGGATACCTTTGCAGATGACTTTGTAATTGGAGACCTACGGGACGTCAATGTAGTCGCTGCTACTTTAGATCAGGCGTTCGATGAGGTGTACCAACTAGCTGCTGATATGGGTGGCGCTGGCTACATCAACACTGGAGATAATGACGCAGATGTCATGGGCAACTCAATTCTTATAAATGTAAACGTTCTAAAGAGGGCTCAGGATATTGGCGTTAAGAGCGTGTTCTTCTCCTCTACTGCCTGCGTGTACCCAGAGTGCAACCAGATGGATCCTTCCAGTATTAACTGCAAAGAAGAGACCGTTTACCCAGCATCTCCAGATACTGAGTACGGCTGGGAGAAGCTATTCAGCGAGCGCCTCTACACTGCCTACAACAAGAACCACGGGATGAAGAACAAGATCGCTAGATACCACAACGTATTTGGACCTTACGGCACATGGGACGGCGGTAAGGAAAAGGCTCCAGCGGCTATCTGCCGTAAAGTAGCAAAGGCTACAGATGAGATTGAGATTTGGGGAGACGGCAACCAGCACCGCTCTTTCTTGTATATAGATGAGTGCATCCGTGCAACTGTGGAGTTCTACAGAGAGGCAAAGTTCTTCGAGCCAATCAACATCGGATCTGAAAAGCATGTGTCTATCAATGAGTTAGTAGACATCGTTTCAGAGATTGCTGGAAAGCAACTAACAAAGAAGCACATCGACGGTCCTATAGGTGTACATGCACGCACATCAGACAACACTTTGTTTAAGTCAGTCATGGGTTGGTCGGTAGATGAGGACCTCAAAGCAGGTCTTACTAAAACTTACAAATGGATCGAAGAGCAAGTAGCGCTGACAATTTCCTAATCCTCTTGGATACTAGAGACACCTAGTAAGAGAGGGCAGCCATGCCGTACGATAGAGAACAATGGGAAGAAGTATCTTTCCAAGTATTTGAAGACATGGGCGGAACTATTCGCTCTGGATACTACCCAACTGGTGAAGGTCTTGTTGACGGTAACGTAGCAATTGACTTCGCGTTCGGTACCTTCCCTATTCAGCCAGATGAAGACCGCGCTGGAATGTTTCTTTCACAGAAGCTTGGCGTTCTAGATAGCCACAAGATTGCTGCCACTGAGTGGAACGCATACCCACTTAAGGATGGTCCAACAGCCGGTTCCCGCAACTATAAGGTGACCGCTGTTAAGTATCTAGGTGGCGATGATTATGAGTACACATCGCAAAATAACCTTCAAGTTGGAGACTTCGTAACCATCACTGGATGCGATGACCTTACCAAAAACTTCAACACTAGTAACAGAGAAGTACTCTACGCAGATGCAACAAAATTTAGAATTTCTGATGAGCTTTCTACAGGTGAATTAACTGGTCTTTATTATGGCCGAGTAGATGTTGTTAATGAGCCTTGGACAGGTATGGTTCTTGAAAACGGAGAAGAGTACTACGCTCCACGAGTTGGCTTGTTTAACAATGCCTCACTTGAAGAGGCTAAAGTTACGCATTACTTCGACTACCTACGTTCAATGGGCGTAAACCCAGCTTTCTTTAGAGATGCAACCTTCTCAGGCGAAGTTGAAGATGAGTGGGACGAGTCTGGAACCTACAACGAGGACGGATGTGTTCTTTACAGCTACATTCCAGCAGATGTTTATATCTACGATGATATTCAAGGTGTGCCTGTCTACGGCTCAGACCTAGACGGCGTAATCGCTGCTTCTCTTGCGTTTGACGCAGGAGACATCCTTAGCGCTGATGGCATGGCGGAAGACTACATGGTAGTTGTTTTTTCTAATGACTCTCGCAAAAATAACGCTGGATGGTGGTAATAATGGAAATCAAAGTAAAAAGCGAAGAAGGAGTAGAGACTAACGTTTCTGCTATTGATGCACTTAAGGCATTAAAAAACGGTGGCTCTAAAGTAACCGTAGAAGTAACTAAGACAAGGGGCCGATAATGCCATATCCATTAGATGACAACGGAAACATCCGTGTAGATTTTGTATGGGGCAACGTCCCAATGCAACCAGATGAACAACGCACAGATGATGGTGCGGACTGGAATAATAACTACAACCAGCCGGGAGACCGTGGTTGGACAGCGCCTTCACAAGGAGCAACTAGCGACACGCTTAACACTACATACGATCAAGGTCTTTCAGTAGGCGATAAAGATGGCGCTGGCGCTTCTTGGGACGATGTAACTGAGCGTCTAGTAGTAGTACCTTCAACTCACGACATTATTAAGACGGGCTACAACAACTTCCCAGCGTATATCCCTGACTATTCAGGCGATGGGGATATCGAATTTGAACTTGCAGTTCCAGATCTTCGTTCTCTAACCGATACAGCCGCTGAAGCACTTATTGAAAGCCTAGGGCTTTCTTTTGTAAGAGCCAACTCAACCAGTGGAGCGACTGAAGATAACGATGGAACATTTAAACTTCAAAATCCAGCCGCTGGAACAATAGTAAACGATGGAAGCACTGTAACTGCAACCTATTTCCAAGCAGGTGTGGCTGTTCCTAACCTTCTTGGAATGAACACAATTCAGATTGGTAACGCATTAACAGCCGTTGGACTTGTAGGCTCAGCTAGCTTGTCTAGCGATGGCGCAACTTTATTAAACAATGGAACAGTTAAGTCACAGGCTGTTGCCGCTGGAACAATTGTTGCTCCAGGAAGCACCGTAGCCTATGTGATGTACAACCACATTCATGTAACAGGCTCTATTCAAGCAATTGTATTTGACTCAGGATTGCCTGCTGGAGATTACAACATGTTCCTACTAGGTCGCACAATTAAGCCTGCTGTCGGTTGGAGCATTAACATCGCTGGCAATGGCGGAACTGACTACAACGGCAACTGGGAAGTAATCTCAGTAGTAAATGATGATGCTTACAACACTGGTGGAACTAAGGTAGTTATCCGTAACATCACAGTATCAACCAACACTACAGGCAATGGCGGAACCTGGACAAAGAACGTTTAACATTCCCTTAGACGTAAGGGTCTTAACCAATCTATAGATAGGAAAGAAATGACATATAGAGAAGAGTGGGAAGAAAAGTCTTTCCAAGTCTTTACTGATGAGAACGGTGTTCTTCGTTCAGGCTGGTACCCAACGGGTGAAGGCACTGTAACTGGCAACGTTCAAGTAGATCGCGTATGGGGAAATATCCCAATGCAGCCAAACGATGATCGCACAGACACCTACACCTCATTTGGTGGCGGTAATGGCGATGTAGGCTGGGATAGCACTTGGACAATTTCAAGCGACACCCTACAGACAACGCCTTACAACTACACTGAAGCATGGCAGGATCTCTTTGATGCTGTTGTTCGTACACCAGCAGATAGCCACACAATCGCTACAACTGGTTACTCAAACTTCCCTGGCTACATTGAGAACTACGCAGGCGATGGAGACGCTGGCCTAGAGACTGTTGTCCCTAACGTTCGCGGAATGCTCCGTACTCCGGGACAGAACCTGCTCTTGGCAGCAAACCTTAACTACAACCGTACTTACGTAAACTACGACGTTAATTCATTCTATAGCCAAGACAACTTTGTAACCGTTCAGTTTACAGAAAACCATGAGCTTCTTGTAGGGGATGTTATTAACATTGACTACAACGATGGGGATGGGTTTAGTGGAACTTGGTCTAACGTAAAGATTGTAGAAGTTACAGACCCGGACGCAGTTCGATTTGAGGTTCCTACAGCCTATGACCCAGAACTTGATGTTCAATCTGGTGCATCAGGATTTGCATGGGTTAACTCTTCTAACCGCTTTATCGTTGCACAGGACACAGCTGCGGGAAGCATTGTTGACGTAGAAACTACTGTTGACATCCGCGTACTTAACACAGACTGATAGTTAAACAAAAAAGCCCCCTGCATATAGCAGGGGGCTTTTTGCTTTAGTACCACTTATTTTTTTGCCAGAAGGCCCACGCGTTGCATGCGCCATGCGGATCGTTTTCTGAGCCATACCGCTTAAAGATATAGCGAAGTCCGTATTTAATCTGAAGCTTGGCTTCAGCTGTCTTTTCTACTTTGTAGTTACCCCAAGTAGATGGCATGAACTGGGCAATTCCATATGCGCCAGAGCTCTTGTTCTCTGCTTTAGGGTTGAAGTTGCTCTCTCGATCCCAGATGGCTCGGAGACACTTCCACTCTTTCATAGGCCAGTCACTTGCGTAAACTGTTAAGAAAGCGAGCGCTTCAGCGTCAAAGTATTTGACGGTGTCACTTGCCAAGGCGGCCTTGGCTGCTGTTTTAGTCGTTGTTACCTTCAAGTAGGTCAGGCTCACCGTTATCGGCTTCTCCGCAGGTGCAGGCACAGTTAGCGCCGCAGCCGTTGGTGGAACCACTAGATGGGAGAACATTAAGAACATTGTCATCCATACCGCTCCTACTTTCTTTAGATCAACTTGGAAGTTGATTCTGATATTAAGCATTTCTGCTCCTCTCAGTTGGCAAAAGGCGCCTTGTGAGCGCCTCTGTCATTTCCTACGGTATCACAGAGTTACACACGAATAGCAAATTGAACTCAAACTTTTATTTATTTGTATATAAGTAGACAATTTAAAGAGCCATACAGTATAAATAGGTTATGTAAATGTGATGTAACTCACACATCTGGTATCCCCGACTACATTAGGATGAGATTCTTAAATGAGCGCACTTGATTGGGCAGGTTTTGCCGCCGCTGTTACCGCAACTCTTACGGGGGTAGGTATGTTTACCCGGTGGATCGTTAAATCATTTTTAAGCGAACTAAAGCCTAATGGTGGGGACAGCCTATCTGACAAGATCAGGCTTGAGATTCTGCCTCTATTAGGTGAGATTAAAGCAGACGTTGCCGAGATGAAGGGTCGCCTAGATCAGCATCTCAAAGAAGGCGATAAGTAATACTGCTACACTATTAGCAGGGTCACTGACCCGCTACATAAGGAGAACAATGAAGATCAATAAAAAGTATAAGGCGATGCTCGCCTCTTACGCTCGTTCATTCGGTGCGGCAGTAATCGCTGTTAGCGCAACTGGAAACAACGATGTGAAGTCTGTAATTATCGCGGCGCTTTCAGCTACTCTTCCAGTAGCAATCCGCGCAATCAATCCTAAGGATCCAGCTTTCGGTATTGCGGCAAAGGTCGCAACTGATGCTCTTGCTAAGCTTGCAGAAGCAGACAAGGCTCCAGCGAAGAAGACTGCGAAGAAGGCTAAGTAATTATGAAGTGCTCTAACTGCCCATCCCCTGCCCTATACACAGTAAACGAACCCGGTGTTAGCGCCGTGTTCTATTGCCGTAAGTGCTTACCAACACGTTTGTACGCACGTGCTCAGGCTGGGCAGTTAGACCTTCCTAAAGCTCCAACACAAACTAAAAAGAAATCATCTAAGAAAGATGACACAGCGCCAGAAGACAGTGATGTCGTTCTAGAGCCAGAAGTTTCAGATGAAGATAACAAGGGTTGATGCGCTTCAAGCGCACCCAGTACCTAAATCGGTAATGAGTCCACAAGGACCATTCCCTAGAGAACTGTTTAACGAGAAGCCAGTAGTCTCTGACTACGAACCACAGTACGCTGAAGATGGCGGTAACTTTGTGGCAGGCTCTACTTCTCAAAATAATTTTAAAGGCTTTAGAGTGATGATCTGTTCTCTGTGCAACGCAAGAGTTAGCGAGAACAAAACTGGTGATCACGAGTGTGAGGCATAATGGCTAGGTCAAGAAACGGCATCAGCCGTGCAGAGTTAAACCGCCAAGACGAGGCTAATAAGAAGTTCAACATAGCCATGCGTATGGCTGAAAAGACTGGCTTTGATGAGCGCATAAACTCCCAGTGGACTGACTGGGAAATGGAGCCTGCAAAAGAGCCTATTACATTTAGAAACCAGCCTGCACCAACTACTAATCCCGCTCGACCACGAGCCTTAAAACTGGCGTACAGCAAAGAGGCTCAAAAGTTGGTTGTTAAGTTTAGAGATGGTACTTGGTGGGAGTACAACGAAATCCCTCCTGCTATGTGGACTAACCTAAAGGCTAGCGACTCTACAGGTAAGTTCTTGAAATACTCAGGTCTTGATACTCACGATAATATGGGACCCTTCGATCCTTCAGGGATGCCGCCAGAGATAAGGGTTATATTTAACAGCTAATGAAATCATACGGACCACTATACGTAGGAACACTTCAGTACTACCACCGCAACCTTCTCCCTGTAATCGAAAAGGGATGGACTCAAGAGTCTGAACTTCCATTTAGAAAAGGAAGTTGCTTAGTCTTCCGCTTCCCTAAAACCCTCCCCGGATTTTATATTGGCTTTTGGCATAAAGGCTCAGAGGTGGCAGAATACGACGAGGCTGGAGCCGAAGATAGACTGGCTAAGGCACTTGGCATAAGAGACATGGGTCTTACCCCAGACGATATTGAGGAGTGGAATGTTTAAGAAAAAAGAAGTTTGGAACAAACCCTTCTCTGAAAAAATTGCTAAAAGGGTTAAAAAGATACCTACAGGTGAATTAACTATGTGGATAGATCAAGCCATGCTAGATCTTGGTCGCTGTATAAGCCAGTATGAAAGAAGCAGAGACCCTTACCTTTTAGGTGAGGCGCTGACTGGTGCCGAGGCAATCCATGCGGTTGTGGACGAACTTCATACCAGAATGACAAAAGCGTAAAAACACTTTATCGACAATTCCCCTACACTATTACTACCTCACTTCCTTCTCCCTGTGCGGCACATAAAGCTCTGGTATAAAAACCAGGGCTTTGTGTTTTCTCCTACACTTAGGTTGACATGAGCGATATTGAATTTATTGACGAAGAAGACATCCTTGATGACGAGGAAGACGAGAACGGCCTGCCCGAAGAAGAGGACGACGGGTTAGACGAACTCTCTCGGGAATTCGTAGACAAGCTTATAGAAAAAACCATGCAGTTCATGGAAGCCCTTGTAGGTCACGATCTGCACCCTTATCAAAAGCCTTTGGCACGAAGAATCATTGAGTCAGTTCTTATTAATGACGGTGAAGAAATTACAGCCCTTGCTGCACGTCAGTCAGGTAAGTCAGAAACTGTTGCAAACACAGTTGTTACATTGATGGTTCTACTACCACGCCTAGCGCGTATGTACCCAGACTTACTCGGTAAGTTTAAGAATGGTTTATGGGTAGGTATGTTTGCTCCAGTTGAGGGACAGGTAGAAACTTTATTCGGTCGATCCGTAACGCGTTTAACTAGCGACCGTGCTTTAGAAATTTTAGGTGACCCAGAGATTGATGATTCCCTAGGAAAAGTTGCTGGAGTTACTCGTCAGATTAAACTTAAGAACTCTGGTTCTACTTTAACAATGATGACTGCAAACCCTCGCGCAAAAATTGAATCTAAGTCTTTCCATTTGATTGTTATTGATGAGTGCCAAGAGGCAGATGACTTCGTAGTATCTAAATCAATCTCTCCGATGCTTGCTTACTACTCGGGAACGATGGTTAAGACTGGTACCCCCACAACGCACAAGAATAACTTCTACCGATCCATTCAGTTAAACAAGAGACGCCAAACTGGGCGCGGGTCTAAGCAAAACCACATTGAGTGGGATTGGCGAGACGTTGCAAAGTGCAACACCAACTACGCAAAGTTTATTAAGAAAGAAATGCTACGCATCGGTGAGGACTCCGATGAGTTCCAGATGTCGTACTCTAACAAGTGGTTGCTTGAACGAGGAATGTTCGTAACCTCTGCAATCATGGACGAGCTCGGAGACACTTCTCAAGAGACTGTTAAGGCGTGGCACAGAACACCAGTGGTTGTTGGAATTGACCCTGCTCGTAAGATGGACTCAACGGTCGTAACGGTTGTATGGGTTGACTGGGATAGACCAGATGAGTTTGGTTACTACGACCACCGAGTTTTGAACTGGTTAGAAATTCAAGGAGATGACTGGGAAGATCAGTACTTCCAGATCGTTAACTTCTTACAGAACTACGATGTACTAGCCGTAGGTGTAGATGCAAATGGAGTAGGCGATGCTGTGGCGCAACGCCTTAAGCTCCTGCTACCTAGAGCCGAGGTTCATTCAATCGGCAGTAGCCAGCAAGAACAATCTAAGCGTTGGAAGCACTTAAAAGCCTTAATTGACCGTCGTATGGTCGGGTGGCCTGCACATGCAAAAACCCGCAGACTTCGTTCGTGGAAGCGCTTTTACCAACAAATGACTGACCTAGAAACTAAGTTTCAGGGACCTAACTTCCTAGCCCATGCGCCAGAGGAAGCCCACGCCCATGATGACTACGCGGACAGTTTAGCCATTGCCTGTGCCCTTACCATGGACTTAACTATGGTTCAGGCGGAGATGTCTTCTTCCCCATTCTATGGAAGATAATTTCGACTTTACTATGAGATTTTTCTGGTACTGATGGATACTTTAAACCGAGGCCTCAACCTTATATAAGGAGTCATAAATGACAATTTCACCAAACCCTAAGTTCCCAGAAGTTGCTGACAAGGTTTACGATCGTAAATATGCAGCGGCTCTTCCAGGACAGCGTGGACCACTTCGCTTCGAAGAAGGTATCGCAACCGATACTGATGTTCCACAGGAATTCTCAAAGGGCGCTATGCAGGGATATCAGCCTGCAGCTGGCCGTCCTAACCGCAACGCTAATGTATTCACTAAGACTGCTGAAGAGACAATGCGTGAACGCGCTCACGTCGGTTCTGCAGCTTGGGTAGAAGCACCAGACCATCTCGGTGAGTTCTCAAAGGGTGCATTTGCTGATCACGGTGCAAACGAGTTCGAGCGTGAGTTCCGTAGCGGAGCGCACCAAGAAGCCGCTAACCCAGCAGTAGTACACGACTAAAAATCAGATTAGCTCCCCACCGTCCTAGCAATAGGACTGGTGGGGCTTTTCTAAAAAGGATTATTGATGGCATACATCCAAGGTAAAGCGGTTCAAGAAGGTCCTAAACAGATCCCCGCTAACCCACGCCTTTACAACATGGTTCGAGTGCAAGCCTCCGCTCGGTTCTCAAAAGAGTCTCCATCAAAAGGTCACTGGATCCATACTAAATATAATCAAATGGGTGGAAAATACGTAACTTCAAAAAAGGATATTGATCCTCGTAATAGAGACTACGTAGAAGAAAAGAAAGAAAAAGAAGAAAAGAAGATTGCCAAGAAGGTTACAAAACCTGTAGGCAGAGGCCTTATTAAGGGCGAGTCACGCAAGTAGAAATCCAAAGTAAGTTTGGCACTGCTACGATAAGCGTACTAACAGTTTTAGATAGGGAGTAAAAGTGAGTTCAATTGACTTTTCACCGCCAAGTTATAGGGCGGCGTCAAGCGATTTAACAATCTCAATTTCTCCCCTAGGTCTTGTAGAACTAGCAGACGAAGAGTTTGAAGTACACGGTCCGCGACTAAACCGTTACTCGATGAACTGGGCTATGTATCTAGGTCATCACTATTCATACCGCCGTCAGACTGGCGAAAGTCAAATTGCTCTAAATTACTACAGAGCGTTTACAGATTTCGTAATTAACTTTACCTTTGGAAAAGGCGTGCAGTTCCGCTCACCAAAGGAGACAGAAGCGATTGTCCCTGATTTGCTGGAGCGAGTGTGGGAAGTCGACAACAACAAAGCAACAGTACTTTGGGAAATCGGTCAACAGGGAACTGTCTCTGGAGATTGCTTTATCAAGGTTGCTTACGAAGAAGAGTACAAAGATCCCGCTGGGCGTACCCACCCTGGTCGTGTTCGTATCTTGCCTCTTAACTCATCATTTTGTTTTCCAGAGTTCCACCCACATGACCGCGAGCGCTTGATTCGCTTTAAGCTTAAGTATCGTTTCTGGGGCACATCACTTGAAGGAACTCGTCAAGTATTTACGTACACAGAAATTCTTACAGACGACATTATCGAGGAATACATCAATGATGAACTTATTGATTCACGCCCTAACCCGCTCGGCACTATTCCTGTTGTACATATTCCGAATGTCCGCATCTCTGGTTCTCCTTGGGGCTTGTCTGATTGCAACGACATTATTAGCATTAATCGTACTTACAATGAGGTTGCTACTGACGTTGCCGATATTGTTAATTACCACGCTGCGCCAGTTACAGTCATTATTGGAGCGAAGGCTTCACAACTAGAAAAGGGCGCTAACAAGGTATGGGGCGGACTTCCTAAAGAAGCACGTGTTGAAAATCTTGAAGGTGGAGCGCAAGGATTAAAGGGTGCCATGGAGTTCATGGAACTACTTAAGAAGTCTATGCACGAAATGATTGGTGTTCCAGAGTCTGCTCTAGGACAGGCTATGCCAGTGTCTAACACTTCAGGCGTGGCGTTGTCTATTATGTTCCAGCCTTTGATGAACCGTTACCACCAGAAGATCGTTCAGTACGCATACGGACTTGAGCGCATCAACGAACTTATCCTTTTGAACTTGGCTGTTAAAGAGCCAGAGATGTTTACTTGGAACCCTCAGTTCAACACCCCTATTAAGCCAGGTCAGGTACAGCAGTTAGATCCTAATGACCCAATTACTTATCGTTCAGTTGTTCAATTCCCTCAGCCACTTCCACTAGATAAGCTCATTGCTCTTAACGAAGTTCAGTCGTTAATGTCACTAGGGCTTGAGTCCAAAGAAGGCGCCTTGCGCTCACTTGGTGAAGAGTTCCCAGCTGAGAAGATTCAAGAGATTCGTCAAGAACTTATGGATGATGCCAAGGCTGATGGCGCTCTACAGATGCTCAAGAATGAGATTGCTGGAGAGATTATGAAACTTACTGGTATGACTACAGGCCCAGATGGAGCCCCAGGTCAGCCAATTATGGATCCTGCAACAGGTGCTCCACAGGGCGGTCAACCAAGTGCCGCTACCCCTATCGTCGATCAGGCAACTGCCATGATCGCTTCGGGTGAGCAAGACCTAAGAACCCGCTTGGTAACAGAGGCTTACGGTACGCAACTCCCTCAGAGACGTGTACCGGAAGAGTACGAAAAATAAGCGTTTACGCTGACATTTCTTGTACTTGATAGAAAAATTAATACTGAATAAAAATGTTTGGTCATTCGTGCTACGGGCTTTAGCCCATTCGTAAAACGACCCCTAGGATGCAAAGGAATTACTTATGTCGGAAGGTTTAGAAGCTACTGTCGCGGCTGCATTTGCAGGCGAAACAGGAACTACTCCAGTTGTAAACATGTCTGGCGCTGACGCGTCAACTGCTACTACAACAAATAGCACAACTTCTTCTACTGCTGTGAACTCAAAGTTTTACACAGAAGAAGATCTAGCAAAGGTTCGCTCACAGGAAAAAGATAAGCTTTATCCTCAGATCGAGCAGTTGAAAGACGAAGTTTCTTCTCTTCGAAAAGAACGTGAAGAAGAAGCCGCTCGCTTAGCAGCAGCTGCTGCGGAGAAAGAAGCCGCAGAGATGGCAATGCAAAAAGAACAAAAGGAATCCGAACTTGAGGTTCGTGAGCTTCTTAAGGTTAAAGAGCAAGAGTGGCAGGAGCAGTTGGAGCGTGAGCGTCAAGAACGCGAACGAGCCTTCGCTCTTCTGGAGCAGGAACGTGCTTTTACGGACCTCCAAAATTACCGCAACTCGCGGTTAGAACAAGAGCGCGAAGCAATCATTCCAGAACTTGTGGATCTTCTATCAGGAAATACTCCTGAAGAGGTTGAAGCAAGTATCGAAGGATTGAAGGAGCGCTCAGCAAGAATTCTCGAATCGGCGCAGCAAGCAATGCAAACTGCACGTCGAGATATGACGGGGACAAGGGCAACCTTGCCTCCATCCGGACCATTGGAAACTAATACGGCGCAACGTAACTTTACGGCTCAAGAAATTGCAGCCATGTCTGTTCAAGAATACGCACAATACCGAGATAAACTCATGAGTCCTCAAGCTCGTGGGATCTCACAGGGCATGTTCGGCAACCCTTAATCCAAAATCCAACTTAGGAGATACATTTAAATGGCATCTGGAATCACGGGTACCGGCAACCTTGCTGCGTCCCCAACAGCTTACTCAGGCACAAACACCCAACTAACTCAGGCGATTCAGCAGATCTGGTCAAAGGAAATCCTTTTCCAGGCTCTACCAATCCTTCGCTTCGAGCAGTTCGCAGTCAAGAAGACTGAACTTGGTGTTGCACCTGGTCTACAGATCAACTTCATGCGTTACAACAACCTTGGCTTCGCTTCAGCGCTTGTCGAAGGTGTTCGTATGCAGACAAACGCGCTTACAGCACAGCAGTTCTCAATCACAGTAACAGAGCATGGTTATGCTCTTGCTGTGTCAGAACTATTGCTTAACGCATCATTCGATGACGTAATGGCTTCAGCCTCACGTCTTCTCGGTCGTAACATGGCTATCTACCTAGATAACCTTTCACGCGACACACTTATGGCAGCATCTTCAACAATTTACGGTGAAGATCGCTCAGCCCTATCAGCAGTTAACAACTGGTACGCAGATGGTACAACCGCTGCAAACCGTGCTGCTATGACAGGCTCATTCAACATGACAACTCACACTGTCAAGGATGCAGTCGAAACACTAGCAACCAAGAACATCCCTCGCTTAGGTGAGACATATGTTGCTTTCGTTCACCCACACCAGAGCCGTAAGCTTCGTGACAACCCAGAGTTCATCGAAGTAACAAAGTACGCAGCTCCAGGTAACTTCATGCTAGGTGAGATCGGTCGTCTATACGACTGCGTATTCATCGAAACAACACAGGTTGAAAAGGTCGCTGGTGGTGCTGGTCTTAACTACACAACTGACACCAACGTAACACCTGTTATCACACCTGGTGGAGGCTACATCACTCCAGCAACAAAGACAGGTAACGGAGCAGCAGATCGTTATTCAGCTATCTTCATCGGAGATAACGCATTCGGTCACGCTATTTCACTTCCAGTAGAACTCCGCGATGGCGGTATTCTAGACTTCGGTCGTGAGCACGCTCTTGCTTGGTACTCAATCTTCGGTCTTGGTCTAATTACTGACCAGTCTGTTGTTATTGCAGAAACCAACTAAAAACTTAATAGCAGAGGGGAGGGGGGCTTAACCGCCCCCCTTCTATTAAACCCAGACAATACATCGGAGGATAGAAAGTGGCTAAGAACCCAACTGACGTAACAGGTCGTAGACGCGACGAGCTAGCAGCGGCAAATATTGATGCAATCAATAAGAGCGCCGAGAGCATGTCCCTTGCTACAGCTGAAGCACAGATTAAGTTAGAAACTGAAGTTATTGATGCAACCAAGCCTAATCGACCAACAGTAGTTGTAGATAAGGTAACCAAGGTCGGCAGTCAAGACGGAGATACAGTAGAAATTCGCGTCATTGTTGACGTAGAGTCAATGACTCTTGGTGCAGGTAATGTCTACTCGTTTAAAGCGGGTCAGAAGTATCAGGTCACCACGGCTGTTGCGAATCACCTTAAAGAAAAGGGTTATCTCGCAGGAGTAATCTAAGACTAATCTTCAACGTGACGGCGGGTCTTCGGGCCCGCTGTTTTCGTTTATAAAGACTTTTCTAGTTCATGCATGGGATTATGTACCTAGTGTGTGCCAACAAATAAGGAGCAAGAGTGGCTATTTTATCTGACCTTGTCTCTAGAGTTCGTATGGAGCTTGGCGATCTGCCAAAAGAGTTCACAGTAACCCAAGCCGGTACTGGTTCTAAAAAAGATTTTGATCTTAAGGTCAAGCCAATTGACCCAATCACCCTAACTATTACAGTTAACGGTACCCCTGTGCCAACTCCAGTCGGGTACACCCTTGAAAAAGATCACGGAATAATCCACTTCACCAGCGCACCCGCAGCTAACTCTGTAGTAGTTGCGACCGGAACTCACTACCGATACTTCTCTGATTCAGACATTGAGACTTTTGTTAATACTGCTGTAGGGCAGCACCTTCACAATCGAAGCAGTACTTCTGGTAGCGCAACCACCCTTGCAAACCTACCCGCTGTAGAAGACTACCCTCTAGTAATCCTGTCAGTTATCGAATGCCTCTGGGCGCTTGCTACAGACGCAGCATTTGATATTAACATCCTTGCTCCAGACGGAGTAACGATTCCTCGTGATCAACGTTTTTCTCAGTTGACCACAATGATTCAACAGCGTTGGGATCAATACAAGCAGTTATCTTCTGCTCTAAACATTGGTCTTTGGCGCATTGAGATGGGCATACTCCGCCGCACAAGCCGTACTACTAACAAGCTTGTTCCAGTGTATGTTCCACAAGAGATTGATGACGCACGCCGTCCAGAGCGCGTCTACACTCCTATTGATGTTATTGGTCGCACTCCTCCTCCAACTAACGTTGGCGTATACGACATTGTTCTAAATCAGGGAGACTCTTGGTACGCACTGTTTGATTTCCCAGACGATACAGACTTTGACGATCTTGTCTTTAAATCACAAATTAGAACGTTTCCAAATTCTCCTTCTATTTGGGCTACCTTCACTATTACGATTGAAGACGGTCCAACTAAGAAACTAAGACTGTCACTTCCAAGCGATAAGTCTCGTTACATTCCACGCAGAGCATTTTGGGATTTACAAGCAGAATCTTTAAGCGATCCAGATTTCCGAAAGACTTACATTCGTGGTCAGGTATTCCTTAGTGAAGAGGTAACTCAGTAACTATGGCTGATGAGATTATTGTCACCCCTGCTGATCCTGTAGTTGTAACCGTACTTGGTGGATCTCAAGGTGTGCAAGGACCAACTGGACCGCAAGGCGCAACAGGGGCTACTGGCCCAACGGGTGCTACTGGCGCAACTGGTGCAACTGGTCCTGCTGGAACAGCTGGAAGTTTAGGTGCTACTGGTGCTACTGGACCAACTGGTACTCGCGGTCCTGCGGGACCTGTGGGTCCTACTGGCGCAACAGGTTTACAAGGACCTCAAGGTAACTCTGTAACAGGTGCTACGGGCTCTACAGGCCCTACTGGTGCTACAGGATCTGTCGGACCTACTGGACCTACAGGTGCTACGGGAGCTGCTTCTACCGTAACTGGACCAACGGGTCCAACAGGTGCGGCTGGTACATCTGTAACAATTCTTGGTTCATATAATTCTTTAGTAGAACTACAAACAGCACATCCAACAGGAAATGCTGGAGACAGTTATTTAATTAACGGTGCTCTTTACGTATGGTCAACCAACACAAACTCTTGGGAAAATGTTGGAACTATCCAAGGTCCTACTGGAGCTACGGGTGCTACAGGTGCAACTGGTGCGGCATCAACTGTTGCTGGACCTACGGGTGCGACTGGATCAGCGGGTCCAACAGGACCTACGGGTGCTACAGGCCCGCAAGGCCCTGAGCCATATAACTTTTTAGGTCCTTGGGACAACGGAGCAAGTTATCAAGTAGATGATGTCGTTTATGTAAACGGCGCATTGTGGATTGCTATTGCTCCAAGTAATGGTCAGACACCTGTACACGGTGGGCCTTACTGGGACATCATGGTTCAAGGTCCTACTGGTGCTACGGGTCCTCACGGAGCAACAGGTGCTACAGGATCAACAGGTCCTACTGGTGCATCTGGTGCTGACTCAACAGTGCCTGGTCCAACTGGACCTACTGGAGCAACTGGTTTAACTGGAGACACTGGTCCTACTGGTGCAACTGGAGAAGTTGGTCCTACAGGTCCACAAGGCGACACAGGTCCTACAGGTCCACAAGGAGAAACTGGTCCTACAGGATTAACTGGTGAGACTGGCCCAACTGGTTCTACAGGTTTAACTGGCGACACAGGCCCAACGGGTCCTACAGGTCCAACTGGTTCTACTGGACCTCAAGGAACTGCTGTAACAATCCTTGGTTCTTACTCAACACTTGGTGATTTACAAACTGCTCACCCAACTGGTAACGAAGGCGATGCTTATTTAGTTGGTGGAGATCTTTATGTTTGGGATTTAAATACAAGCGCTTGGTTAAACGTTGGAAACATTGTTGGACCAACTGGAGCCACTGGTGCGACGGGTGCTACAGGGCCTCAAGGCGAAACTGGACCTACTGGCTCGACAGGTCCTACTGGCTCATGGACAACTACGTCTTCTACTCCTCCAACTGGGGCTGTAGAAGGAGATGCGTGGTTTGATCCTAATACAGGCGGAATATTTATCTTTTATGATGGATACTGGGTTGAGACAGGATCGGCCCCTCTAGGACCAACTGGTCCGACAGGTGCACAAGGTATTCAAGGTATTACTGGTCCAACAGGTATTCAAGGTCCACCGGGACCGTCAAGTCTTGCATTAGCATGGTGGTTAGGAGCTTAACGTGGCAGGTATTGCAAACCTTGGCGTTGTAGATGACGCTACAGGTACAACTTACGAAGATGGACTTTTGGCTTTTACTGCTGATGCTTCATACCTGTGTTCAGTAATTATTTCTAACTACGAACTACTTGATGCGGAAGTGTACGTTTACGTAATTCCTGAAGGGTCTGTTAATTACTCTGACGAAACAAAATGGGCGCAAATCGCTTACAAGGTAGAACTCGAAGGCTATAATGTATTTGAAACAATTCGTTTTGGAATTAACGCTACAGATGAAATCTGGGTAGCGGGCACAGCTGGAGTTCGTTATTTTGTTCAGGGAATTGAACAGGCGGCATAGGAGACCAAATGGCAGGCATGCAAATACAGGGCAGTAAGCTCGTATCGGATAAAGGATTTAACAAAGGCGTAACCGCGCAAATTACAGCCGCGAACTCCTTGGTGACTCTGTTCACAGCTACATTCAAAACTCGTCTTAACTCCGTCCTAGTCTCTAACGCACTTGGGACTATTCTTCCAGTAGAGCTATATGTCTACCGTGAAGTAGACGAAAACGACTACTTTGTATCGAAGACTCGAGTTCTAAAGTCTAAGTACATGGTGTTTCCTCAAGTAGCTGGAGACACCCGTGTTGCAGAGGTTTCAATCGATGAGACCGCTAATAAGATTGGCGCTGAGATTGTCCTTCAGATAGGGGACTCAATCAAGGCTAAATGCCCTATTGAAGATGCTATAAATGTAACCCTTGACCTACGAGAGGCAATCAAGTAATGGCACAAGATCTAGTAGATATTGATGACGGATTTTCCTCAACGCTTGAGGATCTTGTAGATAAGGCGTTTTATGGCCTAAAGCAAAATACTGAGACAGGCCAGGCATATATCGATATCATTAACGGTGATGCTCCGATTCGTTTGCCCGACGAATTTGAGGTCACCTCTACCAGTTATCTAAATTGGATGTGGAGCTACAACACCTTCCGTTATAGCTTTGATCAAGAAACCGGGCGTCTACTGTTGGAGGTATTGTAATGGCACAGATCCTAGATTTAGGAAAGCTTCGCTTTAATTGGACAGGTACGTACACTGATTCAGCAGAGTACTCGTACAATGACATTGCTAAGTACGGCCCTAACCTTTACGCATATAAAAGCAATACTGCTACAACAGGTAACGCACCATCTAACGCTACATATTGGGCTTTGATTGTTGAAGGTGCTGACTGGCGCGGAACTTATACTCAAAATACTCTTTATTATGTAAATGATCTTGTAACAGACGGAACAAGTACATTTATCGTAACTGTTCAACATACTTCAGCTACTCCAGCAGGTGCTCTTCCAAACGATAACACCGTACTCTTTGCTTTGGGTCAAGAAGGTCTGCCAAACCAATCAGGTCAAGCATACAAACTTTTATCTACAGACGGTACAGATTCTCTTTGGACAGCCACTACTCGTTTAACTAAAACTTACACAGGTGGGTCTCAAGGAACAGGTGCTGTAAACTTTGAAACATCTGCTGGTCTTACAGACGCTATGTCTGTGTTCTCAGCCTCAACAACTGACTTTGCTCAGTTCCCAATCGTTAACCTAAACAATGGTGCTAACGCATCAACTGACTTTATTGCATACACCGCAGACGGCGTAAACGATAACGGCTGGATTGACATGGGTATTACCAGCAACAACTTTGATGCTGAGACTTATGGAATCACTGGCCCACATGATGGTTACGTATTCATGTCAGCGCCTCAAGGAGACACATACGATGTTGTTTCTAAGAAGACCCTCGCTGGAACTGCAACACTAACCACCTCACTCCCACATGGTTACACAACTGGAGACGTTGTTCGAGTAACCGGCGTTGGTGCTGCCTATGATGGAAAGCGCACAGTTGTTGGGGCACCTACCTCAGTAACATTCACTTTTACAACCACTGGTTCTCCAGAAGCTGAAACAGCCCTTGATCCAGCAGGCTTGACTTGGGCTCCAGCTGGAGACGGTAACCTTGTTTTAGCAACAACAGAAACTGGACTTTCTAACAACATCGTGTTTGCCGCTGGCGGTCTTACCGCTGGAACAACACAGATGATTATTATTCCAAACGAGACTGTCCACATTGAAATTGAAACAGAGTCAACCTCTTCAACAACAGGTGCTCTTGTAGTAGCAGGCGGTATTGGTAGCGCGGGTAACGTAAATATCGCGGGTGACCTTGATGTGAACGGAACTGTAGACTTTTCTGGAGTTACAACTCTCCCAATTGGTTCAAACGCTAACAACTTCTTAGCATCACTTACTAACCCAGTTGTTGTAGTTGATACAAACCTTAACGACTACTCACAGATTGCTTTCCAGAACCGTAGCACAAATGCTAATGCTTCTACCGACTTTATTGCGTACTCAAACAATGGAACCGACTCTTCTGGTTACATCGATATGGGTATCACATCCTCTAACTTCTCTGACCCAGAGTTTACAATCACTGGTAAGGGTGACGGTTACATTTTTGTTGTTGGCGCGGAAGGTGGAGACGACCAAGGTAACTTGGTGTTTGCTACTGGCGACACAGGCTCGCAGAACAAGATTATTTTTGCGGCAGGCGGTCTAGCATCTGACAATACTCAGATGGAAATCACACCAGGTGTTAACGTACACATTGAAATTGCAACACCTTCTACATCACCTACTACTGGTGCGCTAACTGTTGTTGGTGGCGTTGGTATCTCAGGTGATGTTTACATTCAAGGTAACATCGTATTCGGTGGTGAAGGTACTCAGGTAGGTACCGCTAACCTTGCCGTTGAAGCACCATTCATCTTTACTGGTGACGGGTCAACGTCTCTTACAAACGATTTAGGTATTGTAGTTGAAGGTAAGTACACAGTATCTGGATTCTTGCCAAGCCGTAAGGTTGTTAACAAGGCTCTTACATCTAACGTAGCAACTCTAGAAACAGAAGTTGCTCACGGCTTCTTAGTTGGAGACTCTGTAGTTGTAGCCGCAATTGATTCTACATTCAACGGAACCTACACAATTACTACTGTTCCAAACACAACATCATTTACATACGCTAAAACAGCAACTAACGTACCGAGCGCACGTATTGGTGATCAGACATTCTCTATCAACAATAAGGCTCTTGTATCTAACGTAGCGACACTTACAACAACTGCAACTCACCCTTACCTTGTTGGTGAAACTGTAGTTGTAACTAACGTTGATTCAACATTTAACGGTACTTACACAATTACTGCCGTAACAAGCAACACCTTCTCTTATGCTAAGACAACAACAAACGTCTCCTCTACGGCTGTAAGCCCAACTGGTACATCTGTTGTTAATCAGTCGGTATCTTCAGCACTTGTTGCAGACCCTATCCGTACTCGCTACAACACTTGGTCAAAGGATGCTACAGATAGCACTTGGAAGCTTGCTTCTAACATTATTGTCAAGCCAGAAACCACAGTTGATTACGCTCAAGCAGGCCTTGTTTACGATGCTGTACGTGTAGGAAATCTAACCGCAGCAGCAGCGACCTTCTCTTCAACCATTACTGGTGGAGCTGCGTCTAATATCGCAATCAACACAAACCAATTCACTGTTAACGCAACAACTGGTAACGTTTCTACACAGGGAACTTTAGCAGTAACCAGCACTTCAACATTTACTGGTGCAGCTACATTTAACGGTGGAATTACAAGCACTGGTACAACCACAATCGGTGAACTTCGTGAAGAAGTAGGAAACGTTACTCTTGATGGATCTAACGCTGTAACACTTGACTGGACTGCTGATAACGTATTCTACATTGCCTCTGCTCCTACTGGTAACATGACGTTTAACTTCACAAACGTTCCTACAGATAACAACTTCATCATGACTACAAACGTTTTTGTTACTCAAGGTGCTACCGGTCGTATCCCATCGACTGTTAACATTAATGGCGCTGGTCAAACTATTCGTTGGGCTAACAGCCTAACTCCAACAGGCACAAATGGTGCCGGTAAGATTGATATCTTTACATTCTCGTTCCATCGTACAAACGCTGGCGCTTGGATTGTATACGCATCAGCTAACCAGAACTTCTAAGGAGTAATAAATGCCTTTTAGAGCAAGTGGAAGAGGCGCTTATGGCCCTCAAGGACAGAGAGTTATTAAGGGACCGTTGGCCCCTGTTTGGACAACTTTTAGTCCTACTGCAATTACTACTGCCAACGCAACTGGGTATTCATATACGTTTGTCGCGTCTGACGACTCTGGAGATAACCCTACTTACACGTTAGCTAGTGGGTCTGTTCCTACTGGGCTATCTTTATCAACGGCTGGAGTGTTGTCTGGAACGGCTAACACTAGTGGTACTTATACATACACAATTAATGCAACAGACGTTAACGGAAGAACTACTACTAGCCCTTCTATCTCTCATACTGTTACTTTGGCAGTTTCATACCAGATTGCACTTATGGGTGGCGGAGGATCGTACCCAAACTCTGAGCAGGGTCGAACAGGCCACGGAGGATGCGGCGTCTTCACCATGGACTCTAGCCCAGGAAAAGTTATTGGGTATGTAGTTGGTGGCGCAGCTTCTGGTACTACACCAGGTTCTCCTGGCGGTGGTGGCGGTTCACCTGGTCCAGCTGGCGCAGGTGGTGGAGGAACATGGATTACTTACCCAGGTTCTAGCGGATGGGACAACATTGCAGCTGCTGTAGGCGGTGGCGGTGGTGGATGTTATTACAGCGACTGGGCTGGAAATGGCGGAGCTATGAACGGTAACGGCGGAACTGCTGTTGATCCATTTGGCTCTCCTGTAGGAGGCGGTGCCACTACGTCAGGTCCTGGAGGCGGCTACAGTTCAGGCTCTGGTCACACGGGTGGTTACGGATGTTCTTGGGGCGCTGGCGGTGGCGGTGGCTACTACGGCGGTGGCGGAGGTGCTTGCGATCAGCAGGGCCAAGGCGGCACTCCGGGCGGCGGCGGATCGGGTTGGATATCCATCCCATCAGGCTTAGGAACTAACGTAAATGTTTTGTACAACCAAGGTGGCGGAGCAGCTAACAGCGGTATCAGTGGTGCAACAGATCTAGGTGGAAGCACTTACTTTGGAGACGCTAACCGAGGTAAGGGTCAAAACCAAGGCGGACTTCGTATCTGGAAAGCGGGAACGCTCGTTCTAGACGTCGGAGCCTCTACAGGGTCGTTTACTCTCCCTTAATTTTTTAGGTGTATGCTCTGCTCATGGCAAAAAAGATTGAGTTTATAGCTGCGACACCAGAAATTTATGCGACTGAGGATCCTCCTAAGCCAGCCTATCAAGTTTTACCAGATTGGTTTAAAAAAATACCACCAGAAGTTCCTATTGAACAGCATATTGGTAGCACCAGAGACCGATCTACTGTAAAAAAGTGCATGCCTTTTGTAGATGCTATGACTAGTGGCTACATGATGCTACTCCCACAAGACATAGAAATTAGAAAAGTTAACGGATCTACCCATGTTTTTTGGGGCGTTAACCGATCAAATGGTGCAACTTTTGATATAGATACTCCTCCGCATAGAAGTTCTGGAATACCTATTCCTGAAAACTACGCAAAAGATGTTTGGAGAGTTGCGCTATACCCAAGAATAAAAACGCCAAAAGGATCTAGCGTTTTAGTAACTCATCCTTTTAACCGATACGACCTTCCATTTTTAACTTTATCTGGGGTTATAGACACTGACACATCAATACGACCATTGGTGGCTAACCTATACATTAAAGATAACTTTGAAGGTATTATAGAAAAAGGGACTCCTATTGCTCAGGTTATGCCTTTTATAAGACAGAACTGGGAGCATGAAGTTAAAGAACCTTTTTCTTTTGAGAAGTCTGAAAAAGAACGTTTTATGATAATGTCAAAACTAGTACGATCTTACCAATCACAATTTTGGATTAAAAAGTCCTACAAGTAAAGGAAAAAAATGTACATCCTACCTTCTTCGATAGAACCTACTACAGTGTACGCGGGCTGCATTGCGGCATACGAAAATGTTTGGGACTCTCCCCAAGCCACTATTGATGCAATTGAGAGAGTTACATCTGATCCAGAATCATCAGTTAAGTTTAAGCCTGCTGGTGTTAGAGGAGAAACTCCGGGTACGGAAAGGATTGCTGAAGATGTCCGCACCAATAGCCACTTATCAATTTCAACTTACGCGCCAGTAGATGAAAGCATACGAATTTTAAATAATAGATTTTTTGAACTAACTTACTCGGCTGTGAATGGATACACCGAATCACTAGGTATAACAGAGTCCATATTTTTTGTCGAAGAGTTTAACCTTCTTAAGTACCAAACAGGTCAAGAGTATAAAGCCCACTACGATGGCGGAACAGCCACTCATAGATCTATATCTCCAATTTTGTACTTAAACGATGACTACACTGGCGGAGAAATTGAGTTTGTTAATTTTGGAATAAAAATTAAACCTAAGGCTGGTACCTTAATGTTGTTCCCTGCAAGTTACGCGTACCGCCACATAGCGCACCCAGTAAAAACTGGAACTAAGTACGCGGTTGTTACGTGGCTACACGATCAACCAAAGCCTAATTAAAAGATTTTTTCTTCCAATAGGCTGATTTGTACCATCCAGATAAAACAGCTTTACTTTTACGACTGTTTTGTTCACCTTCTTGGATTAATCCTTTAGTTTCTTTGGCTTCCCAGTTTTCGTTTTTAAAAGGAACTAGTTGAGCTAAGGGTGTTCCTTGCGGTATTACTCCTTCAAAATCTTTTTTAAGATAAAAAGGAATGCTTCCACCAGCTGAAGTGACAAAAGGTCCGTCTATAACTCCGCTTAAAGTTACAAAAGGCAGTTCTGGTCTATTAAAAGGTTGAGTGTAAAGAACGCTGTACCCTACAGGGACTGAAAAAGATAAAGGTAGCTTCCACGTGTAATGCGTAGGTGAGCACCCAATTGGAGAAGGTAGATAAGAAATTTTATCTTCTTCTCTAACCCCAACTAAATCTCCACCTATTCTCCAAGAAAGGTGCTGAACATTATTTTCTATGGAAACAACCAAGTCCATAGGCAAATGGATTAAATACCCCAAAGCCATAGCCTCTAAAAAAGGTGTGCACATTTTTACTGTGGGCACAGCCTCTTGAGCGGACCTAGGCGGGAATGGGCTAAGCCACTTTGGGGTGTCCTTAAACCATTTTGAGATAGTAGCCTTAGCTGGTCTAACCATATTAGGATCTATATCGGAATGGGCTGACTCGTACTTTAATATTGGTAAAGGCTTTCTCATGGCACAACTCTACCATTCAAGTGACTTAGTCCTTCATTTTTAGAAGAACATACGTTCTCAAATGCTTTATACTGACAGCTATGCCTATCGACTTCCCAAACTCTCCTGCCCTGAACGAACTGTTCACAGTAGGTAACCAAACTTGGTATTGGGATGGTTCTGTTTGGCGCATCAATGAAGCCCAAGGTGAGACTGGTCCTACAGGACCGATCGGGCCAACTGGTCCAACTGGGCCGCAGGGTATCCAAGGATTTACTGGACCGACTGGATCTCAGGGACCTACAGGTCCTCTTGGTCCTACAGGATCTACAGGACCAACAGGTCCGACTGGAAGCACTGGCCCAACTGGTCCTATCTTTCAGAACATAGACGGCGGTGGAGCAACTACAATTTATGGTGGTGCACCAACAATTGACGCAGGGAATGTGAGCGGTTAATGGCTGTAAAGATTCAACACAGACGCGATACTGCGGCTAACTGGGCAAGCGCAAACCCGCTTCTTTCACAAGGTGAGGTTGGCTACGAGTACGATACTGGTCGTTTTAAAGTCGGTAACGGTACTCAAGTTTGGAACTCACTTGCTTATTCTTCTGGTGTAACAGGGCCTACTGGTCCAAGTTCAACATTAACTGTTGGAACAGTAACAACTGGTGCGCCAGGTTCTTCTGCTGCAATTTCTAACTCTGGAACTTCTTCTGCAGCTGTATTTAATTTTGCAATTCCTCAAGGACCTACTGGTCCTACAGGAGCTACTGGTCCAACCGGACCTACTGGCCCAACGGGCCCTACTGGTCCAGTTTCTACTGAACCATCAACAGTCACAGGTCCAACCGGACCTACTGGTCCAACCGGACCTACTGGTGCAGATTCAACAGTAACAGGACCTACAGGTCCTACGGGAGCAACAGGTCCGCAAGGTGTTCCAATTACTTTAATTGGTAGCGTTGCAGATGTTGCTTCACTCCCATCTACTGGCAATGATGTTAACGATGCTTACATTGTTGATGCAGATGGCGATGTGTATGTTTGGAACGGTACCTCTTGGTACAGCGCTGGACAAATTGTTGGAGCAACAGGTCCAACAGGACCTACAGGCGCAACAGGTCCAACAGGTGCGGACAGTATGGTTACAGGACCTACAGGACCTACAGGTCCTTCAGGCGTAATCTCTGTTACTGGTCCAGTTACTAATACTGGTACATCTACGGCTGCTGTACTGGGTATTGACCAAACTACTCTTTCTATTGCTAACACTCAGGTAACTGGTCTTGGAACATCTTCTGTTAAGGACATTCCAGCAACTGGAGATGCGTCTACATCACAAGTAGTTTACGGAACTGACACTCGCCTTTCTGATGTAAGAACTCCCGCCGATCTTTCTGTAACAACTGGGAAGATTGTTGACGCAAACGTTACTAATGCTAAGTTGGCTAACTCCTCGATTACTATCGGAACAGACGTTGTATCTCTAGGTGGAACATTATCTGCTCCAACATTTACTGGTCTAAACCTTGGCTCTAGTCTTGTATTTGAAGGCGCTACAGCAAATGCGTTTGAAACTACTTTGAGCGTAGACGATCCAACAGCCGATAGAACTGTAACCATTCAAGATGCTAGCGGAACTGTTGCTCTTGTAGAGCATGTCTCAGCAGCCTTTGAAGTATCAGATCAGGTTATCGATGTAGCACCACGCTATGACAACCGTTCTGCAACATTTACAAGCGGAACTGTCTACTGGACATTCTTCTCACCTATGCACACTCATACAGCAACCTCTGTTGCGGTTGCCTCTGCTGGTACAGCAACAACGGGTGCAACAACAATTATTATGGGCGTGTACAGTTTTGATGACACGACAGCAACACTGCTTTCATCAACAGCAAATGATGCAACAATCTTTGGAACACGTAACACTGTTTACTCTCGTAACCTAACCACTCCAGTAACCTTTGTTGCTGGTCAGCGCTATGGATTTGCAATCCTTGTTGTAGCAACAACACCCGGAACTGCTTACCTGGCATTCGGTTACCCACCAGCAGCGTTGAACGCGTTGAGCCCTGTTATGCGTGGCTATCTTGACTCGCAAACATCTCTGCCTTCATCTGCTGTACCTTTGGTTAATACATCTAACGGATATTGGGCGAGGTTCTCATAATGAACGTAGTTAAGACAAGTCTTGGAGTAGACGCTCGTGGCTTTGAAACTTTTGAGGTAAAGAACGCCGATACTGGCGAAGTTATTGGGCACGACATAGTCGCTCCCGACTCAATCGACGAATAGGCTAAACTGACGCTATGAAAATAGCCGTCTACACAATTGCCCTAAACGAAAAACAGTTCGTAGAAAAGTGGTACAACTCTGCTAAAGAAGCTGACTACCTACTTATTGCTGACACTGGTTCTACTGATGGCACTGTTGCCCTCGCTAAAAGTCTTGGGATTAATGTAGTAGATATCTCAATCAAACCGTGGCGGTTTGATGACGCACGTAACGCATCTCTTGCTTGTATCCCGAACGATATTGATTACTGTATTGCCCTTGATATGGACGAAGTTTTAATTGAGGGATGGCGTGAAGCCCTAGAAGCCGTACCAACACAAACAACCAGACCACGCTATAAGTACACGTGGAACTGGAACGAGGACGGAACTCCCGGTCTACAATATGGCGGAGACAAGATTCACTCTAGACATGGCTACCGATGGAAGCACCCTGTCCATGAGGTTATGGTTACTGACCGCATAGCCGAAATACAAAACTGGATTGAACTAGAGATTCATCATCACGCAGATCCTACAAAGCCTAGATCTCAGTACATGCCGTTGCTAGCGCAGTCTGTTAAAGAAGATCAGTCAGATGACAGAAACGCTTTTTACTACGCCCGTGAACTTTTCTTTTACGGCAAGGTGGAAGAATCTATTGAAGAGTTTAAGCGCCACTTAAGTTTGCCTAGAGCTGTGTGGAAGCCTGAGCGTGCTGCTTCTATGCGCTACATTGCCAAGATGTCTAGTGGGCAGGAACGTGAGGCGTGGCTTCTTAAAGCAGTAGATGAAGCTCCAGATCGTAGAGAGGCACAGGTTGACTTGGCCCAGTACTACTACGAGAACGCTAATTGGGAGCGCTGTTTTCACTACGCAACCTCAGCCTTAGAGATTAAGGAAAAGCCTTTGGAGTACCTATGTGAGGAGTTTGCATGGGGTTATGCTCCACACGACTACGCGGCTATATCGGCGTATAACTTGGGTGAAACATCTACTGCTCTTGAGCACGGGATGAAGGCAGTCGAGCTCAACCCGACAGATGAGCGATTGCAGCGTAACCTTATGTTCTATAAGAGTTAAGGGGGAGTCATGAGAGCCCACGCACCCGGTGGCCGTTTTACCACTGAATTTGAACTCAATGCTATTGGCGACGGTATTACTTGGGATGTAACAAACCCTGTAGGAACATTTGCTGACTGGTGGGAGTACGACAAGACCAGCATTAACTTAGACCCTGTATACGACGTAGAGTCTATTTCTGGCGGTCGTGTATGGAAAGGTCCAAAGAGCCTTCACGTTATTAGCGCTAACTGGAACCAAGGAGAAGTCAGGGCAAGCGAGCGCGGTTACTACGCAGCCGATACTTTGGACTTCACTCTTAACATTGATGACCTACAAGAAGTAAGCCCCGAGTTATTTGAAACGCGTGGTTCGTTCAAGGCTAAGATTTCTGAAGCAAATAGGTATCGTTGTGTTTGGAAAGAACAGGTCTACCGTCCATACGGCGTACAGCCAGACGGTTACTTGGACGATCGAGGTACCCTTATTAAGGTACGTATGATTCAGGTAATGCCAGATGAACTGGTCAATGATGAACAGTTCCAAGACTACGCGAATGAGATACATTAATGGCAACAACTAAAGGCCCTAAAAAGGTCGCAAAAGTTATGAAAGAGTACAAGGCTGGAACGCTTCATTCTGGAAAAGATCCAAAAGGTCCAAAGAGCCCCTGTGGTTAAGTCAAAGAAGCAAGCCGTAGCCATAGCAATGTCTGAGGCGGGTATGTCTAAAAAAGGTTTGATGAACAAAAAAAATGATGGACTAGTTAACAAGAAGGGCAAGTAATGAAGCGCATGCCGTATAACGAGAAGAACGACAAGAAGCAGGACGCTAAGACCACTAAAGGCTTAGACAAAGAAGAGAAAGCAAAGTTTGAAAAGATGGATAAGGCTCATGGCAAGCGAAACAAGCCAGAGACCCAGACTGCTGATCGTAAGATTGACGAGAAGATTGTAAAGAAGATTAAGTCAGCTGAAAAGCGCCATGAAGCCAAGGAAGGCAAGAAAGGCGAAAAGGCAGAGGACAAGCGAGAGAAAAAGAAGAAGTAATGACTTAGCCCCCACAAAGGGGGCTTTTTCATTTACCATTGGATCAACTCCCATGCGGGGAGTGGCTTTGCCCTTTTGCGTGATGTACCTGCGAATTCCGATTGGAGACTGCTATGTCTAATAGACCTGAATGGTTAGACGGCCCTACAGAGGTCGATTTCATTCGTGGCATAACAGATCAAGCTCCTGACGCAAAAGATTCAGCCTTAGCGTTAGCCGCTGTCGGACTTGGGTATATGTACGGCATCAAAAAGGCAGAGAAAAAGAAAAATAAGTGAGTGACTTTTTAAACAGAGCGCCTCGCCTTGCCGAAAGACTTTCTGATGAGTTGGACGGTGATCTTCAAGAACGCATGGCTAATGCAGACTGGAATCAAGTAGTCCGCATATCTGCTAAAGATGGCTTGATTAATCTTTCTTACGAATCTGTGCAAGAAGATAACATTTTTGAATCAGAGTATGGCTCTCCTCGACTAAGCCCAAATGCTGTAGTCCGTCCATTTCTAAATGAGTCTCAAAAGCAACTTGAGACTGCAATTGGGCAAGAGGCTATAGACTTCCTATTTTCGGAAGGAATCCTTCCATGACAATTTCAGATGACGCCTTTTTATTTGCAGAAGACAAGGCGCTAAAGTCTCACCTACAGGGAATCTCGGTATCGGATCTAAAGAATCCATCTCGACCTGTAAAGGTTTGGTTTGGATTTCCTGACGTTGAAATCCGTACACAGGACTACCCATATATGGTTATTGACCTTTACGACATTCAACCAGCAAACGATCGACAGAGTTCTGGCTTTTGGTTGGACAACACCAACCGTGGCACACAAGCCCCTAGTAATACTGATGCGTACTCCTACTACGCTCCAACAACTTACGATCTGTTCTATCAAGTAAGTTCTTACGCTCGTCATCCTCGACATGACCGAAGCATTATGTTTTCAATGTTAAACGAAAAAATACCAGGTAAGTATGGGCACCTTCTCATCCCACAAGACAATGGGGTTGGAACAGTTGCTCGACATATGTTTCTCGAAGGGTTCGTAAAACGCGACTCCATCGAGGATGGAAGACGTCTCTTCAGAAACGTCTTTAGTATCAGAGTGGTTAGCGAAATGACGCCTTATCAGGCAGCACAAGCGACACCTCTTGTGGAAACAGTAAACCTCGAAACAACACCTGCCACCATCCCATCGGGATTCGAATCGGTATAAAAAATGACAACCCTAGAAACTCTCAAAGGAGATATATAAATGGCTGGATACCTTCGTCCTGGTGTCTATGTTGCGGAATCCCTCAACCTAGTACCACCAGCTCAAAGCACAACCTCGCAGTCAGTCGCTGCATTTATTGGCTCTATGGATCGTGGCCCAGTTGATCCCACTCTGGTTACATCCTGGAGTCAATACGTAAACCTCTATGGAGGTTGGACTTCTAACAAGGCAGTGCACGTAGCTGCTCTTCTCTTCTTCTCAAACGGAGGAAGTCAAGCGTACTTTAAGCGCGTAGTTGACGTGGCTGCTGATACAGCAACACGTAGCTTTACAGATCGCGCTGTTTCACCTGATGGAACTCTAACTCTAAACGCTAAGAACGTTGGAGCATGGGGTAACAACATCAACGTAACAATTGCTAATGCTAATACAGCAGGAGCAGTTGACCTAACTGTCTACTACGGCGGAGATGCTTCAACTAACATTGTTGAGCGTTTTACAGACCTAACTATGACAGCCACAGATGACCGTTATTTAATTTCTGTCATCAACTCACAGTCTAAGTACCTATCAGCTGTTGATGAAGGGTCTAACGCTACTGGAGCAACACGTCTACCAGTAACAATCACTAACGCAGATTTAGCAGCAGGAACTGACGGCGCAGCCGTTGATGCTTCTGACATCTCTGCTGCTGTTGACGCTTTTGATGTAATCCCAAGCTCGCTTGTTCTAAACGCGCCTGGTGTTACAGATGCTACAGCGGTTAACCTAATCACTAGCTACGCTGAAAACCGTGGAGATGTATTTGTTGTTATTGACCCAATTTCTGGATCAGCAGCAAACCAGATCACAACAGCGGATTCATATACAGCAACTTCTTATGCTGCTGTATATTACCCACAGATCGTAATTAAGGACCCATCAGTAACCACACAGGGAATTACAACACTTGCAAACCCTGGCGGAGCGGTTGTTGGTCTTTACCTTGCTACAGACGCTTCTCGTGGAGTGTTCAAGGCACCTGCTGGTCTTTCAGCCCGTGTTGGAGGCGCTGTTTCAGTAGCGGCTCTAACTAACTCAGAACTTGACAGCCTAAACAGCAACTCTGCTGCAGTTAACGCAATCAAGTTTGTACCTGGTTCAGGAATTGTAGTTATGGGCTCTCGCACTCTAGATGGTTCATACATTTCTAAGTATGTTCCTGTACGTCGTACCCTCATCTACTTGCGTAAGGCGCTCTCAGAGCTAAGCCAGTTCGCTATCTTTGAGCCTAACGATGCAGTTTTGTGGCGTCGACTAACCGCAACTCTAGAAGGTCTTCTAACAGACTTCTGGCGTCAAGGTGGTCTACGTGGAGCAGTGCCAAGCCAAGCGTTCTACGTTAAGTGCGATACTGAGCTCAACCCACAATCATCTATCGACGCTGGTCAGGTAAACATCGAAGTTGGTGTTGCTCTACAACGTCCAGCAGAGTTCATAATCATCAAGATCGGCCAGTTTGACGGTGGCACCACCGTTACTGTGGCGTAAAGGAGACAAATAAAAAATGGCAACAGATAGCGTAATCAATCGCTTCTCAAGCGTGGCGACCGATCCACTTCGTTCGTTTCGGTTCTACGCAGAGTTCCTTGCTCCACAACAGGGCAGTAAGGTAAGCTCAAAGATCACTGGCTTCAGCGGTGGTTTTACTCAGATCTCTGGTCTTGGTATTAACACTCAGAGCATTGCGTACCGTGAAGGTGGATACAACACCACTATTCACCAAGTACCTGGAATGACAACATTCAACCCAATTTCATTTAACCGTGGAGTTATCTACAAGAACGATCAGGCAATCAACTGGATGAAGCACCTGTTCGCTGCAGCAGCAGGAGACGGAATCGCCCTAGGCGAGAACGACTTCCGTTGCGATATCAAGATTTACGTCTTGGATCACCCAGCAGCTAGCAACGCAACTGCTACAACCACTGGTGAGGGCGGTTCTAACGTTCCTAAGATGGGTTTCCATGTACACAACGCATGGATCTCAACTCTTAACTACTCTGACCTAGATGCAGGTGGAAACAACCTTATGGTTGAAACCATGGGCGTTGTACACGAAGGTCTGTCTGTGTTCTATACTGATAAAGACTTCAAGCCACTAGCAAGCGCATAATCTAACTTTATAAGGAGAATTAATCGTGACCGAGCCTATGCTCTCTGATCCATCATCCCTAGCACAAGCCGCAAAGCAGTTTACAGCGGAGCCTGTAGTAGCAATCACTACTCAGGCACCGTCTGATACTGAGGTCGCCCTTCCCGGAGGATTTATTAACCGGGAAGGCGCCTTAGTTAAGTACGCAGAAGTACGTGAACTAAACGGTGCAGACGAGGAAGCAATTGCTCGTTCTGGAAGTACTGGACGTGCCCTTAACACGATGCTACAACGAGGACTTGTAAGCCTTGGTATGGAGTCAACATCTAAAGAAGATTTAGATACGTTGCTTTCAGGAGACCGAGACGCGATCCTTATTGGAGTTCGTAAAGCAACGTTTGGTAAAAACATTGAGTTTTCTGGGTCATGCCCGACTTGCTCAGCAGAACAGTCCATTATTTTGGACTTAGATAACGATATTCCAGTTAAGACTTTGGAAGATCCTGTAGAAGATCGACTATGGGAGTACCAGTCAAAACTTGGAACTGTAATTGTTGGTCTACCAACTGGTCTTACACAACGAAGACTGCTTGAGAATTCCGACAAAACAGCAGCAGAATTGAATACAATTTTACTGTCTGGGTGCATAGCATCTATTGGTGGAAGCCCTTCTATGGGAGCAACATCAGTGCTAAAGCTCAGCTGGAAAGATCGTGAAATACTCGTGCAACAAATTCTAGAACGTAACCCAGGCCCACGCCTTGGGGAGGTGAAGAAGGCTTGCGAGGCATGCGGCGAGGATATTCCTATGCCGTTGACCTTAGCAGCGTTGTTTCGAGTATAAAGACGAGGACTACGTAAATCTTTTGGACCAATTTGAAGCACTAACTCGGCACTTTACTGGATGGACTTTGACGGATATCCGATCATTGTCATTTCGTGAACGCAAAAATTGGATCGAAAGATCTGGACGTAGGAGATAACTGTGGCTAAAGATACTGGATCAGCAATGGGTGTCGGTGGTGGCGGCGGAATTTTTAGCCGTAAGACCGAACTCGTTGCTGACCTGACGTCTGCATTTAAAACCCTCAATGCGGAACTAGAAAAAACTAAAAAGCTCTCAGAAGAAATCTCTAAGAATTTAAAGGGAGCATTTCCCGGTGGTGGCTCTGGAAATCTTTTAGGTTCAAGTTTTGGACAATCTACTGGAACCAACACAGCTGAAGAAAACGACGGAAGTAAGAGCGGTGGAGGCGGTCCAAGCCTAGGATTAAAGATCCTTCAAGGCGCTCTAAAAGTCGGCGGCATGGCTATGCAAGCGATGCCAACTGTTCAGCAATCTTTTGAACAAGACTTACTGCGCTCGCGTTTTGGTTTCTATGGTGGAGCAAACGCCAATGCTACACAGTTACAGATGGCACGTCAGGGAACAACTACTGACCCTCTAGACGCTGCTCGCGCCTCTATGATTGGCGCTACCCAAGGCTTAATGCCGGGACTTAAAAACTTTAGCTCTATTGCACAAAGTGCTGCAACCATTTCTAACCTTATGCCAGGAGTCGGTGTATCTGGCGGTATGCAAGCGATGGCCGCACTTAACCAAGGTCGAAACGTAAACATGCTCCGCATGATTGGCGTTAACGTTCGAGGATCTGACGGACTACAACGTAGTTTTGAAGACATCGCTAACGACCTTTGGAAAAATATTAATAGCCAAAAGAGTGGCTCAAGCAAGATTACTAAGCAAGACTTGTCTCTTTCTTTACAACCAGGTAATGCTCTTGCTTCTATGATGGATCAGTACTTTGGTAATGACCCCGTTCTTCGCCAAGGTGTTATTTCTGCTCTTTACCAGAAGGCTGGTGGAGGGTCATTTACAAAAGAATCGTTAGACAAATCTGGGGCAACTACTAGCGCTGTTACCTCTATGAGCGACAGAAATGCCGCATCTCTTAACGCAATTCAAGCAGTTGCTCCAGCAACCCTTAAAGGTTTTGAAAAAGCCAACGAACTATTGGCTACTGCAAGTAATAAAGTTGCTGATCTTGCTAGAGATGCTGGAATTATGGGAGACGCTTTCCGTAAAGTTCTTGAATCAAAAGGCTTCTTAGACACCATTGCAACTTCTGGAAATGGAGCAGGAGCAACTGGTCTTGGTATGGCTGGAGGATTGCTTGGAAGTTTTGCTGGAAGTTTATTTGGTGGAAAAGCTTTTGGAAAACTAGGTACTGGCGTTAAGTCTGTTGGAAAATCCGTATGGGGTGGGCTTAAGAAATTTGGCGGAAGATTTCTTAGCGGCGCTGCTGTGTACGGCGGAATGGAAGTTTTACAAAACTATTTAAATAAAGCGGATGTACCAGACTGGTTGCGTACTGGCGGTAACGTTGCTTTTGACACTTTACAAGGCGGGTTAACGACACTTGCTGCGACTAAAAACCCATACGCTGCAATTGCTGGATCGGTAGCTGGCGGAGCGGCATCTATCATGAATCCTTATGGCGAGGGCGGAGGAAGCGATGATGTTGCGGAGGCCTCTCTTGGAATGGTTTACCCTCTTTCTGGAAAGCCTCCAATTACAAGTGAGTTTGGAAAGATCCGTCACCTTACATTTAACAACGGTCAGAAGAGCCCTTCTTACGGAAAACCTCACGGAGGTGTTGACTACGGTGTTCCAGAAGGAACTCCTGTATACGCGGTTACTGACGGAGTAGTAGAGCCTACTGGGTATGACGCACCTGGTTTTGGAAATTACATTAAAACATCAAACTCAGATGGCGCTGAAAACTTCTTTGGTCACCTAAGCCGTAAATTAGTTGAAGGTGGCACTAGGGTTAAGGCTGGAGATCTTGTTGGTTACAGCGGTAACTCTGGCTCATCTACTGGTCCACACCTGCACTTTGAAGTTCGCAAGGGTGGAAACAAGTTAGATCCTATGTCGTATCTATCTGGAGCAAACGCCAATACTTTAACTGGAGGCGCGGTTCCTTCTAGCGGTGACAGTTTGACTTTAAAAAAAGGCGCTGGAAATTTAATTTTGCAACCTATGGGCGGAGAAGGTCCTACATCTGCTACTTCGTATGGAATGTTTAACAAAAGCCACAGCGAAGCTCAGACTATTAACTACGGTGGAGTTACAATTACATTTAATATGCCAGAGAACTCTGCATCTGATGTAAAAGCAATTGCTAACGAAGTTCGTCGTGTTTTGTCAGATGATAATATTCGTGAAAAGGCGGTAAACCGATAATGTCTCAGAACATCGTAACCAGTAGCCCGGACTCTGCTCGCGCAGCAGCAGCGGCCTCTGAAAGAGAACGAGCACGAATTGCTAGAATTCCGGGAGAGACCGAACGCTTAAAGCGCGGAGCGGCTGCTAGAGCTAAAAAAGAAGCAGAAGCACAAAAGGCTGCTGCTAAAGCGGCGGCGGCTCTTAAGAAGAAGCCTAAGGTAGATGCTGATAAGCAACCTCCTACAGAACCTTTAAACTACCGCTGGAACCTTCCACCACACAAGTGGAGTTTGCCAGTTCGTGCGATAGATATGCACCCAGATGTGTATGTCGATCCGTTGAACCCTAAGTTGGGTACGGTAGATGAAAGATACCGACGCGGTCGTCTATGGTGGTATGCAAACACCAAAAACAGTTACGCAAGTAACGTTAAGGGTAATCCAAAAAATCAGATCGATGGAGATGACCGAAAGTACGGATTCCAGTTCTTATGGAACCCAGAAACGTTTTCTACATCTGTTTCTTTAAACACAGAAGTTACTCCTACACCAGCGGATCGTTTCGTAGGTGTAGCTGGAGCCTTCCCTAGCGGAGAAACCATCAGTTTTACAATCAGAGTTGATAGAACAAACGACTTTACTTGTTTACGAAACTTGCTTAAAAAAGACTACGCGTCTTCTTTGAACCTTATTTCTCCAGCATCTTTAGCGGTTGCTGGAAGTTCAGGTTCAGTAAACACAACTACTCTTGCAGGTATCTTGGCTGCTTCAACAGAGGGTCCAGCAATCGATCAAATGGCGCAGTATTACTCTACTGGGTTCTCTTTAGTTCCCGGTGAAAGTATGCGAGATAAGATCAGAGAACTTTTAGAACTAGGCACTCTGGCTGATATTGAATACATCTACAAAGCGGTAAACGGACCTAACTGGAAGAGCATCAGTGGAAGAAACACTTCTGATATTGGTTATTTGTCTGCAACGCTTCTTCGAGTAGACATTGGTCCATCTTCATACATTGGGTACATTAACGGATTGACTGTTAATCACTTAGCTTTTAGCCAAGATATGACCCCATTCCGCACAGACGTTCAGATCTCAATGAACTTGATGGCATCTGCGGGTATTGCAAGCGACGGTACAGCGGCTCCAGTAGCCCCAACTAAGTAGGAGAACCATGGGAATCTTTCAAGGATCTAGATACGAATACTCTGTTGTTGACTTCGTTTCTACCTCACAGGATGCTGATGCAAACGCTGTTGTGTTTTACAGTTTTGACGAATTAGGAACTTTTTCTTACCTAGAGCACACCTACATCGAGGGAGAAAGACTAGATAGCATCGCTCAGCGATACTACGACCGCCCTGACATGTGGTGGACAATTCTTGACCACAATCCTGATATCTCTGACCCAGACAATATACGGCCAGGACAGGTGTTGAGGATACCAAATGTATAACTTTGTAAGTGTTGAGTTTCCAAACGCAGACGAAGAACTTGTGCAAGTTCTAGAGATGAACTTTTGGCAGTCTAGATACAAGCACGATTTTGCAACATTCAAGTTTCGTGACTGGAACCCTGCCTACAACAACGTTCGTCCGGGAACTCCTATGCGGTTCACCCTTCAGGGCGATAACAATGTAGAGACTTTTAGTGGGTACGTGCACCACATTAAGCCTAACCTCACTCCTGGAAAAAACTATGTAGAAGTTCACTTTATTGGAGCATCGTACTACTTAAAGCAGACTTCTCAAACAACCTATAAAAATCGAACTGCTTCTGAAATTGTTATTGAAATTGCAAAACGCAACAACTTTGCATACCGAGTAGCCCCGCACCCACGCGTATATCCTCAAATATCTCAAGCTGGGCTTACCGACATGGAAATGATTAACAAGTTGGCTAAGCAGTGCGGGTACTCTGCTAGATTTAAAAACGCTGAGATTCACTTTCAGCCAATGCTTAAAGTGTACGAAGAAGGAAGAGAAAACGCTCAAATCTTGACCCTTAGAGACGCAGACGACCCAGCGGGAAGCACCCTGTACTCGTTCAACCCTTTAATTGGTGAAAGCTTGGAGCACGATGGGGAATACAAGTCTGCAACTGCTGTATCTGGCGTGGACGCTTACACAGGTAAAGTTATTCAAGTGACTAACCAATTGCGCCCAAAAACAACAAAGACACGATCTGAACCAGAATTTTTTGATAGATTTTCTAGCGCAACTGTCGCAAACGATTACAGTGTTGCTAAAAGTGAATCTGAGTCGTCTGATCAACGTAATAGATTTCCTTACCGTGCTAAGGCAGAGGCGTTAGGCGACCCAGGGCTTCATCCCGATGTTCCTGTTTTTATCGACGGAGTGAACGAGGACTACTCAGGTTTTTGGGTCATCTTAGAAGCCGAACACAAACTAACATCAACTGGCTACACACAGTTCATGTACACAACAGAGTTAACTCTAGGAACAGACTCATTGGGCAGTGCAGTTGCTGGTGCCGATAATAAAGTGGTTAGAGTGCCAAACTCTCGCGCTAAACGAAAGATTATTCCTAACGTACGACAGACCAACAAAAAGCCAAAGACCACTTTAAAAACTGGCTCACTTTCTCCAACTAAAAACGCTCAAGTAGGTTTTGGAAACATTAAGAACAGAACAAAACCAAAAACAGCAAACCAAGTCATTATTGCTAAGAAGTGGGTTAGCCCTTCGGGAACTTGACCAACATCACCAAAACTAAAACAAGGCCTCAAACTGTCGTTAAAAAGTTAAGGAGTAAAGGTGTACTCTGAAAACAAATTTTATGGCATGTACCGAGCAGTTGTAGCGGATGCAAACGATCCTGAGAACTTGGGTCGCGTTACCCTGATTGTTCCTCAGGTTCTTGGTCAATCTGTGACTAACTGGGCATGGCCAGTAGGCGGAGCTATTAGCCAGACGAAATACCCTTACGGGTCTTTCTCCACATCTGGTACTCAAGCGCTTGGCGTAAATACGGCAACTAAAATAACTGGGTTTGCTGAAGATGACACTAACAGAATGTACTTATCTAATAACAGAATCTACGTTCAAGAAACGGGCGACTATTTTCTACAGTTCTCGGCTGTAATTGTAAAAAGCAACTCAAGTGCTGGTACAGCGGACATATGGATTAGAAAAAATGGTGTCAATATTCCAAAGACTGGTACAAGAATAACCGTTTCTGGTCAAGGCGCTGAAGTAGTTATGACTGCTGGTTTGATCTTGGATTTAAAAGTAGGAGAGTACATAGAGTTCTACGGCTCTGCTAGTGCTACTAACATCTCTGTGACTTCTTACGCCGCCAATACTGGGCCTGCTATTCCGGGAGTGATTGCATCTATAAACCTAGTTGGAAAATGGAAACCCCAGCCGAATACTCCGGTATGGGCAATGTTTGAGGGCGGGGATCCAAACTTCCCGCTTTGGATTGGAGCGTCATAATGGGTTCAGTAATTTCCTTGCCGTTTTCTTTCACCGTCTCTGGTGGGGTAAACACAACTAACTTGGTCTCTAAGACATGGTCAGATCGTGTCCTTGGAGTCATCTTCACACTACCTAGTGAACGCGTGATGCGCCCTAACTTTGGAAGCCTTGCAAAGTCTTCCGTGTTCGAGCCAGAGGGCGCTGTAGGTGAGTACGTACGTCGAGCTGTAACTTCGGCTTTTAACCAGTACTTGCCAGAACTATCCCTACTATCTGTAAAAGTAGTCAAGGAGTATGGGGAGTTAGGTGACGAAGGTTTCGTTATTTATGTAGACTATCTATTACCTAATAAACAAAAAGACAGCGTAACCGCAAAAATTGGCTCGTTTACTCGAGCTGGTGAACTCATTCAGGAGATCCAGTAATGGCTAACTTTATTCCGCAAGTTGACTACACATCTCGTGATTACGCGTCTATCAGAGAAGACCTACTCAACCTTATTCCGCTGTATGCTCCTGAGTGGACTAGCCGTGACTCGGCTGACTTTGGCATTATCTTGCTTGAGATGTTTTCCTATATGGGAGACCTCCTCAACTACTACATCGACCGAGCAGCAAACGAGTCGTTTCTTACTACCGCAAGCCAGCGTGAAAGCGTATTGCGAATCGCTAACATTTTGGGCTACACCCCAACAGATAGCGTTCCAGCCACAGCTACTTTAACCTTCTCAAACTCTACTGGCTCGGCAATTATTGTCCCAGCCCTTACTCAGGTTGCAAGCACCACTGTTGTAAACGGCGCTAATACCCAGATCATTTTTGAAACAGACGCCGTCCTATCTGTGCCTGCGGCTGTCGGAGCAACACCTGGCCAAGCAGACGTGTTGGCTACTGAAGGCGTTACGATTATTGAAGAAGTAGTTGGCAACTCAGATGGAACTTCAGATCAAGAGTTTGTACTCCTAAACGGTCCAGTTATTAGCAACAGCATCAGCGTTACAGTAAATGACACTGTGTACAACGCAGTCCCTTACATTATCGACGCTGCGGGAACTGACCCAGTTTTCTATAGTAAAACTGACGCAGATGAAGTTACATCTATTGTGTTTGGTGACGCGGTAAGTGGTCGCATTCCGCCTGCAAACTCGCAGATCCTTGTTACATACCGAATTGGTGGAGGAACTCAGGGTAACGTAAACGCCAACACCATCACTAATATTCTTACAAACTACTCGGCTGGTCTAAGTGTAAACAACACAGAAGCAGCAAGTGGTGGAGCCGATCTAGAGTCAACAGATTCAATCCGTATCAACGCTCCTTCAAGTATTCGCGCTGTAAACCGTGCTGTATCACTACGTGACTACGGTGATTTAGCTGTTCAAGTAACTGGAGTAGCAAAAGCAATTGCTACCTCTGAAGTTTACACAAGCGTAAACCTTTACATCGCTCCTTACGGAGACCCTGGTGCGGACGGTAGCGGAACTCTTACTCCTGTGTTTAACCAGTTATCAAACAGACTTGGTCAGTTTTTTATTGATAAAACACCTCCTAACGTAACCTTAACTTTGTTCCCCCCAACTTTTGTTGGTGTCAATATCACTGCAACTATTCAAGCGCTACCTCAATACAAGCAAAGTGTTGTAAAGAGAAACGCTGAAACAGCGCTCGCAGAGATTTTAGCGTTTGACAACGTGAACTTTGCTGATCGTATTTCTCTTCACTACGTTATCGAAGCGTTAGCTGGAGCCTCTGGTGTCTCATACTCAAATGTGACTCTACTGGCTAGAGAAGATGAATCTCAAACTGGCACAGATGACGCTGTGTTTTTAGTAAATGAAATTCCATCGGCAGGAACTATAACAATCACTGTCAATGGCGGAATTGCGGACTAGGAGAAGAAAATGCCAGCAAGTTATCCATTAAGCATCAGACCTTTTACAACAAAGGTAAACGCACTAGACATTGTAGATGCGGCTGACCCTAACTCCTTACAGGAAGAAGTAGTCGCGCTAGAGACAACCATTGGCTTAAACCCAGCGTTGTCTACAACACCGTCTTCTTCTAATACGTTTGCTAACTCAACACAGTTCTCAACAATTGTTCAGCGTCTAGCTAATATTGAAACAGGTATCGTTGCAGATACTCACACCCAGTACATTAAGAGAACTGGTAATGAGATCCTTACTAACGCCACAGCCTCTAACGTTGCGTTTACCGTAAAGGGCGCTTCGTCGCAGTCTGCAAACTTGCAAAACTGGACAAACAGTAGCAACACAGTTTTAGCAAGCGTTTCTTCTGCTGGAGTTATTTCTGCTCCAAACGGACTATCTGCACCGCAATTAGATCAGTTAGCCATCCTTTCTATCTTTGGTTCATAATCTATGTCACGTTACGGTATTGATTACTACGGCGTAGGTTCGTACGGCGCTGGGTCTGTTGCGTTTGTTGAGTTTGACGCATCTCCCTTTGAAGCGCGGTCCGTTGGTTACCAAAGAATCGAGTTGACTTGGACACCTCCAACTGGTGACTGGTCTCGTATTCGTTTGGTTCGCAATACGTACGGGTTCCCACTTTCCGTAGATGATGGAACTATCATTTCAGATGAACCAAAGAACTTTTCTACTGGCTACTACATCGACGAGGGAACTGTTCCAGCAGGAATTGGTCTTAAGCCAGCCTCTGGATACCACTACAGCCTTTTTGTTCTCAGTACACAGACTGGAACGTGGATCAAAGCTGGAGATGCTGTTGGAATCTCGTCTAAGGACTTCAACTCATTGGCTCGTATGTCTGATGCACTACCTACTGTCTATAAGACAAGCAACCTGTCTGCTGTAACTGACAACTCTGAAAACCCTGCCCTACAAAAGTTTTTACAAATATTTGCAGTTGAGTACGACCAGTACAAGACGAGTGCAAATTTGCTTTTAAACACATATGACACATCTGTGTCGTACGCTCCAATTATTCCAGTAATGATGCAGCAGTTTGGTATTGCTTACGAACCAGAACTTGGTCTACAGCAATCTAGAATTCTGCTCCGTAATGCGGTGTATATAAATAAGTCAAAGGGAAGTCTTGAAGGACTGAAGAACTTTATTAAAGCCTTTACTGGTTACGATGAATCAACTGCAATGGGTAAGAACCTAATGCTTGACTACAACGACTCATCTTTTGAGCAATCTGTTGGTCGATGGGCAGTTGTGGCTGGAACTGGAACGCTAGCGGTTGCGCCAGCATCTGAAGTGCTAGCCTACTCAGAACCTACACTGACCGACTTTCCAAATAAAATTTCGGGCTCACTTAAGATTACAAAAACAACAACTACTGGCGCTATAGAAATTGCTTGTGGAGAGTCTGCCCCTAAAACCAGAGGTATCCCTGTAAAAGAAGGTTTCTCTTACACGTTCTCAGTACGATCACGTGCAAAAACAAATGCTCGCGTAGTAACAGTAGACATTATTTGGTACGACCGAAACGGTGAAGAGCTGTCACGTGCTGGTGAAGGTTTTGCTACTAACAACGCAACTAACTGGAACACGCGAGTATCTTCAACAAGCGTTGCCCCTGTTAATGCGTACTTTGCTGTTCCGTACATTCGAGTAGACGCTGTTCCAGCGAATGAGATTCATTACATGGATGCAGCGCAACTTGAGCAAAGTTCAGAAGGTCCGACTTCTTTTGAAGAAGCCCGCGATGTGAAGATTACATTGAAGGCAAGCCGTGTTAACGAGTTTAAAAACCCTAGCTTTGAAGTGAACACAACTTACTGGTCTATTGATAACGCAACAATGACCCGTGACCTTCTTATCAAAGACGAGGCTAACAACAGTGATGTGTCTCTAAAGATTGAAGCCGACTCTACTGACGAAGTTGTTCTTTCATACACAGATCTTGCGCCAGTGCTTCCCGGTTTTTGGTACAGCGCTAGCGGATATGTAAGAACAGCATTTACTGGAGATCGATCTGAAGACTTGTTGGGTGGCTGGGGTATAGACTGGTATGACGCTAACGAGTCTTTTATTAGTAACACAGAATCTGCTGCTAAAAACTTAACTGAGTTCTACTCGGTAACAGATTACTACCGCACTGACGGAGTTTTAACGGTATCAACAACTGAAACAACAAGCCTTGTTGTAGGTCAACAGGTTCGTCTTCTTGGTTTTACTGATGTAACTCTAGATGGAGATTACGAAGTAGTTGTTGTTTCTGGAAGATACTTTCAAGTTTCATCTCCGGGAGCAAACATAAATTTAACTCCGGGAACTATTAATACTTTTGTACAGGACTTAAAGTTAGACTTCACTCGAATCTCTTACTCTGTCTTGTCACCAGCAACCGCTGCGTACGGTAAGCCTTATTTCTTTTGGAATAACCCAGCCGTAGGTCAGACAATGCACATAGACTCAACTATGTTTGAGCGAGCGACTATCGCTAAACCATACTTTGATGGAAGCACTGGGTTCTCGTCAGCAAACGACTTGATTTGGGAAGGCGCTGTACACGACAGCCGATCCCACTACTACAAGAACCGTGTTGCCACTCAGTTACGCTTAATTGACCAACTTCCTAACTTTTTAACGGTAGGCACGACCTTCTCGGTGTTCTTGGCTCAACCCGGTTTGTAGCCCATCTAGAAACCTGTGTAGTATCCCCCGCCTAGGAGGATTCACATGGGATCAAGATTTGTAGTTGTAGCAGGTAACGGGGAAACAACCCGAGTCAACGTAGAAGCTTTGCTTGAAGATTATTATCGTGGCAAAGGTAAAGACGTTGTTTTAGTTTTACCTTTCAACGATAGACCAAGCCAAGGTCAGATATGGGCACATCAGGTATCTAGCGAGTTAGAGATACCGACCACGGTTATATGCCCTGCCAACTCTGTTGTTATGAGCCTTGGTAGTTCAAGTGTCCATAATGCGGAAGACCCTGTCCAAGCAACGGTTGAAATGATCAAGGGCGAGGACGCGGTAGGGCTTTTGCTATGGAATCCTTCTGACCCAGCATCGATGGTGGTTCAAGCAGCCTTTAAAGAGGCTGGCGTGCCCTGCTACGACCTTTGCATAGGTCTGTTCGAGGTATCAGCTGGAAATCCAGTCAGCGAGTCCCAGGAGGTCGTTACAGCCGAAATCTCAGAATCTGAGACTAAGGTAAAGGCTAAGGAACCTGAGGTAAAGGCTAACGTTAACGACCTTACGGAGTTAATCACTAAGAAAGTCCTTGAAGCCCTTAAAGAGGCAGGGCTTGCGTGATTGACCTGTCCCCAAAAGCGTATGGGTTCTTACTAGCGATCCATCAACACAACTTGAACATATCGGCTGAGTCCATGATGTTTAGGTTTAATGTGGGTAGGCGCTCAGCGCTGAGTGGGCTAAAAGAGTTACGAGACAAGGGCTATATTAGAACTGGACCGCAGCGTATCGGCAATAAAATTATGACCGTTTCTGTCCTCACTGAAAAAGCGAATCGGGCGTTTTTTGGAAGTGTGGGCGCACAAGTTGTGGAGTCACATAACGTGACCCCTGTTACCAGTAATGAGCATATAAGCAGAATTACTAATTCTACTGTTATAAGTAAAAATCCTTCCTTGACGAAGTCAAGGGATGAATACGAAGTTATGAATATCGAGGTGAGTGAAATGTCATGGGGCGGAATCTTCGAATCTGTATCAGGACCTGATGATGAGATAGCGGCAGAGATCCAGAAGGCTAGGGATAAGCGCAAGGCTGACAACAAGGCTGCTGCCGATGATCGGAAGAAAAAGTACAAAGAGGCTAAGACGGTTCTAGACTACGGTCGCAAGCAGGGTCGAGCTGGAACTCCGCGTAACGAGTGGAGCGTACGTGACGTTTGCTACGAGTTTGCTAGTCGACTTCTTGAGCATTTTCACATTGCTCCGTGGGAAGTTACCCAGAGCCAGTTCTCTGGCGCTCTAGCAGGGGCTAGAACTAGGCTGGATACCGATGGCGAGATTGAAGTTAGAGCCATGGAGATTTTCTTTTCTCAAATAAATATTAAAGAGTACAAAGACGCTGAAATTCTTTGGAGGTTGTATGTTAGTCGCTTACCTGGTTTAGTTGGTCAGGCAAAGATGACTATGCCTACAGAAAAAGCAAAGGAAACAGCAAAGAAGGCAAGAGACAAAGCACGTCGTGAATTAAGGGGAGAATAATGTTTAAGCCAGATGATTTAAAGTTACGTCGCAAGACTTGGATTAAGGCTGCTGGTTTGCCTAAACATCTTCAAGGTTGGGAGTTTAACGACTGCACCGCCGTACCTTCTGATGTTATTGAGGACATACAAGGTTGGCTTACAAAGGTCAAAGACAACAAGATCATTAACGCTATCGGCGAGCGCTCTTGCGGAAAAGGTATGGCGTTCTATGGGTCACCGGGACACGGAAAGACGACTCTTGCCTCAGCCATAATTCAAGAGGCTATTAGAACTTTCTCACTAGATGTTTTTCCTTTGAACGATGTTCGCCCTTGTTATTTCATCACCTATGCAGGTCTTTTAGATCTTAAGGGAGAGATGATGGACGACTCTGTGGAAGAGTCCCGCGAAACTTTGTACGATGGAATTATGGGCGCTTGTTCTGACGAGCATCGAAATGTAAAGATTCTTGTTATCGATGATGTTGGACGAGAGCATAACAACGCCTCTGCTTGGAACAAAAGCATGCTTCACCATGTTTTGAGGACTAGGTTTAACAACGGTCTTCCAACCATCGTTACTTCCAATATTTTGCTAGATAACTGGCCTGACTGGTACGGTGAGGCAACTGGAAGTTTTGCACACGAAGCTTTTTACAATATTGACCTAGAATCTACGGAAGGGGACTTACGACAATGATGGAGTCATCAGTGGAGCACAAGAGATTGATACAGGTTTTTCTAAGCCCAACAGCTACACCTGGTCCAAATATCTTTGAAGTTAGTTCAAGCGCGGACGGTGATTTGTATTGCACTTGTTCTGGGTACAAAGGACGAACTACTTGCAAGCACACTCGTTTTGTAAAAGCACGTATTGACTCTAATAACGGTAACTACCCTCTAGAGGTTTCTAAGGCTGCTACGGAAGAAGACACCGAAAAAGCAAAAGAGTCTCCAGAAGCCTTTAGACAATTTGTAATTAGATTTGCAAAGATCGAAGTATTTTAAAATGCGAAACGGGGATATCAGCAACGACATACCGCAACGAATAATTGTTACGGATGATGTCTTTATTCTTTTAGAGACCGAGGAGCTTCCTAAGAAGTACAAGGTAATTAAAAGAACTAGAAAAAAAGTATCTTTTAAAAAAGAAGTTCTTAGCCAACTTTACTTGTGGGCTATGAGAACTCCTTACACAATTGAACTTGCGTCTTTTAACTTGAACCAAGAAGAATTGCAAAAAGTTATGGACACGCTAGACGAGTACGGAACCAATCCGTTTAGGTATTGCGTTTCTTACACGACTATCGAAGACTTAATTAATCAGCTACCATATCGCCCTGAATTAATTGGGGTTATTGATAGACCTGATCGAATGTTACGTTACGGGCACTGGGGAATGGATATGACACGACTATGAACAACGAGAAGAGATTACTAAGCAAGGCTCTTTTAGAAAGAGACCTAACCCCTTTATTTGACCGTAACGTAAATCAGTCTTGGTTCTCAGATGAGAACGACAAGAAGATTTGGGTTTACATCAGAGAGCACTACGCACGCTACGGCGAGTGTCCAAGCCTTGACGTTGTAAAAGACAACTATCCTTCGTATGAGGTTGTGCCAGTAAATGACTCGATTGATTATCTACTGGATTCTTTGTCAGCTGCTCGTCGTAAGATTTACACAGCCAACATTCTTAGAGATGCAATTGAGAAGATTGATCGTGAGCAAGACCACGAAGGTGCACTACAGGTTCTTCAAGCGGGTGTCCTTAAGATGGACGAGGCTGGCTTCAGCGAAACCAACGACATCGATATTACAGAAGACAAAGAACTTGACCGCCGTTGGGATAGGTATCAACAGCGCAAGTTAATCCCAGACGGATTGCTTGGTTACCCAACAGGTTTTCCAACTATTGATAAAGTCACTAACGGACTTCAAGATGAGCAGTTGATTGTTATTACCGCTACACCTAAGACAGGTAAATCAACCGTTGCCATGCAGGTTGCGATTAACATCCATACTCATTCTGAGGTTATGCCGATGTTCTATTCATTTGAGATGAGTAATCGTGAGCAAGAAGATCGTTATGACTCTATGCGTGCCCGCATCTCTCATCAGCGTTTGATTACAGGAACCTTGAGACCTGATGAAGAAGGTCGCTACAAGACACTTGTTACTGACAAGATGCGAGAGGACGCGGAAAAGTTTTGGCTTGTTGACTCTTCTTCTGGATCAACACTAAGCGGAGTAACTGCTAAGTTGCAGTTGCACCGCCCAAGTATTTTGTTTATCGATGGTATGTACCTTATGACAGATGAGCAGACTGGTGAGCAGAACACTCCTCAGGCTCTTACTAACTTAACTCGTGGTTTCAAGCGATTGGCTCAGACCTTTAAGATTCCTATTGTTATTACAACTCAGTCTTTAGATTGGAAGAAGGGTAAGGGCGGTCGACTTACAGCAAACTCTATTGGTTACTCATCATCATTCTTTCAGGATGCTGACGTTTTGTTTGGTCTTGAAAAGCCAGAAGAAAGTGATGACCAAACTCGTATTCTTAGCGTTCTTGCTAGCCGTAACTCAGGACCTGGTTCTACATTCCTTACATGGGCATGGGATGAAGGAACGTTCCGCGAAATGACAGGTGAGCTTGACGCATGACCGTAGAAGAGATGGAAGACTTTCTTAAAGGTCTTGGTGTTGAAACCTACGGAGCACGTGGGTCAGAGGTAAAGGGATTATGCCCCGGTCACTTTGATAGAACTGGAAAAGAAGACCACAATCCGTCTTGGTCAATTAATGCTGACACAGGGGCGCATAACTGTTTCTCTTGCGGGTTTCGTGGAGGATTGCAGTACCTTGTTTCATACGTCAATGGTATTCCTATGGAAGAAGCTGACGAGTGGGTCAAGACAACTACTAGCGATCTATCAATGCGTTTAGAGCGAGCACTAAATCCGAAGCCAAAGACTGAAGCGATATCAGTTGACATCACCGAGGCTAACTTGGCGGCTTATGTCGCACCGCCAGTAGAACTATTACGTAGTCGTGGAATAACACCAGCCGCCGCAGAACTGTACGGAATTTTGTACGATGCTCGTAAGGAGTGTTGGATCCTTCCAATCCGCGACCTATCTGGAAAGTTACTGGGTTGGCAGGAGAAGGGCGCTAAGGGCAGATACTTTAGAAACTACCCCGCTGGGATTCAAAAGAGCCACTCTTTGTTTGGGTACCAGCAGTACACGGGCGGGCCAATGGTAGTAGTCGAATCCCCGCTAGACGTGGCTCGTATGGCTTCTGTAGGGCTTCTAGGTGGCGTTTCTACTTACGGCACAGCAGTGTCTAAAGACCAGATGAGCGCAATTAAAGGCGCTGAGCGGGTTATCGTGGCGATGGACAACGATGAGGCTGGGCGCCAAGCCGCTCAAGACTTTCTTAAGAAGTCCGTAGATATGTGGTTTGAGTGCTGGTTCTTCGACTATGCCTCTAGCGGTATCAAGGATATTGGCGGAATGAGTAAGGCTGAGATAGTCTACGGAATTGAAAACGCTAAGCACGCACTACATGGGGAGAAGGCACTGTCATGATCATTGGTCTTTCAGGTTACGCACAGTCTGGAAAAGACACTGTAGCTAACATTCTTGTTGAGAAGCACGGGTACAGAAGAATTGCATTTGCTGACCCAATTCGTAAGTTACTTTACGAGATGGACCCACTAATCCCTAAGGGTTACGGCGATAGCATTATTAATTACCGACTTCAAGATTTAGTAGACTCCTACGGCTGGGACAAAGTAAAAGTAGATTTTCCAGAAGTTAGACGCCTTCTTCAAGAACTAGGAGTTGGCGCTAGAAAATTATTTGGAGACACCTTTTGGATTAACGAAGCCTTATCTGATGTAGCACCGCAAGATAAAGTAGTTGTCTCTGATGTTCGTTTTGAGAACGAGGCTATTTGGATTCAAGAGTTCAAGGGTAAGATTTGGCGCATTAAACGAATTGGAACGGATGCCGTTAACGATCACGTTTCTGAATCTGAAATGGACGGGTACCCAGTAGATCAGATCTTTGTTAACAATGGAACTTTAGAAGACCTAGAGGTTTTGGTCTCAACAAGAATGATGTCATACGCATGATGTGGTCTTGGGTACTAGCGACAATAGGCGTACTAGGCATTTACTTTGTCGGTAGAAAAACAATATGGGGCTGGCTAGTTCTTTTGGCTAACGAGGTCATTTGGATTGCCTACGCTCTAACCACTAAACAATACGGGTTTATAGTTTCTGCCGTTGCTTACGCTATCGTCTACATTCGGTCGTTCGTACACTGGAGGAGAGACGCTTGACTTTCAAAGGGACGCTACTACCCTACCAACCTGAGGCGGTTGAAAAAATGATTGATCGCCACAAGGTTTTAGTGGCATACGATTTAGGGCTCGGGAAGACAGTACTAACGATTGCAGCGCTCGAACAGCTGATGGACAGCGGTTCAATCCGGGAGCCCGGAATGGTTATCTGTCTTTCCAGCCTTAAGTACCAGTGGGCTAATCAAATTGAAAAGTTTACAGAAGGTACTTCTAAAGCATTAGTTATTGATGGAACACCTAAGCAAAGACTTAAGCAATATGAAGACGCGTACAACTGGCGAGAGACAGGTGTTGATTACGTAGTGATGAACTACGAACAGATTGTCAACGATTGGGATTTAGTAAAGAAACTACCTAGAGGTTTTATAGTTTGCGACGAAGCCACAGCAATTAAATCTTTTAAGTCTAAAAGATCTAAGGCAGTTTAGAAGATGGCAAACGCTCCTTTTAAGTTTGCTTTAACTGGAACACCTATTGAAAACGGTAAACCAGAAGAGTTGTTTAGCATCATGCAGTTTGTAGACGACTCCGTACTAGGAAGGTTTGACATCTTTGACTCAGCATTTATTGTTCGTAATAATTGGGGTGGAGTCCAGCGTTATAGGAATCTTCCTACTCTACACGAGCGTCTTAAGGAATCAAGTGTCCGAAAGTCGCAAAAAGATCCTGATGTTGCGCCGCACTTACCAGATTCCATACATAATGAACCGTTACTTATCACGCTCGATAGACGAAGCGCCAAGCTATATGAACGAATTAGAACAGACCTCCTAAATGATTTAGCGGAAGCAACCGCATTGTTTGGTGCAAACTTCAATGTCTTTGCACATTACGGGGTACAAAATGGTGGAGGAAGCCAAGAAGAAAACCAATGGCGTGGAAAGATTATGTCTAAGGTTGGTTGTTTAAAGATGCTTTGTTCACATCCTGACCTACTACGCACCAGTGCGCTTAAGTACAACTCTACTGGCGGGGAAGGCTCTGCCTATGCAAATGAGTTAGTCGAGGCTGGGTATTTAGAGGGTGTTGATCAATCTCCAAAATTAAACGCCCTAGTTCAATATGTAAAAGAGTTTTTAGACCAAGCTGAAGAGAACAAAGTTGTTATATTTGCTACCTATGTAGACATGACAGACAAGCTCGCGGAAGCCCTGATCCAGTACGGTTGTAGAACTTACACAGGTCGCCTTGACGCCAAGACCAAAGAGGAGAATAAAATTGCTCTTAACACTGACCCTAGTGTTCGTGTCCTTGTTTCTTCAGATGCTGGCGGTTATGGCGTTGATCTTCCTGCCGCTAACCTCCTCGTCAACTACGACCTACCGTGGTCATCGGGAGGCGCTACACAGCGAAACGGACGAATCATGCGAGCGTCCTCAAAGTGGCCGTCTATAGTCATCCAAGACTTCCTAGTAGCAGGATCTATTGAAGTCCGACAGCACGAGATGCTTCAGCATAAAAACGCCGTAGCAAGCGCTGTAATCGACGGTGAGGGCATAAATGAGGCTGGAGGGATAGATTTCAGCATAAGTAGCCTAAACCAGTTCTTGATGCTTAAATCCGTGTAAACTTGATGGATGCCTAACGCACCTAAGACCCCTACGCGTACTATCCGCGTCTCAGACGACCTCTGGATTGCTGTCCAGAAGAAGGCTGCCAGTCAGGAAGTCACAGTCACCAGCGTTATTATCGCAGCCCTTGAGGACTACCTAAAAGCCGAATAACGGCGTGTCGTTCCTCGATTTGTCAGTGCCCCACTGTAAGGTGTAGTTTCTCACCACAACAGAAGGGGACCCAATGTCAGACAAGCAGAGCCTTACTAATGAGGCAAAACAATACTTAGCTCTCAAAGAGCAAATTAAATTCCTATCTGATCGTCAATCAGAAATTAAAAAGCGTCTCAACGAAGCCGTGCAAGAACTTGGCGAAGTAGATGGTCGCGGACACATCACTTTAGAGCTTGATGAAGATATTAAAGTAACAAATCAACGTCGAGTATCAAAAGCACTCAACATGGATGTAGCAGATCAATTGCTAGCAGAACGTGGCATTAAAGACGACTGCATCATCATGATTCCAACCGTTAGCGAAGATGCAATTATGGCTGCGTTTTACAAAGGTCAATTAACAGAAGAAGATATTGACGCAATGTTCCCAGCAAAGGTATCGTTCGCTTTCGTACTATGACAGAAGATTTTATTGATCAAACGTTTGCCGATCTAAACTACCCAGGTAGTAAACGCAAACGTCGTGAGGAAAAAGTAAAAGAAGTTAAGCAGGTTGAGTGGGATTCACATCCTCGTCCAACCGTTATGCCTAACGGAAAAGAACTAGATTTGTTCACCATAGGAGCATTAGCAAAAGCGTTAGGTCGCCCAGTTATTACTCTAAAACTATGGATGAGCGAAGGGCAACTTCCAACATCGCCTTACCGTTTGCCAACAACAATTGACAAAAACGGTGAGGAACGACAAGGTAGGCGCTTGTACAGCCGATCAATGATCGAATCAGCGGTAGCGATATTTACTAAGTTTGGCGTTTTGCACGTGAAGCGTATAGACTGGGAGAAGTACCGCAAGGTCACTGATGAAATAGCCGAGGCTTGGGAGAAATCTTTAGCTGAGGAAACTGCTTAATAACTGCAAACAACTGCGATAAGGAGAAAACCGCCCATGGGCGTAAACACAACAGATACACCGGATGCAACAACATACGGTCAGGTAGAAGACGAATCTTTCTCAGTGGAAGATCGTCCAACTCAATCCACTTCATCAACCGCTGTTCAATCAGGTTGGGAAGCCGCCGAACAACTAGTCACAACTCCTACAGAGTTTCCGACTGAGTTCAAGCACTCAGAGTCATTCCAGTTAATTCGTTTTATTGATACTGGTGGACCATTTGCTAATTACCGCCAGCACTTCCTTAAGGAAAAGACCGAAGGTCGACGTTCATACGTCTGTATTGGCGACAACTGCCCACTTTGTGTAAAGCTTGGCGATAAGCCAGAGACAAAGCGTGCGTTTTCTATTGTTAATCTTTCAGCAAAGCCTTACCAACGCCAGATGTTGATTGCAACACCTCGTTTGTACAAGACTTTGCATGCTGGTGAGTTTTCCCCACAGGGACCTTTGACTCGCAACTACTGGGCGATTAGTCGCACAGGAGTAAAGCAGCAGACTGTTTACAATTTAATGTCAGTTAAGGGTCGTGATCTTGCAGAAGATTACGGAATTAACGAGGCTGAAGTAGAAGCAGCAATTGCTAACTTCAAGCCATTTGAGCGTTCTGAAATCCGCGAGGATAGCATTGCCGTTCTAACAGACATTGCAGCTAGCCTGCTCTAACCAATAACTGTCTAGGAGGTGTTGGATGATCCCCCCAGCACCTCCTAGCCTTTGGGGGACACACTATGAATATTATTCTTACAAACGATCAACTAGACGAAATGGTTGCGTATTACCTTGAGCAAGATGCTTTTGCGTTTGACGTTGAGACGGTCGGAGATCGTCGAGGTGATACTCCTGTTAATGAAGTTCTTTGGATTACTTTTGCTACTCATGGTAGGTGTGACGTTATTCCTATGGGTCACCCTAATGGTGATTTACTAGAGGTTGTTTATCCTCTTACTGGTCAAGGCGAGAAAAGAGTAGAGCAAGGTCTTCCCGCTAGACCAAGTGATTACTCACGCGATTCTAAAAAAGCAACTAAAGTTTTTAGCGAGGCACCGGCACAGTTGTTTCCAGCAGAGGTTTTTTCTTCCCTTAAACCTCTTATGTTTAACGACAAGATATTAAAGATTGGTCACAACTTAGTATTTGACTTAACTTCTGTAGCAAAATACTACGACGGGAACTACCCAGTAGGTCCTTACTTTGACACAATGATTGCATCATTTCTGTACGATAACCGTAATAAAAACCGATGCGGTTTAGCAGATTGTTTGAAGCGTGAGATTGGTTTTGTAATGGAGAAGGGCGTTGGCGCTCAGGTAGAGGTCTACTCCTTTAATGAAGTTGCAAAATACGCTTACCTAGATGCTAAGTACACTTTCTTGCTTTGGAAGATTCTTGTAAAGAAACTAGAAGAAAACCAAGTAACTGGTGTTATGAAACTTGAGATGGACGTTCTGAAGGTTCTTTGCGACATGAAGCTAACTGGCGCTCCCATAGACATGAGCGCTCTTGAGTCTTTAGATGCTAGATTGAAAGAAGACATTGAGACCGCAAAGGCTGAGATCTTTAAGGTTGCCGGTCAGCAGTTCAACATTAACTCGAACGCAGATAAGCAAAAGATTCTGTACGGATCTAAGTCTGAAGGCGGTCGTGGGCTTAAGCCTAAGATTATTACAGCCAAGGGCGGAGACTCTGTATCAGCTGAGGCTCTTGAGGCTTACAGAGGACAAGACCCACTAGTGGACGCACTCCTCACCTATGCTGATTTAAATAAGTTACACACCACTTACGTCGTTCCGTATCTTGGCGGAGAGGTTACACGTACTACTGCTGGAAAGATACGAATTGAGCATAAGGACAGTCTCCTTATAAATAACCGCATTCACTGTGACTTCATTCAGCACGGAGCCGAAACGGGCCGTTTCTCAAGTAGAAACCCTAATTTGCAGAATGTACCTGCGCCTCACACAGAGCACGGTAAAGCTATTCGTAACTTATTCAGAGCGCCTGAGGGTCACAAATTTATCGTAGCGGACTACTCACAGATTGAGCCTCGAGTAATTGCTTCCTTTTCAAAAGACCCAATTATGATGCAGAACTACTTAGACGGCGGAGACATTTACACCACGGTAGGAAACGAAATGGGTGTAGATCGTAAGGCTGGAAAGGTTTTAGTTCTTGCTATGTCGTACGGAGTAGGTCCAGAAAAGATCGCTCGTTCTATTGGTTGTACAAAGCAAGAGGCTAAAGACTTACTGGATCGATTCTCCGAGCGTTTCCCTTCCATTAGTTCTTACAAGTTTAAGGTACTGGTGTCTACTAAAAAAATTGGCAATAAAGAAAAGCCAATCCCATATGTAACCACTATCTTAGGAAGACGTAGGTACTTGCCTGAGATGAACTCTGGCGATAAGTCTGACCGGGCAGGGGCAGAGCGCCAAGCGTTCAACACCAAGATTCAAGGATCAGCAGCGGACATCATTAAGCTGGCTATGGTTCGAGCACACGCACTTATCCCCAAAGAGGCTAAACTAATACTTACAGTTCACGATGAACTTGTGACCCTAACTCCAGACCATTTGGTCGATGAGACAGAGGCCGCAATCAGAACCGCGATGGAAGATATCAAACTGTTAGATATCCCATTGATTGCTGATGTAAAGGTTGTAGAGCGTTGGGGAGAGGCAAAATAGTGCGTAAGTTTTGGAAGAAAAACGAACCAGAACCAGAAAGTTTTAGTACAGCAATCCCTATGGCTGTCATTGCTCGTTGGTATTTTTACGACGCAGGTTTAGAAGAGCCAAACAAGTTAGCCGATTTAGTCGGCATGATGCCAGTAAGTCTTGAAGGAGACGCTAAAGAGGAAGAAGACAGCGACCAGCGGTTAATTAGAGTTGCTCCCTTGCTTCCTTTTATAGAAACAATTACTGAGATCAACGCTAGAAGCATTACCGAGTTACAGTTTGACCATTACATCACTAGCGGTCAGTTAGACCCAAATGACCTAACAGAAGAGAAAGCACATATAGAAGAGTTGTATCGTCAAGTAGGTCATTCTGCTCTTATAGCCGCTTTTGCATCTGGCTTAGAATTGGGTATTATCAGCACAGACACAGTCCAAGGAGACATAGCGTATGAGTAATAACTGGTGGGCAAACAAATTAGGTCAGCCTCAAACTACACGTCAAGAGATGCCACTACCTCCGTCGCAAGTTCCCATGACATACGCCCCTCCCTCCGCAGCTCCATCTTTTCAACAACAACAAGGAGCTAGACCAACAGCGTCTGCACAGGCGTCACGTTGCCCAAGTTGTGGTGGAGGTAACTACGGAAGTATCGAAGGAACAAAGCCACGTTGTTATGAATGCGGTTATCCAATCGTACAAAGCGGTAGCGGTATGGGTAAAGGAATTACTGGAGGTCCAACACCTTCTGGACCTACGCAAGCAGCAGTACAAGTAGCAACAGGCGGATGGAATCCAACAACAATTATTGGAAAGTTAGGTTAATGACTAAAGTGGCGCTTAATTCGGATCTATTAAAAGTCGTAGCAAAATTAAATAAGAAGTTTGGTCAAGACACTATTGTTATTGGCTCTGACATCAGAGACTTATCAGAACGCTTTACTACTGGTTCACTAGCCCTAGATGTAGCACTTGGTGGGGGCTGGCCTATTAATCAATGGCATGAAATTGTTGGAGAAGAATCTAACGGTAAGACTGCTATTGCGTTTAAGACTATCGCCGCTAACCAACAGAAAAACCCAGACTGGACTGCTGTGTGGGTTGCTGCTGAGCAGTGGGTGCCTTCATATGCTGAGCTGTGTGGTGTGGACGTATCGCGGTTGTTTATTATTGAGTCAAATATTATGGAGGAAGTGTATGAAGCGGTTATCCAGATTATTGAAAGCAAGGCTGTTGATTGCATTGTTATCGACTCCCTTCCTGCTCTCGTACCTAGTGCAGAAGATCAGAAAGAAATGGAAGAATTCACTGTAGGTCGTGGCGCACTTATGACCAACAAGTTCTTCCGTAAGGTCGGTAAGGCATCTAAGAGAAGTCTTATTGAGGATGAACGACCATTTATTGGTTTGATGATTAACCAATGGCGCGACAAGGTTGGCGTTATGTACGGCGATCCTCGCACAACACCGGGTGGCAAAGGTAAGAACTACGCATTCTTTACTCGCGTTGAGATCAAGCGCGACGAATGGATTGAGGTAGGAACAGGAGAAGCCAAGCGCCGTGTAGGTCAGACTATTAAGGCTAGAACCCTTAAGAACAAGTCAGCCCCGCCATCACAGGTTGCATATATGGACTTTTACTTTGCTGACGGTGGAACCGTTCCGCCAGGCGACTTTGATTTCGCTAAGGAAATCGTTGCTCTAGGCATTATTAACAAGGTTATTACTAGAGCTGGTGCCTATTACCGCTACACATTTAACGGAGAGCAAAGGCAATGGCAGGGCGCAGATGCTATGGTTAGCTCCATCAAAGAAGAGATTGATCTGCGAGAAACACTGGAGAAGGATGTTCTTGAAACCGTCAAGGCTGGATCTAAGTACGTTGTAGAGCCAGAAGATGACGAAGAGTAAAGGACAAAAGGAGTCAAGGAAGCATGAGGATAGGCTTGCAAAAGCCATCGATGGTCAGCGCACTGCTGCCAGCGGTGCTTTTTGGAGTCGAAAAGGCGATGTCAGGTCCAAAGATTTGCTCGTAGAGCATAAGTGGACTGGCAAAGCATCCGTGACCATCAAGGCTGCGGTTCTAGAAAAGATCGTTACTGAAGCAATTCTTGACGGTCGCATGCCTGTCCTTGGCTTTCACCTTAATGGTGAAGACTACATAATGCAGTTAGAGGACGACTTTCTAGAGCAGCGCCAGAAACTTCAGGAGTGCTCTTGTTCGAAGACGAAGGCGTAGAAAAGTGGCGATATCAGGCTAAGTGCCGTGGTATGTGCGACAGTCCAGAGACCGACGATTGGTTTCCGCCTAGGGACAAAACTAAATACAAAACTATTGCCGACCGCGCAAAGTCAGTTTGCTTTGGCAAAGACGGTAAGGCAGAATGTCCCGTGAGGTTAGAGTGTTTGCTCTATGCCGAAGGTAACGATGAACAACACGGAATATGGGGTGGCTTATCGCATCGTGAGCGAAACGCTCTGAAGCGCAAAGCTGCTAAACACGGAAAAACATTAGAGGAATGGGTACGCAAAAAGTGAAACCAACTGGTGCATTGAAAGCGTTTTTAAAGACTGACAAGAGCACCAGAGTGATTGGCGCCGTAGAGCGACACATTATTTCTAAACCAAAAGATGATAGATCAACAACAGTTATCCATCCATCAGAGATGGCATCTGCTAGTTGGTGTCACAGAGCCCAGTACTTCTGGCTAAAAGGCGAAGCCCCAGCACCAGAAGTTATGAGCCTTCGACGTGCACTTATATTTGCACATGGTCACGCCATCCATGATATTTGGCAGACTTGGTTCACAGAGATGGATCAGATTAAAGGCGAATGGATATGCCGTACCTGCAAGGACGCTTGGTTTGGTTTAGCCTCTGACCACGAAGCAGATGATTTTTGCGATTTAAAGTACAAAGAAGTCCCTGTTTATTACAAACCTTTACGCATTTCTGGAAAAGCAGATGGATGGCTTGTGGATTTTGGCGACTCTTTACTGCTAGAGGTTAAGTCAATCGGTGAAGGCAGTATTCGCTGGTATGCCCCAGACATTGCCTACGAAAGCGAAAACGACTTTAAAAAGATGTGGGCTAACGTAAAAGCTCCTTTCCTAGAACATATTATGCAAGCTCAGATTTATATGAAGTTAATGGAACTTATGGAGCTGAAAGACGCTCCTCAAGAAGCCATTCTTATTTATGAGGCTAAAGGCTTGCATGAGATCAAAGAGTTTGTAGTACGAAAGAGCGATTTTGGTGTCGCTGACCTGTTTGAAGCAGCGGCTAACATCATTTCAGCAATTGACAAAGGTACCCCTCCCCTCTGTAATATTAATGGTGCGGCAGGATGTAAAAAATGCAGCCATTACACAGAGGAGAACCAAGGTGAGCCAACTAGCGATTAATGCTGGTACCAGTCAAACGGTAATCGAATCTTTGCAGACTCAAGGTTTTCAATTCCAAACAAAAATGGAATTGAAGTTACCAGAAGTCCCAGAAGATATTACAGAATTAGATGATGAAGGATTAATGCAGTTATTTAGTAAGTTAACTGCGTATGCAAACTTTTTATCTGCTCAGTACGCTTGTGCTGTAATAGATGAAAAGAACGCAGAACAAGATTTAGATTTAGCAGAGAGTAAGAAGTACATCCTTTCTTACGAAGAAAACAAAAAAGATACTGTGACGTTAATCAAGGCTCGAATGGCGTCAGATCCAGACATTACTTACCTGCGTGAAGGTCTATCAGCAAAATACGCTTATCGTAAGTTAATTGAAGTTATGGTTAACAACATTGATAGAAGCACACAGTTAGTAAGTCGTGAGTTAACCCGTAGAACTTCTGGGTCTAACCAAGCCACTCGTGGTAGTCGGATGTTTCCATGAGACTAAAGACATTTGGTGATGGTGTTACACCCAACAAAAAGTGTTGGGTAGGCATAGATCAGTCTTATAGTGGATTTGCTATAACCCTATTAGGCGAAGATAACTCGTACAAAACCACGGTAGCTAAGTTTGAAAGCAGTGGTGTTGAGCGGTTGTTTGAAATCCAAGAGCACGTTAAGGGAACTTTAAACGAGGCTATTAAGTGTTGCGACGTTTCAGATGTTGCCATAGAAGGCTACGCCTATGGAAGAGAGTTTGGAGTAGCCCAGTCAGGTGAACTAGGTGGCGCTGTGAAACTAGCTTTATACGGCATGGACAACCTAAACAAAGGCAAGCACCCAATGATTGTTGCCCCAACCAGTTTAAAGAAGTACGTAACTGGCAGAGGGAACGGCGTACAAAAAAACCAGATGCTACTTCAGGTATACAAAAAGTGGGGCGTAGAGTTTCCAGATGACAACGCCGCAGACTCTTATGGGCTAGCGCATATTGTTTCTGGAAAGGGTAAGATGGAGTACGAAAAAGAAATTTACGAAAAACTACAAACCGCAGAAGGTAGGGAAAAGTAATGCCGAAGTATGACTTCACTTGTGTGCCTTGTGATAGCACCGTTGAAATGCACATGTCTATTAGCGCTACTGATAGACCCACCTGCTCTAAGTGCGGAAACTTTATGACAAAGGTGTGGACACCACCAGCAGTTCACTTTAAAGGCGGAGGATGGGGAGGACAAGGATGAAAAAGTACTCAGGTTTTATGGATGTAGGTTTAGATATGCCAGTTGTAGTCGCAGATGAAGACTTTATTGAGCATCTTCATGAATCAGGTTTTGTTGATGAAATCGACCTTAATGATTTAATTTTTGAATGGCTAGACTGGTCAAAGGAGAACGTTAATGAGTAAAACTCAAGACAAAAGAGCTGCTCGTAAAGCCGAGGCAGAAGAGTTTGTAAAGCAACGCCGAGAAGCTCAGATCACAATGTTTGAGAACAACTTCGAGGTTGGACTTCGTTTTTACCAAGACAACAAGGACAAGATGTCCGAGGAAGAACAGTTGCTGATCGAGCAGGAGATTGAAAAAAACCGCAAACTTATTGACGAGTTTAGGGCTAAGTGGAATGTTTGATCTTAGAGACAAGGACAAGCCCCTAGAGGTTTGTATATGCGGCTCCACCCTGTGGAACGTTAAAGCCATGTTTGAGGACGGGGAGATATCCCTGTATATGCTGGATATGGAGTGTTATTTATGCGGCACACAGGCTACAGCCCCCACCCCAATAGATAATCGGATTTAGCCTTACACCTTCTGTATTTACCCTCATAATTTACGTAGGGAGACCCACTATACGTAACCCGAGGTGCACTAAATGTCTACAGAAGAACAAATCCTGCGTGTAAGCGCTGGCTCAAACCCGCAATCAGTAGCGTCTGCTATTGCCCATAGTGTTTATGAAACACGAGGATGCAAGATCAGAGCAGTTGGTGCGGGAGCAGTAAACCAAGCAGTAAAAGCAATCGCTATCGCTAGAGGCTATACAGCTCCTAGAGGCATTGACTTGGTCTGCGTTCCCGGATTTTCAACTATCGAGAGTCATGATGGTCAGATATCTGCCATCGTATTCGAGGTAAAAACCAGTTAATACTGGTACATTTATTTTTCCAACCTTTGGCCGAAGGAAACACAATGACTGATTCAACTAAGAACAAAGCACCAATCGCCCCTACTTCATTGGGTGCAGGTTCTGCACCAATTGCAAGTCACACAGCAAAGCCTGAAAAGGGTACGCTTGTAAAGAAGACAGGCAACATTAAGGGCGCAACAGATCCATATAAGCAAGCCAAGCCTTCACGTACATTCGTTAAGAAGACATCAGGCGCTGCTTATGGAAT
>Ga0114982_1000044_pt1 | contig 60222 bp, 45 predicted proteins | sample Shrwel_input2_FT_FD_87183 | JGI IMG/M metagenome (GOLD analysis project Ga0114982, IMG submission 87183) | Subsurface microbial communities from deep shales in Ohio, USA - Utica-3 well 1 S input2 FT | ecosystem: Environmental > Aquatic > Deep subsurface > Shale gas/oil reservoir > Produced... | reverse complement strand
GGTCAACAGTGACCCTCGAGACGTGGTGAAAATGATAGATTTTGGAAAGAAAACCTACAGCAAGATGATCCAGAATCTCGTATGGGCAGTGGGCTACAACGTCGTGGCTATTCCACTTGCTGCAGGTGTTCTGTATCCCACATATGTCCTGAGTCCCGCCATGGGCGCAGTGCTGATGAGTGTAAGCACCATCGTGGTCGCACTTAATGCAAGTTTGTTAAAAATTAAATAATCACAAGATGAAATATATATTTTCGCTCTTTCTATTTATGGCAATGTCCATAAACAGTTATTCACAGAGCACCAAAACCGTGTACACCTGCCCGATGCATCCGCAGGTCGTGAAATCAGCACCCGGTAACTGCCCCATTTGCGGTATGACCTTAGTGAAGAAAACCGTTACTGAGAAAAAAACGGCGGCCAAATCCGCGCCCGCTCCTAAAAAGGCCACCGTAGTTAAAAAAACTACGGCTAAGAAACCTGAAATTACCGCTGCAAAAACAAAGACGGTAACGGAAGTTAAAAAACCGGTGATGCCAAAGACTAAAGCAGTACCGAAAGACCCCGCGAACATCAAAACGCCGGAACATTCAACACCTGCTCCGCATCAGCATGAAGCAGCGCAAAAGATGTACACTTGTCCGATGCACCCCGAGGTGGTTTCGGACAAACCAGGAAAGTGTCCCAAGTGCGGTATGAATCTGGTCCCTCAGAAGGAAAGCGGCCGGCATCAGTCTACCGGCAAAACCCCGGAACATCAAACTTCAGATGCGCATCAGCATGAAGAAGCGCAAAAGATGTACACCTGCCCGATGCATCCCGAGGTGATATCGGACAAACCAGGAAAGTGTCCCAAGTGCGGTATGAATCTGGTGCCTCAAAAAGGAAAGAAGGAAGATCATTCTGCACACGGAAACATGCAGATACATGGTGAACACAAAATGGTCATGCCCATGCCCGAAAAGCACCTAAAAGGCGGACGCAAAGTGACCTACCATCTTTATGTGAAAGACACCCTGGTAAATTTCGCGGGCAAACAGAAACGCGCCATTGCCGTAAACGGGCAGATTCCGATGCCAAAGCTGGAGTTTTATGAGGGCGATACGGCGGAAGTGATTGTCCATAATTTAATGGACGAAGAAACTTCTCTGCACTGGCACGGTCTTCATCTTCCAAATAAAGAAGATGGGGTTCCCTGGCTTACCCAGAAACCCATTCCACCACATTCAACCTACACGTATTCGTTTCCGATCATCCAAAACGGAACCCACTGGTATCACTCACATACTGGCCTGCAGGAGCAGATTGGAATGTATGGGATGATGATTCTGAAAAAACGTCCCGAAGATCCTACTTTCCGGCCGGGGATTGATGATTTGCCCACAGAGCACCTTATCCTGAGCGAGTGGACAAACCTGAACCCCAATAATGTTCAGCGGATGCTCCGCAATGCGAACGACTGGTTCGCAATCAAGAAGGGCGCTACGCAGAGCTATTCTGAAGCCATAAAACAGGGACATTTCAAAACCAAGCTTACCAATGAGTGGAAGCGCATGCTGGCCATGGATGTGAGCGACGTTTACTATGACGCATTTCTGGTTAACGGGAAAACCGAAAGCCAGCTGGCAGGATACAAAGCCGGTGACAAAGTTCGGCTTCAAATTGCCAACGGCGGTGCTTCCTCCTATTTTTGGCTCAATTATGCAGGAGGAAAAATTAAAGTAGTGGCCAGTGATGGATTGGACATTGAACCGGTAGAAGTTGAGCGTCTTATTCTAGCAGTTTCTGAAACAGTGGATATCGTAGTGGAAATTCCTGAAAGAAACACCTCCTACGAGCTCCTTGTTACGCCCGAAGACCGCACAAAATCGGCTTCCGTTTACATTGGCGAAGGAATTAAAAAAGCCCAGGCACCATTACCCAAACTCAAATATTTTGAAGGAATGAGGATGATGAATGACATGATGAAGATGAACGGTGACATGAAGGATATGGGCATGGAGATGAGTTACCAGACTATGGATATGAATCAGGTGATGTACCCTGAGATTATTGCTGAAAACAATACAGCAATGCCGATGAATACAATGGACAACAGTGATGCGCAAATGGATCACTCACAGCATCAGATGCCTGCTTCCGGGATTACCACATTGAATTACGGAATGATGAAGTCGCCTTATGACACTTCGCTTCCGAAAGACAGTCCCGTGCGCGAGCTCAAGTTTACCCTTACGGGAAACATGAACCGCTACGTTTGGAGCATGGACGATAGAGTCCTGGCAGAATCGGACAAAATATTGGTAAAAAAAGGCGAAATTCTCCGCATTACCCTTTTCAATAACTCAATGATGCGTCACCCGATGCACCTGCACGGTTTTGATTTTCGGGTACTCAACAAAAATGGCCTTCAGGCACCCCTCAAAAATGTGTTGGATATTATGCCGATGGAAACTAATGTCATCGAATTTGAAGCTAAAACGGATGGGGACTGGTTTTTCCACTGTCACATCCTCTATCACATGATGGCGGGGATGAACCGTGTTTTTGCTGTTGGTGATTATCAGAATCCTTTGCTGCCCGATAAAGCTTCAGCTTACAAAAAGCTTCAGCGCGAAAGTAACATGTGGCACCTGATGGCCGAAAACGATTTCGCCACCAATGGTAACGACGGGATGGCGAGAATTTCAAATGCCCGCTGGGAATTGGGAACAGAATGGCGTTTAGGTTACAATCCCCATCACGGCTACGAGGTGGAAACCCAACTCGGCAGGTATGTGGACCGTATGCAGTGGCTGAAACCATTTATCGGATTTAACTACCATTATAGAAAGATTGACAGGAATAATATCGAAAAAAACCTTTTTGGACAGGCATCTACTAAAGATGAAAGAAAAACTTTCAGCGCTGGTATCATGTATAAACTCCCGATGTTGGTGGACCTGCAGGCAGAAATATTTACAGACGGAATTGTAAGGTTCCAGCTGAAACGTGAAGACATTCCGTTGACTGCGCGTTTGCGCGGGGCATTCATGGTCAATACCGACAAAGAATATATGGCAGGTCTTAAATATATCGTCACAAAAAATATCGGAATCTCAACCCACTACGACAGCGATATGAGCTGGGGTGCAGGGATTATACTGACCTATTAAAGGATGATGTTTGCAAATTATAAAAAAGTGCTTCCGGTCACCTGATGAGCGGTAATGCTCTTAAAAAAAAGAAAGTCTATCACAATGGGATAGACTTTTTTTTATTGTTCGTTCATACGCCTCATAAAAGAACTAAAAAAGCGGCAGATAACGGTTTTTATTTGGTCCTGTCAATAAACTGTTGTTGTGCTATAACTTGGTCCCGTTCACGTTTTTTAGGCTTTTTTCGGTATTCGTAATTCTTCTTCGGAAACACAATATCAGACATCCAGAATTTCCCCAGCTTCAGTCCGTAATAATCGGTGGACTGTATTTTAACATCCAAAATTATCTGCTCACTTTCGAGAAGTTCTTCCACATCATAATTCCTCATTTCTGTGTAGAAAACATCGATTTCCTGCTCCTTCTCAGAGGTCACTATCCTAATGTGGTTCAAATGTTTTGATTTTATAAAGCCCCGGATTTCCATGAAGCAAAATTGTTACAAATAATGACAAAATAAAAATAATTATTGTGATAAATTGTAACAATCTTAAGATATTGAGGTTTTAATGGGTTTAAGAATCTTTGCTATAATCATTCATAAATTTTTTTTTCCTATATTAGCGCCGTGAAATTTTTCAGCTTTATCCTTTCATGTTTCTTTATGGTACTCACCATGGTGCCATGCACTGATGGTGCCAAAAGGTTAGGCGAAAAAGCATGTTTCACCACTACCGTTCATGTAGAAAGGAGCCACGGTCAAAGCTCTGATTTGTGTTCTCCCTTCTGTGTGTGCCACTGTGCGGGAATGTCAATGACAGTTGCACAGATCAGACAATTACTTCCTGAGAAAATTGCACTTGTCATTAAAGCCACCCTTCCTGAAAAGAATTACAGTTACGCTATTCTACATGTTGCCGATATATGGCAACCTCCGCAATTAGGTTAGTATTATTCAATAAAAATAACGGTTTGTGCTCGTTTCCGAACTGGTAATTTTTGTTATGTAAATTTTACTTTAATCTAATTTTCTTTATCAATGCTAAATAAAATCATTGAATTCTCCATCAATAATAAATTGGTGATCGGGATTTTCACACTTGCTTTAATTATATGGGGCGTTATGTCCCTTCGAACTCTTCCCATAGATGCCGTACCAGATATTACAAATAATCAGGTGCAGGTAATAACATTAAGTCCATCACTGGCAACCCAGGAAATAGAACAGTTTATTTCTTATCCTATCGAACAGACAATGTCTACTATTCCTGAAATTCAGGAAGTGCGGTCTATTTCTCGCTTTGGTTTATCTGTAGTTACTATTATTTTTCATGACGACATAGATATTTACTGGGCACGCCAGCAAGTCTCTGAACGGCTTCCTGAAGCCAAAAGTTCCATTCCAGCCGGTCTTGGAAATCCGGAAATGGCGCCAGTTTCAACTGGGTTAGGTGAAATTTACCAATATACGGTACACGCTAAACCCGGCTTTGAGGATAAATATGATGCGACCAAACTGCGAACAATACAAGACTGGATTATTAGAAAACAATTATTAGGTACGCCGGGAATTGCAGAAGTAAATAGTTTTGGAGGTCTTTTGAAACAATATGAAATTGCTTTAAACATTAATCAACTTAGAAGTTACAATTTATCTATTTCTGATATTTTCACAGCATTGGAAAAAAACAATCAGAATACCGGTGGTTCATATATTGATAAAAAACCCAATGCCTATTTTATTAGGAGTGAGGGCTTGATCACAAGTCTTGCAGATATTGAAAGAATTGTAGTTAAAAATTCGGAGAGTGGTCTACCTATTACAATTAGGGATGTTGCAAAAGTTCAGTTTGGCACCGCTACACGCTACGGTGCACTTACCAGAAATGATAAAGAAGCAGTTGGTGGAATTGTATTGCTATTGAAAGATAATAATGCTTCTGAAGTAGTTGGACGAGTAAAAGATAAAATAGACCAAATACGGAAAACTTTACCTGACGGTGTAGAGATAGAACCTTTTCTGGACAGAAGTGAATTTGTAGACAGAGCCATGAGTACGGTGCAAAAAAACTTAATAGAAGGGGCGCTAATAGTAGTATTAGTTTTAGTTCTTTTTCTGGGGAATATTCGTTCAGGCTTAATTGTGGCTTCTGTAATACCTTTAGCAATGCTATTTGCTGTAGCATTAATGAAAGTTTTTGGCGTATCTGGAAACTTAATGAGTCTTGGGGCGATTGATTTTGGACTAATCGTAGACGGTGCTGTAATTATCGTGGAAGCAACCATGCACCGTTTAGCCCGGCAAAAAGCAGGAAAAATTTCGCAGGCAGAAATGGATATGCAGGTTTCCGGTTCTGCAAAAAAAATGATGAACTCCGCTGCGTTTGGGCAACTAATTATTTTAATTGTCTATTTACCAATATTGGCTTTGGTAGGAATTGAAGGTAAAATGTTTCGCCCGATGGCACAAACGGTTTCCTTTGCAATATTTGGGGCATTAATTCTTTCGCTTACTTATGTGCCGATGATCAGTTCACTTCTATTGAGTAAAAATATTACCCATAAAAAGAACTTTTCTGATAAAATGATGGAAAAATTTCAGCGTATTTATGATCCGTTGATTAATGGTGCACTGCGATTTAAAAAAACTGTTTTGATTGTTGCAATTACGCTTCTCGGATTGTCAGCAGTTATTTTCAATTCTCTTGGTGGTGAGTTTCTACCAACGCTGGAGGAAGGAGATTTCGCAGTAGAAACAAGATTATTAGTAGGAAGTTCGTTGGACCAGACTATAGATAAAATAGAGCAGGCATCCAGCCTATTAATGAAGACGTATCCCGAAGTAAAAGAGGTGATTGGTAAAATCGGTGCATCAGAAATACCTACGGACCCAATGCCCATTGAGGCTGCGGATATTACCATTTTATTAAAACCTAAAAAAGACTGGACAAGTGCAGATACCCGGGAAGAATTAGCGGAGAAAATGCAGAAAACTTTAGAACAGGTTCCGGGAGTTACGTTCGGTTTTTCGCAACCTATACAATTACGGACCAACGAATTAATTTCTGGTGTACGACAGGATGTAGGTATCAAAATTTTTGGCGATGATTTAGAAACGCTTTCAGATTTAGCAAAAAAAATAGGGGCGTTAATTCCCTCAGTTGATGGTGCGGAAGATCTGTATGTAGAACAAGTAAGTGGTTTACCGCAAATTTCAATCAAATTGAACCGGGATAATATAGCCCGATATGGGTTAAATGTTGAAGAAATAAATAACGCTATTAACACTGCATTTGCTGGTGGTGTTGCCGGAACGGTATTCGAAGGAGAAAAACGTTTTGATCTGGTAGTTCGGTTAGAACAAGGAGAACGCCAAAGTATTGAAGATGTAAAAAGACTCTTTGTTACTGCCAGTAATGGAAACCAGGTTCCGTTGGAGCAGGTTGCAGAAGTAAGTTATCAATTGGCACCTAACCAAATACAGCGTGAAGATGCCAAAAGAAGAATTATTGTTGGCTTTAATGTTCGGGGTAGAGATATTGCCTCTGTAGTAAAAGACGTTCAGGCAAAAATTGACGAAAAAGTAAAAATGCCGACCGGCTATTTTATAACTTATGGTGGCCAATTTAAAAATTTGGAAGAAGCCAACAAAAGACTTTCTATAGCCGTACCGGTTGCATTGGGATTAATTCTTTTGCTGCTCTATTTTGCGTTTGGTTCCTTAAAATATTCACTGCTAATTTTCACAGCAATCCCAATGTCTGCCATAGGTGGCATATTTGCACTTTGGTTAAGAGGTTTACCTTTTAGTATTTCCGCTGGTGTAGGCTTTATTGCTTTGTTTGGTGTGGCGGTTTTAAATGGAATTGTATTAATAACTGAATTCAATCAACTTAAAAAACAAGGTATGAAAGATGTAAAACAAATAATTCTCGCAGGTACTGCTATAAGATTAAGACCGGTTTTAATGACGGCTACTGTTGCCTCTTTAGGGTTTTTACCGATGGCATTAGCAACCGGAGCAGGAGGCGAAGTACAAAAACCATTAGCAACAGTTGTTATAGGTGGATTGTTCACCGCAACATTTCTTACACTGGTATTGTTGCCGGTACTTTACTCTTATGTGGAGAATATAAAACCTTCCCGACGTAAGTTGAATAAGACAAAAATTGCAGGATCAGCAACGATTATTATTTTGTTTTTACTTTCAGGTTTTAATAATGGAGTTAAAGGTCAGATTACGACAAATCCATCTTCATCTGTAGGGACCATAGATTTGAATTCGGCAATTTCTGCTTCCCTGAATTCCAATCCAAACACAAGGGTTGCAAAATTAGGAGAGGAATACCAGTCTGCATTAAAAGGTTCTGTGAGAGATTACGGAAAAACAAATATCAATCTCACTTTTGGACAATATAATAGTCTTATTGCTTATGATAACAATATTACCATAAGCCAAAATATTCCGAATCCGGTTTATTTGAAAAGACTGACAGAACTTGCAGATGCCAATATAAACGCATCCAAAATGCAGGCAGGAATTTATAAAAATCAGATAACCTATCAGGTAAAAAGTATTTATTATAGTTTACTCTACAGAAAAGAACAAAGAACGTTAAATGAGGAATTAATCGCCCTTTATGAAAAAATACTTCGTGCCGCGGATATAAGATTTCAGACAGGTGAAACAAATATTTTAGAAAAATACAATGCCAATACCAGATTGCAGGAAGCAATTTCTCAAAAATTGCAGACTGATGAATATATAAAAATTCATCTGGAGCAACTGAAAAGATATACTGGAAATCAAACGATCGAAGATATCACAGACAAAACGCTTACTGAAAAATTTTTAGATTTATCACCAGAGAGTAGCATGTTTAATAATAATCCAGACTTGCTTGCTTTGAAAAGCCAGATAGAAGTCGCTAAAGAAGAAATCAGAGTTGAAAAAAGCAGGTTACTTCCCGATTTTAGCGTCGGTTATTTTAACCAATCGTTGGTAGGTAATTTCGAGAAAAATGGAGTTTCGAAGTTTTACGGAGTAGGAAAAAGATTTCAGGGTGTAGAATTGGGAATTAGCATACCCATTTTTGCAAAAGCGCAAAAAGCAAAAATCAAAGCCGCAGAAATTAACCAGCAAATGCAGGAAGCAAAAGTAGATGCATTTTCTTTCAGTCTTTCTCAACGGGGTTCGACACTGCTTTCGGACCTAAAACGATTGCAAATACAGATCAATTTTTATAGGGAAACAGCATTGCCACAGGCAAAATTGCTTATTGCAAAATCACAGCGTGCCTTTGAGGTCGGAGAAATGGATTATTACCAGGTTAGTCAATCTATAAATAATGCCGTGGAAGTCCAAAAGCAATACATCGAAAGTTTAAATCAATATAATCAAACAGCCATCGAACTGGAATTAATTTCTGGTTTATAATAAATAATTAAAGGTCCAAAATCATGAACAAATCAAAATATTTATATATCCTCATTTTAGGTTTTTTATTGTCAGCCTGTAACTCTGATAAAAAGGAAGAAACAGCAGTCACGGCAAATGTAGAAGTTCCGCACGATGCAAATAGCGTAGAATTTAGTGAAGAGCAGTACAAAAGTGTGGGAATGGAACTGGGAAATATAACCAATACTAATCTTTCCAATTATATAAAAGCCTCCGGAGCTATTGAAGTTCCACCGCAAAATCTGACCAGTATCACCTCTTCTTTTGGAGGTCATGTAAAATCCATGAACGTAATCGAAGGAAAATATATTGGAAAAGGAACCGTGGTGGCAACGATAGAAAATCCTGAATTTCTACAGATACAGCAGGATTACATGGAAAGCAATAGTCAGATGTCTTATTTAAGACAGGATCTTGCACGCCAAAAAGAACTGGTAAAAGAAAATATTGCAGCCAGAAAATCTTTACAGCGGGCGCAAAGTGAGTATAACAGTATGTCTGCACGGGTTGCCGGATTACGGGCAAGACTTCAGGTTGCGAACATCAATCCTGCTTCTGTTGCAAGAGGTAACATATCTTCGCGCGCCAACATTTATGCACCGCAAAGCGGATACGTAACAAAAGTATATACCAATATTGGAAAATATGTTGGAACTAATGAGGTTGTCGCAGATATTGCAAATACAGGTAATATGATGGTAAAAGTGCAGGTTTTTGAAAAAGATGTTGCAAAAATAAAAATTGGTCAAATTATTCGATTTCAGGCTACTGGTGACGCCGAGGAAAAAACTGCTAAAGTTTATCTGATAGGGAAAGATATACACGGAGACAGAACTGTAGATGTTTTGGCAAGAATTCAGAATGTATCTCAAAATCTGTTGCCGGGAATGTTTGTCAATGCTATCATAGAACTTGGATCTATGGAAACGCCGGCATTACCAGATGCGGCAATTGTAGGTTCCGGAGGTAAGAATTTTATTTTTATTTTAGAAAAAACTTTAGAAAAAACCAAAGATAAAGATGGGAAGGAAAAAGAAAAACAATATATCTTTAGGAAGGTAGAAGTGCAAACCGGTGTAAGCGAAAATGGTTTTACTGCGGTTACTTTGCCTGCAAAATTTAATGAATCCGATAAAGTAGTTTTAAAAGGGGCATATGACCTGCTTTCTAAAATGAATAATATGGAGGAAGAGGAGTAATCTTGGGATAATTTTAAAACCTTAAAACCTATTTACAAACCATTTGTTTCCATAAAAAGTTGCCAAAACTAGCATCAAAATATTTTTATGATTTCAATTTATTTATACGCCTTAATTCCAGTTGTTTCCATTTTATTGGGCGGGATTACCGGATTATTTAAAAAACCAAACGCGGGTTTTCGGAGTTCTGTGTTGCATTTTGCGGGCGGAGTGGTTTTTTCAGTTGTTGCAGTGGAACTTCTGCCGGATATTATTAAAAATCACAGGCCTATTGAAGTGGGAATTGGTTTCGGACTGGGCATCGCGACGATGTTGGCTGTAAAATATTTTTCAGAAAAATTTCAAAAAAACGCTGAAAAATCGGCAGTAAAAAATTCTTTGCCGATGGGACTTCTGGTGGCATTGGCCATCGATTTACTAATAGATGGCGTGCTTCTCGGCGTTGGTTTTGCGGCTGGAAGCACCGAAGGAATTCTGCTTTCCATCGCTTTGGCTCTCGAAATTTTTTCTCTGGGATTAGCAGTAGTTTTGGCTTGTATGGATTTAAATTTTTCAAAACAAAAAAGCCTGACTATTTTATTAGTTTTGGGTGCCTGCTTCTTTGTCGGAGCCGTTTTAGGAATTACATTATTAGCAGGATTATCACAGGAATGGCTGGAATTGGTGCTGTCTTTCGGTCTCGCTGCTTTATTATTTTTGGTAACTGAAGAATTATTGAAAGAAGCGCACGAAGAAAAAGAAACACTTTTGCAGACGAGTATGTTTTTTGTAGGATTTTTAATATTTCTACTGGTAGGAATGGTAGTTTAAATTAATTAAGATTAAAAAAATAAGCATAATCGTAAAGTTCAAAAAATGAATTTTAATTTAAAATTTTTAGGTTCAAAAATTAAACTTGATAAATTATTATAATAAGATACAAACGATATATTCAAAAATTAAAATATAAAAAATGGCAAAAAAGAAATTAAACTTAAGGGATATTGGAACGGAAAAACATGCCGGAGAGCATTCCCACGATGCTGGACATAATCACGATAATACGGACAAAACAACGTTACAAATGTTTTTGCCCGCCATTATATCATTCACATTATTAATAATTGCTATTGCTTTAGATAATTGGATTACCCAAAATTGGTTTAATGGATGGGTAAGGATTGCCTGGTATGTTGCAGCGTATATTCCCGTGGGATTACCAGTTTTAAGAGATGCGTTTGATAGTATAAGAAAAAGTGATTTCTTTTCAGAATTTTTTTTGATGAGTATCGCTACGATTGGTGCGTTCGCCATTGGAGAATTTCCTGAAGGTGTAGCAGTGATGCTTTTCTATGCTGTGGGTGAAGTTTTTCAAACACTTGCAGTACAGAGAGCAAAAACTAATATAAAAACACTATTAGACCAAAGACCAGATGAAGTTACCGTTGTTAAAGATAATCAATCAACAACTGTAAAAGCGGAATCTGTAGAGATTGGCGACATAATCCAACTAAAATCTGGCGAAAAGTTGGGTTTAGACGGCGAGTTATTATCTGAAAAAGGGTCTTTTAATACAGCGGCACTCACAGGAGAAAGCAAACCAGATTCTAAAGAAAAAGGCGAAATAGTTTTAGCAGGAATGATCAATCTGAACACCGTGGTTCAGGTGAAAGTAACTACCGCATACAAGGATAGTAAACTTTCCAAAATATTAGAATTGGTGCAAAATGCAACTTCACAAAAAGCACCCACAGAATTATTTATTAGAAAATTTGCAAAAATCTACACGCCCATCGTTGTATTATTGGCAATTCTCATTACAATTATTCCATTCTTTTTCGTACAGGATTACACCTTCAGTAAGTGGTTGTATAGAGCACTTGTTTTCTTGGTAATCAGTTGTCCGTGTGCTTTGGTAATTAGTATTCCACTAGGATACTTTGGTGGCATTGGTGCCGCAAGCAGAAATGGAATTTTATTTAAGGGCAGTAACTTTCTGGATGCGTTGGCAGAGGTCAAAAATGTGGTTATGGATAAGACCGGAACCATGACTGAGGGCGTCTTTAAAGTACAGACCGTCAATCTAAAGCAGGAATTTGACCGGGATTTAATTCTAAAATTAGTGAATGTAATCGAAAATTCATCAACCCATCCGGTTGCAACTGCCATTCACGATCATCTCGGTGAACCCGACCATACTATAATTCTCGACAATGTAGAAGAAATAGCGGGACATGGCCTGAAGGGATCGTATCAGGGAAAAGAGTTGCTCGTAGGAAACTTTAAACTGATGGATAAATTCAATATCCAATATGATGTAAATCCAAACGATATTGTAGAAACATTGATTGCCATTGCTTATGAAGGCAAATTTGCGGGATACCTTACCATTGCGGATAGCATCAAAGAAGACGCTGCCGAAACTGTACAGAAACTTCAAAGTTTAGGAGTAAAAGTTACCATGTTGAGCGGTGATAAAGCAACGGTGGTCAAAGCTGTCGCAGGAAAACTGGGCATACCTAATGCTTTTGGCGATTTATTGCCGGAAGATAAAGTGAATAAAGTCAAAGAAATAAAAGCACGGAATGAAACGGTTGCATTTGTTGGCGACGGTGTCAACGATGCTCCGGTTGTAGCTTTAAGTGATATCGGCATAGCGATGGGTGGCCTTGGGAGTGATGCCACCATTGAAACCGCTGATGTGGTAATTCAGGACGACAAACCTTCAAAAATTCCAATGGCCATTAATATTGGCAAGCAAACCAAAAAAATTGTTTGGCAGAACATCGCGTTGGCCTTTGGAGTAAAAGCAGTGGTGTTGGTATTAGGAGCAGGGGGGTTAGCCACGATGTGGGAAGCAGTCTTTGCAGATGTGGGCGTAGCATTGCTTGCCATACTAAATGCGGTAAGGATCCAGAAAATGAAATTCTAAATAAAGCGGGCTTCGGTCCGTTTTATTTTGTGCGGTGATGACGTTGGCAAAGTTTCCAGATAAAACCACCGCCCGCCGCAGCAAGTAACATAATGGCAATTATACGCACCTGCCAACGGCTAAAACGTTGCCCTCCATTCCGCTGCGCTGCATTCCGTGCAATCCCAGCACCATAGTGCCTATAATTGAGAATTATGTTAAATGCTTTCCTAGCAACAGGCAAAGCCTTTATGCGCTACAACTTCCAACCGCTTGCTTGGTTATAATTTAGTAGAGCAGTCCCACAAAGAACACCTTCATATCCCCGCCAAAGCTTAGGAGTTTACCCTGAGCGGAGTCGAAGGGCAGAAAATGGTGTACTCGTTTTCTCTTTTTCCAGTACCTCCAGCAAACCACTGCCAAAAAAATCTTTATAAAAAGAAAAAGATTTTTTTGTCATTGGTCAGCTTCCAGTACCGCGCACAGTAGTATTAGAGCTGAAAAAAATCACTTTTTCCCTCCGCTATATTATCAGACGGCACAAAGCATAATAGTAGTCAAAGTCTTTTATTTGGTCTATGCTCTGCGCCATCTGATAACGCCAACAAAAAGCAATTTTTTTCAGCTAGAATACCACTGTCTTTCCCTCCGCTTTTTCAGGCAGTTATCCAAATAAAGATTTTCGGTGGGTGAGCTTGTCGAACCCCACCATTTTCTGCACGTAGTGTTCACCCCGTTTTTCCAGCACCATTCCCAATTCCCACCGCTTCCCAAGTTCCTGCAGCCCATGTTCGGCATTCCCTTTACGGAAATAGGTCCGTTTCATTCCTGCCTCACATGCGCTGACTAAGGAACCGCGCACAGTCGTATGTCGTTGCTTCGTCCCTCGCAACGCCACACCACTGTCTTTGCCACTCCTTCCCATTGGTAACGTTATCAAAAGAACGTGCAGAGTTTTCAAGCGTTTTAATCAAAATATAGGAAGCCGACCCTCGGCAAAAAAATAAAAAAAAAGAAAGTAAAGGTATACGTCCGGGAAAAATGCGCTGACAATATCTAGCCCATAAAGGGTTTTTTGAAAAAACTATGTGCGTGAAAAGCAAAAAACGCCCATACTTTTTTCAAAAAAATATTGCATCGCATTTTCCCTCCTGTAGAATTGAACACTTTCTTTTTTTTTCTTTTTTTTCTTTTAGAAATTTTCCTGCGAAGCAGGGTTGATGAGCATAGTCGAATCATTAAATCCCGAGTTATGCTTAAAAACAAAGTACGCACGTACTCCGTGCAACAGGAAACGCCGAAAATGGCTATTTTCATTCTGAACCGTGGCAGAAATGCTGGAAAACCGCTCCAAGAACCTTGTCCGAACTGCTTTATTTTATACTGCAGCAGCTTAGAAGAAATGGAAAATGTTTACTGGACATTTTACGCCCTCTGGAAACATGGCTTTTTCCATCCTTACTTGTGCGGAAGTGTTATTGAAATGCTTCGTATTTCTGAACTAAAAACACTGATGCGCAATTTTATTATTCCAGCTCTTGAAAAATCCTCCCAAAACCCAGAAATGACACTTAAAATCAAATCTACATGGGAACTAGAAAAGAAAATTGAACAGCAGGCTAAAGCAGTAAAAGAACTTCGTGATAGTTTAGTTAGACGTTACTATTTATCGATGTAAATTTTTAAAACTTCCTTCGGGAAGTTTTTTAATTTTTCAAGGTTGATAAAATTTTCAACCAAATTTTATAAACGAAAAAGCCTCTCCAACTCGGAGAGGCTCCTTTTTATCCAAATAGTCACCACAACTAAGGATTAGGTTTTTTTTTCATCATTTGGAGTAATCTCTTAACCAAAAGTGTTGCTACAAAACTCGATACACCACCCAAAAATCCAAGAATGATGGTCTTCAGAATATCTTCGGCTTGTAGGTTAACAAATATACTTAAAACCGTCCCAAATGCAGTGCTAAATTTTGTCGAGTTATCCACGTAATTCATAGCAAATCAATATAAAATGAATACCCATCGACCAAAAAATGCTAATCATCACGATATACTGCAGCTTGACTTACCGCCGAAGCAATGCCTCCAGCTACTGCCATATATCCTGCTAAACTCACCACCAAAGTTGGAAGCGATACTGGTGCTGTCGCAATAACTCCACTTACAGCTGTAAAGGCTAAACCAATATTTCTAAGTTTTCGGAAAAACTTTGGTGTTGGTTCTTTTATTCTACTGATTATTTTTTTCATTTTTTCTTTTTTTGACGATTAAATCTATCACAAATCCCTTTTCTAGAATCGGAAATACTTCCGACTTCAATCTCTCTAAAGCAACTCTTGAACGAGCCCCTTTGCCTTCTCCTGTCAATTCTGATACTGGAGCAATACATCCATTCAATTCCTTCAATGCGTCATTAGCAGGATGTACCAGAATCAAATCTCGATTCTTAACATTCATTACTTCCAAATGCCACTTAAATTTGGCGCTATATCGCTTTCGGATTTTGTATTTTCCCTCCGGAATACACGAAATTCTTTTCTTATTTTCTCTCCAGGGCAGTTCGATTGTTTTGCAAATTTCGTTGCCTTCAAAACTGAGAATTCCATTCGTTCCGTCGGGAAAATAAATCCTTTCCAATATGATTTCCATGTAAATTTTTACACTGGTGTATCAACTTTCACAATCGACAATGCGTTGAAAGCTCCATTTTTCAATGGGTATTTTTCTCCATTCACTTCTTGGAAGAATTCTACTCCTAAAAACAAGAAGATTGGGTGAGGGCTATTTGGCGTTAATTCATTATCCAAAATGAATTCGTCCGTTGCCGTTTCATTCCACGCTTGAATTGGAGACTCATTCATCTGAGTTTCAAAAACACCATTTTCAAAATCCACTGCAGCTGCAGCTGTTACAATTTTGAAATGAGTAGTTCCCCCAGGAGCAGCAATCATCACCGTAGGCGTAAAAGCTGGAATGTTCACTTGGCATAAACCACTGGTTCTGGTGATATCCACCGTTTTCGGTGCGAAAAGCGTGTTCCCCAACTTCCCATTGATATTGAAGTCAAAACCATCTAAAAGGATAGCTTCGCCATCAATCACGTTTCGAGCTCCTCTAGGGTTAGTTTGATCCATTTGGATAACCTTTACCATTTCTTTGGTCAATCTGCTTACCATTCTGGAATCAGAAGCTCTTAACAAAAGCGGACGAATTGCATTTCTCAGAACCTTCCCAGAATTTCCCGCTCTCCCGAATTCTGAACCATTTTCTCGGGTTCTCTGGAAGGTAGGGTCATTTTTAATTCTTTCCGCCGAAACACCGCCTTTCTCTCTTGCGAGGTAGCCATCTTTAGATTTGTAAAAGGTGATACCACCAATGGTACCATCTAACTTGATAATACTTTTTTGTCTTGCCATTTTTTTACTTTTTACTAGATTTATTTTTCAGATGATGAGGTTCACCTGTTCAAACCTTCGCGAATTCACATGACAAAATTTGAGATTTTAACCTCCCAAAGCAAATAATAAAGCGGTTTTACACACATTTAGCGGAAAACGATACTTTCAGTTGTAAACACAACTTTTAGCGGATTTAGAGCTTTTTATAACAATTAGTGTATTTAGAAAATAATTAAATTTGATATCAGTATACCACACCTAAGTCAACTCCATATCAAAAGCATAGATAGTGTATGAAAAAAAGATTTTTTAGGCTGTGCATCTACCCAAAAGACGTAATGAAAATTACAGGCAAAAGTGAAACCTATTCACGCACACTTATCGCCAAAATTAAAGCTTCATTAAACAGACCTCCACACCAGTTCATTACCATAGAAGAATTCTGCCAATACACAGGTCTAGAAATAGAAAAAGTATTAGAAATAATCACGGATTAGCATATAAATTCTTTGTTAATACTAGAACATTATCGTAAATTTGCTAAACCTAAAGATTCAATCAAAATGTATCAAAATAGGAGGGGGAAAAGTAGGGGTCTTTGAAAAATTAAGTTTATCGAATTATTATAAACAAAGGTTTTTAAAGGTTATTAATAAGTCCCGTCCGGATCGCATAAAGCTTTACAAATTTTGTAAAGCTTTTTTTATTTTATTTCCGTTTCTTTTTTATCATTTCTAAAATTAATAATTTTATAAAAAATTTTAAATGAAACTGGTTCACACCAAAGAAATTGTAGTAAACGACGAGCATTTAGACCAAAACAATCATGTGAATAATGTTCAATACGTGCATTGGGTAGAAGAAATGGCAAAAGAACATTGGGATATTTTAAAAAATAGTACGCCTTATTCAGATGATTTTTGGGTGCTTTCTGACCATCATATTCAGTATAAGAAGCAAGTCTTTAAAGGTGAATTGCTTACACTGAAAACATATCCCGAAAAACCAGAAGGAATAAGGCAGCCTAGAAAAGTAGAGTTTTATAGAGGTGAAGAATTGGTGGTAGATTCTAGAACGCTTTGGATTCTGATGGATAGTCAGAATTTAAAAATTAAAAGAGTTCAAGATGATTGGTTAGAAAAAATTTAGAAATTTCTAAACGCTCATTTCTCCTCTATACTCACTTCCTTGAATGATGTTTTTTCTTTCTAACTCTGCATCGATGTAATTTTGAATTTGAGACTTTTTTAAGCCCCATTTTGGTGCGATGAGCATATCTACATCAGATAAAGCAAAAAGTCTCTGAATGACGATGTCTGGCCTTAATTTTGGCAGAATTTTACAGAGAATGTCAGTATATTCTTCTAAAGTGAAGAGTGGGAAAGGTTCTCTTTTGTATTTTACGCCCATAATAGAACCTTTTACGATGTGTAAGTGATGAAACTTCACGAAATTAATTTTTTCAAATCTGTTGATTTCATCGGCATATTTTACAATCATTTCTCGTGTTTCGCCAGGTAATCCCAAAATGGTGTGAACGCAAACATCTAACGAAGAATTTTCTAAAAGTTTCATAGCAGAAATGAAATCTTCATGAGTACAACCACGATTAAGATTTTGCAAAGTTTCATTGTAAATAGATTCTATTCCCAGTTCTATATCTACCTCTAATCCTCTGTTTTTATAACTTTCTAGAAGTGTTACAATCTCTGCATCTAAACAGTCTGGGCGTGTTCCTACGGATAAACCAACAATGTTTTCTGAATTAATTTTCAAAGCTTCATCGTACATTAATTTGAGTTCTTCTACTGGCGCATAAGTATTAGAATTAGGCTGGAAATAAATGATAAATTTTTCTGCTTTATAATTTTGAGTAGCGTTTTCCATGCCATGTAAAACCTGTTCACGAATAGAATCTAGATTTCTAGAAGCAGGAGTAAAAGAATCTGTATTACAATAGGTACAACCGCCATAACCTTTGGAGCCATCTCTATTCGGACAAGTAAAACCACCATCTACAATGACTTTGTACACACGCTTTCCGTGATATTTTTCTCTGAGGTAAGCACTGTAATAATTATAGTTTTTTTCTCCGTAAGCAAGCTTTTTGATAGACATTTTAAAATGAAATTAATGCTAGGTTTTTCTCTCATTTAAGAATGGAATTTTCTGCAAAATTTTTGAGTTGTTCCATTTCGGTTTTTGCTTTTTTCTGCCCGATTTTTGTGGCCAAAAAAGTAAGCAATAATAAAACCAATGCAAAGATAGAAAGATAAATTGCCCAAGGAAAATCTTGGCTGTTAATTTGTTTCGTTACAACCCAAATGGTGATAAAAACCATGAAAAAAATAGAAAAAATGAAGTAAAGGAACATAAAAAAAGTCCAAACAGCTGCACTTGGGCCAAAAGTTCCTCTGATGATAGTTTTTCCATCTTCCTTTTCTGCTCTGAGAGAAAGATAAGGTTTCCAAAATTCATTATGAGCAGTTTTTACCCAAATAGAAGCCACCTCTTTATTGATATTTCCTTGGATTTCAGTATTTTTTTGAAGTTTGGTTTTTAAATTCAATTCAAAATCCTCTTTACTCAAATCAGTTTCTAATTTGAATCGAGGTCTGGTTCTGATAGTATTGATTTTTTTATCCATTAATTTTCTTGATAAGGAATAGGGTCTTTTAGAATAAATTCTTTGATTAATGTTTCAGAATTTCTGATTAATTTAATTTTTATCACTCTATTTTCTTCTGTCAAAAAAGCTTCGTTGATTTCTTGTAGCGTCATGTCAGAAGTCTTTTTACCATTGATTTCTATAAGTTTGTCTCCTTTTTTGATGTCTGCTAAAAATCCCGGTGAGTTTTCTCTAACTCCAGTCACAGAATATTCTGGTTTCAACACAAATTTGTATTGAAATTCACTCGCGTCTTGAATTCTTATTGTGGTTCCTCTGTCGTTATTTGTAGATTCTGGAAGTTTTGGAAGTTCAACTTTTACCAAATCTTTTTCCCATTTCATGCCATCATGTTTGATATCTAAACCGCTCATGTTAAATCTGAATGGTTCTTTGATGGATTTGTTTTTTTTGATGAAAAATAAGCCGTTTTTATAGTCGAAACCAATAGTAAATCTTTTTAAAACATCTGCGCCGATAGAACCAATTCTTTGTTTTACGAAATTCATAGATTTTACAGATTCTTCGCTCGGCATTGCTACGATAGGTTCATTTAGAATGTTATTTCCAAGTTTCAGCGCGTGAATTCTACTGCGTTTTCCATAGATGTCACCATTAAATCCTCTTCCGAGAAAATCATCTATATTAGGTCTATTATAGTTGAAATTGGGAATTCTATTTGGGAAAAGCCACATTGCATCACTATTTCCTAAGTCAATGAGCATTTTTGCGGGGAAAAACTCCTTAGTTTGCTGTACTTCGGCAGTGTGATACGGTTTTTGGGATTCTACACTTATAGGTAGTTTCTCAAATTTTCTGAAAGTTTTCTCAGAATAATATTTTCTATTGTAAACCGTAATAATATGCCTTTCGAAATCTATTTTTAGAGGATTATTTTTAAAAAAATGATAACCAATGATGCCATTTACAGGAATTCCTACGTGAGAAGAGAAGTTGAAGTCTTCGTCTAAGATGATGTAAATTTCGTGACTTAAATCTACTAAAGTTTTATTGACTTCTAACTTGTTTTTAGTAGATTTTATGCCTTCTATATAATTGCTTCCGCCAAGTCCTGTAAATCTTATTTTTTCTACATTTTCGAAAACTACTTCTTTGTTTTCTAAGCTAAAAAGTAAAGTTTCGGAAACGCCAGTGTCTAATAAAAAAGTAAGGTCTACATTATTGACTTTTAAATCCAGAAAAACTAAATTATTGATTTGCCGAAAAGGAATGTTTACCTTTTTCTTATCCTCTAATATCTGAAAGCCATCCTGAGCGTTGATGGATAAAGAAAAAATCAGAAAAAGAAAGGATAAGATTTTCATAGTCTGAAATTACAAAGAAAATTTTAATAAAATTCAAAATATTTTGCAGATGCATAAAAAAAACTCCTCAGAATTTCTGAGGAGTTGTAGTATAAATTAATTTTCAGTCTTCATCTTCCGATTTCTGACTTCCAACTTTTTAGTATCTGTAGTATTCTGGTTTGAAAGGACCTTCTACTTCTACACCAATATATTTAGCTTGTTCTGGAGAAAGTGTTTCTAACTCTACGCCTAATTTTTTAAGGTGAAGTGCTGCTACTTTTTCATCTAAATGTTTTGGTAACATGTACACTTTGTTTTCGTATGCTTCAGAATTTGTCCAAAGTTCAATTTGAGCTAAAGTTTGGTTGGTAAATGAGTTAGACATTACAAAACTTGGGTGACCAGTTGCACAACCAAGGTTTACTAATCTTCCTTCTGCTAAAATGATGATTTCTTTACCATCTACATTGTAAATATCTACTTGTGGTTTTACTTCAGTTTTGGTGTTACCATAGTTTTCGTTTAACCAAGCCATATCAATTTCGTTATCAAAGTGACCAATATTACAAACGATGGTCTTATCTTTCAATTTTTTGAAATGTTCAGCTCTAACAATATTAAAGTTACCAGTAGTAGTAATTACAATATCAGCATTTTCGATTACAGTGTCTAATTTTTTCACTTCATAACCTTCCATAGCTGCTTGTAAAGCACAGATTGGGTCAATTTCTGTAACCGTAACGATAGAACCAGCTCCTCTAAATGAAGCAGCAGTTCCTTTACCTACATCTCCGAAACCACAAACTACCACTCTTTTACCAGCTAGCATTACGTCTGTAGCTCTTCTGATTGCATCTACAGCAGATTCTCTACAACCGTATTTGTTGTCGAATTTAGATTTAGTAACAGAATCGTTTACGTTAATCGCAGGCATAACTAGTGTTCCGTTTGCCATTCTTTCGTATAGTCTGTGGACACCAGTAGTTGTTTCTTCAGAAAGACCTTTGATTCCAGCAGTTAATTCTGGGAATTTATCAAAAACCATATTGGTTAAGTCACCACCATCATCTAAAATCATGTTTAATGGTTTTCTGTCTTCTCCAAAGAAAATGGTTTGTTCAATACACCAATCGAATTCTTCTGCATTCATTCCTTTCCAAGCGTAAACTGGGATTCCAGCAGCAGCAATAGCAGCAGCAGCGTGATCTTGAGTAGAGAAAATATTACAAGAAGACCAAGTTACTTCTGCACCAAGGTGAACCAAAGTTTCGATGAGAACAGCAGTTTGAATAGTCATGTGAAGACAACCTGCAATTCTAGCGCCTTTCAATGGTTGAGAAGGACCATATTCTTCTCTTAACGCCATTAAACCTGGCATTTCTGCTTCAGCCAATTGAATTTCTTTGCGTCCCCATTCTGCTAGGGAAATATCCTTAACTTTGTAAGGTAAATATTGAGTTTTAGTTTCCATAAAATTTGTTCAGTAATTTTTTACAAATTTGACGATTATAGTCAAAAAATTTTTGCAAATTTACATTCTTAATTTCTATTGACAAAATAATGCCCTTCTATCATGATTATTCTGATGAAAATGCTGTAATTCTTTACTGGAAGTATAGTGATGACGACGAATTTAACGCAGAAGAACTCATAGAACCCGAAAATCTGGAAAAAGCCAAAGACTATCATCCCAAAAAGTTATTGGAACATTTGATGGTAAGAAAAATGCTTAAAATGCTACTTCCAGAGCACAAAATTCTTTATAAAACCATCGGCGAACCTTATCTCTGGCCAGATTCTGCACATATTTCTATCACGCATTCTTTTCCATTTGCTTCTCTAGCTGTTTCTAAAAATAGAGTAGGAATAGATTTAGAGAAAATAAGTTCTAAAATTCTAAGAATCAAGGATAAATTTCTACATGAATCAGAACATATTTGGACTCAAAACAGAGAAAATGAAGTAGATTTATTGACCATTATTTGGGTCATCAAAGAAAGTCTTTACAAAGTTCACTTGTCTAAATATTGGTCGTTAAAAAAGCATTATCAAGTATTTCCTTTTGATGTTAATAACCTTTCTGAAATAAAATGTAGAGTTTTTGATGATTTTTTCAGTCATGATTTCACTGCAAAAGTCTTTAAAATTGAAGATTTTTACTTCGCCATCGTAGAAGAAAAACGAGATTTAGATAATTAATCAGTCACTTTTTCTGCAATTTTTCTTTGGTCACGAGCTTGATTATAAATCAGTTCCAGTAATTCTCTGATGTTTTTGAGTTCAGTAAGATGAGAAATATTTTTAGGATCTCTTCTGTCATAGAATTCATTTTCGGTGATTTCTTCTTTTCTTTTTTCTAAAAGTTCATTTACCAAATCTTCTGGCGTGAGCTTGCTTTCTGCAAAATCATCTTTTTTAATTTCTTGTCTTTGTAAAATCGCAATAGTGCGTGAAAGTTCAGCATTAATCTTATTTTTCCAATTTTCGAAGTCTATTTCACGATAAACTGTGTTTTTTTGTGCGTACTGAGAAAGAGATGCACTGTAAGCGGTAAAGAGGTGAGAAGTGGTCACAAATTGGTGAACGTTTTCTAGATTTTTCTGTTGACCTTTTGGGTCAGAAAGCATTTTCTGGAAATTATCAGAAAGATTGGCCAAACTTACCACAGCGTGTTTTCGGCTGATTTTATAGTCTTGAATAGGAATGTGTTTTTGCTGAAGAATCTCAATGATATTATTTAAATATTTATGATTGGCAAGGATGTAATTCAGCATAAAAGTTCTATTTTTCTGATGTTCCCAAACTGGCAAAACCAAGTAAGAAACCAGAAATACAATAACTCCAGCAATTGCTGTGTCAATCAATCTTTCCATAAAAAGTTCTGAGAAATCTCCTGGTTTTAGGAAGTTGAACATCAAGAAAATATAAATCGTCATAAAGAAAACAGACCATGCATATTTATCTTTGAGCAAACTGAAAGTGAGTACCAAACAGATTAGGAAAATCACAAATTGTGTTGGAGGATTGGTGATGAAATAAATCACAAACAATCCAGCAGCAGCACCGCCGATTGTTCCGTATAATCTGAGGATATTTCGGTGTTTGGTAATGCTATAAGCTGGTCTCATAATCGCTAAAATGGTAATGAGAATCCAGAACGTTTTTTGAATATGAAAAATTTCAATTTTGGAAATGGCGTAACCTACTAATAATGCGGTAGTTATTCTTACGGCGTGTCTGAAATGATTGGATTTGATAGAGAAATTTTCCAGGAAAACTTTTGAGTTAAGTTTTTCATCTTTTTGTACAAATTTTTCTAAATCTAAGCCTGTAGAAAGGCTTTTTGCCAATTTAATATCTTGAGATTTTAAAAGATATATTTTTTGAGTTTCTTCTGAAATGGCAGAAATTCTGTGCATGATTTGTCTCAAAATCATGAAATCCTCAAGCGTTTCAGCGTTCAGGTGTTGATTTCTGAGTTGGTAGTATTCTTCGTGTAAGGCATGAAGTTCTGCAGAAATATCAGTGATTGGAGCAGTTTTTAATCCTCCTTGAATAGAAATCCCGATGTGAACCAATTCATTCGATAATAAATTGAGGTAATTGTGGATTTTTTCTAAAATATTTTTATTGCCAAAAGTATTTTGCAGTTTTCGGTAGTCGTTGGTTGAAGTCAATAAAATTTCGTAAAGGTCAAGTGAATTGAGGAAAAGCTGCATCAATAATCTACTGGTGGAGGTAGATTCTCTTACGATTTGTCTGGTTTTAAAAACTACTTCTCTTGTCGCTTCTTGGTGTTCTTTGATTCTAACTTGTAATGCAAAAATTTGCTTGTACAAAACATCGAAATCTGGCTTAGAATGGTAAAAATGAGCTTTTAATTTCAAATAATTACCGAGTTCTATATAGTTTTCACCAATCATTTGTTCTGCCAGTTTATATGGTTGGATAACCGTTACCAGCATGAAAACCAAGATGAACCAAATTCCACCTAAAGTAAAAACCAATGCGTTATAAAACGCAGAATGACCACCAGGAGCGCCATCTATAAAAATGGCTAAAACCACTAATGTGAGGGAACCTACTGCTGCTAAACGTTGTCCGTAAACGCCTAACATGGTGAAAAACATCCCGAAAATGATAATTTCTAAAAAAATAAGCGGTGGGAAATCTTTCAGCAGTCCTGCAATCAGCGAGACAAAGAAGTAAAATCCAGAGGCAACTATCAGTGCGTTTCTTCTTCGGTGAAAAGGACCTGTAGAATCCGTAAGTGCTAGGAAAAGGGTTCCGAGTGGAAATAAGAAAAATTCTTTCAGTAAACCTAAATACGCCAAAATAATACTCGGGATTACAACGGCTAAAGCAATTCTGGTTCCTGAGTAAATATATTGACTGGTGATAAATTTTTTAAGTTCCGAAGCATAATTCATTTTGCAAAGATAGCAATTGTGAAATAGAATGGGAGAGTTATAGAATGATAGAGTTCTAGAGAGAGTTTTAGAATTTTAGAATTGTAAAGTGTGAGAATTCTGAAAATGAGGTATTTTCTACAATAGAAAGTCTTTACATAAAAACGCCGAAAATTAATTTTCGGCGTTTTGTATTTTATAAATATTTTAGATTTATTCTTCTACAACTTCTGCATCTGGTGCATTTTTCTTAACAGATTCTATTCCGTTATCTCTTGCTGCTTCAGATTCGTAAAGTTCACTCGTTCCGATGACTTGCCCATTTCCAGCTTTCAAGTTGAACATTGGCTTCCCATTACTACTTTCTTTTCGTTCATATTTTGCATCATCTGGAGCGTTCTTTTTCACAGATTCTACACCGTTTTCGCAAGCAGCTTTCGTGGTATAAACTTCGCTGGATAAAATTACTTGTCCGTTTCCAGCTTTTAGATCAAATTTAAAACCAGTTGCAGTGGTTCTAATTACAAATTTTCCCATAATTTTTTGAAATTTAGTTAATTTCAAAGTTAAAGAAAAATAAAAAAATCTCAACACAAAATTGAGATTTTTTTAAAATATTTAAGAAGTTTCTTTATTTAGTTGAAATTTTTCTTTTAATCTGGAGGAAAATTTTAAAATTAATTTTAATAATCTTCGTTGTTGTAAGATTCTTCGCCAATGTTCCAAGTAAGTCCAAATCTTAAAGTATTATCAAGAGCAGTATTTACTTTAGAAGTATTGATGAGGTAAGATAAATCTAGACCAAAAGAGTTGTAATTAAGACCTACACCTACAGTTGCATATTGTCTTGCTCCTTGAATTTCACTCTCTCTGAAATAACCCGTTCTCACCGAAAAAGCATTGTCATAAGAATATTCTAAAGAGCCACTGTACATAATACTTTCTTTATTGCTGAAAGACTTACCAATTCCTTCTATTACACCTACATTTGGAACGTTTCCTGTATCGTCTGGACCAGGAACTAGTAATTTAGAAGCTTCTAAAGTTAAACCTACTTTGTTGACTTCGTCTAAAAATAAATCATAACCAGCTCCTAATCTGAACGTGGTAGGTAAATATGAACGTGAATTTTCGTCACCAGTGTAATCTAATCTTGGACCTAAATTTTGAATTGCCCAACCAGCTCTTACTCTTCCCTCATAATCACCAAAACTGGTGTGTTTATAAGTTTGTAAATATCCAGAAACGTCTACAGCAAATGAATTTCCTGGTTTAAGTGTGCTTTCAGAACCAATTCCACCTGATAAATCAGAACGGATGAACTTACCTGTTACTGCCATAGAGTAGGTGTCTGATAATTTTAAAGCATAGGCTACATCTATTGCAAATTCATTAGGTTTTGCGGTTCCTTCATTTACCACTTCGCTTCCTACTAATCTGGTAAGGTCTACAGAGCCCATATTGAAATAATAAATACTTGCAGAAAGAGATGAACGATCTTCTTCTCCTAACATAGTATTATAACCTAGATATAGTAAAAATACATCGTTGGTGAGTTTTCCCATCCATGGAGTATAACTTACGGCAGCAGAAGAGGTATTTCTACTAAACGGAAACTTAGAAGCGTTCCAAAATTGTGAAAAAGCATCTGCGCTTGTTGCTACACCTTGGTCTCCTAAACCTCCAGCTCTAGCATCTGGAGAAATCCTTAAAAAAGGAGCTCCTGTAAGCACAGGGTAAGTATTTTGTGCCATCGCCAAACTTCCGATTCCAATACTTAGTCCTAAAAAGAGTTTTTTTGTTAATTTCATATTTGTTTTTTCTATTTTAAAATCACTAATTTTTCTACTAAAGAGGCAGTTCCTTTACATTTTTCTTGATTTTGACTCTTTACTAAAACTTTGTAAATATAAGTTCCTTTACCAACAGGAGCGCCAAAATCATCATTTCCGTCCCATTCTATAGCAGTTCTGTGTGTTCTATATCCTTCTAAAAATGGAGTAGAAGTCACTGTGGTACTGAATGTTCGTACTAATTTTCCTGTGATGGTATAGACTTGAACATTTACATCTAAAACATCATCACAATTGTGCTCAAACTGTATATAAGTTTTGTTGGTAAAAGGATTCGGCCAATTTAGTAATTTTTTAACAACCAAATTTTCGGCTTCTGGGTCTCTTACTACAAAGTTTAACGTTTGAGTAGTCGAATTATTGTTAATGTCCCAAACTTTAAAGGTCAATTGGTGATTTCCAGGTTTTAAATTCTGGAAAGGATAGAGTACAGAGCCTTTCTGATAGTCTAAGAAAGAAGCGTTAATACAGCCATTTCCTGTTCCTGGAGTATAGAAATCGTTCAGAACAGTGGTGTTGATAACTTCACCGTCAAGAACTACGGTGATGTCATGACCAATTCCCGAACCTGTAGAGTTAATTCCTGTATTATCTGTTACACAAGCCAAAAGATTAGGATTAGAGTCTGTAATTCCTCCATCTACAAAATTGGTGTTATTTAAGTATAATTGAACTTTTGGAACTTCATTATCATTAATTCCGTTTGGATTAATGTCTCCAACTTTTTGAGTTTTATTGTTGAAAACATCAAAAACATTATTATCTGCATAAGCCAATATTCTACCGTCTCCCACAGTATAATTAATGTCTTTTGGCATATAGAATTCTACGGTGAAAGTTCCATTGGTAACCGTTCCAGAAGCTTTCACAATCGGGCTTCCTTCTTCGAAATAATTAAGAACTGGAGTTAAGTTTCCATCATTATTGAGGGTTTTCTTGGCTAATTTTTTATCAAAAATATTGATGACTACTTTACCATTAAAAGTGTTGTCTATCGCTCCTGATTGATTATTAACATGCCCCGTAATTTTTACAAAATCTAGCGCTCTTAGTTGACCAACAACTGGTGAATCTATATTGTCTATGCTGATGAGATTTTTCGGTCTGCTGAGTTTAAGAGCGGGATCACCAAGAAGATTTATTTTCAAGTGGTTTGAATCTGTTCCGTATTCAGTTTTTGCTGCGATGAAAGCATCTCCTACTGATAAAAAGTCATTGTTGTATAGTTTAAAGAGATTTCTGGTGAACGTTTCTGTAAATAATCTTCCATAAACTACAGCAATTGCTCTAGAAGAAGTAATCATAGAATTGGCTCCACCTTGTGGTAATTTCATCAATTGTTCTCCTGCAGATGAAGTATTATGGTCATCCCAAAGTGTAAATTCACAAGTAATGGTACTGACTAAAGGAAATCTGCTGTAAGCGTTATTGTAATTATTAAAAGCTGCAATTTCTTGAGTGGTCAAAACTCTTTCTTGCGCCCAACCGTTAATTCCTCCATGTCCGAAATAATACAAATATAAACTGTTGCTCATCGCATTCGTAATGGCTTGGTTTACTTGTGGAAATCTTTGTCCACCTGCTGTACTTTGACCAGGAAAAGCATCTAAGTATAATTTTTTGATATTATATTCTGGTTTGTCTGTATTTCCTTCAAAATTATTGACTAAAACTGTGTTCATCACATCATGGAAAGTTCCTTTGAGATAAGGATTCGTACTGGTGTCTACACGACTGTCTTGGTCATCATCTACCACGAAATTCATTTTAAGTCTCCAATCTCCAAAAGGCGAAGATTGTCCCGGAACTGCATTGTAATAAGAAAGCGTTTTATCGACTAGATTTTTTGCCTCAGTAATATTTTCTGCAGGAAGTCTTCCTACTGGAATATCTGGTAAAATAGCATAAATATAAGTCGTATTTTGTGGAGTAGTCATCCCGAAATAATCATCGGTTACAAATGATGCTTCGTAGTTTTCACTGTAATCACTTTGATAACTTGGGATATAGTTTTTATTATTGGTGGTAATATTTCTATAATCAAAAGTAGTGTCTCCTAAGATAAGTACATATTTTAGCGTTCCAGCTGGAGTGTTTAGTTTGGTAATAAAATCTCTAATCGCTGTTAAATCTTGTCCACCAGAAGAAAATTCATTGTAAATTTTCTTTACATCTGCTATTTCTACTTGATAATTTTTTTGAGTTCTGTAGTAATTGGCAATTCTTTCGGCTTGTGGAGTAAAATCACGAGTGGTAACGATTAGGTAGTCTACATTTTTCAAACCAGATAAGTCTTGATTGTCTACTTTTTCAACAAAAAGTGGCTCAAAAGAAGCGGAATTTTTAAAAGCTACAAATTCGTTATTAAAATAAGGAGAGCTTGCTGTATAACCAAAAGAAAACTGTACTCCTGAAGCTTTATTGACTATTTTTTTAGCGTTTGTAATGTCTGAAACATCCCAAATCTGCTCTACGTTTGTGGCGTTTTCTACCGTAAATCCGAAAGTCTCTCCAGAACCTGTAGGAATTTCAAAAACTCTGAAATTCATCTGTGCATCATTGTATACAAGGTCTTGTTTGTATTGAACTTCGGCGTAATCCAGATAATAAGCGACCAAAGGATTAGAAGATTCTAAAGTATAATCTATTTTCAGTGTAGTTCCGCTTAGATTTGACGCAGAAGTTTCCCAAGGAATTTCTTTGATTTTAATTTCTGGGGAATTGCTTACGGTAAAACTGCTGCTGTTTTGTCCGTTGATGCTGAAGGTAATTTTGTCATTGGCAGCATTCTTCACATAAACCGAAGATTTTATTTTTACAGTATCCGTAGGTTTAATAGCGGTTTTGGTAGTAAAAGAAACCGATTTATTGGCATTAAAAGCATCTCCCACCCAAAGTCTACCAATATTCAAGAAATTGGTTTTTTCTTCATTGATAAATTGATAGTCGTCATAACGCGTGTAAACTTTGGAAGATGGCGCAATATCCGAAAGAGTTACTCTTTTCCCTTCTCCTTTGTCAAAATTAATGAAGTAATAAGAGAAATTTTCATAGATATTTACACTGTTATCGCTAATGTGAGTGAGTCTGGTTTCGTTACGTTTATATCCACTTCCGTTATTTACATTGTAAAGATTATAACCATTTGGGCCTTGAGCGTAGAAAAGTGCATAGTCATTTTCGTCCCATTTTCCATCTTCTTCACCGATAACTTGTATCGCGTTTTCTTGTAAAGCGGCATATCTGAAATCCTGATTGAATTCTGGTAACATTAAGCCACCATTTCCATAAATTCTGAAATTTTTAGGATTAATGCTCGATGGATTGATACCGTTATCTCTAAGGAATTTTGTCGTGATTTTGAAAACTCCAGACTTATCGACTTTAATTTTATAGAAGTTTCCAGATTTTAGAGGATTTTCGGTAGTGCCAATTAAATCAGAAGTTCTAGAAGTTCTTTGGTTATTAACCGTTTTTTTTACCAGTTCAAAAGAGGTTAATCTATAAAGTGTATTTTTATCTTTTTTAATGGTAGCAATCACTACATTGGTGAGAAATTGTCCGTTGATGGTTTGTTTTTGACTATTAGAGTATGCAATTTCTTTAGTGGAAACATTATCCGCAAGTAAACCAAATACTTCTTTAGCTGGAATTTTTTCCCAAACTAAATTTTTAATATCATATTGAGAAGATTCCTTTTCTTTTTTAGAAAAAGTGAGATAAGGAACTCCATTTATTACAGAATAATTTTCGTTTTTAAAAAATGGAAGATTGTATTGGAAGGTTCCATAATCCATTATTTTGTTTCCTTCCCATTCTATCGTAGTTTTTTGACCGAATAAATGGCCAGTAAAAAGTACAAAAAGAAGTAGTAATAAATTTTTTTTCATAGTCTAAAATTGCGCTACAAAATAAACGAAAAAAACAAAATTTTCATATCAAACAATAAAATAAATTTTAATACGTTAAAAAAAACATAAAAAATCTTACTTTTGATGTTTGATTAATAAAATAAATTATTTTTCTTTGTAGCTCGAAATTATCTAAAACAATTATGAAAAAACTAAAGTTTATTTCATTGCTTGCATTAGGCGCAACATTGTTTCTAACCAGCTGTGGTGGAGGCGGTAACGTAAAAAATGGAGGCGGTTCTAAAAATAAGACAGGAATGAACGGTTGGAAAGCCAATGATCCGAAAGGATGGTTCTTTTCTGGAAAACAACAAAAACCAAAAGGATGGCCTAATATGGTCTATGTAGATGGAGGTACTTTTACCATGGGGTTGGTAAAAGACGATGTAATGCATGATTGGAACAATACCCCAAGAAGAATGCAAGTAAGTGCATTTTTTATTGGTGAAGCAGAAATTACAAATGCCGATTATAGATCTTATGTAACTTGGCTTAAATTTGTATTTCCTCCTTCTGATCCAAGTTTTAAAAATATTTATACAGGTGCTTTACCAGACACATTAGTTTGGAATAACAAATTATCTAGAAACGATTATGCGGAAACTTATTTCCGTGCTCCAGAATACGATTACTATCCTGTAGTAGGAGTTTCTTGGCAACAAGCCGCTAGATATTGTGATTGGTTAACTGATAGAGCAAATGAAGTGGAGCTTATGAAGCAAGGAATTATTAATAAAAATGATTACTATTCTAATGATTCATTTAATCAAGGTGCTAATGCATTTAATTTAGATAAATATAAAGCAAATGACCCAGAATTAGAAGCTTATGTTAATAAGCAAAAATTACAACAAAAATCTGGTATCAAAACTTCTAACGCTAGAATTCAAGCAGCAAATAGAAATGCAACCGCTGGTTTAGTAACTAAATTCCGTCTTCCTACAGAAGTAGAATGGGAATATGCAGCGCTTGGTTTACAAAAAAATAGAGAATACAATAACTACCTAGGAAAAGAACCTGAAATTGAAAAATTAAGAGGTAAAAAAGGTAAAAACAGAGGAATGTACCTAGAAAACTTTAAACAAGGTAGAGGTGACTATTCTGGTGTTGGTGGTTGGAATAATGACGGTTCTCCTACAACTGCAGACGTAAGACAATATCCTTCTAATGATTTAGGGATTTATGGAATGTACGGAAACGTAGCAGAATGGACAGCAGACGTTTATAGACCAATTATAGACGAAGAAGCGAGCGATTTCAATTATTACAGAGGAAATATGCCACAGCAAACCGTGAAAAATGCTGATGGAACTTATAAAAAAGTAGATCCAAAAGATATGAAGTTCGAAAGATTAGCGGATGGTAGAGAAATCTACAAAGGCTTACCTGGAACTTATGAGAGAAAAACTGTAGAAGATCAAAGAAATTATAGAGATGGTGATTTCATGTCTTCATTAGAAGCTGGTTATGGCAAAGAAGTAGACAGTTCTATGGCAGAATATAATATGTATAACTCACCTAAAACTCAATTCATCGTTGATGATAAAGGTAGAGTAATCTTGCAAAAAGATAACAAACCTAGAACAACTAAAGTTTCTAATACGGTAAGAGTTGTAAAAGGTGGTTCTTGGATGGATACTGCATATTGGTTAGACCCAGGACAAAGAAGATACAAAGAAGAATCAAAATCTTTCGGATGGATTGGTTTCCGTGTAGCACAAGATGCTAGAGATACCAATAATAAGAGAACGAAGAGATAAAATTTCTTTTAAATAATTTAAAATCCTTTCCTTTTTTGGAAAGGATTTTTTTATTTTTACCACATGAATATTACAGATTTTTATGCACTTTATTTACAAGCCAATAAAGTAACCATAGACAGCAGAAAAGTTGAAAAAAACGATATATTTTTCGCCTTTTCTGGTGATAATTTCAATGCGGCTACTTTAGCTGTAACAGCTATGGATAATGGTGCTCTTGCAGTAATAGTAGAAGATAAAAATTTTGAAAATACTGCTAGAAATATATTTTATGTAAAATCTACTCTAGAGTTTTTACAGGATTTAGCAAAACATCACAGAGCACAGTTGAGCATACCTATTATAGCTCTAACAGGAAGTAATGGGAAAACTACGACCAAGGAAATCATTCATGCTGTTCTTTCGCAGAAATACAATACCCAATATACTTTTGGGAATCTCAATAATCATATTGGTGTTCCTTTAACCATTCTTTCCATAAAACCAGAGCACGAAATGGCGGTGGTAGAAATGGGCGCTAATCATCAAAAAGAAATAGAATTTTTATGCACCATTGCTCAACCTAATTTTGGATATATTACCAATTTCGGGAAGGCACATTTAGAAGGTTTCGGAGGAGTAGAAGGTGTAATCAAAGGAAAATCTGAATTGTATGATTACCTCAAATCGAATAATCAATTTGTGGTAGTGAATGAAAATGATCCTATTCAAGTTGAAAAAACAGATGGATATGATTTGGTGATTCCTTTCGGAAGAAGAGATTCTGAGTTTTATTTTGAAAAATTCACAGAAAATAATTGCGTAGGAATTATTTATAATGAGGTAGAAGCACTTTCAAAACTTACAGGAGATTACAATTTTACCAATCTTTGTGCAGCTACTAGTTTAGGTTTGTATTTCGGGATTGATTTTAATTTAATCAAAAAAGCCATTGAAGAATACACTCCGACCAACATGCGTTCACAAATCGTGAAAAAAGGAGACAAAACCTTAGTTTTAGACACTTACAACGCGAATCCTAGTTCTATGAAAGTTTCCCTGGAAAATTTCAATGATTTTATTGGAACTAAAACCATCATCATTGGAGATATGCTAGAATTGGGCGAAGAAAGTGTAACAGAACATTCTCAAATTTTAGAATTGGCAAAATCACTCAGTTTTGATGAAATCATTACAGTTGGTCCACATTTTAAAGAAGTAAATGTTTCTGGAGTGGCCTTTTTAACTACTCAAGATTTAATCCATTATTTAACCGAAAATGAAATCCATTCGCAGAACATATTGCTGAAAGCTTCACGAGGAATCGCGCTAGAAAAAGCTTTGGAATTCATTAAATAAAAAGAAAAGGTGGAATTTTAATTTCCACCTTTTTTATATTGCAAAAACCTCGCTCAAAATCAGTTTGATGTTTTTAAAAGTATTGGGCAAAACTTCGTCGTTAATTTCGGTTTGCGTTTTCCATTCTACTTTTGTAATTCCTTCTTCAGTTTGAGGAATCGGTTCTTTTTGACCTACATAAGTCATTTTAAACCAATGCGTAGCTTTTAGAATTCTTTCCTCTTTTCCTTGTTTTTTTTCTTTGTAAATATGGAAAGTAGTATTCACAAATTCTTCTAAAATAAGCTCTGCAAGTCCAGTTTCTTCTTCTAATTCTCTTAGCGCAGCATTTTCTAGAGATTCTTCTGGCTCTATTTTACCTTTCGGTAAATCCCATCTTCCTAATCTGTGAATGAAAAGGATTTTATTTTCTTGGTTGAAAACAATTCCACCTGCTGCTTCTACAACTCGTAACATACCCGTCAATTCTTCCCAAATTTGCTCTAAATTCTCACCGTAAATATTAATTTCTGAGGTAGAAGTATTTTCGAGCAAATCTATGGCGATTTCCAAGGTGGTAGTTTCTTCATAAGGCAAGTTCTTCTCAATGGGAATTGGAGATTTACTGATGCTTAATCTTTTTTCATTGACAAAAACTTTATACATTTGTAATTATATTAATTTTTACAAAAATATTAAAAAAATGAATTTAGAAGGAAGAAAAGTTATAGTAAATAAATCTTCTGAGCAACTTTTTCAAATGCTTAAAAATCCTGAAGATTATAAACACTTAATGCCAGATAGTTTAACCAGTTTTGAGCACAGAGAAGATGGCTTTAAATTTGGTTTAAAAGGAATGCCAGAAGTTGCCCTTAAAATCGCTGAATTGGTAGAAGGTCAAAAAGTAGTTTTGAAATCTGCAAGTTCTTCATTAGATTTCTCACTTACAGGAAACATCTCTCCAGTAAACGAAAACCAAACAGAAGTTCAGTTATTATTCGATGGAAATTTTAATCCATTTATCAAAATGATGGTAGAAAAACCATTACAAAACTTCTTAAATGCACTTACAGACAAGTTAGAGCAATTATAATAAGGTTTAAACGATAATTAAAAGGTTTTAGATTTCTTCTGAAACCTTTTTTTATACCAATATTCCGCTGCAATGATTCTCTGAACTTCCTGTTGCTGAACAAAGTACATTGACCTCATTTCTGAGTCTTAAAACGCCCATAAAAGCAAAGATTAAAGCTTCTTTGAAGTTTATCATGTTTTCGTCAGGAACAATCAATTCTGTCTGAGATTTTTCTCGAATTTTTTCTAATAAATAAGTATTGAAAGTTCCGCCACCAGTTACTAAAACAGTTTTGAGTTGATTATCGTTAAAAACTTTGGCAATTTGTTCGGCAATATGTTCGGTAAAAGTAGCGATGATATTTTCAGGAATTTCGTCTTTTAACAAAGGAAAAATTTCAGAATTTACAAATTCCACACCTAAAGATTTTGGAGCTGATTTTTGATAAAAGGTTAAAGCATTCAACTCTTCTAAAATTTTAAAATTAATTGCGCCATTTCTAGCAAAATCACCGTTTTCATCATAATTTTTGCCTAATTTTTCAGCAAAATAATTTAAAACTACATTCACTGGCGAAATATCAAAAGCAATTCTTTGATGTTTTTTCTGTAAAGAAATATTAGAAAATCCGCCCAAATTGAGACAAGCATCATATTGGGAAAATAAAAGTTCATCTCCAATCGGAACTAATGGAGCGCCATTTCCGCCCATTAAAACATCTTGACTTCTAAAATCGTAGATTACGGGCTTTTTGGTTGTTAATTTTATGGCTCTTCCATCGCCGATTTGCAAGGTGAATTTTCGTTGCGGTTGATGAAAAACAGTATGACCGTGAGAAGCGATAAAATCTAAATCAGTAATATTATTTTTGGAAATAAATTCTTGAGTTTTTTCGCCAAGATAGAACCCATATTCTTTGTCTAACGCCAATAAATCTTCAGCCGAAAGTAGAATAGCATTTTGCAGCCGATTTTTCCATTCTGGAGAGTAAGGAATGGTTTCGGTTTTTAGAATTTCAAATTCCCAATTGGTAATATTTTGGAATTTTGCATAGCAAATGTCTAAACCATCAAGGCTGGTTCCAGACATTAAACCAATGGCGAAATATGTTTTCATGAATTAGAATTAATAAACCACAAAAGATACAAAAGATTTCTAAGGAAAATTTATTCAAAAGTAAAAAAAGTAAATCAAAATCCTAAATCTTTATCTCTACCTCTACCTCTACCTCAACCTTTACCTCAATCTTAATTTCCAGAATTCGGCATTTTCTTCACATTGAAGTCTCCAGAATTGTTATAGAAAGTATATTCAGAGAAATCATCTTTTGCATTCATTCCATTTGCCGCCACGAAAATTGAACCGTCTTTATCTGTTATGAAAACGGTATCTTTAGTGTACATTCTTTGTTTTGCTTTGTCCCAATAAATAGATTGCATGGCAAAAGTTTGTCCTTCATTATTGATAACTTTTACATTTCCTCTGGCTTCGTAGAATTGTTTTTTGTCAATCATTTTGGCATATTTTGCCCAAAGTTTTCCTGGAGTTTTGGGTTTTTTAGAATCATAAAATTCTAAATATAATCCTTTTCTTACCACTACATAAGGAGTGTCTACAAATTCATATTCTTCTAGCAATGGCGCTTTGAAACGCACTTTTACCATTCCAGAATCTTTTTTCACAATGTCTGCATTATAGATAATTCTAGAAGCGAAATTGGTGCTTTTTTTATCGTTTACTTTAGCCAAATCTTCTTCGCAAGAAGTCAAAGCAAAAAATATAGCCAAACCTGAAAAGGTGACTATATTTTTAAATAATATTCTTGAGAATTTTTTCTGCATTTTTATAGATTTAACTATAAAATTTATGAATAAGTGTATTGTTCGGTTTATTCGTAAACTCTTTTCTGGAACCATTTATCAGCAAAATTAATTCCAACTTTTACGTTGAAGAAATTCTGTTGGATAAGATTGTTTTCTAACGTTCCTCTTCTACCAAATTCTAATCCTAAATCTATACCGCTCATTCTTACAGCATTCGATTTTTCGAAAGGTAAAGTAAGACCAGCAGTGATTCCGTATTGGTTAATATTGGTTCCGTTGACACTAAGATTTCCTTTTTCATAGAAAGCACCATATCTATAAACTACACGGTTAAAATAGCTTCTGAAGTCATTATAATTTGGTAAATACCAGCCACCTGCAGAAATTCTATAAGAATCTTGGTAAGTGAAAGGCTGACCTAAAAACATGGTAGTAGAACCTTTTTTGTAATCGATTTGAGCAGAAGCAAACCATTTTGCATCATGACCATAACCAATACCTAAAGAAGCTTCTGTAGGAATAAGATTTTTGTCTTCGCTGGTTTTCTTTTCTATTTCGGTAACGTTTAATTTTTGGTCTAGATAATAGTAATAAGTGCTGTTTAAGAACTGAGTTTTTACATTACCAGTGGTTCCAAAAGTATAAGTTGCACCTAAAGTAAGTTTTTTATCGTTTTTAAATTTTTTCTGATAGGTAGAACCTAGCGTAAAGTTGAAAGTTTTGATTTTATTAGATGTTTCAAAACCATTAATCAATTCAGCATTAGAATAAGCCAATTCTTCTACATCTGATAATTTTCCAAAGTAGAAATTACTTCTTAAACCTACTGCAAATTCTTTGTTTACTTGATAACCAAAAGCTGCTTGAATAGTACTTAGTGTACCTTCACCATAAAAGCGATTTGCTTTTACAGTACTGTCTGCAAGGATTTTAGAAGTGATAATATCATATCTTTTAGAACTATAAGGTTGATACCCTAATCCAAATTTCAATTTTTTAGAAATGGGGAAAGCTATAGAAATATTAGAAAGATAATTAGAATGTTTATTAGCGCTTAATCCATTAAAATCAGATTTTAAAGATTGGTTCTCATTGGTCATTTGAACCCTGAAAGAAGTAAGCTCTAGATTGGTGTTTGCAGCTGGGTTTTTAAAATTAAAACTATTGTTGAAATCCCAAATGTAAGCAGTGTTTATGCCGCCCATTGAACTGGTTTCTACAGAGTTATCATATTTTACTTCGCCGATACCAAATGCTGCATAAGGAGAATTACCTAAACTTTGCGCTTCTACACTTAAACCAACAGCAATGAAAGGTAAAAGAAAAATTCTTTTTATCATTATCTTTTTTAATTAATGCGCAAATATCTTAATTATTACTGAAACGTGAAAGTTAATAAGCGTTAAATTTCACAGGATTAAAGACGAATTTATCAGAAAATTCATTGAATTTAACTCAAAATTGAAAAAACTTGTAGCATCTGTCTTTTCACTTTCCACCAAATTCTTATCTTTGAAACTATGAATTGGGAAGAAATTGTAGGACAAAAAAAAGTTATAGAAACGCTTAAAGATGCCATAGATAAAGAAAGAGTAGGACATGCTCAGTTATTTATCGGCGAAGAAGGTTTCGGCGTTTTACCATTGGCTCTGGCTTATGCTAAAGAAATTCTCAAAAGAGAAAATGAACATGCTGCTTCTAAAGTAGAGCATCTCAATCACTTAGATTTACATTTTAGTTTTCCCGTTTTTACAGAAAAAAGCAATTCTCTGAGTCAAAGATTGTTTGAGGATTTCAGAAATATGATTATAGAAAATCCTTACGCTTCCATTAATGATTGGAATGAAGTTTTAGACGCTCAAAACAAGCAATTGTTTATTTCTGCTGATGAAGTAGATGCTCTTAATCAGAAGTTTGCGCTAAAAAGTTTCGAAGGTGGAACTAAGATTCTCATTGTTTGGCGAGTAGATAAAATGAATGTTATTGCTGCTAATAAATTTTTGAAATTTCTAGAAGAGCCACCTAAAAAGACCATTATTTTGCTTCTTGCAGAAAAAATAGACACCATTTTACCTACTATTTTATCAAGATGTCAAGCGGTAGAAGTGCCTAGAATAGATGATGAAAGCTTAGAACAAGGAATCAGAAATCAATTTGATGTTTCCGAAGAAAAAATAAAAGAAGTGATTCATCAAGCGCAAGGAAATTACAATACCGCGCTACAATTGCTTCAAAATGATTCTGCGAATGAAGAATTTGAGGAACTTTTTATCGATTGGGTGAGAAATGCTTTCATGGCGAAAAAGAAACCAGAAGTTTTGAGAAATATCGTTCTTTGGGGAAGAAATATCGCTTCTTGGAATAGAGAAAAACAGAAAAATTTCTTAGATTTTTGTTCTGAGATGTTCAGATTGGCATTATTGCAAAATTATGATGCAGAACATTTGGTTTACAAACGTTTATCTAAAAACGGATTCAATTGGGAAGCGTTTACCAATTTTATTCATGGAGCTAATATTGTAGATATTTTAGAAGAAATCTCTGATGCTGATTTGCATCTTTACAGAAATGCAAATGCCAAAATTGTTTGGACAGATTTAGGCATAAAATTAACCAGATACATTCACCGAAGTGCATAAAAAATCCCGAAATTTTCGGGATTTTATTTTTACTAAGCTGCTTTTTCCTTTTTAGCAGCACAACAAGATTTTTTGTCTTTGTTGGCTTCAGCTTTACAGTCTTTTTTGTCTTTAGAAGCGCATTCTTTCTTTTCTTTTGCGCTACATTCTTTTTTATCTTTTGCTGAGCAACAAGATTTTTTCGGTGTTTCTTGAGCCATTCCTAATGTAAATACTGATATGGCTAATACGGCGATGATTCTTTTCATATGGTTTAATATTTAGTTCATCAAAAGTAATAAAAATTATAATATCTAACATTTTACATTGATAAAATAAATCAATCAATCGTTTGATTGATTTCTTAATTTGCTTACATTTGCGCCTTCAAAAATCAAAATAATGGAACATTCTACGGATAAAAAAATTCTCTATTCTGCAGAAAAACTATTTGCAGAAAAAGGTTTTGACGCTACTTCTACTAGAGATATTGCAAAATCTGCTGGAGTAAATGTCTCGATGATTTCTTATTATTTCGGGTCAAAAGAAAAACTTTTCGAAGAAATTTTTAAAGTGAGAATGAAGGAAGGACAATCTTTTGCCTATGAAATTTTAGAAAATCCGCAGCTCAATGAATGGGAAAAACTTATTAAAATAATTGGAAACTATATCAATCGTGTGAAGACTTTACCAGAGTTTTATTCTATTCTTCAATCGGTTTATAATATCAATAATAGTGGAAACGAACAGATTTTAAGTTTTCTAAGAACTTCTAAAATTGGTTATATCAAAATTTACCAAAGAATTCTAGAAGAAGGTTGCGAAAGTGGTGTTTTTACCAAAAAGCCCGATTTGTTTTTTCTCCATTCTGTGATTGTAGGGACAGTTTTTTATTCTAAACAAGGCATGAATTTGTATAGAGAACTTTCTGGAAATCAATCAGATGAATATTATAATATTTATTACGACAATCTTACCCAAAATTTAACCATATTATTAAAAGACCTTTTAGGTTATGAACAAAAAAATTAGAAACATCTTTGGGATTTTACTTTTTAGCATGAGTATTTCCCAGATTTCGAGCCAAGAAACGAGAGCTATTTCTCTGAATGAAGCGGTAAAACTCGGAATCGAAAATAGCAAAAATCTAAAAATAGATGCTGCTAAAATAGAAGAAAGTACAGCTCAATTGCTGGAAGCAAAGAACAATCAGCTTCCTAGCCTGAAATTGGGAGCAACTTATTTACATCTTTTCAGCCCAAATGTTAATCTTAAAACGGAAAGTGCAGGTGCTGCAAATAGTTTGAAAATTAATGATGTAATGTACGCTTCTGCAAATCTTTCTTATCCTATTTATGCAGGTGGAAGAATAAAATACGGAATTCAGTCTGCTGAATATTTGGTAGAAGCTTCTAAATTATCTGCCGAAAATGACAAGGAAGCCATTGCTTATAATATTTCTCAGGCTTACAATAATTTGTTCAAAGCATCTCAAATCATCAATGTTTTAGAAGAAAATCTTTCGGCTTCACAGAAAAGAGACGAAACATTTTTGAAATTAGAAAATAACGGTTTGATGGCAAGAAATGACCGATTGAAAGCTCAGTTGCAAACGTCTAATATTGAACTTCAGCTTTTAGATGCGCAAAACAATTACAGCATTGCCAATATTAATATGGACTTGCTTTTAGGGTTACCCGAAACTACAATTCTAAAAGTAGATGAAGATTATATTAATGAAATTTCAGAAAACCAGTCTGTTTCTTATTACCTAAGTCAAGCTTTACAACACAGAAAAGATTTACAAGCACTCGATTATCAGAGAAAAGCTGCAAACTTAGGAACCAAAGCTGCAAAAGCAGAAAATTTACCAAGTTTGGCAATTACAGGTGGTTATGTAGCAGCAGATATTCCAGGATTTGTAACCATTACCAATGCGATTAATATAGGATTGGGTGTTTCATATAACTTAGACAATCTTTGGAAGAAAAATTCTTCTATGCTGAAATCTCAAGCCAGAGAAAAACAATTAGAAGCCAATAACGAACTTCTGAATGACCATATAAAACTAGAACTCAATAAGGATTTTCAGAATTCTAATTTGGCCAAAAAGAAAATAGAAGTATATGAGCGCGCATTAGAACAAGCGACAGAAAATTACAGAATTACCAAAAATAAATATGATAATGGCTTAGCAAATATTACCGATTTGCTAGAAGCAGATGCAGCTTTGGTAGGTGCTAAAGTAAATGTAATTAATTCTAGAGCAGATGCTGCATTAGCATACAAAAAACTATTACAAACCTCAGGAATTCTTAATCAATAATCAAACTCAAATTTAGATATAAACATTATTATAAAATGGAAAATCAAACAAAAAATAAAAAAAGTCCAGTTTTTGGGATTATTTTAACCATCGTTATTGTGGTAGGTGCTATTTATGGTTACAAAAAATGGTCTTACAGCAACGCTCACGAAGAAACAGATGATGCACAAATTGCATCTAATGTAAGTCCTGTGATTTCTAAAATTTCTGGTTATGTAGCAGAAGTAAGAGTAAAAGACAATCAGTTTGTGAAAAAAGGTGATACCTTAATTATCCTTGAAAATAAAGACCAATTAATGACTTTACAACAAGCTGAAGCTGCGCTAGGAACTGCTAAAAGCAATCTAAATACCGCTCAAGCTGGTGCGGCAGCAGCAAATAAAAGCATCAGTACATCAAACGCAGCAGTGGCTACTGCAAATGCACAAATTGAAGCAGCGAAAGTAAACGTTTGGAAAACTACTCAAGATTTAAAACGTTATGAAAATCTAGTGAAAGACCATTCCATTACGCAACAACAATATGACCAAGTTCTGGCAGCGAAACAAGCAGCAGATAAACAATTGCAAATTTTGGTAGAACAAAGAAATCAAGCGGCTCAGCAAACAGGTTATGTGTCTTCTCAATCAGAAGCAACTTCTCAACAAATTGGCGTGGCAAGTTCTATGATTAAACAAAGAGAAGTAGATGTGCAAAATGCTAAATTAAATCTTTCTTATACCGTAATTACAGCAAAACAAGATGGTTATGTTTCTAAAATTCCAGTTCAAGTAGGTCAGTTTTTACAAGCAGGAGCACAGTTATTCAGCATTGTTTTAAATAATGACAAATGGATTGTGGCAAATTTTAAAGAAACACAATTAAACAAAATGGTAGAAGGTCAAAAAGTAGAAATCAAAATAGATGCTTTCCCAGATGATGAGTTCGAAGGAGTGGTAAGTTCTATTTCGCCAGCTACTGGTTCTACTTTTTCTCTACTTCCTCCAGATAATGCAAGTGGAAACTTCGTAAAAGTAGTTCAAAGAGTTCCTGTGAAAATCACTTTTAAGGATTTAAAGCCTGAAGTTGCCAAAAGACTAAGAGCTGGAATGAATGTTTTAGTAGACGTAGAAGTAAAATAGTTGGGTGTAAGATGCGGGATGCTGGAAGTTTTTTCAACTAAAAGCATTACGTTTTAAATCTAAAACTCAAAACTTGAAATAAAAATTTATGCAAGATTCATTAGTAGAATATGGTGCAAGACGAGTGATTATTACCATCACTGCCATTCTCTGTGCATTGCTAGAGATTGTAGACACTACCATAGTAAATGTAGCGCTGAACGAGATGAAAGGAAATCTGGGCGCTACACTTTCTGAGGTAGGTTGGGTAATTACCGCTTATGCGATTGGTAACGTCATCATAGTGCCTATGACGAGTTGGCTTTCGCAACAATTCGGGAGAAGAAATTATTTTGCGGCTTCTATTGTCATATTTACGGTTTTCTCATTTTTATGCGGAAATGCGAGCAATATTTGGGAACTCGTTATTTTTAGATTATTACAAGGAATAGGAGGTGGTGCACTTTTGGTAACTTCTCAAACGATTATTACCGAGTCTTATCCCATTGAGAAAAGAAGTATGGCACAAGCTATTTATGGTTTGGGTGTTATTATTGGACCTACATTAGGTCCGCCATTGGGAGGTTATATTGTAGATAATTTCAGTTGGCCATATATATTTTATATCAATATTCCTATTGGGATTGTAGCAACTTTGCTTACGCTTCAGTTTGTAAGAAGTCCTAAATATGCTGAGAAAAAATCTGCAAGTGATGTAGATTGGTTAGGGATATTCTTGTTGGCAATAACGGTAGGTTCTTTACAATATATTTTAGAAAGAGGTCATGAAGATGATTGGTTTGAAAGCAAAGTAATTCTTTCCCTTACTTTGATTTCTTTCTTTGGACTTATCTTCTTTATTTGGCGAGAATTATCGTACAAATATCCAATTGTAGAACTTAGAGTTCTTAAAAACGGAAATCTTAGAATCGGAACTGTTATGTCCTTTATTTTAGGCTTTGGTTTATACGGTTCTACTTTTATTATTCCGCTTTATACACAGAGTATTTTAGGTTGGACAGCTTTACAATCAGGTGCTTTGATGATTCCCGCGGCATTAACCACCGCTTTTATGATGCCAATAATAGGTCGATTATTAACCAGAGGAGCAAAACAGCAAGTTTTAGTAGCTTTAGGATTGTTTATCTTTTTCATTTATAGTTTTTGGGGATATAAATTATTAACTCCAGATACAGGAAAAGACGCCTTCTTCTGGATGCTTATTGTGAGAGGAGCAGGTTTAGGATTGTTATTTATTCCTATTACATCACTTTCATTAAGTACATTAAAAGGAGCTCAAATTGGTCAAGGAGCCGCTTTTACAGGGATGATGAGACAGTTGGGAGGTTCTTTTGGCGTAGCTGCAATTACCACTTTTATTGCTAATCAAAATATGTTTTACAGAAGTGATTTGGTATCGAAGTTAGATGTCAATAGTTTGCAGGTTCAACAAAGAATTGCTGCGTTAAAAGCTAATTTTATTGCCAAAGGAATGACGCCTGATCAAGCGCTCGCTTCGGCGTATAAAATTTTAGATTTTTCTGTAATGAAACAAGCTACGGTGCTTTCTTATATGGATGTCTTCCTCTATTTAGGAATTATGTTTCTTATTTGTATTCCTTTTATTTTATTCATCAAAGAAAGAAAAGGAGGCAGAACCATAGATCCAAGTGAAGCCATGCACTAAAAATATAAAAGACATCAAATTTTTGATGTCTTTTTTTTTACCATTTTTTTCTTCTTACATATATAAAGGTGATAATAACAATGAGTCCCATCAAACCTAATGTTGCAAAGTAACCATAAGGTTTTGTAATTTCTGGCATATACTCGAAATTCATTCCGTAAACTCCTGCAATGAAAGTAATAGGCAAGAAATAAACCGAATAAATGGCGAGCATTTTCATTACCTGATTGGCTTTTTGGTCAGAGAGTGCCAGAAACATGCTCATTAAGTTATTGGTTTGTAAATGCAAATGGTCAAAATCACTGATGGCATCTTTATAACTGTCTTTCAAGTCCTTTATTTCTACTGAATCTAGAGGAAGTTTTTCAAAAGAACTCACCCAATCCGAAGAAAGATTCAGCACCTTCAAATTGAGTCCTACTTTTCTTTTGAATCGATAAAGTCTTTTTAGTTGTGCAGAATTAGAAACGTTTTTTAGAAAAACTTCATTTTCCATTTTATCTAATTGGTCCAGAAGAACCTCGTTTTCATGTTCAAAGGAAATAAATATTTTTTGTCCTAAATGAAGCGCTAACTGATAAGGAGTTTTGAAATTTTCTGGGTGAATTGCAATTTCTTTCAAAAGAGATTTTATCGCATCGTTTTCTATTCTGTGTACCGTAAGAATGAGATTATCTTTCAAGAAAATTCCCAATTTGGTACTTACATCACTTATTGTATTGAGGATGAGCCTTTCGGTAGAAGTATTTAATCTGGTCAGGAAAAATTTTAAATTGCCATTGTCTTCGAATTTTGGCAAGTGATTCGGGTCTATACAGTCTTCTAACCAATAGTGATTGATATCATATTTTTTAGAAATTTCGGCAATGTCTTCTTGCTTCATTTCTAAGATATCTATCCATTCATATTCTATGGTTTTATGAAGTACACTCTCGGTCATAGTCTAGTTTCATTAATTTTATCAAATGTATAAATTTTTTATATACTTATAAAAATGCATTAGTATATAATTATTTATAAAACACTTTAATACATAATATTTATGACTCATGTTAATTATATGTTAAAAATAAAGTCTTACTTTTGTACCCCACAAATTTTAAAAACTTTATGATTAAGAGTGTAATAAAAGGATATGGTTATTATGTTCCTGAGAATGTGGTAACTAATGACGATTTGTCCAAGTTGATGACTACTAATGATGAGTGGATTACGGAGAGAACAGGCATCAAAGAGCGCCGTCATAGAAAAAATAGAAATGACAGCGAAGAAACTACAGCGTTTTTGGCAAAAAAAGCAGCTGAAAAGGCTTTAGAGAAAGCAAATTTAACAGCTAAAGATTTAGATTTCATCGTTTTCGCAACTTTAAGTCCAGATTATTTCTTCCCAGGAAGTGGTGTTGTTTTACAAGAAATGCTAGGTTGTGATACCATCGGTGCATTAGATGTAAGAAATCAGTGTTCAGGATTTGTTTATTCTATGAGTGTTGCAGATGCCTTTATCAAAGCGGGAACTTATAAAAATATATTAGTTGTAGGAGCAGAAGTTCATTCTTTTGGTTTGGATTTTACAGATGAAGGAAGAGGCGTTTCTGTAATTTTCGGAGATGGAGCAGGAGCGATTATTCTTTCTGCAAGTGAAGACGAAAACGAAGAAGGTGTTTTAGCAGTAAACATGCACTCAGAAGGAAAATATGCGGAAGAGTTAGCTGTGAAATTCCCAGGAACCAAATTAGGATGGATGGATAGAGCGCTTTATGAACCTGAAGCAGTTACTAGACAAGATATGTATCCTGTGATGAATGGTAATTTCGTGTTTAAACATGCGGTAACCAGATTCCCAGAAACCATGATGGAAGCATTAACTAAAGCTGGAAAAACTCCAGAAGATTTAGATATGTTTATTCCGCATCAAGCGAATTTGAGAATTGCACAGTTTGTTCAACAAAGATTTGGTTTACCAGACGAAAAAATATTTAATAATATTCAGAAATATGGTAATACTACCGCAGCATCTATTCCTATCGCATTATGTGAAGCTCTAGATCAAGGAAAAATTAAAAAAGGAGATTTAGTACTTCTTTCAGCTTTCGGAAGTGGTTTCACTTGGGGAAGCGTACTTTTTAGATATTAATTTGATTAATCCATGATAATTAAGACCTTTCAGTATTTTCTGAAAGGTTTTTTTTGTAACTAAAGTGACAAAATCGAAAAATAATTACCCTCTTTTTATTAATTTTATATGATATTTATCAAAATTGATAAATGTCAGCAAATAATAAAGGAATTTATTATAAGGTAGTTTGTAATTTTGTTCCAGAAATTATAAGAGAAAAATAACAAATTAATATATTATGGCTACAACAGCAAAAAATGAAAAGTATGTGTATTCCTTCGGTGGTGGTAAAGCCGATGGAAATGAGTCAATGAAGAATCTACTTGGTGGAAAAGGTGCTAACTTAGCAGAAATGGCAGGTCACAAAGATCTTAAACTACCTGTTCCTCCCGGTTTTACCATCACTACAGAAGTATGTACGTATTTCTACGATAATAAAAGACAATATCCTTCTACATTAGAAAAGCAAATAAAAGATGCACTTGCTCAAGTTGAAAAATTAATGGGCAAAAAATTCGGAGACGTTAAAAATCCTTTATTAATGTCTGTTCGTTCTGGTGCTAGAAAATCTATGCCAGGAATGATGGATACCGTTCTTAACATTGGTCTTAACGACGAAACTATTCAAGGTCTTATCGCAGAAAGCGGTGACGAAAGATTTGCTTACGATGCTTACAGAAGATTGGTAATGATGTATGCAGACGTAGTAATCGAAAAAGCAGGTGGTATGGAACCAGCGAAAGGTATTGGTATCCGTAAAATCATGGACGAAAGATTAGAAGAAGTTAAAAAAGAAAAAGGCGTAGAATTAGATACTGATCTTTCTGCTGATGATCTTAAAAAATTAGTAAAAGAATTCAAAGCTTTAACTAAAAAACATCTAAAACAAGATTTCCCTGAGACTCCTTGGGATCAATTAATGGGAGGTGTAGGTGCTGTATTCGCTTCTTGGAACGGAAAACGTGCAATTGAGTACAGAAGAATCGAAAGAATTCCAGATGAATGGGGAACTGCTGTAAACGTACAAGCTATGGTATTCGGTAACATGGGTAATGATTCTTGTACAGGTGTAGCTTTCACCAGAAACCCAGGAAACGGTGAAAATAAATTCTATGGAGAATATTTAGTAAATGCTCAAGGAGAAGACGTAGTAGCGGGTATCAGAACTCCTGCTCCTATCAATCAATATTCTAAAAATGACCATAGTAAAAATTTAACTACTTTAGAGAAATTCATGCCAGAGCAATACAAAGAGCTTGATGAGATTCAACAAAGATTAGAAAAACACTACAAAGACATGCAAGATATAGAATTTACCATCGAAAAAGGTAAACTATACATGCTACAATGTAGAGTGGGTAAAAGAAATGGTGTATCTGCAGTAAAAATGGCTGCTGATATGTACAAAGAAGGAATGATTGATGCAGAAACTGCAATCCTTAGAGTGAATCCTAATCAGTTGGTAGAATTATTATTGCCAATGTTCGACCCAGATATCGAAAAAACACATAAAGTAATTGCTAAAGGTTTACCAGCTGGTCCTGGTGGTGCTGTAGGTAGAGTGGTTTTCTCTTCAGAAGACGCTGTAGAATGGGCTTCTAAAGGAGAAAAAGTAATTCTAGTAAGAGAAGAGACTTCTCCAGAAGATGTAGATGGTATGCACAAATCTGAAGCAATTCTTACTACAAAAGGTGGTATGACTTCTCACGCAGCTTTAGTAGCTAGAGGTTGGGGTAAATGTTGTATCGTAGGATGTAGCGAAATATCTATCCACGATAAAGAAAAATATTTTGTAACCAAAGACGGTAAAAAAATAAAAGAAGGAGAATGGGTATCTCTAAACGGTAGTAAAGGAACTGTTTACGAAGGTTCTTTACCATTAATTGATGTAGATTTAAATAAAAATCAATCTTACAAACAATTAATGACTTTAGTAGATAAGTATAAAACAATGGGTGTAAGAACCAATGCTGATACACCTAAAGATGTAGAACAAGCAACTTATTTTGGAGCAGAAGGTGTTGGTCTTTTCAGAACTGAGCACATGTTCTACGGTGAAGGTAGTGATAAACCATTATTCTTATTAAGAAAAATGATCATGAGTGACACCGAACAAGAACGTAAGTCAGCACTTAATGAATTATTCACTTTCGTGAAGAGAGATATTAAAGCTACATTAGAAGTAATGAAAGGAAATCCAGTAACCATCAGATTACTAGACCCACCATTACACGAATTCGTACCTCACGATAAAGCAAAATTACAAGAGCTTTCTAAAGAGTTAGGTGTAAGTATGAGCATCTTAAACAGAAGAATTCTTGCATTACACGAAAACAACCCAATGCTTGGTCACAGAGGTGTACGTTTAGGAGTTTCTTATCCAGAAATTACCGAAATGCAAGTAAGAGCAATCTTCGAAGCAGCTGCAGAATTACAAAAAGAAGGCGTAAAAGCATTCCCAGAAATTATGATTCCTGTAACTTGCGGTAGACACGAGCTTTCTCACCAAAAAGCAATCGTAGATAAAGTATACGATGAAACTTTAGGGAAATTAGGAGTTAAAAAAATTCCTTACCTATACGGAACCATGATTGAAATTCCTAGAGCAGCACTTAAAGCAGATTCTATGGCAATGGTAGCAGACTTCTTCAGTTTTGGTACTAATGACTTAACTCAAATGTCTTTCGGTTTCTCTAGAGATGATATCGGTGGATTCTTACCTAAATATTTAGACCTTAAATTATTGCCAGGAGACCCATTCGTATCTATTGACCAATCTGGTGTTGGTGAATTAATTAAAATCGGGGTAGAAAGAGGTAGAAAAACAAAACCAAACTTAAAAGTAGGTATTTGTGGTGAGCACGGTGGTGATGCAGAATCAGTTAAATTCTGTCATTCTATCGGTATGAATTATGTAAGTTGTTCTCCATTTAGAGTTCCTATCGCTAGATTAGCTGCTGCACAAGCTGCAATCGAAGATAAAAAATATGTGAAAACCTCATAACAATATTTATAATTAACAATGATAAGCCGCGTAGAATTTTCTATGCGGCTTCTCTTTTTATTAAATTTAAGAAACATTTAACCTCCTAAAACTTTGTACTCTCGTTTACTTGCAGTAAATTAGTGTGTTTATTTAACATTCCTAAAAACACTAAAATCACCATGACTTACCAAGTAGTCCCTCATTCTCTTTTTTCTGAATTTGATATCCATCTTTTCCGTGAAGGAAAACACTTTAAACTCTACGAAAAAATGGGTTCTCATAAAGTAGAAATAGACGGTAAAACAGGAATCTATTTTGCGGTTTGGGCTCCTAATGCTAAACAAGTTTCCGTAATTGGAGATTTCAATAATTGGGATTCTAGAGTTTCTGAACTCAAAATCCGTTGGGATGGTTCTGGGATTTGGGAAGGCTTTATAGAAGGCTTAGATTTTGGTGTGATTTACAAATATGGCATTCAAACATATAGCGGTGCCTATTTAGAAAAAGGCGATCCTTATGCTTTAAAATGGCAACAAACCATTCAGGCCGCTTCTATTGTAGATACTACTTTCTACGAATGGAAAGACCAAGAATGGATGAAAAATCGCCATCAAAACAATTCTTTAGAATCTCCTATTTCGGTTTACGAAGTTCATTTGGCTTCTTGGATGAGAGGAACAGATGATCCTAACCGTTTTTTCACGTACAGAGAAATTGCAGAAAGACTTGTTCCTTATGTCAAAGAAATGAATTTTACACATGTAGAATTTATGCCTGTGATGGAATATCCTTTCGATCCAAGTTGGGGTTACCAAATTACAGGTTTCTACGCAGCGAGTTCTCGTTTTGGAACGCCACAAGATTTAATGTATTTAATAGAAGAATTGCACAAAAATGAAATTGGCGTAATTCTCGATTGGGTTCCTTCTCATTTTCCAGGAGATGCGAATGGTTTGCATTATTTTGATGGAAGTTTCCTCTACGAACACGAAGACCCAAGAAAAGGATTCCACCCCGATTGGAAATCTCACATCTTTAACTATGGCAGAAACGAAGTAAAATCTTTCCTGATTTCAAATGCTTGTTTTTGGCTCGACAGATATCATGCAGATGGTTTACGTGTAGATGCAGTTCGTTCTATGCTTGAGTTAGATTATTCCAGAGCAGATGGAGAATGGGAGCCAAATAAATATGGAGACAATAGAAATCTTGAAGCGATTGATTTCATCAAAGAAATGAATACAATTGTGTACAGAGAATTTCCAGATATACAAACAATTGCAGAAGACAGTAGTGATTTTCCTAAAGTTACCAAACCTATTTATGATGATGGATTAGGTTTCGGAATGAAATGGATGATGGGTTGGATGCATGATACCTTAGATTATTTCGAAGAAGATCCAATTGCTAGAAAATATCATCATCACAAACTTACTTTCAGTACCATGTACATGAATAATGAAAACTACATGTTGCCTTTGTCTCATGACGAAGTAGTACACGGAAAAAGCAGTTTGATTTTTAAAATGCAGGGTGACGAATGGCAAAAACATGCCAATTTGAGAGCATTGTACACCTATATGTACACGCATCCAGGAAATAAATTGCTTTTCATGGGAGGTGAATTCGGGCAAACTCACGAATGGGATTTTAGCCAAAGTTTAGATTGGCATCTTCTACAATATCCTATACATCAAGGATTGCAGAATTTTGTGAAAAATTTGAATACGGTTTTCAAATCCGAAAAAGCACTTTACGAAAATAATTTCAATCCATACGGTTTTGAATGGATTGAAGCTGATGATGCAGATAATTCTATCTATGTTTTTCTAAGAAAAGGAAAATCTGAAGATGAGGTGCTCATGTCTGTATTGAATCTTACTCCTAGAACTTTCGATTATAAAATTGGAATAGAAGAAGGAACAAAATGGGAAGTGATTCTTAATTCAGATGCTCCAGAATTTGGAGGAAGTGGAGTAGTTCCAGAAATAAAATGGTACGAAGAAACTCCTTGGAATAATAAACCCAATTCTATGATTGTTACTTTGCCTCCGCTTTCAGGAATTATTTTAAAGCAAACGGAGAAAACTAAAAAGAACCAAGCAAACAGCAAATAATAACTTATAATTTATAACTCATAACTCAAACTTAAGATGAAAGTCTTCCATTTAAGCGTAGAATGTTTTCCGGTAGCTAAAGTAGGCGGTTTAGCAGATGTAGTAGGTGCGCTTCCTAAATACCAAACTAAAATGGGAATTGATGCCAAAGTAGTAATGCCTTGGTATAATAAACCATTTGTAAACGAAAACGAATTCGAAGTAGTTTTTGATGGTTTTATTCATCAGATTCATCACATGTACCAAGTTTTGGTCATGAAAGAAAAACACAATGTTTTAGGATACGAATTGTATTTGGTGAAAATTCCAGGATTGTTAGATAGAGATCAAGTCTATGGTTATTTTGATGAAAGTCAACAGTTTATTGCGTTTCAGCATGCGGTTTTGCATTGGCTTTCTGCTATGGAAATTCGTCCGGATGTCTTACATTGTCATGATTATCATACCGGATTAGTTCCGTTTATGGTAGAGTATTGTCAGGATTTTGATTTTTTAAAAGGCGTAAAAACTGTAGGAACCATTCATAATGGGGAATATCAAGGAACGATGGATTGGCAAATGTCTAATTATATGCCACGTTTTGACGCTTGGAAATGGGGACTGCTCGATTGGAACGGAAGAATTAATCCTTTGGCAACTATGATTAAGTGCAGTCATGAATTTACTGCGGTTTCTCAAGGTTATATGCATGAATTGTTTGAAGATGCGCAAGGTTTGCAAGATTTAATTAGACAAGAACACAGAAAAGCCCATGGAATCATCAATGGAATAGATACAGAAGTTTGGGATCCTGTAACAGATAAAATGCTTTATGCAAACTATTCTAGGGAAAATTTTGAAGAAGGTAAAGAAAAAAATAAAAAATGGCTTTGTGAAGAATATGGATTGAATCCACAACTTCCGCTTTTTGCTTTTATTGGAAGATTTGCGGGCGAAAAAGGAGCAGATATGTTACCAGATATTGTTAGAAGAAGCATTTCTGAAACCGAAGGCGCTTTAAATATTCTCATTTTAGGTTCTGGAAACCCACAAATAGAAAATACATTAAAACAACTTCAAGAGGAATTTCATGTGAATTTCGCGATGGATTTAGGATACAATGAAGCTTTGTCACACAAGATTTACGCAGGTGCAGATTTCTTACTAATGCCTTCTCGTGTAGAACCTTGTGGATTGAATCAAATGTATGCCATGAGATACGGAACCATCCCAATTGTACGATATACAGGTGGGTTAAAAGATACCGTAACAGACATTTCTTCAGGAGGTTATGGCTTAAATTATACCTTCCCGGGAACAGATGATGCTGTACATGCCATCAAAAGAGCACTGTATTTGTATGATGATAAAGAAGAAATGCAAAATTTACGAAAAACAATAATGAATTTGGACTTTTCTTGGCAGAAATCTGCTGAAAATTATGTAAATTTATATCGTAAAAAATGATTTATAAGAAGTTCTTTTTTTTAATAAATTTAATATTTTCAATTTTAGTATTTTCTCAAAAAATTACTGATGCGAATTATTGTACCATAAAAAATGTTTCTTTAAATGATAGATTATCGAAATATTTATGTATAAAATTTCTTCCTGATAATAAGTATGAAGAAGTTTTTTCGATGGATACTAGAATTATAATTTCAGGGGATTATAATTTCAAGAAAGATTTTCTTGTTTTGAAGGAAAATGAAAAAGATAGTACAGTTTTTAAAATTTTAAAGATTGATAATTCAAAATTGATATTGAAAACTAATAAAAAAAGAATTGTACTTTATAGACAAAATTAAAATAAAACCACAAAATATATGAAACCAAGTGTTATATCTATTGTTTTAGGAGGAGGTAGAGGTAGTAGATTATTTCCTCTTACAGATAAGCGTTCTAAGCCCGCAGTTCCCATCGCAGGGAAATACAGATTGGTAGATATCCCAATTTCTAATTGCCTTAATTCTGGTTTTAATAGAATTATGGTGCTTACTCAGTTTAACTCGGCGTCGCTTAATTCTCATATCAAAAATACTTACCATTTTGATATTTTTAGCAAAGGTTTTGTGGATATTTTGGCAGCTGAACAAAGCACAGATAACGAAAATTGGTATCAAGGAACAGCAGATGCAGTAAGACAATCTATGCGTCATTTAGACAAATATGATTATGATTATATTCTCATTCTTTCTGGTGACCAATTGTACCAAATGGATTTCAAAGAAATGATAGATTTCCACATCGAAAAAGGCGGAGATATCACCATTGCTACCATTCCTGTAAACAGTAAAGATGCTACTGGTTTTGGAATTTTAAAAGCCAATGACGAAAACCAAATCACCTCTTTCATAGAAAAACCATCTGCAGATTTATTGCCAGATTGGACTTCTGAAGTTTCTGATGATATGAAACAACAAGGTAGAGATTACCTTGCTTCTATGGGAATTTATGTTTTCAATAAAAAGGTTTTGAGAAAAATGTTTGAGGAAGACAAAGGAGATGATTTTGGCAAAGACCTCATTCCAAATGCAATCAATAACGGGTATAATACGCTAAGTTACCAATACGAAGGTTATTGGACAGATATAGGAACCATCGGTTCTTTCTTCGAAGCGAATATGGATTTAACCAATGAATTGCCAAAATTCAATATGTTTAGCGATTCACCAATTTATACAAGACCAAGAATGTTGCCGCCATCTAAAATCAATGGTTCTTTCGTGAATAAAGCCATTTTTGCGGACGGATGTATTATTATGGCAGATAAAATAGAGCATTCACTCATTGGAAACAGAACCAGAATAGAAAAAGGAAGTACCGTCATTCGTTCTTATATCATGGGAGCAGATTACTATCAAAATACTGAAGACATGGCGGAAAATGATGCTAAAGGAATTCCAAACATTGGGGTGGGCAAATTCTGTTACATAGAAAATGCTATTTTAGATAAAAACTGTCATATTGGGAACAATGTAAGGATTATAGGCAGCAAACATTTACCAGATGGAGATTTCAAAACCCATTCTATAAAAGACGGAATAATCGTGGTGAAAAAAGATGCCATCATAAAAGATGGAACAGTGATACCATAGAGTTTTTTTATTTTTAGGAAATCGGGCTTGTAATTTTTTTGCAAGCCCGATTTTTAATTCTAAATTTGCTCAACTAAAAATTAAACAAATGAAAAAAATCAAATTTTTATTTACCGTAATGGCTGTGTTCTTTATGAGCCAAGTTGTTTCTGCGCAAACCAGCGAATGGAAAGAAAAAACTGAGTTTCATAAAATCATGAGCCATACATTTCATCCCGCGGAAGAAGGAAATTTTGCACCGATTAAAAGCAGAATAGATGAAATGCAGACCAAAGCAGTTGCTTTCAAAAACTCAGAAATTCCAGCAGATTTCGGTAATAAAGATGCCATTAAGAAATCTTTGAAAAAATTAGTGAAAGAAACGAAAGCTTTCAATAAAAAAATTAAATCTGGAGCATCAGATGAAGCCCTTAAAAATGATTTTATGGCTCTTCATGATACGTTTCACACGATTGTAGGTCTTTGCAAAGCAGAAGACGAGCACGAACATTAGTCTATAATTATATGTAATGAGTAGTCTGCAAAAGATACAATTTGCTGATTACTCATTATTTTTTAACCTATATTATGCGTTGGTATAAATTTGTAATTTATATAAGTATCTTTTTGTTTTCGGTGTATGCCGTTTCTATGCTTTTTGTAGAAGAAAGCAAAAGTTTTACCATAGAAAAAGAAATTAATTATCCTATTGATAAGGTTTTTCCTCAGTTCAATAATTTGCAGAATTTCACGCAATGGAATGAATTTTTTGTTTCAAAAGAAGATTACACTTTCGCATATTACACACCTTACGAAGGACAAGGCTCTTCTTTGAACTATCAGAGTAAGAAAAATGAATCTGATTATGGAGATTTTTTCATTCGTTATGAGAATCCTTTTTCTACGCTTAAATATCAATTGTTTGAAGGGAAAAACGTTAATCCATACAGTATTAATGTAAAATTTGTACCACAAGGAAATAAAACCAAAGTCATTTGGTTTGTTCATACGCCTAGATTGCCATTTTTGAAACGTTCGCTTAATCTGCTTTCAGAAGATTTCGTAGCAGGAAATATAGACCAATCTATGGTAAATCTATCTCAACTCTTGAGTGGAAAAGTAGACAAAGAAATTTTACTTTCTAAAATTAAATATGATACACTCATGGTCGAAAAACAAGATGGCCAGTTGCTTTTGGGAATCAATGTTTCGAGTGTGAATAAAAAAGGTGATTTAATTAAAAATATAGAACTGAATCACAATAAAGTCATCAGTTTGGTAACCAAAGATTTAGGTAAAAAGGAAGATGAATTTGGAGTTCCCGTTTTGATTACAGAACCAGGAAGTTATAAAGACAAAGAGGTTTCTTATTTCTATGGAGTTCCCGTGAAAAAAAGAGAAGGACTTTCTGATAATAATTTCAATTTCCGTACTTTGAATGCTTCGGAAAACTATATTATGTATTACAAAGGAAGATATGAAAATAGAATAAAAGTGATTGCTCAACTCTTGCAAAAAGCTCAAAAAGACAGCATGAGAAATGGTCAGCTACAAGAAACTTTCATAGAAGCTCCGAATGCAAAAAAAGAAGTGACCATAAAAATTTCTTTGCCGGTTTATAGATAGTTCAAAATTCTCATTTTTAACTACTTTTTAACAAATTTTAATTTTATTTAACGATTTTTTAGATTGCATAGATTTTTATTATGTAAGCTATACCTTTTTACCATCTTTTTAAGTTCCTCAATTCGCTTTTTTTTAGTAATTTTGCCTAAACTATACTTCTAACAAAGAAAAAGGCGGAAAATGGACAGATTTTCATTTCTAAATGCAGCACACTCTCAATTTATTGAAGATTTATATCAGCAATATTTAAAGTACCCAGATTCTATAGAACCTTCGTGGAAATCATTTTTCCAAGGTTTTGATTTTGCACTAGCAAATTATAGTGATGATGAGGTTTCTATTACCCAATTGGCTTCTAATGTAGTCGCTACTGGGAATATTCCAGAAAACATTGAAAAAGAATTCAAGGTAATCAATTTAATTAATGATTACAGAAGACGTGGTCACTTGTTTACCAAGACCAATCCAGTACGTGAACGTAGAACGTATTCTCCAGATTTATCGATAGAGAATTTTGGTTTATCTCAAGCAGATTTACAAACCAAATTTAATTCTGCTAAAGAAGCTGGACTAAATGGAGCGGCTACGCTTCAAGAAATCATCAATCATCTAGAAAAAGGATATTGTGATTCTATCGGGGTAGAATATATGCACATTCAGAGTGTAGAAGAGAAAAAATTCATCAGAGAATGGATTAATGTGAATGAAAATCACCCAACTCTTTCTGCAGCTGAGAAAAAAGAGATTTTACACAAGTTAAATCAAGCAGTAGCTTTCGAAAACTACTTGCACACGAAATTCGTAGGTCAAAAACGTTTCTCTCTAGAAGGTGGGGAATCATTAATTCCTGCGCTAGACCAATTAATTTCTCGTTCTTCTCTTCATGGAGTAGATGAGGTAATTCTTGGGATGGCTCACAGAGGTAGATTAAATGTTTTAACCAATATTTTCCAGAAATCTTACAAGCAGATTTTCTCAGAATTCGAAGGAAAAGAATTTGAAGAAGATGTATTCTCTGGTGACGTAAAATATCACTTGGGTTCATCTAAAAAAATAACTACAGCAGCTGGTGAAGAAGTAAGAATTAACTTAGTTCCTAACCCTTCTCACTTAGAAACCGTTGCTTCTTTGGTTGGCGGAATTTCTAGAGCTAAAATAGACCATACTTACCAAGGAAATGCTAAAAAAGTATTGCCAATTGTTATCCATGGTGATGCAGCAATCGCAGGACAAGGAATTGTATACGAAGTAGCACAAATGATGACGCTAGAAGGTTACAAAACTGGTGGAACGGTTCACATTGTAGTGAATAACCAAGTTGGTTTTACTACCAATTATTTAGATGCTCGTTCTTCTATTTACTGTACAGATATTGCTAAAGTGACTGATTCTCCAGTAATGCATGTAAATGCAGACGATGTGGAAGCTGTAGTTCACGCCATTAGATTTGCAGCAGATTACAGAGCACAGTTTGGTAAAGATGTATACATAGATTTATTAGGTTATAGAAAATATGGTCATAATGAAGGAGATGAACCAAGATTTACCCAACCTAGTTTATATAAAACCATTTCTAAACACCCTAATCCAAGAGAGATTTACAAGAAAAAACTCGTAGAAGAAGGAGTGGTTTCAGATGCTGTAATGTCTGAAATGGAAAAAGAATTTAAAAATTTATTAGACCAAAACTTTGATGAAGCTAAGGAAATCGAAAGAAATACGATGGCGATTTTCATGGAAGATGACTGGAAAAATTATGCTTCCCTCGGAAAACTTCAGCAAGTTTTAGAAAATTATAATACTACTTATGATGTAGAAAAGCTAAGAGAATTAGCCGTTAAAATTTCTACATTACCAGCAGATAAAAAATTCATCAATAAAATTTCTAGATTATTCGAAGCCAGAGTAAAAATGGTAGAAAATAATGCACTAGATTGGGCAATGGGTGAATTATTAGCTTACGGAACACTTCTTACAGAAGGCAGCACCATTAGAATTTCTGGGGAAGACGTAGAAAGAGGTACTTTCTCTCATAGACATGCTGTTGTAAAAACAGAAGATAATGAAGAAGAATACGTTCCATTAAAACAAGTTTCTGATAACAAATTTGATATTTACAATTCTCACCTTTCTGAATACGGTGTTTTAGGTTTTGACTACGGTTATGCGATGGCCTCTCCTAATACTTTGACGATTTGGGAAGCGCAATTTGGAGATTTTGTAAATGGTGCTCAAATTATTATTGACCAATATTTAGTTGCAGCAGAAGAAAAATGGAAAATTCAGAACGGTTTGGTAATGTTTTTACCTCACGGTTTCGAAGGACAAGGTGCAGAACACTCTTCGGCAAGATTAGAAAGATTTCTGAACTTATGTGCAAACGGAAACATTATTGTAGCGAATTGTACTACACCTGCTAATTATTTCCACTTGTTAAGACGCCAACAAAAATTCCCGTTCAGAAAACCTTTAGTGGTAATGACGCCTAAATCATTACTTCGTCATCCAAGAGTAATTTCTACGGTTGAAGAATTAGCAAACGGAAGTTTCCAACCGGTAATTGATGATGCTACAGCTCAACCAGAAAAAGTAGAAAAATTAGTATTCTGCTCAGGTAAATTGTACTATGAATTATTGGCGAAGAAAGAAGAATTAAATGATGATAAAGTTGCTTTGGTAAGAATCGAACAATTATATCCATTGAATCCAGAAATTATTCAAGGTATTTTTGATAAATATTCTAACAGAAAAGAATTTGTTTGGGCACAAGAAGAGCCAGAAAATATGGGAGCTTGGACGTATATGTTGCGTAATTTCCGTAACGAAAACATTCAGGTAATCGCTCCTGTTGCAAGTGGAACTCCAGCTCCAGGAACTCATAAGAAATTTGAGAAAAACCAAAAAGGAGTTATCAATAGAGTTTTCGGAGTAGCAGAAGAAAATGTAGATTTGGTAAGACCTATTACCACGGTAAATGACTAAATCATGAAAAAAATTATTTACATCTTATTATTGAGTTGGTCCATCGTTACTTTTGCACAATCAAATGTAAAAGTAATAGAAAATCAGTTCTTAGATTATAATCAATTGATTGTAAAAAAAGATTTTTCTAAAGCATTAGACCAATATGCTCATGAAGGATTTCTAAAATTTGTGCCAAAAGAAACCATGGTGCTTATTTTTGATAAGATGTTTAATGATCCTAACATGAAATTTTCATTGGAAGTTCCTACCATTTTAAAAGTGGAAGAATATCCTCAGAAAATACAAAATGTATCTTATGCTAAAGTTTTTTACTCTCAAAAAATGAGTGTAGAATTAGCAGATGTGGTAAATGCAAAAGATGCCGAAGAAAAACAAAAGAATATCAATCTTTATTTAGGTGCTTTTAAATCACAATTTGGTGATGGAAATGTAGTTTTCAATGAAAAAAACAATCAATTTGAGGTTATGTCATACAAAATGGCAGTTGCCAACTCTAATGAAGGTAAAAATTGGAAATTTACAGTAGCCGAAAAACAACAAGTAGAACTCTTAAAACAATTTCTTCCAGAAGAAATACTCACTGATTTAAAATAAAAAAATACATACAATGTCAATACTAGAAATGAAAGTTCCTTCTCCAGGAGAATCAATCACAGAAGTAGAAATAGCAACTTGGTTGGTAAAAGACGGAGATTATGTAGAAAAAGATCAAGCAATTGCTGAAGTAGATTCAGACAAAGCTACACTAGAACTTCCAGCAGAACAAGCAGGGATCATTACCTTGAAAGCTGAAGAAGGAGAAGTAGTAAAAGTTGGTCAAGTCGTTTGTTTAATTGATATGAGCGGAGCTAAACCAGAAGGTACAGCTGCACCAGTTGCAGAAGCTCCAAAAGCGGAAGAAGCTCCAAAAGTAGAGGCTCCAAAACCTGCCGCTGCTCCAGCTGCTACTTATGCTACCAATTCGCCATCTCCAGCTGCTAAGAAAATTCTAGACGAAAAAGGAATTGATGCTGCTGCAGTTTCAGGAACAGGTAGAGACGGAAGAATTACTAAGGAAGATGCGCTTAATGCAACTCCTGGTGCTCCAGCAATGGGTGTTTCTTCGGGTAACAGAGCTCAAACCACTACCAAACTTTCAGTTTTAAGAAGAAAATTGGCGGCAAGATTGGTTTCTGTGAAAAACGAAACAGCAATGTTAACGACTTTTAATGAAGTTGACATGTCTGAAATTTTCAGAATCAGAAAACAATACAAAGAAGAATTCGCTGCAAAACACGGAGTAGGTCTTGGATTTATGTCTTTCTTTACCAAAGCGGTAACCAGAGCTTTACAAATGTATCCAGATGTAAATGCTATGATTGATGGAGATTATAAAATCAACAACGAATTCTGTGATATT
>Ga0114982_1000043_pt1 | contig 60628 bp, 60 predicted proteins | sample Shrwel_input2_FT_FD_87183 | JGI IMG/M metagenome (GOLD analysis project Ga0114982, IMG submission 87183) | Subsurface microbial communities from deep shales in Ohio, USA - Utica-3 well 1 S input2 FT | ecosystem: Environmental > Aquatic > Deep subsurface > Shale gas/oil reservoir > Produced... | reverse complement strand
TCGGCAATATCGCAGAAAATGAATTGATTGTTTGTTGCTCGAAAGAGCCATGTTGAAAGAAGGGTACGCTATGCACATGCCATCGCCTAATACTGTAGCTCCCGCTCAAGGTTTATATCAACCTGATGAGTTTAAGGATAACTGTGGTTTTGGTCTGATTGCCCATATGAAGGGTGAATCAAGCCATCATCTGGTCGAAACTGCGATTCACAGTTTAAGTTGCATGACGCACCGTGGTGGTATTGCCGCGGATGGTAAAACAGGAGATGGGTGCGGATTGTTGTTGGCTATGCCCAAACAGTTTTTCCGCGAAGAAGCTCAAAAACTTGGAACCAATCTGACTGAGATTTTTGCGGCTGGTACAGTATTCTTAAATATTGATCCTGCTTTAGCTCAAAATGCAAAAAACATCCTCAATAAAGAAATGGAAGCTGCTGGTCTGACTGTTGCGGCATGGCGTGTTGTACCAACAAATAATGACGCTTTAGGTGAAATTGCATTGCAATCTTTACCTGTGTTTGAACAGATTTTGGTTAATTGCCCAATGGGTTTAACTGAAGTTGAGTTTAACCGTAAACTCTTTTTAGCGCGTCGTCGTGCAGAACAACAATTACAAAATGATCCACTATTCTATGTCACTACATTGGCGACTACAGTGATCAGCTATAAAGGCTTGATGATGCCAGCAGCAATTGCTGATTTCTATACCGATTTAGCAGACGAACGTTTGAAATCACACATTGTGGTGTTTCATCAACGCTTTTCAACAAATACATTGCCGCGTTGGCCCTTGGCTCAGCCGTTCCGTTACCTTGCGCATAATGGTGAAATCAATACCATTACTGCAAACCGTAATTGGGCATTGGCGCGTACTCCAAAATTTGAAAACCCATTATTGCCAGGGTTAACTGAATTAACACCGATTGTAAACCGTACAGGTTCAGACTCATCAAGCTTAGATAATATGCTTGAAATCCTTGTCGGTGGTGGCATGGATTTATTCCGTGCGTTGCGTATGCTCGTCCCACCTGCATGGCAAAACGTTGAAACTTTAGATGCGGATTTACGTGCGTTCTATGAGTTCAACTCTAAGCATATGGAAGCTTGGGATGGTCCTGCGGGCTTAGTTATCCAAGATGGTCGTCATGCGATTTGTATGCTTGACCGTAATGGTTTGCGTCCAGCACGTTGGGTTATTACCAAAAATGATTACATCACACTGGCATCTGAAATTGGTGTGTGGGGCTATGAACCTGAAGATGTGGTATCTAAAGGTCGTGTAGGTCCTGGTCAAATTTTAGTCGTCGACACTTTGACTGGTAAAGTGCTTGAGACTAAAGATGTCAGCAATCATCTTAAAAATATGCGCCCATATCGTGAATGGTTACGTGATCATGCGATTCGCCTACAGGCAAATCCGCAGCTTGAAGAGGAATTAATTGATCAAGGCTTAACAGGTGATGCATTAAAAGCAGCGCAGAAAATGTTTATGGTGACATTTGAAGAGCGTGATCAAATTTTGCGTCCAATTGCAGAAAGTGGTCAGGAAGCTGTCGGGTCAATGGGTGATGATACGCCAATGGCTGTATTGTCGCGTCAAGTACGTCATGTGTCTGACTATTTCCGCCAACAGTTTGCACAAGTCACCAATCCACCAATCGATCCATTACGTGAATCGATCGTGATGTCTTTGGAAACGTGTTTAGGTCGTGAACAAAACGTATTCGAACAAGGTCCTGAGCACGCTGACCGCATCATTATTTCAAGTCCTGTATTGTCAAACTCAAAAATGCAGCAACTTCGTGATGTTGAAAAAGAACGTGAAGGTTATGGCGTTGTCGATATCGATTTGAACTATGCAGAAGCTGAAGGCTTACAAGCAGCAATTGCGCGTATTTGTGAAGAGGCTGCTCAAGCTGTTCGTGATGGTAAAACACTCATTGTATTAACGGATAAGAGTTTCCGTGAAGGTTACTTGCCTGCAAATGCAGCATTAGCAACAGGTGCAGTTCACCATCATTTAATTAAAACGGGTTTGCGTACTGATGCGAACATTTTAGTTGAAACTGGTTTTGCTCGTGATCCACACCAATTTGCAGTATTACTTGGTTTTGGTGCGACAGCGGTTTATCCGTATTTAGCTTATGATGTCATCAATGATTTGGTTGCTAAAGGCGAATTGTTGGGTGATCCAATTCACGCACAAGCGAACTTCCGTAAAGGTATTGAGAAAGGCTTGCTTAAAGTTCTTTCTAAGATGGGTATCTCTACAGTTGCTTCTTATCGCGGCGGTCAATTATTTGAAGCGGTCGGTTTATCTTCTGAAGTGGTTGATAAATGCTTCCTTGGCGTACCAAGCCGTATCCAAGGTGCAACTTTTGTCGATTTAGAAAATGACCAAAAGAAATTGGCAACAACTGCTTGGCAACATCGTAAGCCGATTGATCAGGGTGGTTTACTCAAATTTGTATTTGGTAAAGAGTACCATGCGTTCAACCCAGATGTGATTAACTCACTGCATAAGGCGGTACGTTCAGGTCAATATCAAGACTTTAAAGAATACGCTGAGCTTGTTAATAACCGTCCAATCGCTACGATTCGTGACTTATTTAAGTTAAAAACGACAAATTCAATTGCGCTAGATCAAGTTGAAAGCATTGAAGATATCCTTCCTCGTTTCGACTCTGCAGGTATGTCTCTGGGTGCATTGTCTCCAGAAGCACACGAAGCAATTGCCATTGCAATGAACACAATTGGTGGTCGTTCGAACTCAGGTGAGGGTGGTGAAGACCCTGCACGTTATGGCACGATCCGTAACTCGAAAATTAAACAGATCGCTTCAGGTCGTTTTGGTGTAACTCCTGCGTACTTAACCTCTGCTGAGGTGTTGCAGATCAAAGTTGCACAAGGCGCAAAACCAGGTGAAGGTGGTCAGTTACCAGGTGGTAAAGTGAATGGCTTAATTGCGCGTTTACGTTACTCAGTACCAGGTGTGACGCTGATTTCTCCACCGCCACACCATGACATTTATTCAATCGAAGATTTGTCACAATTGATCTTTGACTTAAAACAAGTCAATCCTCAAGCAATGGTTTCAGTGAAATTAGTATCTGAGCCGGGTGTTGGAACAATTGCGGCAGGTGTTGCAAAAGCTTATGCTGACTTCATTACCATTTCAGGTTATGACGGTGGTACAGCGGCATCTCCACTTTCATCAATTCACCATGCAGGTTCGCCATGGGAATTAGGTTTAAGTGAGGCGCATCAAGCACTACGTGTCAATGACTTGCGTGGTAAAGTACGTGTTCAAACTGATGGTGGTTTAAAAACAGGTCTTGATGTAATCAAAGCAGCAATTTTAGGTGCAGAAAGCTTTGGTTTCGGTTCTACACCAATGATCGCATTAGGTTGTAAATACTTGCGTATTTGTCACTTAAATAACTGTGCGACTGGTGTTGCAACGCAACAAGATCATTTGCGTCAAGAGCATTATATTGGCGAGCCAGAAATGCTAATCAACTTCTTCAAATTTATTGCTGAAGAAACGCGTGAATTGTTAGCTGCATTAGGTGTCGCTTCACTTAAAGATTTGATTGGTCGTGTTGATTTGCTTGAAGTTCTATCGGGTGAAACAGACAAACATGCGCATCTTGATCTCAGTGCTTTATTAACGTCACATCCTTCTGCTGAAGGTAAAGCGCAGTATTGCCAAGTTCAAGGTAATGCGCCATTTGATAAAGGTGTATTGGCTGAGAAAATGGTGGCTGAAATGCTACCAGCGATTGAAGCAGGTACAGGCGGTTCGTTTAACTTCACGGTGGGTAACTGTGACCGTTCGATTGGAGCGCGTATTTCAGGTGAGATCGCACGTCGCTATGGTAACTTGGGTATGGAAAACAGCCCAGTTGTGATGAATCTTGTCGGTACAGCAGGTCAATCGCTTGGTGTTTGGAATGCAGGTGGTTTGCATATCAAACTTGAGGGTGATGCCAACGACTATGTCGGTAAAGGTATGGCAGGTGGTCGTGTGTCGATTTTCCCACCAAAAGGTTCGCCTTTCCAAACGCAAAATACAGCAATTATTGGTAACACCTGTTTGTATGGTGCGACTGGCGGTAAAGTATTTGCTGCGGGTACTGCGGGCGAGCGTTTTGCGGTTCGTAACTCAGGTGCATTTGCAGTTATTGAAGGTGCCGGCGACCATTGTTGTGAATATATGACAGGTGGTGTGGTAACAGTACTTGGTAAAGTCGGTCATAATTTTGGTGCGGGCATGACTGGTGGTTTTGCTTATGTGCTTGACCTCGATAACGATTTTGTTGACTACTATAACCATGAGCTGATTGATCTTAATCGAATCTCGACAGAAGCGATGGAAGATCATAAGGAAAACCTGCTTCGTATTCTTGATGAACACATTCAAGAAACAGGAAGTGCTTGGGCATACAAAATCCGTAATGAGTTCGACTTCTATAGTCGTAAGTTCTGGCTTGTCAAACCGAAAGCTGCTAACTTGCAAACGCTTTTGAAAACAACCCAAGCTGATCCACAATAATTCCACGACTGCAAAGACATAGGCAGGTGTAGAGATGAAGGACATCGCTGCGCCTACCCACGGAGAGAGACATGGCAGAACGCCTCAATAATGACTTTCAATTTCTGGATGTAGCACGCCAAGATCCAGAGAAAAAAGATATTACTGTCCGCAAAGCAGAGTTTGTGGAAATTTATAAACCCTTTACTGCGGAAGTGGCTGCGAATCAGACCCATCGTTGTTTAGGTTGTGGTAACCCATATTGTGAATGGAAATGTCCTGTACATAACTACATTCCAAACTGGTTAAAGCTGATTGCGGAAGGTCAAATTTTCCAAGCAGCTGAACTTTGCCATCAAACTAATACCTTGCCAGAAGTCTGTGGTCGCGTTTGCCCACAAGACCGTTTATGTGAAGGTGCATGTACCTTAAATGATGGTTTTGGTGCAGTTACGATTGGTAATGCAGAAAAATATATCAATGATACTGCTTTCGCTTTAGGTTGGCGTCCAGATATGTCTGGCGTGAAATGGACTGATAAAAAAGTTGCAATTATTGGTGCAGGCCCTGCTGGTTTAGGTTGTGCAGATATTCTTGCGCGTGGTGGTGTAAAACCAGTCGTATTTGATAAACGTCCAGAAATCGGTGGTCTTCTTACATTTGGTATTCCAGAATTTAAAATGGAAAAAGATGTAATGAAGCGTCGTCGTGAAATTTTCACGGATATGGGGATTGAATTCCGCTTAAATACTGAAATTGGTGTTGATGTTACGATTGAACAATTGTTAGCTGAATATGATGCTGTATTTATGGGTATGGGTACTTATACCTATATGAAAGGCGGTTTCGCAGGTGAAGATTTAGATGGCGTTTACGATGCTTTAGATTTCTTGATTGCCAATGTCAACCGTTGCCAAGGTTGGGAAAAAGACCCAAGCGAATACATCAGTGTCGATGGTAAAAAGGTGATCGTACTTGGTGGTGGTGATACCGCGATGGACTGTAACCGTACCTCACTTCGTCAAGGTGCACATGATGTAACTTGTGCTTATCGTCGTGATGAGAGCAACATGCCAGGTTCTGCACGTGAAGTGAAGAATGCCTATGAAGAGGGTGTAAAATTCCTGTTTAATCGCCAACCGATCGAAATTGTTGGTGAAAATGGTAAAGTGACTGGTGTTAAAGTGGTGACTACCCAAATGGGTGAGCCAGATAGTCGCGGTCGTCGTAGCCCTGAACCGATTCCAGGTTCTGAAGAAATCTTACCAGCAGATGCAGTATTGCTTGCATTCGGTTTCCGTCCAAGCCCGGCTGATTGGTTTGGTTCTGCGAATGTTGGATTAGATGGTTCAGGTCGTGTTGTTGCGGCTGAACAACAAGAATTTAAATTCCAAACGTCTAATCCAAAAATCTTCGCAGGTGGAGATATGGTGCGTGGTTCTGACCTTGTAGTTACCGCTATTTGGGAAGGTCGCCAAGCAGCAGAAGGTATTTTGGACTATCTAGGTGTGTAAACGAAATACACTGTAAAGCTTGTAAAAAGGAAGTCTGCGATATGCAGGCTTTTTTTACATCTTATCTTTTTGGTAGTTTTGGCAAACGATCTAAGCATTTTTGCCCTGTCCATATGGTTTTCTCAGCGTAATACTCGAAAACAGTATAGAAAATGATGTAGGGAATGAAGATGTCTCTTGCAAATGTGAATGTGGAAAAAAACTATTTAAATCGTCCCAAAGCTTTGGGTATCACTGTACGACGCTTGCAATTTAACCCTAAAAAAATCAAACGGCATTATTTTGCAAACTCCCCATTTATGTCACATTTGCTGACTGCGCTGTCTTCAACCTTTCCAATAGGTGAGCAATTTTTTGTAAATAGTGTACGCAATGTGCGAGACAAAGTAACTGATCCCAAATTACAAGCGCAGATTGCAGCATTTATTGGGCAAGAAGCGATGCATTCAAAAGCGCACACTGAATTTAATGACGCTTGGCGTAGGGATGATTATCAGCTTGATCGTTTTCAAGCGTGGTTGGCAAAGCAGGACGACACTTTAAGAAAAGCGCATCCGAAATTACAGCTCGCTTTAACCTGTGCATTTGAACATTTTACCGCGATGCTTGGTGGTTATATTCTCAAGCATCCAGAAATTTTAAGTACACTCGACGAAGATGCAATGAAACTTTGGGTTTGGCATGCGATCGAAGAAATCGAACATCGTTCAGTGGCGTTTGATGTTTATCAAGAAGTATATGGAGATGATCGCATCCGTCGTTTGTTGATGCGTAGTGTGACAACAGGATTTGCGAGTTTAACTTTCTACGCAACCTCGCGTTTAATTTGGCAAGATAAGTGGAAAAGTATTCCGAAGTTAGGTGGCAATCTATTTGGTGTATATTTGGTGAGTAAAATGCTTTTGCAATTGATTCCAGAATATTTGTCTTATTACCAAGCAGATTTTCACCCCGCCAAACATGATTACACGAAATTGGTCAATTATTGGAAAGCGCGAATGGCTGATGAATATGGCATGATTAGTTTTCAAGAAGAGACTGCTTCTAAAATTTATAGCTAATAAACTTTTAAAATATCAAAAAAGCTTAGCGCGGCATTACATCAACATGATTGGGTAATGCCTTTTTTATTTAATCTAAATATAAATCAACTTAAATAAATGTTACACAGCCTGCAAAAAATCTCATTACAATGAATTATCGCAAAAAATATAAAGAAAAATTTGAGGATAAATTTTTATGAAAATGATCAAACACACCGCTCTTGCAACAGTATTAGCAAGCTCACTACTATTTACAGGTTGCGGTTATAACACCTTACAAGTCAAAGATGAGGCAGTCAGTGCTTCTTGGTCAGAAGTACAGAACCAATATCAGCGCCGTGCTGACCTTGTTCCAAATCTTGTTAATGTGGTGAAAGGTTATGCTAAACATGAAGAACAAGTGCTTACAGAGGTGACCCAAGCACGTTCAAATGTAGCAGGTTTAAAAGTCGATAAAGAAGTATTGGAAGATCCAGCTTTGTTTGAGAAATATCAACAAGCGCAAAGCCAATTAACAGGTGCGCTATCTCGTTTGATTGCTGTTTCAGAAAACTATCCTGATCTCAAAGCCAATGAAAACTTTCGGGATTTACAAGCTCAATTAGAAGGAACTGAAAATCGCATTGCTGTGGCACGCAATCGTTATATCACGACTGTCCAAGATTATAATTCTTACGTTCGTCAGTTCCCTCAAGTGATGACAGCAAAAGTCATTGGGATGAAAACCAAAGAGAACTTTAAAGCAGAGCAATCAGCACAACAAGCCCCAACAGTTTCATTTAACTAATAGTTGAAACTGTTTTTAAAAGATAGGGAGTTCGGTATGTTGATAAAATTAACGCAAAAAATAAAATATGTTTTGATTATTTTTTTTGCGCTGCTTTGTTTTCAGCATACCGTTTGGGCTGAGGTTGCAACAGCAACAGATCAAAGTGACGTAATTGTCGCAGCGAAAATCATTCAAGATCAGCAAAAAAATACTTCTACTGTACCATCGCAAAAGCCTGCTGAAACACCTGTATTGCCCACGGTCGTCAATGATATGCAGGAAGGTGAATCAATTCGTGGTTTGCCAACTCTAAATCAGCCTGTGATTGATCAAGCAAAAGTGCTAAGTGATGCTGAAATACAGCAACTCAATCAGAAAATTCTCAGTCTGTATCAGCAAGGTAAAGCTCAAATCGGTGTGATTATTGTTCCAACGACTGGGCAGGAAGCGATTTTTGATTTTGCATTGCGTACAGGAGAGAAGTGGCAGTTAGGTTCTGCCAAACGTGATAATGGCTTATTAATGGCAATTGCGGTGAATGATCGCAACATTCAAATACTTACAGGTTATGGTTTAGAGGGTGTGCTACCTGATGTGGTATTGAGCCGAATTATCCGAAATCAGATCACCCCTTATTTTAAACAAGGACAGTATGCACAAGGCATTTCGGCAGGTCTGGATGAAATCACCCGAATTGTTAATTTAGATCCAGAAATCGCACAACAATCTGCTCAAGAACTCAAGGAGCGGCACGAACAAGCGATACAAGCACAACAAGCAAAAGATAGTACCCTTACGATGGCAATGTTTATTTTGATTGCAGGCGTAGTCGGATCATTTATCGTTGGCAAGCGATTAAGTGCATCAACGGCTGCTGTTGCCGCTACAATTGCTGGTTTAGTCAATGGGGCGGGTTTTCTCATGAGCTTATTGCTTGGAGTTGGTATTTTCTTTTTACTGATCACTTCGCTCGCCCAACTTATTTTCCAAGCATTTTTATCTAGTGGTGGTCGTGGCGGCGGTGGTGGATTTGGTGGTAGTGGTGGTGGGTATAGTGGTGGTGGCGGTAGCTTTGGCGGGGGAGGCGCATCAGGATCATGGTAACTAAGACAGATACAACAGAAATCATTACTCAGCCGAAACTGGATGACTATGTACAACCAAGTTTAAAACGCTGGTTTAAGCATTTCTTTTATATTTCATCGACACATCGGTATTTTACTAAACAAGATCGACAACAAATTGCTCAAGCCGTGCAGCAAGCTGAGAAAGGGCATATAGGTGAAATACAGGTGGTGATTGAAGGGCATATCCCTTGCTCACAGGCTTATCAGCAAAATACTAGATTACGCGCACACCAGTTGTTTGCTGAATTGGGAGTGTGGGATACCGAGCTCAATAGTGGTGTGCTACTTTATTTGAACCTATGTGAGCGTAAAGTCGAAATTGTCATTGATCGTGGCTTAAAAAATGCGACACAGACTGAAATTTGGAATGGAATTTGCCAGAGCATAGTCTTGTTACTCGCTCAAAAGCAATATTTACAAGCGGTGACCAATGGTGTCATTGAAATTGGACAGATTTTAGATCAGTACTATGTAAAATTAGATGTTAATGATCAAAATGAACTGTCAAATGAGCCGATTATTCTCAACTAAAATGATGTTGGGTGTACTTTAGACATCTGATCCTTTTTAGGTTGTATATAGATCACTTACTTTGTCTACGAGTTCATTCATTCTGTAATTAATCCGATGAGTGGTAAATAAAAAATAATATTTTTTTTGTGATCGATTTCGCTCAATTTGAATAGTGTTAGAAAATAATCAAGGTCGATGAATAAAAAGGTTAATAATTTAGTGTTCAATATGACATTTATTGTCATTTTTTTTCATTAAATGTCTAAATTGCGCTAAGAGTAGTCAAAAGGAATATTGTTTAAGTATCTGTTTTTTTGAGCTAAAATTGGCTAAGCTAAGGACTGGCATAAAACATGCTAAATACTAAGTAGCTGAAAAAAGCTTATAAAAATTTATACATTGGAGAAATGTTATGAAATCAATGCAAAAGGGTTTTACTCTTATTGATACTCCATAAGTGTCCATACAAAATAAACATTCCATAAGTAAGTCTATATGGACATCATCGAATAAATGACAGATCCGTTCCCGTTATGAAGCAGAAATATTCCTTTGCTCTTCTTTTGTTTCTTCCTGCATTGATCCATGCACAAGCGTTAGACTTAGTTCAATATTCAGATATTTCATCCATTCCTCAAATTACTTTAAATCAAAAAATTCAAACAGAACTTCAAAAGCTGTTAAAGCATGATTACCAAAAATTCCAATCTCATTTTGAGCATTACTCAGCGCCTTATTTGCTGAGAACAGATGAGGCTTTGTATTATGAAGGTCGGTCTGCATCCAGTTTAGATGCTTCATCAGCGATTATTTTTGAGGATGGCCGATTGTTTGCTGCGATTTATTCTTCTGCAACCAAGACATTAAAATACTTTAGTAATGATGCGAGTTGCTCAGAACAGTTACATCCTGCGATTCAAATTTTTGCTCAGCAGCGTGAAATTCAAAATATTGAGTATATGACAGCAATAGTGAAAAGCGCTTTAAAATATCATCTTGGTTTAGCTGCTCAATGTCAGGCTTATATAGAAAAACTAAAGAAACGAAACTAATTTTAGTGATTGAACTTAAACATATTTTTATAATTAATTTTTTAGTCCCCATGCATATTCCTGTATCAACCGACCAACTCTTGCTATTCACAACCTACTATTCACTCCTGTTCCAAGTAGACCATTAACATTCAATCACATTGCTGATGCGTATATTGTATGTTTAATTTGTAGTCAAATTATATGACAAATATGATATAATTTTCCGAATGGAATATGAGGAATCAGCTATGCATGGACTAACTTTTATTAATGGTGCGACTGTTTCTGCGACTGATGTTCGCAAATCTTGGAGCAAAATTGTTCAGGGTGTCAAAGAGAGTCATAAACCTGTTTTTGTTTGCACGAACAATACGCCCGAAGCTGTTGTTCTCAGCTTTGAGGAATATCAAAACATGCAGGAAATTGTGGAAGTTGCTCGACGTGAACAACTGGGACAGCAAATGGTTTGCGATCTTTTGGATATTGCTCAGTTAACTGGTCAACCGATCAAGCACATGCTTTTAAGCCCCAATGGTGTGTTTGAAGAAGTAGAAGAGCAATAAGTATGGCGGTTGGTGATATTTATCGAATTTTTGTAAGATTTGGCTCAGATACACTTGAAGGGAAAGAACGTTATACAGTTGAAATTGGTAAAATTAATTTAACTGTTGTGCTCTTAGATTCGATTACCAGCCAATACAAGGACAAATCAGATTTTATTAAGCTGCAATATTATCCGATTAGAGATTGGAGACAGGCTGGTTTACAAAAGGCATCTTATATTGATATTCGTAGTACAATGAGCTTTGATTTTCTTGAAATATTAAAAGGTGGAAAATATATTGGCCAGTTAAGTCATGCGGATGTTATGGAGTTGGCTCAGTTTATTCAAAGTTATAAAAACCGCTTGGAGGTTTATCTTAAAGCTCATCCTGCTTCGTAGCTTATTGCAGAATGAGTCGTAGAGAGCGAATAAGAGGCTGAGCTATATTGCAAGGGGCGATTATGAAATTGCCCGAAATATTCAAAATCAATAGCCCGCAACATCGAAAAATATTCACGCGATATACAAACTGTATACACCCACATCATGAAACGGTTTGGCATTGCAACGAGGCGATGGCTTCGACAGGATTACTCCTATGGACTAACTTATACTCAACTTGCACAAATTATGTTATGCAATTTATGTAATATGTGGAAATTGTTAAAAAATAGGATAACTAAAAATGCAACCGACTGAATTAAAACAATTACCAGACTGGTTATTGGAACAGTTACCCGAAATGACTGAACCAGCAGTTTTATCGCTGCGGGATACGAAACTTGTCGTCACTTACCCTGATTGTACGGAGACAATTCACGAGAGTTTAAAAGACGTACAACACCAGATCCATCATGTCAAAGCGACAGATTTACAGATTCTGCCAGAGGTCTATCAATATTTTGGTGAGGATAAAGAACATGGTAGCCTATGTTTTAAAATATCAGAGCATCTTTCTAGTCGTTTGTCTTCCTATATCGATCAAAATAAATTTGAGCATTTACAATCTGATTTACAGACTGCCTTTGAAAATGAGCAAGCATATCTCGCAAATCCAACGGACTTTTTAACTGCTTATCATTTTATTGATACACACCCGGCTTTTTGGACGGTTACGGGCGACTTACCATCATGGCACTGGAATACATGGGGGCATTGCCAAAATGTGTATCACGGTGCATATCATGATGAAGATGATGGGAAATTAGTGATTTATTTAGAGACTGGCTCGCATCTCAATAAAGTAGAAGGTGGTGGTAAATTATACCAAGCGCATTATCATGACTATCGTTTAGATGTTCGGGCAGATACGTTTGAACAGGCGTTTATCAAGTTGGCAGCAATGGTGTATAAGTTTTTTGACCATCAAGGTGTTGAACGTCCAGATGTGCCACATGTAAAACCAGCGTGGGCTCTGGAGCTACAAGAGATCATAACAGAAGTTAAAAAATGGGAAGATGAGGGATTGTGAGTATTCACTATTAAGGATGATACGCTATAAAAGTGATTAGAATATGTCATTTAAAACTTCTGCCAATGTTTGACCATGGTTACGATTGATCAATCGAACAGACATGCCAAATGTTGTTGGCCCTGTAAAATCTGCCAGTGCTGTATCCCAATAAATAGGATTTCTGAAGCTTGGCAACCGAGTTGCTCAATGAGTGATTGATAGATTTTCGGCTCAGGTTTAATTGCAGCAACTTCATAACTCCAAGCATAAGTATCAAGGGGCGGTAATAATGAAGAAACAATTTTTCCATATGGCATAGCTAAATTTGAGCATAATCCCAATTTAATCCCTAATTTCTTTAACTCTTCCAAAGTCGATAAGGTATCTTCATACAGTGTAATAGAGCGTAATTCTTCATTTAAATTATGCTCAAGTTCTTGCAGAAATTGGTCTGGAATATTTGCTGCTAATCGCTTTGCAAGCTCTGCCAAATTTAAATTGTGGGACATAATAAATTTGGCATCATCGGGTTTTGGTTGTCGCCCATTTTCTTTTAGCCATTTCATTAATTTTCTATATGGGGAACGTCTTTCCCCTATTTTTACAAGTGTACCAAACACGTCAAAAGCAATGACTGATGGCTCAATATGACTTGCTTTTATCGATGAATCCATATTTTTACAACCAATTAAATTAAGTTTCACTTTTAATCGAGATTACAATAAGAGGGTCAGCTAAAAATTAAGGGAGATATTTGATATCTCCCTTTGTTTGTTTTATTAACTCAAGTTTGCAAACATGATTTTAGGAAAATTTTTCATGAAGTGGCGATGAACTTGGTTGAAATCATTAAGATTATGTTGAATCTTCGAAAAATGATTCACCCAAGCTAAAACGGCATCTTGATCATTTAAATTGGGGTTTACATTTAGAAACAAAGCTAAATCAAATGTACGGTCAATATTAAACTCTTTGATGAGTGCAACGGCAGTCGAACGGACTTCCTCTGAAACAGAGAATTTTGGGGAAAAGTAGTTATTCATCGCTAAGACTCCTTGGAAACAATATATAATGATGTTTAAGAAGGTTAATTTGCTTCTTTAATATGTAAAGTAACCTGCTGTAGGTTAAAATTAGCATAGGTAGTGCTTCTTATTAAGTTGAAATAACCTATTATAGGTTAAAATATTGTTTTGTGGGTTGTTATGATTAGATGTAGATTATCCGCTTTGATGGGCGAACGCAAAATTTTGAAGCTAAGTGATGTAGCACATGCCACAGGTATTAACCGTAATACCTTGACAAGTCTGTATTATGACCGTGCGATTCGGATTGAGCTTTCGGTTGCAGATACGTTGTGTAAATATTTTAATTGCACCATGCAGGATTTATTTGAATATTCTACTGAACCCGAAAAAAGGGATGACATTGAGTAATAGTCATCCCTTTTTTTAAAGCTGAATAGGATGCTTTAGATACAATTCAGGATCATTCCAAATCGTCTGAATGTATTCTTTTGCGTCAAAATCTCGAAGTATTCTTGCTCTTAGCACATCAAAACCATCCCAATAATCTAAAGTTCTATCAGGAAGTTTATCTGCTAAATCATCTACCCAAGGAATATGATGTAGTTTTTCTGCAATTGTTAAGGGATGAACTGTTCCAGACAAAATAAGTTTAAACTGCTCTTCTGAAAGCAGATGACTATATACATTCACCTTAGATTTATAATATCGCAACAGTACTTTGGTCAATAAACAGAAATATAACAATGAGTTATATCCACCAATACCATTTACGTCACTGATATGGTATGGGGGATAAAAAGTCTCAACTGCGTAATTTTCATAAATTTTAAGAATAATTAATTGCCCTGCTTCTGATAATTCGCGAATAAATTTTATTTCTTTCACTTTTGATGCAGATAAATATTCATTACTTGGGTTTGAACCTAAGAGCAGCTTTATATCTTGATCTAAATATTCATTTAAACGTATATGTTGAATATCATACGGGGTTTGTTTGCCGAAGAATAACCAGTTGGGATTTGCTGAAGTATGTTGCGCTATTTTCTCTAGTTGACCGAAGGTGGGTTCTAGCTCGGCTCTAAACCATGCTTCAGCTTCATCAGCCGTATCTTCACCTATCTCAAAGGCTAACTCAGCAATTGTGAACTCTCTAAAATGATGTATTTTTTTTAATTGGTTTAGTACGAAATTTAAACGCTCAGCCACCACTTTTTTTCGTTCTGTAGGTGAGCGTGATCGTAAAAATTTTTCAACGATTTTTGCCGCTTCGACTTGAATATTATCATTCATGACAAACGAATCATAAAGCCGAGAAGTTGCTTCAGCATTGATGGAGCGTTGATTAGCTTTTGCAGCAGCATCCACTTTATTTTTTAACTCTTCAGGAATTCGAAGATTAAATTGAATATCTTTTTTACCCATATATTCCACTAATAGTAGAAATTTCAATACTAGCATTATGCTATAAAAAAAGAGTTGACATAAGTATTAGCATATTGCTATGTTAGCAATATGCTATCAAAAAATGTGGTGCATATGAAACAAACGAATCTTCGTTTACCCATAGATTTAGTTTCTTGGGTTAAACAAACAGCAAAGCAAAGACATCAGTCAATGAATGCTTTTTTTATTACGGAATTGGAACGCTTAAGAAAGGAGGAACAGAGTAAATTGGCAAAAAAGTAATTATTTTTATTCGGCAAAAAGTATAAAAGCCCATGCGGGAGCATGAGCTTTTATGAATGTCTTGATTGGCGTCCAGACACTTCAATTTTGATGGATAGGGGCATCTTTGTCAATCCTACCTCAAGCTCGCTTTTTGCCTGTTTTTAATAAACAGGAGGCTCAAAATGAGCAATAAACTTAAAAATGGTCAGTCACGCTACCAGTCTAAAGCTAAAGTCGTGACCATTAAAAAATTTCAGTTATTGACGTTGGTTAAGGCAACCCGTTGTTTAAATGATGCAGAATTCGAAAAATATGGTGATTCTTACCTAGAATTCCCTATGATTATTCAGGGAGATGGCAGCCCATCAGAAATTTTTAATCTGTACTTGCTGAAAAAACTACAGCAAACAATACAGTACGATTTTAAAACGTTTGCATCTATTGCGAATCAGTTGGTTGATTTTCAACGTTTTTTAGAAGATGAGCAGCTGGACTGTTTGAAATTCCACAAACTAAAACAGTCGAATGCGATTTTTAAATATCGTGCTCGTTTGATTGAGCAAGCGAATGCAGGTCTAATTTCAGCCAGTTCTACACGTGGTCGAATTAATGCAGTGGTGAACTTTTACCGATTCCTTGTTACAGAGGATTTGGTTGATCATCAACGCTATGGCATGCCCTTTCAAGACGTCTATAGATATATCACAGTCGATAATGAATTTGGTGTACGTAGGCAAATGGCTCTTAAATCACATGATCTTGCGATTCATATTCCAGCCAAAGCCCTGAATTCTGAAGCGATTGTGGATGGTGGTGAATTAAGCCCACTCACCGTTGAAGAGCAAGCCACCATATTAAAAGCACTACAAAAATCATCACGTGAATATCAGTTGATGTTTTATCTTGCGCTCTTTACAGGTGCACGTTTGCAAACGATTTGTACTTTACGAATCAAGTGTTTACTCAAGCGTGAAGCTGATAGCCATGGCTTTATCCGTCTGCCCGTTGGAGTGGGGACAGGCATTGATACCAAATTTCAAAAGCCCATGACGCTACTCATCCCAAATTGGTTAGCACAAGATCTTAAAATTTATATCAACAGTGAGCAAGCACGTCAGCGTAGACAGAAGTCTAGCTATGGTGACTCGGATGAAAACTATGTATTTCTCACCAAACTGGGTACACCTTTCTACACCAGCAAAGCTGAGCAGCAAGAGCTGATCAAGAAGATCAAAGCTTCTGACTCATTTGGGGCGAGGCTTAAACTATATGAAGGTGAAGCGGTGCGTAGTTACTTAAAAATCGTGCTATTACCCGAAATTCGCTTGATTGATCCGCAATTTCCAAGCTTTAAATTCCATGATTTACGTGCCAGCTTTGGCATGAATCTGCTTGAAAGCCAGTTACAGCATTTACCCGAAGGGCATTCGGCTGTGACAGCGGTCGAATATGTGCAAGCTCGGATGGGTCATCGCAATATCAGTACGACTTTGCAATATTTGAACTATAAATCACGCTTGCAATGGCGCAGTAAAATTCAGCATGAATATGAGTCTAACTTGATGAAATACGTCAACTCTTCTGTGGATTTAGCAGGAGATTTGTCATGAATTTTATTCGTACTCCATTGTTTGTAAATATCACTGATATTCATAAACAGATTACTGAGCATGAGAATCTAATACTCGTGCTCAAAGATAAAACAGCCTCATTTTCTTTTAAAACTTTAGATATTGGTACATTCTTTTTTGCTAAAAGAGCATGTTCTTCCGATGTATCCGACCATGAGATTGTTGCTTCTTTTGATGAAAAAAGACGCTATTTTTTAAAATGTTTCACTGATTATCTACTACAAATGGATGGATCGGATCTATCAAAAGGGTTGTTCTATTCCATTATCAAAATATTTTTGGACTGGATTGATCAGCAAAAGAAAAATTTTGATTTATCCAATAAGGACAGCGTGATTGATGCGTATCGTCGTTACAGTAAATATTTAGTGGATCGGACTCTGCTTGCTGACACTGATGACGATAACTTGGCTGCGCATACCGCAAAGCAGTATCAGCGTTATGTTGCAAAACTGATTGCCTATGTATTTGACTGTCATGAAATTGATATTGCTAGTCAAGCGATGCAAGTACAGTCTCAGCGTTATGATGTTCCCGTTTTACCAATTGCACAGGAGGATCATCAAAAAACGTATGCAACTTTGTTGAATGTATTTTCAGAAATCCATCGTATCGTTGTACAGGAGGGTAACTTTCCCGCACACTTTCAATCCGTGGATGAGGAAGAGTTCTATTTTTACTCAGGCTTTCATCATCAAACTGAAAAACAATATATTCAGTTTGATATGCACAGCTATTTATCTAAATATTCAGCTATTCCCGATTTTTCAAAAATGTTGGTGGATTTCGGGCTTGCTGGGGATAGTGAACATCGAAAGCGCTTACGTGAAAATCGTAATCAAGCGATTCGTAAGCTTGAAGAGCGTAATAAAGACCAACGACATATGGAGCGAGAGCGACTTGCCTCCTATGGTTTAGCCATCGGTATGTTACTTTTTATCGCACAAACGGGGGCTAATTTAGACACAGCTCAGCAGTTACAGCTGGATACGATGGAAATCTTGCCCTCAACTCAGGGGCGGAGATTCTCAGGCACAAAAAGTCGTGCTGGAGGGAAAGAAGTTCGGCCTGAATTTGGGGTGAAGTTTGAACCTGTTTTTAGACAAATTTTAGAACTTCGAGCATGGTATATCCAAGATGGAAACTGTCATTTTGTCTTTCCACAACGTAATGAAATTCAAAAACTTGCATCGATTGGAACTGCTAAGTTGCAATTGCTCAAAAGCTTTTTACAACATATTTTTCCTCAAATGGTTTGGATTACACCACAACAGTGGCGTAAGCATAAAAGCAGTCAAACTGTTGAGTTAGGTGATGGTGATCTACTGCTTGAAGCTGAAGTCATGGGTCACTCACTCGACACAGCAAGAAATAATTATGCACGTACGTCATTTAAAGATGCAGCTCAGCAAATTTCACAGTTTTTTAATGAGCTGAGAGAAGTTGCCGTCGCACAAACACGAACGCTTGAACGAATTGCGGTGCAAACGCTAGATGAGCCTGTTGATGTTCAGACCTTGCCTGTCGGTGCATGTGTGATAGCAACTCCCCAGCCTGAAAAAGCACTCGGTTTTACCGCACAAGCTCCATCACCTAACTGCCAACAATTTGAGCATTGCTTGTTCTGTCAGCACTATGCAGTCCATGCCGATGATGCTGATATTCGTAAGCTTTTATCACTGAAAAGTCTACTTGGTTATGTCAAACAAAAAGCCACGGATTTGATCAAATGGGAACAGCAGTTCGGTGTTGTACTACACCGAATTGACGAAGTGCTTAATGATTTATCAAACACTTATGAAAATCTACGTGACCGTATTTTTTCAATTCAAGAAGAAGTAGAAAGCGGTGATTTAGATGCCTATTGGCTCAATCATTTTGAATTATTACTTGATTTGGGGTGGATCGCATGAGTTCATTTAATTCGTATTTATATGCCAGTGGCGTTGCTGAGCAGTTTTTACCCGATGAATATCGGTTGAAGAATCATCAGCTGACTGTTCCAGCCTCTTTTGTATTGTCTCGAATGAAAAGCGGTGCAACATTATCGGTTTATGCAGACAATGTTTGGGATCTTTCACCGTATTTACCAAAGTGTCACTGTCGATTAAACTTTAATACATGGCTTGAGAATACAGGAGAGAACGACTTTCTCTTCTGTCAAATACGTGCAGAAATGAAAAAAATCATCTTTGCGTTATTGTACGTTAAAACAGGTAAGTCGATTATTAAAAGTATTGAGCGGCGCCATCTTGCATTGCGTCAGTTTGCACGACTTGCATACAAGAATGGTTGTACGTTGCAGCAGTTATTTGCTGATGGCGCTTATCTATCGAAAGTTAATGATGCTTATGCTGGCGTGAGTTATTCAACCGCCTTGTGCATCAAAGCATTTTTAACTGATTGTTTTACGCTACAACAGCAGTACCCTTTATTAATCCCTACTTTTAGTACCTATCAACCGATTGAGCATTTAGCGAAGTTAGCGGCTCAACTCAGGTTGCAGTCAAATAAAGTCGGCCCGCAAACCAAGGTTATTCCTTCACGGCTTTATATGGCTTTAATTAATGCTTTAGCAGATCAATTGAATGAGTTTAATCAAAATGCACCTGCGTTGTTGCAATGGTTTCAGCGTATTCAGCAGGATGCTAATTTTGCCCTGATGCCTGTTGAGTTTAGACGTGCTAAACGAGCAATAAGTTTTGACGATGCACATGATTTGCTGGGGTTAACTCAGCTTTTTGAGAATCATCAGATTGAAAAACATGCCAATCTGACCCGTTATATCACGATAATTCAAGGTATGGCCAAACTTTGGATTCATCTATTTACAGGCATGCGGGACAACGAAGTGAATCAACTGTCTTATGACTGCTATCAAACGGTTAAGAGCAATGAGCATCTTGTGCATGTACTGATGGGCTATACCTCCAAGTTACATGGTGGCGGTAATAAATCCACCTATTGGATTAGCTTTGAAGATATCCAAATCGGAGTGAATGCTGCTCAAAGCATTGGTGAGATTTATGCTTTGCTCAATCCACATTACGATTTTTCTAATCCTCGTGAATATCCCTTATTTCCAACAAGATATTTACAAAAACCTCAGCATAAAAATAATCGAAATATTGAGCATGTAACGGATTTTATTTCTAATTATGAAGGTGCGCCGACACGGACGCAATCAAACTTTAATGTCTATCGTCAGCATCTTCTAGCAAAATTGGGAGATGAACTACGAATCACTGAAAGCGATATAGCCGAACTGGAAGCATTCGATGGCTTCCGCAATTGGAGAGAAGAAAAAGACTGTCAAATTGGTAAATATTGGAATATTTGTACCCATCAATTCAGGCGTTCACTTGCGGTCTATGGTGCACGTTCAGGCGTTATTGGGCTAGGGGCCTTGTCTGTGCAATATAAGCATTTAACCGAAGCGATGACGCTATATTATCGAGAAAACTCAGTATTTGCCCCGAATATTTTAGCCAGTGAGAGCCAAAAGGAATTTATTCAAGAGCTTGAGTATCAGCGACTGGTACATTCTTATGCACAGTTTGATGATGGCGTGATTCATAGCTCTAGTCGCTTGGCAGGTGGTGCGGGAACCTATTTACAACTACAAAAAGACCGTGAGCAATTGTTGAAGGTTTTCCCGAACCGTGATGAAACCATTAAACGTATGAAAAAAGGTGAAATTGCCTATAAGCCTAGTCTTTTTGGCGCATGTACCAATCCTGATTCTTGCGAAAAAATTTCTTTTACTGCAATTACCAGTTGTCTGAGTTGTGCCCATGCAATTTTTGATGCCGAAAGTGCCGATAAAATGCAAAAAGCGCTACAACGATTACGACGAGTGCGTGACGAACAAGCGCAGGATAGTTTGCTGTATGGGCAAATGGACAGCGACATTATGGCTTTAAACAAGACCATTCAAAAAATTCGAACCATCAATATTGAGGGTTAAAGTATGAGTGCACTGAATGAATATTATGCCGCTTTAGAGCGTTTAAAGGCCAATAAACCGACTATCCTGCCCAAAGGTTCTGCCATTAATAATGACACCGTGGCGCTTGAAGCAGGGCGTAAGCGAGGTTCGATTAAGAAGAGCCGTCATGCTGCGTTAGTGGAGGCAATTGAGCAAGCAGCGCAGGAAGCAGGACAAAATGTACTTTCACCTACACAGCGGATTGAGCAAGCGAAAAACCGTACCAAAGCTGCCAAGTCTGACTATGAGCAACTTCAGGAAGATTATGAAAAATTGCTGGAAAAGTGTAATTCGTTGTTGATGGAGAATTTTGAGTTGAGGCGGAAAGTAATCACTTAATGCATTGTATGCTAGAAATAATAAAAAGTGCCTGATCGTAGTAATGCTGATCAGTTAAGAGTTTAGTATTAAGCCCCTTAACTTTTTAGTTCTTTATTGCGGAGTCTTACCGTTTTAAGTTCAATTTCTGGAGTCCATTTGGTTCTTTTGTTTCGCCAAAAGAACCAAAAGCATTTGTCATCCGCAAAACCTGTTCACTTTCTGCATGTAAAACAACTTTTGTTGCAAAAACAGCCTCTTTAAAAAGTCGGGCAGGTTGCGGATGACGTTATCGCGTATCGAATAACCTCTAGAATTTAAAAAAATGCCAGTCAATTTCTTAACTGACTGGCATTAGCCTGATCGTAGAACAGATTAGGCACTTTTTACTATCGGTTGGCTGAGCTGTTTAAGAAAAAGTGAGCGGTTATCAAATAAGAGTTGAGACGGCTATAAAGTCCTTTATTTCCAAATTTATGTAAAAAATTAAATGCCTTTACAAATAGTTGGCAAATATAATTGGCGAATTTGTGATGATGAACATTCCCAACTCGCTGCACCATTGCCAGCATAATTCATCATGGCAAAAGTGAGGGTTTTTCCTGCAACACCTGCATTCATACCTACTGTATTAAAGGTAAAATCAAATGCACATAATGAACCAGAATACGTTGTATTGATGCTAACACTTTGGACATATTTTGAATTAATTGCACCAGATGGGTCCAGCCCAAAATCTATGGGGGATGTTGGACAAGCACCACTTGTACCATAGACGGCTAGTAAGTCTGCTTTAAATGCACTTGCCATGCCTAGTGCCTCAGCGACTTGTGCCCGAGTGGTATAGTTTTGGTAGGCTGGAATTGCGATTGCAGCCAAAACCCCAATAATAGCGATAACAATCATCAATTCAACAAGTGTAAATCCTTTGATTCTGATCACGGGGATGATCTCCAAGTATAATCTTCCTAGGAGGTAATCAAAAAATATGCCAGAATTTAATTCAATATATTTCAATAGGTTAGTCTTGTATCGTGTTTTGTCTTGACAAATATTGTCATTAATTTACAAAAAAATATGACTTTTTTGTTAAAATTTTATAATAATTTCAAATGGTTAGATTTGCATGCGACATGAATACTTATCTCATATTGATATTTTAAGGGCATTAGCAGTATTCCTAGTGATTTTTAATCACTTGGAATGGTCTTATTTCGGTGGTGGTTTTATCGGGGTTGATGTTTTTTTAGTCATATCTGGTTATCTTATTACTAAAAATATTTATAAAGAACAAGAAAATACGGGTAAATTTTCCTTTAAAAAATTTTATCAACGTCGAGTGATCAGATTAGCACCTACTTTTTTTACAGTAATGATCAGTTGCTGTTTGTCTTTTTATTTTGTTCTGACTACAGATGAATGGATTAATTTTTTAAAAACACTCGTTTCTTCGGTAACATTAACCTCTAATATTTATTATTGGACATTACTTGGTGATTATTTCAGCATTAATGCAAAATCTACGCCTTTATTACATATTTGGTCACTGAGTCTGGAAGAGCAGTTTTATTTAATATGGCCTTTATTTTTGTTATTTATCTTGAAGATAAAGTCAAATTTCTATTCTATTCTATTCTTATTAGTTATTATATTCGCTTCAGTTTGTGTATCACATTTTTTTGTTTTATCTGATCCAATAGCGGCATATTATTTATTGCCATCTCGTATATTTGAGTTCTGTATAGGTGGTTTGATTGCATTTTTACCTAAAAAAAATTTCTCAAAAAACACATCGTACATGTTTACTGCAATATCACTGATTATCATTTTATTTGCAAGCATGTCTATTAACAAAATGACAATTTTCCCCTCATATATTGCATTAATTCCATGTATCGGGGCTGCTTTATTTATTTACTTTTCTAGTGCCATTGGTGATGTTAATTTTCTTAACCCAATAAAATATCTTGGAAAAATATCATACCCAATGTATTTATGGCACTGGCCCATCATTGTTTATTTAAATATTAATTCTATTCAATTAAATTTGTTTGTCTCGATTGCTGTAATTTTATTTACTATTGCATTATCAATTATAAGTTATGAGAAAATTGAAAAAACTATAAAAAATTATTATACAAAAAAACCTCAAAATACGATTAAAACTTTTTTTATACTTCCAAGTTTAATTTTTATTCTCTATTCAACCATCTATTTTTACTCTTTAGAGCAGCAAAAAAGTAAGCAAAACCATTTATCAGAAACATCAACACAAACCTACATACAATGTATTGATAGAAATCCACACCCTATGCAAGAATGTTTTTTTGGTGATTTATCACTAAAGGAAACCAAAATTTTATTACTGGGGGATTCTCATGCTAATGCACAAAGAGGTTTTATTGACGTTCTTGCTAAAGATGCTAACCTGCAAGGCTATGAGGTAACGTATTCCTCTACTGCATTTCTGCCAAATTTGGAAAGGTTTATACATCTAGCAGATCAAAATAAAATTAAACATATTCCAAATTTTAAGTCAATTAATGATTCTAATATCTCGCTCATTCAAAATAATCAATTTAAATATGTTATTTTGGGTGGTTATTTTCCACACAATGCAGAAAGAAATATATATTCAATATCTATGGAAAATCCAGATATAGAAAAATCACATCAATTTTTTATTTCTGGATTTGAGAATGCACTGGATATTATTATTAAAAGTGGTGCAATTCCGATCATTATTAATGATAATCCTATTTTAATGGATGTGGATATGAATTGTAATCTGCGCACTAGCTCTCCTCAAGAGAAATGTTTCTTTGATCAAAAAAAGTACGAACTTGATTTTCAATACTGGCAGCATGACTTAACTGTATTAAAAACTAAATATAAGGAACTAATTGTATTGGATTTCAACCCGATCATTTGTCCCCAAAAAGTCTGTTATTCCTATCTTGGTCATACGCCTTTGTATAGAGATGGGCAGCATTTAACCTATACGGGGTCAGCTGAAATTGGTGTAGAATACCTCAAGAAATATGGAAATCCATTTTAAGCTTATGAGCAATAAAAACTCTATTCTTATCATTACTCGCAATCTTCCCCCACTTATTGGGGGGATGGAGCGTCTGAATTGGCATATTGCAGATGAATTATCCAAAGGTTACGATGTCACGATGATTAGTCATACTGAGGCGAAACGACAAGCACCACAAAATGTTAATTTTTATGGTGTTCGACTCAACCCTTTACCTCTTTTCCTTGTGCTCGCGTTTATCAAAACATTTTGGGTTTGCTTAACTCAACGCCCAGATAATTTATTTGCAGGCAGTGGTCTAACTGCACCTATTGTCACTTTTTGGGCAAAAATTTTTGGTAAAAAGAGCATTGTATATATTCATGGTTTGGATATTGGTACAAATAATAAATTATATAATCTGTTATGGATTCCTTTTATCAAATCTGCTGATAAAATCATTGCAAATAGTTCTCCAACTTATGAGATTTGCATACAAAAAGGTATAAAAGTAGAGAAGCTTAATATTATTCACCCTGGGGTTAGCTTTCCTCCGAAGCCTAGAGATGAACAACTCATTCAACAATTAAAGAATAAATACGATTTACAGGATAAAAAAATACTGATTTCTGTAGGGCGTTTAACTGAACGTAAAGGTCTAAATGAATTTGTTGATTTAAGTTTTTCTAAAATTGTAAAAGTAGTACCCAATACTGTACTTTTGATTGTTGGTGATACGCCAAATCAATCTTTAAATAAAAATCTACAATCCAAAAAGCTTATCTTATCTAATGCTAATAAACATAATATTGAGAATAATATTATCTTTACAGGTAATATTAGTGATGATGAAATCTTATCGAGTTTTTATTATTTAGCTGACTTGCATATTTTCCCAGTGAAACATATTCCAGATGACCCTGAAGGTTTTGGTATGGTGGCAATAGAAGCTGCTGCACATGGTACGCCGACTGTTGCTTTTGCTACGGGAGGGATTGTGGATGCCGTTAAAGATGGGGTTTCAGGCTATTTGGTTGAGAGAAATAACTATGAAAAGCTGTCAGAGCAAGTAATATTGGCTTTACAACATGTGAAAGATATTGAACAATGCCAAAACTTTGCCAAAAGGTTTGAGTGGAGAAATTTTGGCTTAAAAATTTATAAGGAGATGCTATGACAGAGCATATTAGACAAGCTCATGTTGCAACGAATATAGCATCACGAGCATTAAAAGCACAGAAAATTGAACAATTATTGCAATTTAAACTTAATAGCCAAACATTGAAAATATTAGAAATTGGTTGCGGTTCAGGTGGTATTTCTTATTATTTTGCTCATCATAAAAAACTTAAATGTGAGGTCTATGCAGTAGATGTTTATGACAATCGGCAAGAAACCGAGGGGTATCGTTTTACTCTTGTAGAGAGTACCGCCTTACCCTTTGCAGATGAATATTTTGACATTGTTATTACCAATCATGTTATTGAGCATGTTGGTGAAGAAAAAGAACAATTGCATCATCTTTTTGAAATAAAAAGAGTATTAAAACAAACTGGGCAATGTTACTTAGCTGTACCCAATCGCTGGATGCTTATAGAGCCACATTATCAATTAAAATTTTTGAGTTGGTTGCCACATTCGTTGCGAACTCCTTATTTAAAATTTATGGGTAAAGGTAATTTTTATGATTGTGAGCCATTAGAGTTAAAACAATTAGAAAATATGCTAACCCATGTAGATTTTCATTTTCATAATTTAAGTGTAGAAGCAACTAAAGCAACCTTTAATATAGAAAAATCCAATTCATCTATTACATGGTTGATTAATAAGATACCCAATGCAATATTAGCGATATTTAGATTTATTATACCAACATTAATATATAGGTTGAAAAAATGAATAATAATCAGCCAGCTATTTGGTTTCCTACGGTACAATGTGGTACAGGTACAGATGTTTTTACGATTAACTTGGTTGAAGCTTTAAATCAGCAAGGTATCCGTGCTGAAATTACTTGGCTACCACATCGAGCGGAATATTTACCTTGGAGTGTACCTATCCCAAAACCACCTGAATGGGCAAACATTGTCCATATCAACACATGGCTACACCCTCGATTCATTCCTGAAAATTTATCCGTTATTGCAACGTTGCATCACTCTATCCATGACTCAGCCCTAAAGCCTTATAAAGGTTTAGCACGGTCTTTGTATCATGATATATGGATTAAATATATAGAACGGCATACCATGCAACGAGCCAATACGGTTGTTGCAGTTAGCCAGTTTACTGCTAAAATTGCCCAGCAATATGTATTAAACCGCCCAATGGAAGTCATTTATAATGGTGTGGACACAGAAAAATTTAAACCAGCACAAGGTAAGCAAAAGCCACATACGCCATTTAAACTGTTATATATTGGGAGTTGGATGAAGCGAAAAGGTGTGGATTTGCTTGAACCGATTATGAAAGATCTCGGTGAAAATTATGTACTATATTTCACTGGTAAACAATCAGCAGAATTAGAACAAAAAAATATGCCTGATAACATGGTAGATATCGGGCATTTGAGCCAAGATGAAGTAATGAATGCCATGCAACAAGCTGATGCATTACTGTTTCCTACACGTAACGAAGGGTTTGGTCTAGTTGCCATAGAAGCACAAGCATGTGGACTACCTGTTGTCACGACGAATAGCTCTGCGTTACCCGAAGTTGTCCAACACGGGAAAACTGGTTTTTTATGCGATAAAAACGACGTTCAAAGTTTTGTTGAAGCAATTAGAACACTAAAAGAAACTAAAGGATTACAGAAAGAACTGTCATTGAATGCTCGTTTATATACAGAGAATAATTTTAAAATTGATAAAATGGTTCATCAGTATGTAGAGGTTTATGGCATGTAAGCATCTAGTACCAAAATAAGCAGGTCCGATTAATTTTAGTAGAGAGCTTCAGCGAAGGTTCACGATATAAGTCTGCCAATTAAAAATTTTATGCTATCAGACCTGCTAGGTGCTTGCATGATAATATTAGCGGCTATGCTTGCCTCATGTATGTTTCTAACAGAAGGATAACTTACCACTATAGAGTTCAAAACTCTCCAAACCTTTTTTATTAAAACAAAAAACTGATACTTTCTACGCAAAAATAAAGATTTTTCATATGCTTTTTGATAGTCTAATCCATGCTGTTCTGCAAATAAAGTGCACCAATCATTAATAAGAACCTGATGTTTTTCAGAAGTTGCCAGCAATATAGTTAACTGTTTTTCGTGATTCATATTTAATACACTACCTCCCACCTGTTCTGACTGTAGGTATGCCTCGTACACACAGGCCTGTAAAGAAAGTGGAATTGTTCCATCTCGTAAAGGGGGGATGTCTTGATGTAGTGGAATATTCTCTTCACTTAAGAATTTTTTGTAATGTTCTAAATTACGATTTTTATTAATGGAAAATGCAGAGTATCCATTACTATATTTTGATGTACCATTAATAATCACTGGTTCTTTAAAATAAATATAACTATTTGTTAAACGGGCTAAGGCCATTGCAGTATAAACATCTGGATTTACTGATGCGAAGAATCGTCCTACTTTATTTTTAATTTCTTCAAGTAGCTCAATATGTACAAATCCACCATTATAAATCATGGGTAATTGATTATATTTATCTTTGCCTTCAAGGACTTTTCTTAAATACTCTTGACTATTTCTAACCTCATAGCCTTTGGATAATGGTACAATAAGTTGACCAGCGGAACGATCAGGTATATCTGGCCAGTTGTACACGCAGCCTTCTGTACGTATAGCATATGCTTTAGTTTTTTCTATAACCTCTGCTACTTTACGAATACCTCCAGGAAGCAATCCATCATCATCCCCCATAAAAGTCACCCAACCATTTTTTACATGTGATAATGCAAATTCCCAATTGTGAGACATGCTCAATCTTTTACCTGTGTTGATATATCTTATTCGAGTGTCATTAGCACATTTCACGATACTTTCTGTGTCATCATTGCTAAAATTATCACAGACAATGATTTCTAAGTTCTCGTAATCTTGCATTACTGCGGTGCGTAAGGAATATTTCAAAACCTCTGCTCTTTCACGAGTTGGAATAATGACAGTAATTTTGGGGTTATTCATATTTTCAAATCCAGAACTGAAGTTTTTTCTTTACAAAAGAACGAGCGGGCGACGATACCAGAGAGCAGGCGGTCAGCACTGTGAGACAAATTACAACTAATTTAATCAAACCAAGCAAGTTACGCTCTAACTCAATAGGCAGTACACTTATTACTAACGCACATAATATACCCACCAACAAAGGCGGAAAGTTATCCTTTAAAAACCACTGAAAGGCGTGTCCATGTAATAATTTGCGGTGCATAAGGGGAATACCAATAATTACAGAAATAAAATTGCCAAGAAGCCAGGGAAATGTAGCTCCTAACATCCCATATTTCTGAATAGCCCAAAAACACACTGGTATCCCTAGTAATAATGAAACGGCATTTAATCCAACAGCAAGACGTGTCAAGCCATTTGCTAGCTGCAATGCATATGGAATATTTACCAACCCATTCAAAGCAGAGCCTATAACCAGAAGCTGCATAGGAGGAGCAACCTTAGATGCTAGAACTGCATCTCCAGTCCAAAGAAATAGGATGTCGTAAGCAAAAATAACAAGTATAGATGTAACAGTAGTAATGACAATAGCTAAATACTGAGAACTTAGGTGGTAAAGCATCTCCAATTCTTTCTGATTTTTTTGTGCTACTAGCCGACTAAAACGTGGGTAAATTGCATTAAACATTGGCTGCACAATACGTCCTAATCCTGCAGCGACACTTAATGCTAAAGTGTAATACCCCATATCTTCCAAAGGGCGGAGGCTAGTCAGGAATATACGATCTATTTGGCTAACCCCCAGCGCTAATATACCAATAGCAAATAAGCCACCAGAAAATTTTTTAGCATCTTTTAAAATCTGTATTCTAAATCGAGCTTTTCTTTGACAATTAGGCAAATAATGCCAGACCATAAAGCCAGTTACTAATGACTGCAACACACCAATAAGAGCATACCAAGAAAGAAATGCTTCTATAGTTGCGGAATACCATAACACTGGTAGAACACCAGCATAACGTAGTGTTGTAAAAATTATTTGAGCGGCATTCATCTGTGGCTGCTTTTCTAAACCAGAAAGGCAGTTAGTGTAAAAAGTACTTGGCCATAATAAGGCTATCGCAACTCCCATAAGAATAACGGCAGTTGTTGCTTGAGAGGAAGAAATACTCTCAAGGTTTAGCCAATGATGTGCGATAAAGGAACTAACCGACCATAAAGCTAAAGCAATAAAAGTAGCAATACTCCAAATAAGTATTTCTGAAGAGCGAACCAAATCTCGACTATGGGCGATTGAATAGGCTTTATGGGCATAACGAGATAATTCACGATTTACCGTACCACCAATGCCAAAATCAAATAACTGAAAAATAGCCTGGAAGCTCAGCATTACGCCAACAAGAGCAAATGCTTCAACACCAAGTAATTTCATGTATATGGGCATAAAAATAATGCCCATAACTGCTAGCCACACTTGCCCCATATAATTCGCAATGATATTAACGCGCAGTGCAGCCATAGCGGTAACCTGTAATTGTCTTGTTAACTAGAGGCGCTTAAGCCAAGCATTTGGCCAGTGAGTAATGTTTTTGTCTAAATCACTCTCATTAAAAGTCCAAGCCGGCTGTTCAATGATAAAGCCTAGATTTTTAGCTGCAAAATCACATGCGGCATGAGCTGGATTATCTGTTCCCCAACTTTTGTTTCCTCGTGGCACGTCAGCTAGATCTTGCATCACTCCGTCAGTAGCTACTATGTAGGATCCAGCAGTAACCAAGTCAGCATAGGATTCCAATTCGGCCATTACATGCTCATAACTATGATTGGAATCCAATATAATCAGTACGGTTTCATCTTTCTTAATGAGTGACCGCACCTCATTTACGATATCAGGCACGATGGAGCTTCCTTCAATAAGCGTAATTCTGTCGTTAAGAGGGTGGGACTCAATTGCGGCTCTATTATGAGGGCGAATCTCAATATCTATTCCGATCACTCGGCCTTTATCCATTGCTTTACATAAGCTGGAATAGAAAATTAACGAACCACCATGAGCAACCCCAGTCTCGATGATTACGTCAGGTTTTATGTTGAAAATCACTTCCTGCATTCGAATCATGTCTTCTGGTAATTGAATTATTGGCCGTCCCATCCAACTAAAGGTATAAGGGTATTTTTGATTCCAACCAAGTCGAACCCATTCATTAGATATAATTTCAAAAGCCTGTTTTGAAAAAATATCAATTACATTTTCTCCTGATGTGTCAGAAATAGTTAGCGTTTTTTCAGATGTGTCTAATATTAATTTCATTGAATGATTCCTATCGGCATTCTCTAAGCCCTTGGTCAATTGTGAAATGTTGTTTCCAACCTAAGTTTTTCAATTTAATATTTTCACCGATCACTAATAGAGGTTCATCCCTATGATCAACTGTGTGAGTTAAAACTAGATTGGGTTCTTTATTAAAATATTTCGCTATTTCAATAATGAGATTTTTTAGCTGCAGCGGTTGCCCTGAACTGATGTTATATGTTCCGGAGACATCGGCACATAAAAGAGTAACAAAACCTTCAGCCACATCTGATACATGTAAAAAATCGCGGTAAATACCCGTATTTACTGAAAATGGTTCTTTTTCATGCTGAAATACATCTATTAGTGAAGGTATTAAACGTTTTCTATTTTCACCAACCCCATAAGTTAAGAAAACTCGCCCCCAAGCAAAAGAAACCTGATATTGATTGCAAATAGCCATCACTAACCTTCTAGTCACATCTTTGGCAGTACCGTAAAGTGTTGATGGCGTCAGCGGTGTATTATCCTCTTTGCAATATCCATACGACCAATCATATTCTGCACAAGTCCCTGCGATAACGACTCGTTGCCCTTTCGCCAAGCAAAAATCTTCAACAAGTCGACGAGTTGCATCTACCCAGAGAAAATTTAGTTTTGAATCCCAAAATTCTCCGTGCTCGGTATACCAAGCCAAATGTAATAAGTGCGTGGCTTCTACGTTTTCTAATAAAGACAAAAAATTTGACGAAGCAAGCAAGTCGGCTGAGATATGTTCAACTTGTGGAAAATCTTTAGAAGGAGTTCTCCCTAGCGTGACCACCTCGATACCTTTGCGTTGTAAAGTTGCCAACACATAACGACCAATAAAACCGTTAGCCCCTGTTAGCAAAACCTTCATAAAACCCCCAAAGTCGGAACTGCTACCACAAACTTAGCACCCCATTCTCGCGCATATTCCAACTGTGCCATCACTTCTGTCTTTAAGTTCCAGGGTAAAATCAGAATATAATCAGGGCGATGATTTCTAAGGTGATCTTCATCTACTATTGGGATACGGCTACCGGGCATATACTGGCCATTTTTGGCGGGATTTTTATCTACCACATAGGGAAGCAGGTCTGGCCGTACTCCTGCAAAATTTAACAACGTATTCCCTTTTGCGGCTGCGCCATACGCTCCAATTTTTAGTCCATTACGTTTGGTATCGAGCAGAAAACCAAGAAGATAATCTTTCACATTTTCGGCACACACCTGAAAATTTTGATAGAAATTCTTATTGTCGATTCCAGCCGCCACCTCTGCCTGTAACAGTTCAGAAACGGCTGAAGCACACACATGAGTGCCGCTATCACTAACCTGCGCAAATACACGTAAACTTCCACCATGAGTCGGTAGTTCTTCAACGTCAAATATTGTTAAACCATTACTTAAAAAAACATGCCGAACAGCAGTGAGAGATAGATAGGAGTAGTGTTCGTGATAAACGGTATCAAACTGATTCTCTTGCACCAATTTTAATAAGTGTGGAAATTCAAACGTAGCCACACCTTGCGGCTTAAGCAGACGAGAAAATCCTTTAACAAAATCATTAATATCGGGCACATGAGCCAATACATTATTAGCCACTATTAGGTCTGCTTGCTGGTTATTTTGAACAAGTTCGTTGGCCAAACTCTCACCAAAAAATTGCTCAATAATTTTAATTCCTTTTTCCCTTGCCGCATTGGCAGTGCTGGTTGTCGGTTCAATGCCATAACATGAAATCCCTAATTTCTGTACATATTGCAGCAAATAACCGTCGTTAGCAGCAACCTCTACCACTTGGCTATGCCTACCTAAATGAAAGCGTGTCACCATTTCTGATACATAATGTTGGGCATGGGCTAACCAAGTACTAGAGTAAGAACTAAAGTAAGCATAGCTTTTCGTAAATAATGCTTCACGCCCCGCGTGGTCTTCTGTCTGAACTAGCCAGCAGTTTTCACACACCAACAATCTCAAAGGAAACCATGTTTCAGGACCATTTAAATCTGTTTTACTGAGATAGGCATTAGACGGCGGAGCACTGCCCAAGTCTAAAAACGGTAGAGAAATTAACTGTCCACAATGGCGACATTTCATAATAGTAACCCTTTGAAATTTGCATCTAGCCTTGGATGCCCAGCATCACGATCAGAGCAATACTGTATAGGTAATGGCCAATCTATCGAAATAAGTGGATCATCATAACGCACACCAAATTCTTTATTTTTATCCCATGACTTTGTATGCATATAAAGTAAACAGGCATCATCACTTAATGTTTGAAAGCCGTGGGCAAACCCTTCGGGAATAAATACAGCAGTATTATTTTCTTCACTTAATTCTACTGCATGCCATTGCAAAAACGTGGGTGAATGTACCCGCAAATCAACTGCAACATCAAACACTTTGCCTCGTAGGCAGCGAATTAGCTTAGCCTCTGCCTCAGGTGGTCTTTGGCAATGCATACCACGTACTGTTCCAAGAGATTTTGTATAAGACCAGTTTATTTGTGGGAAATGTAAGCCTAGCCTAATTCCAGCCAGTTCTTGTTCACAAAACAATCGTGTAAAAGAGCCTCTGGCATCACTAATTGGCGTATGCTCAATTTCAAATAATCCATCTAGTGGTGTTGATTTAACGTTCATTCGGCCCACGCCATTTTTAGTGTTTTTGCGGCTTTGATATAGGCATCTAAATCTTGCTGGCTCAAAAGGCTTTGATTTTCATAAAATTCTTTATACCAACGCGCCGTACGTTCTAGTGTTTCATCAATATCCCAAATAGGGCTCCAGCCAAGCTGTTTATGTGCTGCATCAGCATTTAGCCTTAATATTGAGGCCTCATGAGGATGGAGGCGGTTATCATGCTCGATTTTGATGTTTTCCCAATGTTCTGCAAGACTTTTACTCAATTGTTGTACTGATATTTCTCCAGCACGGCCAGGGCCAAAATTCCATGCTCCTTTGAAACTAGCATCTTGCCAAAGCAACTGTCCCAAACGTAAATATCCAGATAGAGGCTCTAACACATGTTGCCATGGGCGAACAGCATTTGGTTGGCGAACCATTAGTGGTTTTCCAACGATAGACGCCCGAATTAAGTCTGGCACCAACCGGTCTTCAGCCCAGTCTCCACCGCCGATAACGTTACCTGCGCGTACAGTCGCTAAACGAACATTGGAATCTGAAGAAAAGAAGCTTTTTTGCCAACATTCCGTGACCAACTCAGCACAGGCCTTTGAACTGCTATAAGGGTCATGTCCACCTAAAGGGGATGTTTCGCTGTATCCTTGCTCACATTGTTGTTCAGCATACACTTTGTCCGTTGTTGCATTTATAAGCATACGAACAGAAGAACAATCACGTACGGATTGCAATAAATTAATCAGTCCCATGACATTGGTTGAAAAAGTGTCTACTGGGTAATTATAACTGCGTCGCACTAGCGGCTGGGCCGCCAAATGAAAAACAATTTCTGGGTGATGCTCTTGCATTACTCGTTGCACTGCCGCTGCATCTCGAAGATCAACGCGACAGTCGACAACATCCTTTAACTGCAACAAATCCCAATGCGATGGTTTAGTATCAGGATCGAGAGACAGCCCAGTAACATGTGCTCCCAATGTACGTAACCATAAGGCCAGCCATGAGCCTTTAAAACCTGTATGGCCAGTAACTAAAACTCTTTTACCCTTATACACATTATTGAAAGACGTCATTGCCATACTTTCCAAGGTGCTTGGCTACTTTGCCACAATTCTTCAAGTTTATTCTTATCACGTAAGGTGTCCATAGGCTGCCAAAAACCGCGATGCTGATAAGCTGACAACTGCCCATTGTGAGCCAAATGTTCTAAAGGTTTTCGTTCCCAAATCGTACTATCGTCTTCAATTAAATCTAAAACAGCTGGCTCCAAAACAAAGAAGCCACCATTTATCCATGTACCATCACCTGCTGGTTTTTCCTCAAAACGGGTAATTTGGCTATCATTAATATCTATTGCGCCAAAACGACCAGGGGGTTGAGCAGCACACATAGTCGCTAACCGCCCTTTTTCTCGATGAAAAGCGAGTTCTTCGGATATATTGATATCAGAAACGCCATCGCCATAAGTAAAAAAGAATGTTTCGTCATTTAAGTAAGGAGCAACACGTTTTAAGCGGCCACCTGTTTGAGTATCAGCTCCTGTATCAACCAAAGTAATACGCCAAGGCTCTGCATGTTTTTGATGAACTTCAAACCCGTTAGTACGCATATCAAATGTAACATCAGACATGTGCAGAAAATAATTAGCAAAATATTCTTTGATCATGTATCCCTTGTAGCCAAGGCATATGACGAAATCATTTATCCCATGATGAGAATAAATTTTTAAAATATGCCACAAAATAGGCATACCTCCAATTTCAATCATCGGCTTTGGTCTAAGTTGAGATTCTTCACTGATCCTTGTGCCAAGGCCACCTGCTAATATTACTGCTTTCATGAATATTTATCCTTTAGCATTATTATTAATCACTCAAGTTTCATTTAGAAACACTAGATTTTATTGATATTTGAAAAATATCTTTTAGGGATTTTGAAATATTAATTTAAGTTAATTAATACTTTAATTAAAAGTGTCAACATTAAAATTTTCTATTCCAAGAGAAGTATGCTTTCCTTACGTCTCTTTATACATCAATGCTGTAACTTGCTCTGAAATTAAACCCATAAGGAAAATCATAATACTGCCTGTATAGAGTAGTGCGCTCATATTGGTAAAACGGCCTGCATCCCACAAAGTATAGCCATACCAACCTGTCGCCATCATAAATAAAAGAACAGCGATTGGAAGAAACATTTTTAAAGGTGAAAATAACGTGGCAATTTTAAAGATAATTAAAAAGAAACGCACCCCGTCTTTCATGGGTTGAATATGGCTTTTACCAATACGTTTAGCGGCATGAATTGGAACATAGGTCACAGAATAACCCGCTCGAAAAAACGCCATCGTACTGGTGGTTGGATAGGAAAATCCATTCGGCAATAAATATAAAAATTCTCTAAATTTATCCGCTCGCACAGCCCGAAAACCAGAGGTGAGGTCTTCTACTTTTTGCTCAGTCATATAGGTTGCCAGGTTGTTATAGAGTGCATTTGCAACACCACGACCTACGCTGGCTTGTGAGCCTTTCTGCCGTGCGCCGACCACCAAATCATAGCCTTGTTCTATTTGTTCCAGAAGTCGGGGAATATCCTGTGGGTCGTGCTGTCCATCAGCATCCATAAAGACAATCACATCACCTGTTGCAGTTCTTGCACCTGTTTTAATAGCCGCACCATTACCTTTAGAATAAGGATGCGAAACCACTTTGGCACCTGCCTGTTCTGCTACATCTTGAGTATGATCAGTTGAGCCATCATTCACCACGATGATCTCATGTGCTAGCTGCAATTGCTGAATGTGCTCAATGGTTTGTCCAATTGCCCCTGATTCATTTTTTGCTGGAAGGACAATACTAATTTTCATGGTTGGTCTTTTTCTCAGAAGGCATCATATTATCAATATTACGCTGTTCAATCGCAATTTCTTTAGTCCAAATTTTGCTGGTATCTATTTTCTTTGCTTGTCGTAATTGTGCTTTTGCTTCAACTAACTTACCTTGTAGTCGATAGATTTGAGCGAATATCAACCTGCCATTGACATCTTCATTGAGTGTAATCGCGTGTTGCATAAACTCTTCACCTTTTTCAAAGTCAGAAATTACACCAATATAATACTGAGCAAGTAACTTATAAAGTTCTGCTTTTAGATGATCATCTACCCTCGGATTATCTAAACCAGCTGCAATAATTTGTACTGCTTGATTATGTGGAACATGGCAAATATTATTAATTTGACAATTGCTAAAAGCACTTAAAAAGCTAATATTACTATTCAGGAAAGGATAGTTTTTTAATCTATAAATCAGTTCATCTATTGTCTGCTGTTTGGTAGTCTGTTTAAGGTAAGAAGCTAAGTGTAGTTCAGCAAACCAAGCACCATTTGCAGGCATATAACTTTGTTTAGATTGAGCTAAGGCTTTTTCAGCTAATTCCGCATAATAAGCTTGCTGCTTCGGGTTATTTTGCATTAGCTTCATATAAATACGAGCCAGTTGATAGTTTGCACGATCTGACTGTGGATGCATCGCTGCTTCATATGCAGCATGATCTACCAGATTTGACCAAATTTCGGAACGCTGCCATGTTGTCCATGCTAAATTTGCAATATAGATAGCACCTAATATATAAATAAAAGGTTGAATTTTTTTATTATTAATTTGAGCGATATAATAGACGGCTGTAACGATAAAGCCAATGATACCAAAATAATTACGATGCTCATGGATTAATTCAAGACTAATAAAAGTTGATTCGAGTAATTGACTAATGACATACCAACCCCAAGCAAAAAGTAACATAGGGTGTTTTTTAATTAAGGCTATACAAGCTAGAGTAATTCCAAGTAATCCAAGCAAAGAGTATAGTGTTGTTATTGGCTGCGTGATTGATTTGGAAATGGCAAAATCATCATGATATAAACTGAGATCCGAAAGTAATGGGTAAAAGGTCATTTTTAAATAATAAAAAATCACTCGTGATTCGGTAAGCAGCCGTTCCACTAAAGTAAACTCACGTCGAGCAAAATTTGCAGGATTGAGATAGGGCGGCAATAAATATAAAAACACTAATCCCGCAACAATCACACCACCCCAAAGCATATGAATTAGTTTAATTTTTTTGATATAAATAGGTTGAAATTGCAGATTTTTAGCTTGAAAAACAATCAATTCAACCCAGTAAATCAAGGGGATGAATAAAACCCCAGATTCTTTGCTGAGCATTGAAGTCAATAGACTTAAAGCGATACCACATAATGCAAGTACAGTATTGAGTCCTGTGAGTGTCCGAGTCCGCCAGATACAGTAGATAGCAAGTGCCAATAATCCAAATAATGCCGATAGACTGGTCATACGTTGTACAACGTATAAGATACTGGTTAAATTTAAAGGATGAATAAACCAGATTAAACTGACTAAACAAGCAAGATATGAGGTAGATTCAAATGAAATGGCTTGGTGCTGACGGCTTAACCATTGAAATAATTTTAGGCTAATAATAAAAACCAATAAGCCATTGATTAAGTGAATAAATAGATTTGTAAGTTTAAAGTAAAAAGGCTCAAATCCCGTAAAGTAATGATTGAGTGCAAAAGACAGCATACTGATTGGTCGGCCTAAAGGCCCCGCATCACCTGAATACCAAGCTGTTTTTAAACTGTTAATGTCTAAAGATGTAATTGCAATTTGTTGATTGTCTAAAATATTTGCTGGATCATCAAAGATATAGTCGCCAAATAAACCAGGCCAATACAGAAAAGCTGTAAAACCTAATATTATGATGAGAAGGCTATAAGTATATAAATTACGCACGACAACGACATTCCTTTTATAAAAAAAAGCACCCGACCGAGGGGTGCTTTTTTAAATTTTTTTAGATTAAGGGCGACAATTGCTAGGGCGTAAGTTAGGTGTAACTGAACCAGTTTTACAATCCCATGTAATACCTGCTTGACTAGCCACACCTTTAAGAACCAGTGTATTTCCTGCTTCAACTTTAGTGTTATAAGTCACAGTAATAGTACCAGAATTTGTAACTACTACTGAACGTACTGCATTTCCAGTAATAGTATTTGAAATTCCAGCTTGAGCATTGCTAGTAGGCCACACCCCTTGAGAGGAATAATATTCTGAAACGGCAGCTTTTGCACCACCAGCTAAACTTAAACCTTCAGAAACGTGTGAACGCTTCGTGTAGTTTTGATACGCAGGAATCGCAATTGCAGCAAGAATACCGATAATAGCGACAACAATCATAAGTTCGATGAGCGTGAAGCCCTTCTGCATTGATTTCATAACATTCTCCACAAATGTTTTGTTAATTTAATTATAAGCTTTGTAAGCTAGTTTATAGTTTGCACAAAGTATGCCAAAACATATTATCCAATTATTTCGCATGAAATCAATACATTGTTTAATGGATTACGATAGCTGAAAAATCGGATAGTAATTTTATGTAAAAAAAGTGACATAAATTGTCAGCTTTGTGTGTTTTGTGATAGTACATATGGTCAATCGTTTTGGGTTAAGACTGGCTTAATATTTTCTCGCTTAAAAGAAACGGTCGTGCAGAGCTGAAGTTACCACAGTTTGAGCAGTGTCTAGCATGCTTTAAAAAGAAAAGTAGCATCCCGCTTATTTTTGTTTAAGTAGGAATGGTTGTGGCAGTTGCCAAGGATCTAGAGGAATTTAATTGAGTTCAGGAGTCACTTATGGAAATCAAACAACTGCAACAAGTCGAAGTCATGACAGATGTGGTATGTGATGTATGTAACCAATCAACAAAATTAGAGTTTGCAACCTTATCGGCACATTGGGGTTATGGCTCTACGCATGATGGAGAAAGATATGAGTTGCAGTTATGTGAGAAATGCTTTTTTTATGCACTGGCAACATTAAAAAAAGAACGAAGAGATAGGTTTATGTTTGATGAAAAATTTGATCCTGCAAGCCTAGATGAGTTTGGCTTGAAGTGAATCTATCATTCATTGGAATGAGATTCTAAGAATCTAAAATATAACGGTCTAATATCCCTTAGCTCTGCCATGAAGTATTTGTTTTTAAAATTTATCTCATCGCACTCAAGTACAGCCTTTTTTTCGATATGGACAAACTTAAAAAATTTGTCCATTAAAAAGCATGTCCATATGGACAAAATGGATAGTAAGGTAAATATATATAATTCAATGGTTTGATGGGTGTCCATATAAAGTGACTTATGGAATGTTTTTAATTAATGATCGTTGTAGCAATCATCGGTATTTTGGCTGCTATTGCGATTCCTGCGTATCAAAACTACATTGCACGTTCACAAGCTTCTGAGGCTTTAAGTCTATTAGGTGGTTTAAAGACACCTTTAATTGATATTACTGGCTCATCAGGATTGGCTAATGCATGTAGTACGAATGCTGCTGTGCCTGCAGTGGTTGGGCCCCCAGCTGTTGCTGCTATACCAGCAGGTGCTCTTAACTCGGCTAATGGTTACACGTTAGCAGGTAAGTATGTTAGTGGTATTGCAGCTACAGCTACAGGTACAACAGCATGTAAGTTAATTGCTACATTTAAACCTACAGGTTCAGGTTTAAACGATAAAATAGCAGGTAAAAAAGTTGCATTTACTTACACTGTTGCTACAGGTGATTGGAACTGTACGTCTAATTTAGATCAATCTGTACGTCCAAGTAGCTGTAGTGAAGATACTTCTCTATAACATTAGGGTCATGAAAAAACGCATCTATTTAGATGCGTTTTTTTTATTCTTATTTTTTATCTCTTATATCACCAAGCGTATTAATATTTGCAGTTAGAATATGACGATAATTGTTAATGATAATATATTTAATTGCTTAAATTATTGAAAATTATTAATTAATTTTTTTGGCATTATTCTTGTATATATTAAAGTAAATATATAAGGGGAAGCTGATGAGTAATAAGGGATTTACGCTGATTGAAGTGATGATTGTAATTGCTATTATTGGCATATTAACTGCAATCGCTATGCCGATGTATCAGATGTATACAATACGAGCTAAAGTGACTACGGCTTTACATGAAATAACGAGTGGTAGAACATCTTATGAATTACTAGTTAATCAGAATTATGGTGGTGTTATAGATCCATCAGCACTTAGTTTACCGAGTATGACAAAACAATGTCGTATTAGTATTAACTTACCAGACTCAACTGGACTTGCTGTAAAAGCAATTCGATGTCAGTTACACCCTATGGATATTATTGGGAATAATGCTGAGATTTATCTAACCAGAACTAATACAGGAATATATAGTTGTCATACTGAAAACTTATCAGACAGATTTATTCCCAATAATTGTGACTGAGGGTTATGCCCTAAACTCAGAAATCGAAAAACTAAAATCATAATTTTGCAATAGAAAAGACTAAAGCTAATTCAGTAAATATGACAGTCCTTATTAACAAAGAAAAAGGTGAAGTTGTTAAAATTGTAGACTTGCGTCCTTGGAAATAGTTTTATTCTGTTAAAGAACAAATTTGTTTAAAAGGGCTTCGTTGTATAATGCAACTAAGCTCTTTTTTTAATTCGCAAATATGCAATTCTTATGCTTTTTCTTCGCCAGTATTTTTATCAGTTTTGCTTGGCTATCACCGTTTCATACCTATCCGTGGGTGACTTTTTCGAGTGAGCTATCGAGCTTTGCAGCTGGGCTAGCAATACTTGGATTATTTCTGAATCAAAATATAAAACTTGCGAGACCTCTGATTTGGATGATCCCTGTTTTACTCATTCCATTGATTCAGTTCAGTTTCGGGTTAATTACTGATTTTAGTGTTGCTTTTCTCAGTTTTTCATATCTTTTTGCTTTCTGGCTGATGATCGTAAGCGGTTACAACGTCGCTTCTACTGAGGAAAAGCGCGAACGAATTATGACGGGATTGAGTTACACAGTTTTAGGTGTGGCTTTCATAAGTAGTTTGTTTGCAATAGTACAGTGGTTAAATTGGGAGTCGAATTTCGGATGGGTAATGGCTTTAAAAGGCAGTAGACCTTATGCCAATTTTGGACAGCCTAATAATCTTTCAACTTTCCTAATTATGGGATTGTTGGCTGCATTGTATCTTTATGAAAAGTACAAAGCATCACTATGGCTGCTCATTCCATCAAGTGTATTGGTACTTTTTGCAGTATGTTTAACACAATCAAGAACGGCTTGGATTGTTTGTATTTTTATTTTTTTCTATTGGATTTATAAACAATATAAGTTGCAACCAAGATTTAATTTTCCAAAATTGCTCATGTGGTCACTAGCATATTTTATATTGGCAGGTTATTTATTACCTCTCATTGCTGAGTTGATGTCATATAGTGCTGGCTCAGAGATTACCCACACAGCTTCTATTGTTGAGCGTGCTGGCTCTGGGCATGAGCGAATTGGAATGTGGATACAAATTCTCCATGCAATCGCTGAGCGTCCTTGGTTCGGTTATGGCTGGAATCAAACTAGCATAGCAGTAGTTGAGAGTATTCATTTCAATACGGTTCAAGTTTGGTTTAATAGCGCTCATAATATCTTTTTGGATTTATTGGTTTGGAATGGTATTCCTCTCGCGACCCTAATCATCACTTACACCGCATTATGGTTTTTCTGGTTAAATAAGCAGGCTAAAGATATAACCTCTATTATTGCGATTCTGATGGTTTGCACTATCCTTATTCATGCAATGTTAGAGTTTCCTCAACGCTACGCTTATTTCCTCTTACCCATGGGTTTTTTGTTGGGTCTTATTCAGGCACAAACTTCAAATTTAAAGGCAATAATCGTTAATAAAAATGTCACTCGTTGTCTCTGGTTAGTTTCAATAGTGGTTTTATTATTGGTTTGGAGAGACTATAAGCTTTTTCAAGAAAATAGTCGTTTAGTCTTTAAGGGAAAGATGCCTTCAGAAGAAATTTTAGGTAGTTCGAAAATTTTATTGCTGACACAATTTAAGCAACGTTTAGATTGGATTGCTTTGAATCCAAAAACAAAGCTCCCTGAGACTGATTTAGAGCTTTTAGGTGAAATGGTCAAGAATAAGGCTACACCTTATAACCTGAAAAAGTATGCTCAATTGTTGGAATACAATGAAAAAATTGCTGATGCTGAGCAGCAATTGGTTGTGTTAAATCGATTATATAAGCAGAAGCTGAGTTTGGCTGAGATTATCGAACTGAATAATAAAAGTAAGTAAAATAAAAGCCCTAATTAGGGCTTTTATTTTTGAGCTTCAATCTAAATAGGGAGTGTCTAAGTTAGATTTGGCTTTGAATATAGTTTTCGATACCCACATTTTCAATCAAATCAAGTTGAGTATCGAGCCAATCCCAGTACTCTTCTTCTTTTTCTAGAATTTCCTGAACTAGATCGCGAGTCACATAATCTTGTTCAGCTTCTGCTAATTCAACAGCTTGTTTAAGTGTTTCAATATTCTCTTTAACTTTGCGAATATCACAAGTTAAAACTTCTTCAGTATGTTGACCGATATAGAGCTTACCTAAATGCTGTAAATTGGGTAGACCTTCTAAGAATAAAACACGTTCAATAATTTTATCGGCATGTTTCATTTGGCGAATAGATTCTTTGTATTCAGCAGAGCCAAGTTGTTCAATTCCCCAGTCATTAAACATGCGAGAATGTAAAAAGTACTGATTAATAGCAGTTAAGTGATGGTAAAGCACTTGATTTAATTGATTAATAACTTCGCGATTACCTTTCATTGCGCTTACTCCATAACACCAAACGATGCCCTAAAACTAAGGCAATTTTTATTATAGTAATAAACAAATAGTGATCTGGCGAGTAATTTATAGAACGGCAAATGAAAATCACAATCAAAAACATCCTAATATGATTATGATTTATATAAAAAAACCGCTTAAATCAGGACGGTTTATTGTTCTGTAAGAAGCGGTGGAGTCGTAAATAATTAATCAAATTTCGAAAGAAATCAATTATGCAGCAATAGAAATACGTGCGGCAATTTCAGCTAACTCATCGCTGATAATTGAGCGAGCTTCTGGAGCACAACGTCCACAGCAAGTGCCTAGGTCAAGCAAATCACGAATTTCACGATAGCTTTCTGCGCCATTAGCAACGGCGTCTTTGATATCTTGATCGGTGATTCCACGACATAAACAAACATACATGGGAGTGATCCACAAATACTAATGCGATAATTGATATTATTGATAATTATTATCGTTTGTCAATGAATTTCATTCTGTTAATGAATATATTCTTATTGAGAATTTGAATAAAAAAAGACCGCCTGATCGGTAGTCTTTGCTAATTTTTTTATCTAATTGAAAAATATAAATATTATTTAAGGGATAATAACAATGCCATCCATTTCAACCAATGCATTTTTGGGAAGGCTTGCTACACCCAATGCCGCACGTGCAGGATAAGGTTGAGCAAAATACTCCCCCATAATTTGATTCACTAATTGAAAGTGCGATAAATCTGTTAGGAAAATATTGAGTTTCGCAATATCAGCCAAGCTTCCGCCAGCAGCAGTACATACCGCTTTCAAGTTATCGAATACACGTCGAATTTGTGCTTCGATGCCGTCTACAAGTTCCATACTATAAGGATCTAAGCCAATTTGACCAGAAAGATAGAGCGTATTGCCAACAAGAATTGCTTGAGAATATGTTCCGATAGCGGCAGGGGCGTGTTCAGTATGAATAACTTGACGTGACATTAAGCTCTCCTATGTCGTTGTTTCTATCTTAAACAATGCGACTTTAACACAAAAGTATAATTACGGAATAACCGAATACTGGTTAGTCGCCATTGTTGAATAATATTCTAGGATTTTATTTTTTATTTAGAATTGATAAGAAATACAAATACTTTCTTTTAACCAACTTTGGCAATTTCAGGTTGAACAATTGGCATATTCAAACGCTCAATTCTAGGGAAACCAAAGTGCATACGTAAATCACGGATAATTTGGGCAATTTGATTACGATTACTCACCACTATATTGACATAGGTCTTTTGGTCTTGCGAATGAACCATTTCTACACCAGTTTTCGCTTTACGGCACTGATAAATTAAGTCAGAAATTTGTTCATCATCCATTGCCATATGAATACATAAATAGGCACTGAAGCGAACATCGTCAATTTCTTCTGATTGCCAGTGTAACGGCATGATATTTTCTGGATGTAAATGTTGCTCGTGTAAAAGATTACGACATTTAGAGCGATGCACAATCAAACCACGACGTGATAAATGACCTTGGATCGGATCACCTAAAACTGGATTACAGCAATGCGCGTATTTTACATCTACACCATCTGTGCCGATGATTAAACGATCTGAAGTCTCATGATGCTGGGTATGATAATCTTGCGCAAATAAATGATTCGCAACCAATTGTGGGAGTAAATCCCCAACTGCAATTTGTTCAAATAACGTATCTTTGCTACTCAGATGTCGCCATTGCAACACATTCATCCAATCAGTTTGGGATAAATCATCTATAGAACGATTGAAAAGCTTGAGCGCACGGTTTAATGCTTGTTGCCCCACTAAACGTTGTTCATCAATATCTTGTTCGCGTAGCATATTTTGTAAGGCGCGACGAGCTTTTTGAGTGTTAATAAAGCTTAGCCAATCAGGATTTGGAGTAGCAAGAACATCGGTGATAATCTCAATCACTTGACCGCTATGTAAAGGTGTTGATAGTGGACGAATTTCACCATCAACTTTTGCACCAACAGCATGGTTACCTAAAAATAAGCTGGCAGAATAGGCAAAATCTACAACGGTTGCACCTTGTGGCAATTCATGTAGTTGTCCATGAGGGGTATAGACCCAAATTTTTTCCTGATGTAAATAATCTAGCAAATCACTAAAAGTGGTTTTTGCACATTCACCATCAATCAGCGTATTCAAGTTTTGCATAGAAGCTTGAATTGCAGAACGACAGGCTTGAGGCGCATTTTCTCCCAGTACCACGCCAAATCGTGCAGCTTTACGCATCAACTCGGTTTGAATGGTGAGTGATAATGTTGTTTTCTCACCTTTAAGCTTAATCATTAAAGATTGATTACCACCTGGCAATGGACGGCGAATGTAATCGTTATATTGTAAAACTTGGAAATTATCTTTTAATGCTTCAACCAGACGATCACAGTCTGCAATGCTATTTAAAATAATTTCAAAGGCATGGCTATGACTGAGCTCATTTAAATCAATTTCACTTTTTACGAAATGACGTAGTAATTCAATATTATTATTTTTCTTTTTAATACGACCTTTCAAATCATATGCTTTCAATAAATCAGAAAGTTTTTGCTCCCAAACTGCTTGATATTCGCAACGTTTAGGTTTTGTTTCGAGTAATGCGGTTTGCACATCATTAAACATATCTAAATCAAGATTTTGATAACAGAGATGTTCTAAATTATCCGCCATTTCATTCATGCCGACCAAACGTGCCATTGGTACGAAAATATCAAAGGTTTCTTGGGCAATACGTGCGCGCTTATCAGGACGTAATGCGCCTAAGGTGGTCATATTATGATAGCGATCAGCGAGTTTAATAATAATGACACGAGGATCTTGTAAGGTTGCTTGTAAGATTTTTCTAAAAGATGCAGCCTTGTTATATTCTTTATCACTTGAATGGCTGAGCTTGGTGACGCCATCAACGAGCTCGGCGACAACAATTCCAAATTTTTGCCCAATTTCATCTTTGGTAAATTCAGTGTCTTCAATTACATCATGTAATAACGCTGCCATAAGCGTGTCGGCATCTAAACGCATGTGCGCCAAGATACAACTCACTGCGATAGGGTGAAGAACGTAGGGTTCACCACTTTTACGTGTGATACCGCTATGTGCTAAATCAGCAAAATCACAGGCAGCAAGAACTCGTTGAACGTCACTATCTTTTAGATAGGCTTCAATGATGACTTTGAGTTGTTGCTTGGCTTGGCTGACCTCTTCGCCTGGCATAAAAAACACCTTTTTTAACATGAATTCAATAATGAATAAGCTTAGCTTCTAATGAAAAGCATATTGATAAACTTGTCAATTTGTTCGTTATAAAAACTCTTAAATTTTTTCAATGAAACATATTGTTTTTACCAATATATGACAGAATTTTCATTAAACAAAAAAGCCCAGTGTCTTCACAATGGGCTTCTAAGCAAAGCAAATTTTACTTAAAAAGTAAAACCTTCTAAATTTAATGAATTAGTTGATAACACCATATCAAGATTTGATGTTTGATAATCTTGATCACGTTGTTTCAAAATTTCTTTAGTGACATGACCCGCTGCAATTTCGCGCAAAGAAACAACAGTTGGTTTATCGTTGTCCCATTCTACAGTGGGTTCCATACCTTGACGTGCCAATTGACGTGCACGTTTACTCGCCACCAGTACTAACTCAAAACGGTTATCTACATGGTCTAAACAATCTTCAACGGTTACACGTGCCATAAGTTGTCTCGTTTGAACATCACATTTGAAAGACTAAATAGTATAAAAGGCTTTTCTATAAGACTCAAGTTATTCGCGATGTAGAGTAATTAACTTTTCAATTAACTGCTGATGGCGAGCACTTTGTTGTAGAGTAGCTAAACGATTAGCGGTAATGATTGCTTCTAACTCATGTACTGCTTTATTGAAATCATCATTGATAATAATGTAATCAAAGTTTGCAAAATGACGCATGTCTTCTACAGCACAGCTCAAACGATGTTCAATCACTTCAACAGAGTCAGTACCACGATTAGAAAGACGCTGTCTTAAATCATACTGAGTCGGTGGTAAGATAAATATTTGTTTTGATTCAGGAAAAAGTCTCCGAACTTGATCAGCTCCTTGCCAGTCAATTTCTAATAAAACATCATGACCTTGCTGTAATTGTTCTTTAACTTTTGCTTGAGAAGTTCCATAGTAATTACCAAATACTTCAGCGTATTCAATAAAACCACCCTGCTCAACTTGAGATAGAAAAGACTCTTTACTGGTAAAATGATAGTGGACACCATCAAGTTCACCGGGGCGTTGTCCACGAGTGGTATGTGAAACAGAAACATGTAAGTTGCTGACGCGATCGAGTAGGGCTTTGACTAAAGATGTTTTGCCTGTTCCTGATGCCGCAGAAACGACAAACAATAGACCCGACATGATATTTTTCCTGATATGATAAAATATCTTGGCTATTGTAGTGTAGCGTGCCGTTAAACGAAATAGCTTGGCATAAATATTCAGATGATGAGAGAGGTTGTTATGGAAATCGTGTTGGCCAATCCAAGAGGTTTTTGTGCTGGTGTTGACCGTGCTATAGCGATCGTCAATCGTGCATTAGAATGTTTTAATCCACCGATTTATGTAAGACATGAGGTCGTTCACAATAAATTTGTAGTCGATGATTTACGTCAAAGAGGTGCTGTGTTTGTTGATGAGCTGGATCAAGTTCCTGACGATTCAATCGTAATCTTTAGTGCTCATGGTGTATCAAAAGCCGTACAACAAGAGGCGGAACGTCGAGGTTTAAAAGTATTCGATGCGACTTGCCCATTGGTGACCAAGGTTCATATCGAAGTGACTAAATATGCTCGTGAAGGCACAGAAGCTATTCTAATTGGGCATGAAGGACACCCTGAGGTCGAAGGCACGATGGGTCAATATGATAAGTCTAAAGGTGGAGAGATTTATCTCGTTGAAGATGAAGATGATGTAGAAGCGTTAGTTGTAAAACATCCTGAAAAAGTTGCATTTGTAACCCAAACAACGCTTTCAATCGACGATACAGCGAAAGTGATTGATGCCCTAAGAAAAAAATATCCGATGATCATGGGACCGCGTAAGGATGATATCTGTTATGCCACTCAAAATCGTCAAGATGCGGTACGTGATTTGGCGGAACAATGTGATGTAGTGTTGGTGGTAGGTTCTCCGAATTCATCCAATTCAAACCGTTTGCGTGAACTGGCTGAGCGTATGGGTAAATCAGCTTATTTGGTTGATAATGCAGAAGAACTAGAAAAAGATTGGTTTAAGTCAGACAGTAAAATTGGTGTGACGGCTGGTGCATCCGCGCCTGAAATTCTCATCAAGCAGGTCATTCAGCGTTTACAGGATTGGGGTGCGACCCCTCCGCAAGAGCTTCAAGGGCGAGAGGAAAACATTACTTTTAGTTTACCGAAAGAGCTGCGGATACAGGTGACGCAGGCATAAACTGTACAGATTAACTAATGGTCACCCAGTAAAAAACGCCCCATGTTGCTAAAACTGGGGCGTTTGATTGTGTGAAGTGTATTATTGATAACTAATAGACGCAGTGGTGACGGATTTGACTGCAACAGGGGTAGTGTCACCTCCAGCTTTAGAGTTTGTCAATATGAATTTAACATTCCCTTGCATTTGCGTTACATCAAGATCACCTGTTACCGTGATATTACCAGTAATATTCAAAACACCCGTGCCTACAATTTTACCTGATGCCATACCTGTTCCACCTGCTGCTTTTAAACCCATAATATTTCCATAAAAGTTTACTGTAGATTTATTCGCAGCATCCAAAGCAAAACCAGAATCGGCTAAAAACAAAATATTCGATAAGCTGGCAGCAGGGTTATTAATGTCTGTCGTATCTTTGATAAACGTGCCTTTATAGTCTTTAAAATACTGCAAAGATGTGATTGAGGCACGATTCGTGGCATTGTAGGGTTGGCAATATTGCAGTGGGTAATTGTCGGCAGGGCAGACTTTTAATAAGCGAGTTTTAATATTTGCATCAGTCACGTTTTCTAACAGATAATGATTGCTTGCATAGATATTATAGTTCGTTTGTTTATCTATAAGGTTGGTTGTCACATAACCTGTTGAAAGTACAGTATTGACATAATCGCTGGGTGTTCCATTTAAGTCTAAAATGACATCACCGTCAAACCAAATCACTCCGGCTAAATTTGCCGTAGAACTATTGAATCTCCATACCCCACTGCTTAGTGTTACGCCACTCGGGCAGGTGGTGATCAGCGTTTCGGCGGTAATGTCAGATCCACCTGAGCGTAAATTATTTTTATAGCAAACAGCATTACCGGCACCATTTTTGGTAAAGATATAATTCGCATAAGGGCGTAGGCTTGCTGCTTCAGGAAAGATCGTTCCACCATTATAGGCAGAAATATTAATATTCTGGACAGTCTGCCCTACTTTATTTCCTACTATGACACCAGCACCTTGACCAGCATCACCAACGGAAATTGATACATCGCTACCTATCCCAACAAACTCTACTGCATTGCCTTGTACATTCAACCCCCCAGCAAAAATTGATCCTGTTGCGTTACTATACTTCAATGAATCTGTGACTTTAAACAAGGCGCGTAAAATGGCTTTGGCTCCACCACTTTCGCCTATAATATCAAAACAATAATTGCCTGTACCTGTTGGGCAACTCGCCGACTTTTTATAGTTAATGACTTGACCTGTGGTCGAGGTAACTGTACCTGTTTCGGTTGCAGTTATTTTCGCCATATCCATATTTGAACTTTTTAAAAATTCAGATAAAGCTTGATAACCGATCATGGTTTGCATTTGAGCTTGTGTTTGGGCATGCGTGGTGACTGCACTCGATTGCATGGTTTTCATAGAAGCCATATAACCAATCGTTGCAACGGTTAGTGTCATACCTACCAACAAAATAAAGAGCAAAGATGTGATACCAGACTGTGGTTGTCCCCGATTGATTTTTTTATGAATACACTGGGTTTTCATGTTCATTCTCCTTACTGTTATGGGTTCAGTAGACAGGTGGTGTTGCGAATAGGTCTAGCAACGCTATCACTACTTGCTGCATAGCTATAAGCAGTCGCTTCAACAGTAAATTTACCGACAAGACCGCTAACGGCTGCATTTGAGTTAATAATGCCAAATGGCGTGCAATTGGCGACATCACTTACTTTAAATTCAAACTCACCAATGCGGTTGGTGCTGTTTTTAATTGCCGTGTTTGCGCTTTTAATTGGCATTAATAACGTTTTGCTTGCCCCTGTGCTTGGGATGGTTGCTCCTGAGCAGCTATAACTTGTATATAGATTTAACCCATTGGTTTCATTGGCAAGAGCTTGACAATTTGAACCTGTTTTCCAAACAAATATAGGACCTGCTGTGTCTTTTGCTATGAGCGTGCCATCGGTAGCTCGAACAGCAAAATTGGTACCATAGGCTAGAGGTGTGGCAGAGTCGTAACCAATGCTTTGCATTATTTTGTCAATGGAAATCAATCCGAGCATCAGGGTGCTGTCTGTGCCTGCACCTAAGCTCGATTCTGCGGTTAATTTCCCTGTGGTGATAAATACTCGTGACATCGCCAACACAATGATGATTGCTAAGGTCATCGCAATGAGCAGTTCAATCAGTGAAACACCCTTTTGAGAGAAGTTTAAAGTTTTCATATTTCGTCCTCCCTCATTTAATAAGGTTTAATGTCTGCTTTGATTGGAGCAAAAGTATCGCTCGTTTGAACTTTTAGGGCAGGGAATTTAACGTGTATTACGCCAGTCGCAGATGAAGCAACACCAGCACCACCACTACCATAGGCTGCCACGGTATAATTCCCTGTTGTGTAAGTACAATCTAAGTTAACGTTTGTGGTTGCAACGGTGATGGTTTTTGTACCTGCCGTGATGCATTGAGATGCTTCCAGTTGATTACGCATTTGGCTAATGGTGTGTAAGTGCACATTCTGATCACGATGAGTGACTGCGGTACGTGCAGCAATAAAAGCACTTCCTAGCCCAATAATTGCCATTAACAATACAGACATGAGCACTTCAATGAGGGTCACACCACGTTGTTTTGAAAACGGATGCTTATAATTTAGCTGTCGCATTTGTGCCTCCATTCGCTGTAATTGTATAGTCCGTACATGTCGAAATATTTTGACCATTATTATTGAATGGCACGGTGGTGGCACAGCCAGTTGCCCCACTAAAGCTAATACTTGCTGTTGCAGGTATTTTTGCTTTCCAAATCACGACAGGCGTGGCTTTGGCATTTTCAACTGAAATTTCTTTCGTGCTGCTGTTAAATTTCAGGGTTGCCGCTGCGGTCGTCGCACCAATCACACCCTCTGGGTTTTTTAAAGCTTCATTTCGTACTTTGCCCAAAGCTTCAACTAAGAGTTTTTCCGCATTGCTGATGTTTGTATTGGCCATCCATGCTTGCCCTAAAGGCATAACTTTGGTGGCCAATAGACCCAATAGCGCAATAGTAATGAGTAGCTCTATGAGCGATACACCATGTTGTTTTACCATGATGACATCCCGCCACATGTTGTACCTCCGCTAATGGTACGCGTGTTGGCTTGGTTGAGCGTTAACGTGCAGCCAGCATTTCGAGTGCCAGAGATTCCTGTTGCGGTTAAGGTGTACGATTTTGTTGCTGTGGTCACACTCACTGTATATGTAAATGAATTACCTGAAGATGGTTGCCAACCTGTGGCATAACTTTGGGTTTGTGCCGTGGTGGTGGTTGGGTTTGGGGTCGGTGCGGTATAGCTTAATGATCTCAAGTAGAGATTTTCGACTGCAACACTGAGCGACATGAGATCGGAGGCGGCACTTTTGGCTTGCGACTTGGTAATATAACTTGAGTACGCAGGTAGAGCGATTGCCGCTAAAATAGCAATAATGGCAACAGCAACCATAAGTTCAAGTAAGGTAAAACCTGAGTGTTTTTGTGGCTTTTTTTGCGCCGATACAGGAGATTTTTTGGTCGTATGATCTAAAGAAAATGTATGCAATAGGTTATCTTTTTTCATTGCTTCAATGTCCATAATTTGTACAGATTTTGTCTTATCTTTAAGTGTAATTTAATTCGTTGTGTACAAAAAAGTAAAAGTGACCAACGAGATAAAAATCTAGATAAAGGGTTATTGCTACACATGTCAGACGTAATTTTTTTGCTGCAAGCGATTTGCGTGAAAAATAGTCAAATACATCGCATTAAAGTTTAATTTCCTTGACCATGAGCTAGGCTATGGCTTAAAAGAGTGTTGTTTTTAAGGTATTGATATAATTAAGAAAAACAAAATAATTTTGCTTGATAAAGAATTAAAGACTATTAAACAAATTATGAGTTGTTTTTTAAACATGGTAAAGAAATCAAAAATTAGCAACTAAAGCGTTTAGGGTTTTATCTGCGTGGGAAGAAAACAACCTATATTTGAAATGAACTTAATTTAGATGTGATCAATAAAACGATTTTAATTTCTTAATAACATATTTATTTAATTGTAAATATTTTAAATCTTACTAAAAATCTGTGTTTAAAAAAAACAATTCAAATGTTGTTGTAGGGAGCAACTCAGATATGAAAAAAATAAAAGCTCAAACAGGCGTGGGGCTGATTGAAGTCTTGGTTTCGTTACTCATATTGGCGATTGGCATTTTAGGATTTGTTGCCTTACAGTATCGTGCCGTTGAAGCGACTTCAGAAGCCATTAATCGTGTACAGGCAATGAATGTTGCTCGGGATATGGCGGAAAGAATCCGTGCCAATCGCGATGGTTTGGCAAATTATAAAACTCAAATTCAAACCGCAGCCAATCAAACAGATTATACCACCAATTGTATGACTTCAGCGTGCAGTGCCACAGCAATGGCGGATTTTGATGTATCTCAAGTGGTGGCGAAAGCTTCAGCTTTGGGAATGACAATGAATATGCGGACGTGTTCTGGCAATAGCGATGGTCGTAATTGTATTTATGTGGCATGGGGCGATACCAGTGCAACAGATGGTACGGGAGCGGGGGATTGTACTAATGGTGCAGCCTATTTGAGTACATCCACCTGTGTGATTATGGAGACCTATTAAAATGTATAACAAGCAATCAGGTTTTACCTTAATCGAGCTGATGATCTCGTTGACCTTGGGTTTAATCGTCACTGCGGCCGCAATTTTATTGTTTCTTACTGGGCAGCGAAGTGTGGTGATGCAAAAAGGTGTGGCAGAACTTCAAGATAATGCCAATTTTGGACTGAACTATATTACCAAAGATATACGTCTCACTAATCTCAATACCAAAACCGCTGCAATTAGTGATCAAACTTTATATGGTGGAGTCGTACTCACTTCCAATGCTTCGGCAGATGCAGTGACGAATACTACTGTTACTCCTAACGAAAAAAAGCCTACACTTCCTACTACGATTGTAGTTAATAGCACTCTACTTTCCCAGAGTAGTGGTCGCCCGGGTGTTACAGTCGGAACAAGCCCTCAATGGACTGGAGCTTCAAATGTAGAAGATAGTTCAGGTACGGCTCTGACTAGTGATCAGTTGGTGATTCAATATTTGCCACAATATACTATCGATACAAAATCTACGCCCACTGATGAAACAGATGATGAATATGTTGGAGGTTTCGATTGTGAGGGCAATGAAATTCGTTATTTAAAATCTGCTGGGTTGCGCATGTATGTGCAACGGTATTTTTTAAGAACAGACACTAACAGCGCGAGTACTGAAACTTCACCTTTGGCTTTGGCTTGTGATGCAGGTTATTACCCAATTAATGCACCGACCGCGATTACCAATTATGGTGGTGCGGGTGAAATTATTATGAAACGTGTTGATCATTTCCGTGTATTGCTCGGCGTACAAAGTGATGTTGCCGCTGCGGCGAGTACACCTGCGAGCACAACTCATCGATATGTGTCGATTAAAGACTATATGAACATGACTGCACCTCGCCCACGTATTCTCTCTATCCAATTGGGCGTTTTGGTGCGTTCAACGCAATCTGTAGGAGCAGAGTCGGCTGTTAGGGCTGATCAACAGTTCCAGATTCTTGATCAAACTGTAAAAGTCAAAACACCAAGCAATCCGAAATATATCCGTCAAGTGGTATCTCAGACTATAGCGTTGCGCAATGCGCTTGGGGAGCGTGAATAATGAGAAGAATGCAAAGTGGGGCAACGCTAATCATTGTATTAATTCTATTACTTGTCATGACCGTCGTTGGAACTATGGCTATACGTGGTAGTTTAACTGCTTTGAACATCGCAACAAATAGCCAAGCACAACAACTGCTACTCCAGAACTCTGATGCAGCAATTTTTAATGTTGAGAATCCAGCTCTGGTTGAAAGAAACACGGCCTATGATGGATTATTTGGTTTGGTAAAAAGCGATGCCAATAAGGGTAAGGAGTTGGTGTTTTGCTATAAAGGGACTGCGACTGAGTTTTATGATTTTTCACGCGCCAGTTTTATGCAATGGGTGTCGGGAACAGCTCCAAATAACAGCGAGTTAGGTATAGATGGTTATTGTAAGATGGATAGCAGTAATAATTTCTTTACCAGTGGTCGTAAAGCGGTCATGACTCAAGTTTCAATTAAGGTGAATACCGATGCCTCAAGTAATTTAGATCGGGCATTCGAACATATGCAAAGAGGAACCGACGCGGAGTCTGCCAAGATTGATAAGTCAGAAAAAATATTGGTGACAGCCACTTCAATTGTTCCAGCCATGAGTTCGGCTTCTGATGAGGATATTAATGCTTGTTTTTCAAATCATATGAATCAAGTTGTAATTCCTAGTGGAGTAACACCTGCCACAGGCATGAATAAAAGTGTGTCGCAATGTTTGCAAGATTTGGGTGTGCCCGTAAATACTCAAGTGGCCGAATACAACCTAACACAAGCATTTGACCGGACTTAATGTTGAGGGATTAAACCATGAAAAATACAGCGAAAATAATGACATTTAAGCTCTCAGTATTAACCACGTTAATGCTGTGTGTAACGGCGAACAATGCCAGCGATATTGAAATTTATAAGGCACCGAATGCTTCAGATGGCAAAGCTCGGGTAATGTTGAATTTGGATAACTCGACTTTTATGTCGGGTGACCCCGATGGTACCAATGGAGGGAACGGTACAATTGGTATGGACTTTCCGGGAGTAGAATGTCCAAAAGGAAACCAAAAATATCTTATCGAGACTGAAACTTGGACGAACGGTACAAAATCTTATAGCTATGATGCAGCTTATTGTGAAATGCCTAAAGCGACTTATGATGGTTTAGCTGCGGCGGCTAAAACTCGGGTCACCAACTTATGCCCAGCTACGGCATCGGGAGATCGCAAATGCTATAGCCGCTTAACTATGTTAAAGCGTGGAGCTTTAAAGGTCATTAATGATACAGCTTTAGGGGCAAATATTAAAATTGGGTTGAACTTTTTTCCTCAACATACCGCCGCTCCGCAAGATGGTAGTGCGATCGCTACCCAACCTGTACCTTTGGCGTGGTATAACGCAACGACTGGGGCGATTTGTGATACCGCACCCTATACGGGTTGTACCGATGGGCGTGATCAACTCAGCCGAATTGTGGCGGGAGTTCGTAAATCTGAAACAAATTTACAGGAAAAAACAGTACCTGTAGCTCTAGGTTATGGTAAAGCAGCACGTGGTTTGTTGACCGATTCATCAGGTGTGGCTTTGGGCTCAGCAGATCAATGTTCGGGCTATGGTATTTTTACCTTAACCTCAGGGATGCCTGTTGACGATAATATCGGTGCAGCAAGGGGTGATTTAAATTTTATTTTACGAGGTGGAACTGACAGCCAGTTGTCGGGTACGAATGCGAGCTCATGCGCTACTGGTGGTAGTGGCGGCTCGACAGCTAACACGGGTGACGCATGGCAATGTGTCAATGCTGCCGCTACACGTTTAATGGCAGGTAAAGGTAAAATTAGTGTACCTGTTAAATCGGTTGTGGTGAGTTATGGTACTGACATGACACTCGGGCTTCCAAATTTGCAGCCGTATGACCCTAAATTAACCTCTCAAACCACGATCAATAACGACGTTCAATCTATTAGTGATGGTAAAGTTAAAGAAAATAAAAGATACGCTGCTTATGCAGGTTTGAATGGTGGTGGTGGGTATAACTCTGTACAAGACCCTGATGCTTTATCACAAACGATTATAGATTTTATTGCCGATGTCGGTAAGGTTGATATTCCGTATATGACGACTGGTGCGCCGACTATCCCACAAGACCCACTAAACCCAGTGCTTGTACAAAGTAATGCGTACTTTTCTCAATTTAAACCAACGCCAACTAAAACCACTACTGTGGGTAACCAGCTTTGGGCTGGGAATATGAAAAAGTACCGAGTCAATAATGTGGGTCGTTTGGTCGGTAAAAATGGTGATATCGTTGGCGCTGCCGAGGTAAAAGAAGACGTAACCAATGACGTAGGTCAATTAATTACAGGGACACATGACTACTGGGCACCAGCTGTGAGTTCGGATGCCACGATTGCCAAAGGTGCTGAAACTTTACAGGGTAGTGAGTTGTTCGCCCGTATGGGTGGGGCGTGGTCACAGTTACCACTTGCCACAATCGTTGCTGGGGCTACGGTTGATAATCGTAAATTACTCACCAACCGTGTAATTGATAGTACTACGGCTGCGGTCAGTAATAGTTCGACTTTACGCCAAATTAACAGTGCAGATTGGGCTGCCAATGATCCAAAACGTTCAGACATTATGAGTTTGTTTAATTTGCGTCAATTGGGTGCTGTCATGCATTCTTCACCGTTATTACTATCGAATGAAGGTAAAATGACCTATAACGCCTCGACCAAACAGCTTGAATCGAGTGGTCGTGAAGATTATGTATTGTTTGGTAGTACACAAGGTTTATTGCATGTGGTGAAAGCTGATGACTACACCTCAACCAATGGTGGTGGTAAGGAAATATTTGCATTCGTTCCAAATGAAATGGTTGAAAACCAAAGTAAAGCTTTCTTAACCCCTGATCAAACCACAGGTGGAACAGCAAATTTATTTTATGGTATAGATGCGCCGTGGACGGCTTATACCGAATATGTACCTAAGGCGGATGGTACTTTAACCGTCGGTAGGGGGAAAACTACGACGGGTACAACGACACTCAAGGGTAAGCAGTTTGTTTATGGTGGTTTACGTATGGGTGGTCGTAGCTATTACTCACTTGACCTGACAAATATGAGTAGTCCCTCTTTAAAATTCCATATTAATCCAGATGCCGCTGCTTCAGGAACACCGTTAAGCTATATGGGCGAAAGTTGGTCGAAACCTAAAATTGCTTGGGTAAACTGGCAAGGCAGCCGAAAAATGGTGATGTTTGTGGGGGGCGGTTATGACGCAGGCGGTACCACAGGTAAAGCCAATAATGGAGGATATGAAAGTGATACCTACGACCAAGCCAATGGTATTGGTGCGGGTGTGTATATGTTTAGTGCCGATGGTACGGATGCAGGTAATTTGTTGTGGTGGGCAAGTAATAATGCTTCAGCTACTACGGCTGCTACAACCAACTCAGGCGTGATTGCGCTGAAAGATGCCAATATGAAATACAGTGTGGTCAGCGAAATTAAAACTGCCGATCGCAATAATGATGGTTTAGTCGATCATCTTTATTTTGGTGATTTAGGTGGACAAGTCTTCCGCATCGATCTGAATAATAACGCGTCAACCAGTGGTGCATTTGCGACACGTTCAACTCGTATTATGAATATGCATGCTTCGGGTGGAACGAGCCCACGTTTCTACGCTGCGCCATCGTTTGCGATTTTTGAAGACAGTGCAAGTGGTAATTTATTTGCTGCGATCTCGATTGGTAGCGGTAATTTAAGCCATCCGCTTGCAGGCTACGATTCAGGTCGTAATCAAGATGCGTTGTATACCGTTTATGACAAAGACGTGACTCGTTCAGATTTGTATACAACAAGCAGCTTAAATAGCCAAGATGCCGCCGTAGGTGCAAGTGGTTCACTAGCAATCAATGAACTTACCCTAGCTAACCGCTTCTAACAATCTGCAGCAGATTTAGCTGCGTTGGTCGCACCTTATGCAACTTCATCGGGTTGGTATTATAAGCTTCCAGGTGGCACGAAAATTCAACATGAAAAAATCTTCTACTCACCAACCGTAATTGATTATGACCTGTATGTTAGTAGTTATGATGCGAGCCGTTTAGGTTTAACAGGAGCATGTGGCGGTGGCGTACAAGGGGTGAGTAAAGTGCAAATCTTCTGTATGCCGTTTGGTCAGTGTTCAGCGGCAGACTATCCAAGTCGCACAAATACGAGCTATAGTGACGATCATGGACCAGGGATTCAAAACCATGCGATTGCCAGCAATGGTGATGGAACCACACGTTTAGTGGGTGGTGTGATTACAGATGACAAAAAATTAACGGACACCTATGCAACTCAAGTGAAATTGATTGCCCAACGCTGGTATGAGAGATAGGTGAAACATGAAAAAAAATGACGGCTTCACCCTGATTGAATTGATGGTGGTTCTAATAATTATTGCGATTATCGCTGCCATCGCAATCCCTTCATATCAAGCTTATGCTCGACGTGCGCTTGCTGCTCAAATGCAGCAAGAAATGCAACGTATCTCTGTATTACTAGAACGTCATAAAGCACGTAATTTTAGTTATAAGGGCTTCGATCTATCGAATCAAGGCGTTGTGGCACCTCGAACTTATAGCTTTGATTTAAAAGATGGTGCCACTACTACTACAGCAGCCAAAGGCTCAGGTAATGGTAAATTACTTTCAGCTACTGATGCCTCAGGACGTTCTTGGGTTTTATATGGAATAACTTCTGATGCTCAAAACTATAACTTTCTAATGACGAGTACTGGCTTACGTTGTAAAAATAAAACAGCTGCGAATGTAGTCTCGACAGGATGTGGTACGGGAGAGGAGCCATGGTAAAATCCAATACGGGCTTTACACTTATTGAGGTTATGATTGTTGTTGCAATTATTGGTGTTTTAGCTGCGATAGCATATCCTTCTTATCAGAATCATGTTCGTAAAACCAAACGTGTCGAAATGCAGAGTACATTGATTGATCTTGGAGCAAAAATACAGCGTTATAAAATTGCGAACTTTAAAGTAAAGAATGCAACGACAACAGATCTAGGTATTGCAAGTGCTTATCCTTTACAGGGACAGGCGCTTTATGATGTGACTTTATCTCCACTAACGAGTGGCACATTAAGTTCCGAAGCTTGGACATTAACTGCTACACCAAAAACTGGTACGAGCCAAACGGGTACAGGAGCAATTACTTTGAATTATCAGAATATAAAATGCTGGTATGATGGTAAGGATGCCCCAACATCGAGTGATACTTGTACCACATGGTAGTAATGTAAATAAGAACTTGAATTGGACACAGTTCAAGTTCTTTGAAACGATTTATCTGATCTAAAACAATAACTAAATTCAAAGCTGTGGATAACTCAAATTTAAGCTTTATTTTGCCTCAAATATAACGTAAAATGTCGCCCTCTATTAAAGGGGTTTGAAATGCTGTCGGTGGTCGGCGCAGGGATAATCCGTAAAAACTATAAGGTTGTTCTCATGGTTGTTATTCGTTTAGCGCGCGGTGGTGCAAAAAAACGTCCATTCTACCAAATCATCGTTACTGATAGCCGTAATGCACGTGATGGTCGTTTCATCGAACGTATTGGTTTCTTTAACCCAACTGCACAAGGTAAAGCTGAAAAAGTTCGTTTAGACGCTGACCGTTTTGCTCACTGGGTTGCTCAAGGTGCTCAACCTTCAGAACGTGTTGCTTCTTTAGCTGCTCAAGCTAAGAAAGCTGCAGCTACTGCTTAAAGGTAGTAGATAACCCATGACATCAATACAGAATGTTCCCGAAGATCGAATTCAGATTGGACAGTTACGTTCAGCGTATGGATTGAATGGGTGGCTCTGGGTTTACTCAAATACTGAACCTATGAGTAATATGTTTGACTACCTTCCTTGGTACATCGAGACTAAGGCAGGTTGGCAAACAATAGATGTAAAACGTTGGAAACCTCATGGCAAAGGCTTGGTTGTTGCATTAAAAGGTGTGAATGATCGCACAGGTGCAGAAAACTTAGTCGGTGCAAATATCTGGATTGCCAAATCTCAGCTTCCTAAAGCTGATGTAGACGAATATTACTGGTCTGATCTTAAAGGTCTAACAGTATTAGGTCTTGGTGATGATGAGCAAGAAGTAAATCTTGGTCAAATCTTTGAATTATTTGAGACAGGTGCCAATGATGTCATTGTAGTCAAAGCGACTGCTGACAGTATTGATGCTGAAGAACGAATGATTCCTTGGCATAAAGATGTGGTACAACGTGTTGATCTTGAAGCTGGTCGTATTTATGTTAATTGGGGCGTAGATTACTAATCCTCAATGGATTGTAACGCAGCAGGAATAGAGGAGTCTGCGATGTTTTTTGCAGTCATCACATTATTTCCTGAAATGTTTGAAGCAATTAC